>MLJW01000124.1_pt1 | contig 77440 bp, 71 predicted proteins | sample 888231 | NCBI WGS metagenome assembly MLJW01 (sample SAMN05788063, study PRJNA343431) | mine drainage metagenome | isolation source: sample collected from the inflow into an acid mine drainage treatment plant... | place: Germany: Lusatia, lignite mining district
CCCTCTGCCGAATACAGAGAGGGGAAGGGGCTCCGCCCCTTCCCCTTCACCCCATCCCAAATAGATTTTTTATCCACCAAACCTCCATACCACCGATCCACATTTGCTGAACTTGACGGACACAACTAATGACGACCAACCCCCGTCTCCCAACGGCCGGCGCGACACCCCCCTTCGACCACGCCGACACAGCTCCCTCACGTATCCGCAAATGAACCACCCGACGCGGAGCGCTCTGGGCAGGACGAATGAAAATCAGGGGTTTATAGAATCACCTGGCCGGTGAAATGCCTGGGTGCGGACCAATTTCTGGAACCCGCCCTCCCAACGACCACGCCTGGGTGTCCGAGGCGATTCCCATTCATTCGACGGTCATCTGGACGCTGCTCTCGATCACTCCGGATGCGATGGCATAGCGCGTCAGTCCGGCGGTGTCGTGGATGTCGAGCTTGTCCATCAGTCGCTGACGGTGTTTTTCGACCGTCTTGATGCTGATGCCCAATCGCGAGCCGATCTGCTTGTTCGGCGCTCCCTCCACGATCTGCTGGAAAACCTCGGCCTCGCGCGGAGTCAATTGACGGGACGCCTTCACGTTCGCGACCCCGATCTCCCGCGCCCGGCGCTCTGCGTTCTGCATGCGTTTGAGGATCGTGGGACTGAAATAGGGGCGGCCGGCGGCAATTTCCTTGATCGCCCGTACCAAGGCCTGACCGGAATTCTGTTTCACCAGATATCCCGATGCGCCGACCAGGGCCATGTGGGCCACATACTCGTCGTCGCTGTGCGCGGACAGGACCAGGATTCGGGTTTCGGGAGCAAAGGCCTTGATCTGGCGCGTCGCCTCAAAGCCGTTGAGCACCGGCATGGCGATATCCATGACGACCACCATCGGGCGCAGCTTGCGGGTCAGGCTCACGGCTTCACGGCCGTCGGCCGCCTCGCCCACAACCTCAAAGTCCGGGCTCAGGCCCAGAAGCGTTATCAAGCCCTCGCGCACAATCGCGTGATCTTCCGCTAATACGATGGTCGTTTTCATGAGTCTTGTCCCGCCGGTGGCTTGCCGAACGGAATCTCCGCCCGGACTGTCGTTCCCTTGCCACGCACCGACTCGATCGAAAACACCCCGCCGATCATCTCCACGCGTTCTCGCATCCCCAGCAATCCAAGCCGGTTGTTCGCATTCGATGCCATGAGCTTTTCCACCTGAAAGGATTTCCCGTTGTCGTGCACTTCAAGGCGCACAGCGCCATCGACCTTGCTTACGCGCACCGACACGAGCCGCGCATGGGCATGGCGGGCCACGTTGGTGAGCGCCTCCTGCGCCACGCGGTAAAGCACGGTGCGTCGGTTGTTGTCGAGCCGCTCGACTCCGGAGAACGCCATGAACCGTATCCGCAGCTTCCTGCGCCCGGGCAGATCCTGGATAAATGACCGCAGGGCGGGGACCAGTCCGAGGTCGTCAAGCATCGCGGGACGCAACTCACGCGCATATCGATGCACCACCTCCACCGACTGCTGCACCAGGCGCTGGGTTTGGTTGATGCGTTTCCTCAGGCCCCGGTTGTCGATCGCCGACGCCTCTTTCAGCGCCGCAAGCTGGACGTTTATCCCCGCGAGGATCTGCGCGACCTCATCGTGCAACTCGCGACTGATCTCCTTGCGCTCGTCTTCCTGCGCACGCAGCACCTGGTGGGCCAAGCTGCGAAGCTGGTCCTGCATCCGGTGCGAGCGGGCAAGCAGCTGACTGTAGTGCCGCGCTCCAAGTTTGAGCCTCGTCTCGTCGGCCTTCCTGCGGCTGCACTCGATCCGCATTGAACGCCTGGCCTCCGCCAGGGCGGCCGTCCGACGGCGCAGCATCTCTTCGAGACGAAGGACCCGCCTGGCCGATTTTTTCGCCGCCCGGTTCACCGCCTCCAGCGGCTTGAGCGCGCCCAGGAAAAATTCACCCGCCTCCGTGACGAGTTGCAGATCTCCATCCCGTCCACTCGCCAACTTGTCCGTGGAAGACAGGGCCGACATCGACCGGTCGTGCACTTGGGCCAAGTCCACCGAGTCGAACCCCAACCCCGCCGCATCGAGCCCCAGCAGGCGCGAACTCTCTCCGTCACGCGCCCCGCCAGCCAAGTGGCGCCTCAGGGCCGCATGGTATCGTTTCGCATAGTTGAGTGCTGGATTTTCAGTCATGTCCGCTCGATCGATTCACAGACAAACAATCAATTCCCGCCGCGACTCTGTCGCTCGAATCGGCTGGATCGGACTGCTGCCTGCGCGTCTGCTTAATTACCGAGAAGAGCGGTCGCTGGCGAGCGCTCCTTTGTGGGGTGAATCCCACCCCAGGGCGACCTGAGCCGTCTTTTCAAGTCTGCCGGGAACCACTGCGTCAGCGACCGGAATCGAAAGGGCTGCCCCGGACCATCCGGGCCCGGAACGTATTGCCTCCGGAACGCCTCCCACGCCACCACCTGCCGGCGTCGGGCAACACCCCATGGCTCCGTCCGCCGCGGGCGCGTACGCTACCGGACTCCCAAGGGTTTCGACTCCAGCCGGGCGCCACTCACGGCCGCCCATCCGGCCCTCGGCGCCGCCTCCCTGTTCCATCTTCAGCCCTTTCCAATCCCCCCCGGCACGACTGCACCGGAACTCCACGCCAGCCATTCCTCTTTTTCACACCGCTCAACCACATCCACTATGATTACAAAACACACACTGTTGATTGCCTCGATTCTAGCCGTCGTTCTTCTCGCCGGCTGCAAACCGAATTCCCAGAACGCATCCTCCGCATCCTCCGAGTCCTCCGGCACCGCCGCCAAGCAACTCGACAAGGCCAAGGCCGCGGGCAACGACGCCGCCGACCGGATGCAGGACTACACCTTCGACCAAAAGACCCGTTTCGTCTCTGACATGAAGACCGAACTCGCGGCGCTGAATGAGAACATCACCGAAATTTCCGCGAAGATCGAAAAGTCCAGCGCGGCGGTGCAGGCCGACGCCAAGCCAAAACTCGCCGCCCTGCGCGAGCAGGCGGCTCAGTTGAACCAGCAGCTCCAGGCCGTCGTCGATTCGACGCCTTCAACCTGGAGCGGCATCAAGGCCGACTACGAAAAAGCCTACGCCTCGCTCAAGAATGGCGTGAACCAGTCGCGCCAGTGGGTCAGCGACAAGATTGCACCGTGAGCGTCCGTCGAAAAATCGCCGCATCCGAACAGGGCGAACCCACGAAGCCCGCCCCTGCTACCATCGCCCGCGACGGAGGGACGTCTGTTTCCTCCCTTTTCAGCCGTCCGAAGGCCGCGCCGCTTCCCCATTCTGTGACTGCCGTGTCACAGTGACTTCAATACAACCGCATCGTTTAGAATCACTCCCATGTCACTCCTCTCAGCCGTCCTCACCTTGATCGTCGTCGGTCTGTTGCTCGCAGTCGTCAACCGCTTCCTGCCGATGGATGGGAAAATCAAATTCATCCTCAATGTCGTCGTCGTGGTCGCCGTGGTGCTCTGGCTGCTCTACGGCTTCGGCGTGCTGGGGCACTCCGGCGACGTCCACATGCCCGAGATGAAATAGCTGCGTACCGGCGAGCCGGGGGCCGGACGTTCGGACGCATCGGTTCTCGCACCCGGTTTCGCCCCCTCTCGCAGCCCTGCGCAATCGCCCAACGTTCGCGGAGACTGTCCGCTCAATTCCAACCGCGCACCCGCAATTCTCCCTAACCCACGATCATGAAAGACCCAGTCTACAAGCTCATCGAACTTACAGGCACGTCACCCCGGTCCATCGAGGACGCGGTTGCCAACGCAATCAAACGCGCGAACCGGACCGTCAAGAGGCTGTGCTGGTTTCAGGTCATCGAGACCCGAGGCGACATCGACAAGGGGAAAGTGCGACGCTGGCAGGTGATCATCAAGGTCGGTTTCGCGATCGAAGATTGAGACCCCACGTCCCCGATGCGCATGCACCCGGCATCAAGGCAACGTCCGATAAAAACGCCAGAAATGGCGGGTAGCGTATTGAGTCCGTCCTATTTTCAGTATCATTCGGGATGGCAATGCCCCGAAAATCCCAGGCCCGAGAAAAGATCGTCTTCCTGTTCGACGTCGACAACACGCTTCTGGACAACGATCGCGTCACGGCCGATTTGAGGCGCCACCTCGAGACTGAAGTCGGCCCTGCGCAATCCAGGACCTATTGGCGCATCTTCGAGCGCTTGAGGGAGGAACTTGGATACGCCGATTACCTGGGTGCCCTGCAGCGGTACCGGGTCGAGCATCCTCACGATCCGCGCCTGCTCACCATCTCCCGCTACCTGGTGAACTACCCGTTCGCCAACCGGCTCTTTCCCAATTCGCTCGACGTGATCGAACAGGTCAGGCGGTGGGGAACTGCGGCCATTTTGTCGGACGGCGACGTCGTCTTCCAGCCAAGGAAGGTCGAACGGTCGGGCCTGTACGAGGCCGTCGACGGCAAGGTGCTGATCTACGTCCACAAGGAGCAGGAGCTGGCCGACGTGCTGAAGCGGTATCCCGCAGACCACTACGTAATGATCGACGACAAGCTGCGCATCCTCGCCGCCATGAAGAAATCCTGGGGCCGGCGCGTGACCACCGTATTTGTGCGGCAGGGACATTACGCACTGGATCCGAAGATCGTGGCCGCCAACCCGGCCGCCGACGTGAGCGTGGATCACATCGGAGACCTGCTGGGGCGCGACCTGCGCTTCTTCATGCCTCCCGCCGGACGTTCCGCCCGCTAGCGTCCCCAACCGTCACTGCCGCCCATTCCCGGAAACAGGCTCCGAATCAGGTCGCACGATTCCGCACGGAAGCGGGATCGTCCGTGTCCATCTCGGGTTGCAATGGATGACGCACGGCCCGACGCAGGCGGCCCTTCCACCCGTTCCTGACCGAGGAGCTCCCGTTTCAGGCCAGGGCGACCGGATCACGCCAGCCGGGAGCCGGGGGTGCGGGCAATTCGTGCCGACAGGGCATTCATGATCGCGGGATGCGCATGACGCGTCACCGATCCATGAACCTAAGAGAGCGTGGATTGGTTCACCGTGTGGGTGAGTCGATTTTGGCTCGGTGATTTCGCGTAATCGATTGGATCGGCCTTCGTTGTTAGCTTCGTTTCCGCCAGCTGCATTTTCAGATGAATACGGCGTGTCCCGTTCGCGGGCGTCCCGTTGCCCTGCCCGTCCAAACGACCACGTCTTCGCACCCAGGCCGTCGCATGGCGGTTTCACCCCATAGCGCTTGATCGCCATCGGGGCGATGCTCGCGGGTCACGAAAAGCAGACGGCGGAATCCTGTCAGAGCCCCTGATGGCGTATCACTGCCCAAGACGAGCCGTCTGTACTGATCCGAAATTCGAAGGAGTCACTATGTTGTTCATTATCCTGATGATTGTTCTGGCGCTCATGTTGGTAGGTTCCGTGCCGGCCTGGCCGCACAGTCGGAACTGGGGTTATTATCCAAGCAGTGGCCTCGGCTTGGTGCTCATCGTCCTTCTGATCCTGCTGATGATGGGCCGTGTCTAGGCGGCACGCAGGGTCCCAGGTTCCACGATGTTTGCCTTAAGGTCTCCAATGCGGGCACACAGGGACCTGCCTGCCCCGGGAAGATGCCGCATTGGAATACCTCCCTCCGCCGGACACGGTCGCGTGCACCCGACCGTTGGTCCGGGCCGGCTTGGTCATACCCGGTCTTCCTGCACGGGCTCCCCATGCTTCGCCGGGATCCTTTACCGCTTCGCGTCTCCTTACAACCGGCGGCGTCTCATCGGCCGACTACCCACGGCATCGGGTCCGGCCCGGGCGTTGCCGGCGACGTGGGCCCGATGCGCCGGCGCCCCCGGTTCACGATCCAGTCCCTCGCCCCGTCGCCATTTCCCGCGAGCGCCCACACGAGATAAATGCTCGAGCCGCCAAGAAGCGGGAACCGCACTGCGAGCACCCCGCATGGGTTGAAGCGAACTGTTCTCCACCCACCGTCGCCCCCACCACGCCGGCCTCCACATCGTGGCGACAAGGTAGAGAGCACCGTCACGACACCTTTCTCCAGGCGCCGCCGGTCGTCGGCCCAAAAAAAGCGTCCCTCAGTTCCTCAATCCACAATCCCCCACTCTCCCGCTTCCCATGGAATCCAAGACCCCCTCCGCGCCGAAACCCGACGCCAAACCGGAAACGAAGCACGCCGCTGGCGCCGACATTCCTCCAATCGCATCCGCTTCGATCCCCGACACGCTGGCTACGCTCAAAGTCGATCCCGCCGCCGGTCTTTCAAGCGCCGAGGTCGATTCGCGCCGAAAAGAACACGGCTATAACGAGGTCGCCGAACAGAAGGGTCATCCGCTTCTCAAGTTTCTCCGAAAGTTCTGGGGTATCTCGGCCTGGATGCTCGAACTCATCATGGTGCTGTCCGCCGTGCTCGGAAAATACTCCGACATGGTCGTCATTGGCGCCCTCCTGATCGTCAACGCCGTCCTCGGATTCGTCCAGGAACGCAGGGCCGCCGGAGTCGTGGCCGCGCTGCGACGACGGCTCCAGGTCAACACCCGAGTCCTTCGGGACGCGGCGTGGAAGGTGGTCCCCGCAAGAGATCTAGTCCCCGGAGATATCGTCCGGGTACGGGCAGGCGACGTCGTTCCAGCCGATGTGAAGCTCCTCGACGGCAACTTGTCCGTGGATCAGTCGGCCCTCACCGGGGAATCCAACGACGTCAACAAGGCCCAGGGCGAAACGCTCGCTTCCGGCTCCATCGTCAGGAGGGGCGAAGGCAATGGCGTGGTGCTTCTCACCGGATCCAAGACCTTCTTCGGACGCACGACGGAACTCGTCCAGCAGGCCCGTCCCAAGCTGCACATCGAGTCGATCGTCTCCAAGGTGGTGCGCTGGCTGTTTGTCGTGGTCGGCGTGCTGCTCGCCGTGGTGCTGATCTTTTCGCTGGTCCGAGGAGCGCCGCTGGTGGAAATGATCCCCCTGCTCCTCGTACTGCTCATGAGCGCCGTACCTGTGGCGCTGCCGGTCATGTTCACGGTCAGCATGTCCATCGGAGCCAGGGATCTCGCCAAGCGCGGAGTCCTGGTCACCCGCCTGAGCGCGGCCGAGGACGCGGCGACGATGGACGTGCTGTGCGTGGATAAAACCGGCACGATCACACTGAACCAGCTCGCCGTCACCGGGGTGATCCCGCAGGGGCAGGCAAGCGAGGCCGACGTGCTTTTCGCCGGCGCACTCGCGTCGCAGGAATCCAATCAGGACCCGATCGACCGGGCGTTCCTGGCCGCCGCCAAGGAGCACAAGGTCTTTGATAATGTCGCCAAAGTGACGCCCGTGTCCTTTGCGCCGTTCGACGCCGCCAACCGTCGCACCGAGGCCATCGTCGAACAAAACGGGCAGAAGCTGCGCGTGATGAAGGGCGCGGTCCGCACCCTCGCGGACGCCTGCGGGCTCCCGCCTCCCGAAATCGCTGCGCTGGACGCCAAGGTCGCCGAATTGTCGGCGAAGGGATTCCGGTCGCTCGCAGTCGCCCGTGGTCCCGAATCGGGACAGCCCACGTTGATAGGGATTGTGTCGCTTTACGATCCGCCGCGGCCCGATGCGGGGCAGCTCGTCGCCACGCTCAAGGGGCTCGGGGTGTCTGTCAAAATGCTCACCGGCGACTCGCTCGCCGTGGCAAGCGAGACAGGCAAGGGGGTCGGCCTGCCCAATATCCAGCGCGTGGCCGACCTGAAGGCCGCGGCCGCTCTTCCGGGCAACAAGGCGGTGGACCTGCTCGCCGGCGCCGACGGCTTCGCGGAAATATATCCGGAGGACAAATACATCGTCGTCCAGCACCTCCAGGCTGCGGGTCATGTCACCGGCATGACGGGCGACGGCGTCAATGACGCACCTGCGCTCCGCCAGGCCGAGGTCGGCATCGCCGTGAGCACCGCCACCGACGTGGCCAAGGGCGCGGCGAGCGTCGTCCTCACAGAGGCCGGGTTGACGAACATCGTCTCCCTGGTCGAACAGGGACGGGCGATCTACCAGCGCATCCTCACCTGGATCATCAACAAGATCAGCAGGACCATCCTGAAGGCCGCGTTCGTGGCCATCGCGTTCGTCGTGACCGGCAAATTTGTCGTATCCGCTTTCGCGATGCTGCTGCTCGTCTTCATGACCGACTTCGCGAAGATCACGCTTTCCACCGACCACGTGAGGCCGTCCCAGAAACCCGAGACCTGGAACATTGGCGGTTTCATCGCGGTGGCTGTCGTCCTTGGAGTCGCGATGGTCGGGGAGGCGCTGTTGCTGCTGTGGCTGGGCTGGTCGCGCTTTGGGCTGGCTTCGAACGACAAGGTCCTCTGCACGTTCAGCTTCCTGACGATGCTCTATTTTGCCGTGTTCTCCGTCGCATCGGCCCGCGAACGTCGCTGGTTTTGGTCCACCATCCCGTCCAAACCCCTGATCGCGGCCCTCATGGCGGACGCACTCACGGGCTCTCTCCTGACACGCGTGGGCATCCCCGGGCTTCCGCCCCTGCCCTGGCCGCAGATGCTCCTGATCTTCGGCTATGCCCTGGTCTCTTGCCTCGCGGTGAACGACGCGATCAAGGTCGCGATGATCCGTTGGCGCGTTCCCTCGTCCATCGCCTGATCCAGGGAACGCGGTCGAGGTTCGAACCACACGGAGCACCGGCAGGAAGGCTGTTGCTGGGAAGTGGCGTATCCAATTTTACCGACTTCCGAAGTGAGCCCGGATTTCGGCCTTCTTAGTTGGTTTCGTTTCCTTCTGTTGACCGCGTTTCTTCGGAACGCCGGAGCCCGAGGCCGCCACGCCGCCGAATGGGGCACGGCGTCCGGACGGGCGCCGACGAGTCCAGCGCGGTGCGCAAGCGCCGGGTTACACCCCATGGGGTATGTGCCCCGTTCCGCCTACACTTCCGATACGACGGCATGCGCCTTCGTAACCAATATGAAAACAGGCAATCACGACAAAGCGGCCGGCATCTCGAAAAGCGTCGCAGGCTGCGCGAAGGCGGCCGCAGGCACCTTACTCGGAAACCCTCAATTGAAAGCCGAAGGCAAAGCGGAACAGATCGCAGGTCGTGCCCAGATCAAATCGGGCCAGATCAAGAAAATCCTCGGAAAGTAGAACCCAGCCATACGATGAAATCATCCCATACCAATTCGAAATTCACCTTGCTGCTCGCATTGACCAGCACGCTCGCCCTCGGCGCCATCGCCGTCGGCGCCAACAGCGGCTGCGTCGAAACGCGCACCACCGACAGCACCGGCCAGTACGTCGACGACTCGGTCATCACCGCCAAGGTGAAATCCGCCCTTCTCGGCGACAACAACGTGAAGTCCTTTGCGGTCAGCGTCGAGACCGTGAAAGGAGTTGTTCAACTGAGCGGGTTCGTGAACACGCAGGATCAGAAGGACGCAGCCGGCAAGGACGCCCGCGGCGTCGCCGGGGTAAAAGAGGTGAAGAACAACCTCATCGTGAAGTAAGCAGCTCGCGCAACTGGCGTGCGGTTCCCATCCGGCGCATTCGCGCACTACCGAAACCCGCCCGTCCACGAGGGGTCGCCCACGCCCGGCCGCGCCCTCTCCGGACGGCCCCGCCCCGATCCATGCCGTGCTACAGGATCCTTCCGTGACAGCCGTGTCCGGTCCTCACCGATGCGGCTAAGCCCCGACGACACGGGGTTAGGTCGGTCGGACGAGTTCGGTCGGCAGCGGCCAGCTGTGTCCCGGAGCGAGCAGCGCCTGGATCCCCTCGGGCCCCCAGGTCCCCGCGGCGTAGTTTGGAAAATCACCCGACGGCGTCGACTGCCACCCTTGCAGCACCGGCATCAACAACGTCCACGCCGCCTCCACTTGATCGGCGCGCATGAACAGGGTCGCATCGCATTTCATCACGTCCCACAAAAGCGTCTCATACGCATCGGGCGACCGGGTCGCGAAGCTTCCGCGATAGCTGAACTGCATGTTCACCGGCCTAAGCTGCATTTTCGGTCCGGGATATTTCGCCTGGAAACCCAAGGAGATGCCCTCCTGGGGCTGAATCGACAGGACCAGCGTGGAATGCTGCCAGCCCAGCGAAGCTTCGGGCGGGAAGGATTGGTGCGGAACCGCGCGAAAATGTATCGATATTTCCGACGCCTGACGCGGCAGCCGCTTGCCCGTGCGCAGGTAGAACGGCACGTCCTGCCAGCGCCAGTTGTCGACGTAGAGGCGCAGCGCCACGAAGGTCTCCGTCTGCGACTCCGGCGCCACATCGATTTCCGCGCGGTACCCCGCCACCCTTTTGCGCTCGATGTCGCCCGGACCGTATTGTCCCCGCACGGCGCAGCTCACGTGGATTGGACGAATCGCATGGAGCACATCGGCCTTCTTGTTTCGAATCTCGTCGGCATCGAACGACACCATCGGCTCCATCGCCACCAGACACAGCAGCTGCATCAGGTGATTCTGCACCATGTCGCGCAGCGCACCGGCGTGATCGTAATAGCCTCCGCGGTGCCCGACACCCACCGTCTCGGCGACCGTGATGGTCACGTAGTCGATATAGCGGCGATTCCAGAGGGGCTCGAAAAGCGGATTCGAAAACCGAAACGCCAGGATGTTCTGCACGGTTTCCTTCCCGAGGTAGTGATCGATGCGATAGATCTGGGACTCCTGAAAACTAGCCGCGAGGACGGCGTTCAGCGCACGCGCCGACTCGAGGTCGTAGCCGATCGGCTTCTCGATCACGATCCGCGCCCACGCCCGATCCCGCGCCAAACCAGCCTTCCCCAGGTACGCCGGAATCTCGCCAAACATGCTCGGGGGCGTAGCCATATAGTAGATACGATGCGCCTTTCTTCCCCACGTCTTTTCCAGCGCCGTACAGCGTTTTCCCAGCGCCGTATAGGTCGGGAGCTTCTTGAAATCACCCTGCTGATAGGTGAGGTGCTGCGCAAACCGGCCCCAGGCGGCGGCCTTCGCCTTGCCCCAGCGGGCGAAACGTTTGACGCCGTCGTTCAGCCGGTGCCGGAAGGCGTCGTCGCCGATCCTGATTCGATCCACGGCGATGATCGCGAATTCGTCGGGCAGGCTGCGATCCTGCGAGAGGTCGAACAGGGCCGGTATCAGTTTGCGCCAGGTCAGGTCTCCGGCCCCGCCGAAGATCACGAATATCGTGGGATCGAGTCGATCGCCGGTTTTTTCGGATTTCATGATTGATTCCACTCCGTGTGAAAAGTGCCCCTGGCATCGATGCGTTCGTAGGCGTGCGCCCCGAAGTAATCGCGTTGGGCCTGGATCAGATTCGCGGGCAGCCAGGCACTGCGGTAACTGTCGAGGTAGCCCAGAGCCGTCATCAACGCGGGAGCCGGCAATCCGAGCTGGACGGCCGCCACCACCACGTCGCGCAAATCCCGCTCGTGCCCCAGCAGCGCCTTGGCCAGCACAGGGTCGAGAATCAGATTGGGCGGCTCGGGTCGCGCGCGATAGGCATCGGCTATGCGCCCGAGCGCGTCCGTGCGGATGATGCAGCCTCCCCGCCAGATCCTGGACACGACGGAAAGGTCGAGATCGTAGGCATACCGTTTCGAGGCCGCCTTCAGAAGTGCCATCCCCTGCGCAAACACGATGAGGTTTCCCGCGAACAGCGCACTTCGCAACTGCGTCTGGAATCCCTCCCGATCAGCGCAGAAACTCTGCGCGGGCCGTCGAAACACATCACCGGCGGACACCCGCTCCTGATCGAGCACCGACAGGTTGCGCATCGCGACTGCCGCATCGATCGTCGGCACCGGCACACCGAGCTCCAGCGCGCTCTCCGAGGTCCACATGCCCGTGCCGTTCTGCTGCGCTACGTCCCGAATCTCGTCGATCAGCCGCTGTCCGGTCCGGTCGTCCTGTCTCGAAAAGATCCTGCCTGTAATCTCCACCAGATATCCGGCCAGGTCTCCCCGGTTTGAATCTGCGTAAAACGCATGCAGTTCGTCGTCGTTCAGTCCCAATCCACGTTTCAAGAGGTCATAGGTTTCCGCCAGAAGCTCCATCAGTCCGTACTCGATGCCGTTGTGGACCATCTTCACGTAGTGCCCCGCCGACGACGGGCCCAGGCAGGCGACACATGGCTCCCCGTCAACCCGCGCCGCGGCCGCTTCGAAGAGAGCGCGAACGTTTTCATAGGCATCCTTCGCTCCTCCGGCCATGAGGCTCGGCCCACGCCGCGCCCCCTCCTCGCCACCCGACACCCCGACACCCAGATAGCGCAGCCCTTTCGCCTGCAAGGTGCGTGCCCGCACGTCGGTGTCCTTGAAGTGGGAATTTCCCCCATCGATGACGATGTCCCCTGCCTCCAGATGAGCGATCAATTCGCCGATGACGGAATCCACCGGGGGCCCCGCCGGCACGAGAATCATGACGGCGCGCGGCCGCCGCAGCAGCGCCACAAACTCCCGGATATCCCGCGCACAGCGGATATTCCCAGACGGCGCCTCCTCGCGCAGGGCCGCGATTTTTGACGGATCCAGGTCGTACCCTGCGATGCAGAATCCGTGCTCCGACAAGTTCAGCACCAGGTTGCGACCCATAACCCCCAAGCCGATCATGCCAAGGTCGCACGGAGATCCAGAATCAGTGTGTGTCGTCATGTTTTTCCAGTCCGCCCCAGGGGCATGTTTTCAACGCTCTATTTTTGCCAAAGGATCCACCCGGCCTCCAGAGGCACCGCCAGGCCGTTCCATTTCGGCATGATTCGGATGGTGTAATCTGTCGCCGGACGGGCCGACGGGACTGTCGCGCTGAACGCGTATCCGTTTTCCTGTTGTGAGACCGGCCTCAGGCAGGTCATTTCCTGCTTCGGCGCGTCCGTGCCGTTCGCGCCGTCGGCGTAGAGCTCAACGCGAACCATGTCAGGGCGTGCTTTACCCAGAAAAATCTCGGCCGCGATCACGTGGTGGTCTCCGTCGGTTCGAATGGTCGTCGCACCGAAGCGGATGCCTCCCCAGGCGGACGCCAACGCGTTTCGCCAATCCACCAGCTTGCGACCATTCGCACCCCGGTCGGCGGCGCGCGTGCGATACCCGCCGGCTGCGGGAAGATAATAGTGCTCCGTGTAATCGCGCACCATGCGACCGGCCGAATAGCATGGAGTCAGTTTCGCCATGCTTGCCCGCATGCGCGTCACCCAAGCCGTAGGAATTCCCTTTTCGTTGCGTGAATAGAATTCGGGAATCACCTCCCGCTCGAGTTTCTCGTACAGCTCCTCGGCCTCGACGGCGTCCTGCCCCGGGTCATCGCCGTGCTCCTTGCCATCGCCCAAAGCCCAGCCGACTTCCGACGAGTAAGCCTCCGCCCACCACCCGTCCAACTCCGACAAATTCAAACCGCCATTGACGAGCACCTTCATGCCACTCGTTCCGCAGGCTTCCCAGGGCCGGCGCGGGGTGTTCAGCCAGACATCGACGCCCTGAACCAGATGCTCGGTGAGGAGCATGTCGTAATCGCTGAGGAAGATCGCATGCGGCCGCACATCCGGGCGGCGGATAAAGTGTATCCAATCCTTGATCATGGCCTGCCCTTCCCTGTCGGCGGGATGGGCTTTCCCGGCGATGACCAGCTGCACCGGACGATCGCGATTGGCCAGGATCCGCAGCAACCGTTCCGGATCCCGGAGGAGCAGATTCGGACGTTTGTAGGAGGCGAATCGGCGCGCAAACCCAAGCGTCAGGATGTTGGGATCGAAGAGACGTCTGGCCTCTTCGATGACTCCATCGGATTCGCCGGCGGCAGCGTAGTGCCGGGCCAGTCGCTGCCTTGCGTAATCGATCAGGGACAGGCTCGCGTCGAGACGGAATTTCCAGAGCCGCTCGTCGCTGACGCGGCCAATGTGCTCCGCCATGCAGTCCGGAGCTCCGCGCCACCGATCCCTTCCGCAGGCTTCTGTCCAAAGTTCGTCCGCGGCCGCAGAATCCCAACTGGGCATGTGCACCCCATTCGTCACATGGCCGACCGGGATCTCGTCCGCGGGCCACTGGGGGAATAGGGCTTCAAAGAGGTGCCTGCTGACTTGTCCGTGCAGCCGGCTCACGCCATTGACCGCGCCGCTGCCCTTGATTGCCAGGTAAGCCATATTGAATTGCTCCGAATCGTCGTTCGGATTCCGGCGGCCCAGGGAGAGCATCTCGTGACGCGTCAGGCCCAACTCCTTTTCCGCATATGCGCCCAGGTAGCGTCCAATCAGAGTCGGAGCGAATCGGTCGAACCCCGCCTCGACCGCCGTATGCGTGGTGAACAGGTTGCCGGCGCGGGTGGCCGCCAGGGCGACATCGAATGGCTGCGCGTTCTCCTTCATGAAACCGCACGCACGCTCCAGGACAGCGAACGCCGCGTGGCCCTCGTTCAGATGGCAAACCTCCGGTCGGATCCCGAGCGCCTCAAGCAATCGCCAGCCGCCGATTCCAAGGACGATTTCCTGCATCAACCGCATTTCCGGACCGCCGCCATAGAGTTCCGCCGTGATTCCGCGATGCGCCGGAAGATTCGCGAGGTCGTTCGAATCCAGCAAATAGAGTTTGGCCCTGCCCACCTGCACCTGCCAGGTGCGAAGCCACAGCGAGTAGCCCGGCAAGGCGATTTCCAGGCGGAGCCACTCGCCGTTCGCCTGACGCAAAGGCACGATCGGCAACTGACCCGGATCGTTGTAGGGGTAAACGGCTTGTTGCGCTCCATCCAGGTCGATCACCTGCCGGAAATAACCCTGTTGGTAGAGAAGGCCTAAGCCCACCACCGGCACACCCAGATCACTCGCTGCCTTGAGGAAATCCCCGGCGACATTGCCCAGGCCCCCGGAATAGATCGGGAGCGCTTCGCTCAACATGAATTCCATGCTGAAATAGGCCAGGCAGGTGAGCGCGGTGTCAGGGTGCATTCGTTGGAACCACGTCGGTTGCGCCATAGCCTGACTCTTCTCCCTGACGAGTCCCTCCACCCGTGCGCGAAAGGCCGGCTCGGAAAGCCTGAGCTCGAGTTGTTCGCGTGAGACCGACTGAAGGACCGCCCAGGGATTGTAGGTGAGCTCCCACAATCCGGCATCAAGCTTCCGCCACACGTCGTCGGCGTAATGGCTCCAGGACCACCGCATGTCCAAGGCCAGCTCCGCCAGGGAATCAAACCCGTCGACGTCGTTGGGGAGCAGACCGTAGTTCGAATGCAAGACTGACTTATGCGTGTTCATGAAATTTCGGCCTCACCAATTTCGGACCGGCCGCCCGGTTCCCTGACTGGAGCCCCCTTCATTGGGTCGCTCCTCCTTCGTTTTGGACCCGGTTTTGAGATGCAGCACCGCCAGCGCATTGCTCGCTCGCGAGGGCCCGCTCAGGCGCTCCGAGCGCAGTGCTGACCATCGCCTGAGCCTCGTCAAGGACCCGGCGTAGGTGGTTCGCTCCAAGAAAACTCTCGGCGTAAATTCTGTAGAGGTTTTCAGTGCCTGACGGGCGTGCCGCAAACCACGCGTTTTCAGTCACGACTTTCAATCCGCCGATTGGAGCATGATTGCCCGGCGCACGCGTGATCACGGTCTTGATTTTCTCACCCGCAAGCTCGGTACTGCCGACCAACTCGGGCGAAAGTTTGGCGAGCACACCTTTCTGCCCGGGCGTGGCTGGGGCCTCTTTTCGGTCGAAAAATGACTCACCGAATTCCCTCGTGAGTCCGCAATAATTCTCCCCCGGATCGAGCCCTGTCCGCGCCGTCAGTTCGGCGGCGAGAAGGCAGGGGATGAATCCATCCTTGTCCGTGGTCCAGACCCTCCCATCACGGCGAAGAAACGACGCTCCCGCGCTCTCCTCTCCGCCAAATCCAAGCGAACCGTCGAGCAATCCGTCGACGAACCACTTGAACCCGACAGGCACCTCGAACAATTTCCGGCCGAGCTTCGCGGCAACGCGATCGAGCATGGCGCTGCTGACCACGGTCTTCCCGACGGCCGCCGCCTTCGACCAGCTCGGTCTGTTCTTGAACAGATAGGAAACGGCGGAACAGAGCGCGTGGTTCGGTGGCAGCAATCCGTCGCCCTTCGTGACGATGCCGTGGCGATCGTGGTCGGTGTCGCACGCGAAGGAGAGGTCGAAACGGCCCCTCATCCCGATCAATCGCGCCATCGCGTACGGCGACGACGGATCCATTCGGATCTGTCCGTCCCAGTCCACGGCCATGAACCGGAACGTGGGGTCCACGGTGTCGTCGACGACGGTCAGATTCACTCGGTAGCGTTCCGCAATCCGCGCCCAGTAGTGAACACCCGCCCCGCCGAGGGGATCGACGCCGAGGCTGAGTTTCGCGCCGCGGACGACGTCAAAATCGATGACGTTTTCTAGGTCGTCGATGTACGGGGTAAGGTAATCGTGCACATGCGTCGTGGACGTCCGCAGCGCGTCCCCGAGCGGGAGTCGTTTCACCCCTGCCAGGCCCGCTTCAAGCAGTGCGTTCGCCTTCGTCTCGATCCAATTGGTCGCGTCCGTGCCGGCTGGTCCCCCGTTTGGCGGGTTGTATTTGAATCCTCCGTCGCGCGGCGGATTATGCGAGGGCGTGATCACGATGCCGTCCGCGAGCCCACCCTTCCTGCCACGGTTATGGGAGAGAATGGCATGGGATATCACCGGTGTCGGAGTGAACTCGTTGCCCTCGGCGATCATCACCTCGACCTGATTCGCCGCCAGCACCTCGAGCGCCGTTGCCTGGGCAGGAATCGAGAGCGCATGCGTGTCGATCCCGAGAAACAAGGGCCCTTGGATGTGCTGGCTTTGGCGATACAGGCAGATCGCCTGCGTGATCGCCAGGACGTGCCACTCGTTGAACGCCCGATCGAACGACGAGCCGCGATGTCCGGAGGTGCCAAACACCACTCGCTGCGCCGCCACCGAGGGATCCGGCCGGTCGCTGAAATAGGCGGTCACGAGCCTGGGGACGTCGACCAACAGTCCCAGTGGAGCCGGCTTGCCCGCGAGAGGGTCGGTCTTCATGGCACAACGTCCGACGGCATGCCTTCCAATCGCGCCACCTTGGCCAATCGCCGACGATGGCGCTCCAATCCGCTGAAACGCGCCGAGAGAAAGGTCTGCACCAGCTCCCATCCGAGCGCGTGACCGACCACCAGACCTCCGAGGCAGATCAGGTTCAAATCGTCGTCCTCCACCCCTTGATGCGCCGAATAGGTTTCGTGTATCAGGCATGCCCGTACGCCCGCCATCTTGTTGGCGGCCACACAGACACCGACTCCGCTTCCGCAGACCGCCACGCCGCGGGCTATTTCCCCACGTGCAACCGCCCTGGCCAGCGGAAGCACAAAATCAGGGTAGTCGTCGTCCGGATCCGACCGTCGATCGCCGTAATCGATCACCTCGACACCAGCCTCGCGGAGTTTGGCGGCTATATGCTCCTTCAATTCAAAGCCCCCGTGATCCGCCGCGCACCCGATCCGCCGGGACCCCGCCATCAGGTTTGTTGAGAATTCCGCCATGGATGGAAGCTCCGTTCAGAGCGACCCGACTTCGCGCTCCACCTTTTCCGTGTACCGCCCCATGGTCGCAAGGGCGTTGCACCTGGCACGGTGACGCAGTGCCGCCTGTGCGGCCGGCACCCTGGCCGCCGAACCACCCCAGACCTTCATCGCCTCGTCCTGCAGGGCGCGCCCAAACGAAAAGCTCATCCTCCACGGGTTTCCGCCCGTCCGACAAATGGCATTCAAACGCTCCGTCGCGGCCACGGCGCCCTGCCCGCCCGACAAAAAGACAACCCCAGGCACCGCCGTCGGCACCGCGCGACGCAGGCAACGAATCGTGGCCTCCGCGACACGGGTTGAATCGGTCTGCTGAGGACAGGTTTTCCCGGGAATCACCATGCCGGTCTTCAACAACATGGCCTCCAAGCTCACACGCCGTTGGACCAGCGCGGAAAACACCGCATTCAAGGTGACGCGCGTAATCTCCTCGCAGACTTCCAACGTATGCTCGCCATCCATCAGAACCTCCGGCTCCACTATGGGCACGAGGCCGGCCTCCTGGCTCAACGCCGCATACAGCGCCAGCGCTTCCGCGTTGGTTTCGATGCAGCCCGCGGTCGGCAGTCCTGAGCCGATGGATACCACCGCGCGCCATTTTGCAAAACGGACGCCGAGCTCCCGATACTCCACGAGTCTTTCCCGAAGGCCATCAAGCCCCTGGGTCATCTTTTCTCCGGGGAACCCGGCCAGGGGAGTCGTACCCTTGTCGACTTTGATTCCCGGCGTGATGCCCAGACGGGTCAGCGTCGCGGTCATGGACGCTCCACTTCGCACACTCTGGCGGCAGGTTTCGTCGAAGAGAATCGCGCCGCTGATGGCATCGGCCAAGTCAGCCGTGGTGAACAAAAGCTCGCGATAGCTGCGGCGAGTCTCCTCGGAGTCCTTGATGCCGAGCGCGGCGAACCGCCTTCCGAGTGTCGGGAAGCTCTCATCTGCAGCGAGGATCCCCTTGCCCGGCGCAACAAGTTCGTTTGCCACCGACTCCAACGTGGACGAGGCGGTCACAGGCGCCCTTGGCCGGCGATCGCCGGTGCCGGTCGAGCGTTCAAACCCCGACATCGTCCATGCTCGGCTTCCACTGCTCCGAAACCGGGGAGGCACCCTACCGTGTCGAACATTGGTATATCCATTCGGGTGCAAGCATGGACCTGGAAGAAGGGCTCTCCCATGGGGTGATACCCGGCCGCTATGGTCCCACCCCACGGGAGCCAACGAACCCGGTTCGCAGGCTCGGCCGGAGAAGCGCCCGGACCGGATCGTCCTCAAAGTCGCGAGTCCGGCCCAAAACTCGCGGGGGCGGGTAAGACCCACTGTGTCGCTTCGTTTTCCAGGGTAGCATCGAGAACCTCCTCGCTTGCTCCTGCCGACTCTCACCAGCGCAGGGCGCGGACACATTCAGCGTTACCATCCAACCTGCCGGACCTTTGGCCGTCCTCCTACGCGACTATTCTCCGCCGGCCACTGTTCATCTCACCACTACATCCGGAGGACTCATGAACCTGATTCGTGATAGAAACCACACTCCAAAGAACGCTCTGAAGAATTCGGAGCTTCGATACCGGCGGCTATTCGAGACGGCTCAGGACGGCATCCTGATCCTGAACGGAGACACCGGCATCATCGACGACGCAAATCCATTCCTGCTGGACATGCTGAACTACCGACTCGACGAAATGGTCGGCAAGCAGCTTTGGGAAATAGGCTTGTTCAGGGACCGGCAACTATCCGAATCGGCATTTCTAAAACTGCGAACGGAAGGCTATATTCGCTATGACGACTTGCCTCTGGAGACCAAGAAGGGCGTCAGGCGGGAGGTCGAGTTCATCAGTAACCTTTACCAAGTGGACGGTCGGATGGTGATCCAGTGCAACATCCGGGACATCAGCGGAAGGAAGGTCCTGGAGGCGAAATTGAGGCAGGCCGAAAAGATGGAGGTCGTCGGCCGCCTGGCGGGCGGAATCGCCCACGACTACAACAACATCCTTACCTCGACGCTGCTTCAGCTCAGCGTGCTGCTCAACGATTCCGCCCACACGGAAAACACGAAGCGCGCACTCCGGCAGCTTCAGGAAGACGCCAGGCGCGCGGCGAGCCTGACCCGACAGTTGCTGCTGTTCAGCCGGCTTCAGGTGATCGGCCGGGCTCCCTTGAACCTCCCGGAAGTCCTCGAGCAATTGTTGGAAATGCTGAGGCGACTGATGAGCAAACATGTCCTCCTCGAGCCGGACCTCGGAAAATGCTCCATTTGGATCGAGGCGGACCGCACCTTGATCGAGCAGGCGGTAACGAATCTGTGCCTGAACGCCCAGGACGCGATGGACCCGGAGGGCGGGCAGCTCGGACTGGCGATCCGCCTCGTCGAATTGGATGAAGAGGCTCCCTTGCTCAATCCGTTGGCCCGGGCGGGTCTGTTCGCCTGCCTGGAGGTGTCTGATACGGGCTGCGGAATCGACGCGTTCACGCTGCCCCACCTGTTCGAACCGTTCTTCACGACCAAGGATGTTGGAAAGGGCACCGGGCTTGGACTCTCGCTGGTTTACGGAATCGCAAAGCAGCACAATGGCTGGGTCGAGGTCTCCAGCACCGTCGGAGTCGGCACCACGTTTCGAGTCTTTTTGCCCGCGTTGCGCAATGCCCCTCCCCCGAAGATCGAGGCGCCCGCCGCCGCGATTCGAGGCGGCATCGAATCGATCCTGTTGGTCGAGGACGAAAGACCCGTCCGGGAAATGATCGCACTCGCCCTGCGGTCACGTGGCTACCGCGTGTTCGAAGCCGCCAGCGGTCCGATGGCGATCGATTTGTGGAGCGCGCAGGCGGGAGCGTTCGACCTTTTGTTTGCCGACATGCGCATGCCCCACGGCATGACGGGCACTCAGCTCTACGAACGCTTCAAGGCGGAACGCCCCACCCTCAAGGGTGTGATTTCCAGCGGATACAGTGACACGAACTTCAATTTGCAGGGCCTGGCCGGCTCCGGCCTCTGGTTTCTGCCGAAGCCCTACGACATCGGGACTCTTGCCCTGACCGTCCGCAATTGCCTGGACCAGACCAACCCGCCCGGCGCCGCCCCCTCCGCCGCACCTTCTCCGTCCCCGCGCGGCTAGCCGCGCCTCGGACCCAGGGCCGAACCTCCGCCTTCAATCCAATGATCCGTCACCTTCGATTCGTTCGTTCGCGGAGCAATTTCCAATGCAGGCGGTGGCGCTTGGGGCTGTTCAGTTTCTACACGCATGTGGAGGGGCGGCGCTACAGCGGCCTGGCCGTCGACCTGCGGGGGCTTCTGATCTGGACGCTGGGGACGGCGCTCTTCGGCTACCTCGGAGCGGTCACGGTCCTGTTCTCGGTCTGGAGCAGAAACAAGAACTTGGATTTGGGATACGGGGAAATGCTCCTCCTGCCCCGCAACTGGGACTCCATTCAGGCGCGCAGGGCCCAGGTGTCGGTGAATGCCGGCCTTCAGGCCATGGACCTGGGCCGATGGGCCGACGCCGATATGCTCATCCGAAGCGGGCTGCAGCGAGATCCGGGCCTTCTCGTCGGCAGGTGCCAGCTGGCCTCCCTCTGCCTCGCCACCGGCCGGTGGGCCCAGGGGGCCTCGTTCCTCGAAGGCGGGTTCGCGCACCGGTATCCAGGCCTCCCCTACATTCAGGATGCGTTCGCCGTCGCCCAAAGCGCGGATGATCTCGCCCGATCCACCGGCTGGTGCAGGCAGCTGATCAATCGTTTCGGCGTTTCGATGCCTGCGGGAGACCGTTCCTGGCTGCTGGTGCGCGAAGCCCAGCTTTTTCTGGCGCAGGGACAGTACCGGGAACTCATCGCACTGTCGTCCGCCGGCTCAAACAGGACCAATCCCGGCCTCCGCGAATTGCGCACGCTCGCCCTGTTGAAACTGGGCAACTGGTCCCAGGCCTTGGACGAATTGAACCGCTGGTCCCTCGGGCATCCCAAATACGATCTCCTGGTCACGTGCCTCCGGGCCCAGGCGTTCAGGCGCGGGGGCAAGCTCGACGCGATGGACGCACAATTGGATCTGGCGTGTTCCATGGCTCCGAAAGAGCCGGCGGTCCTCCTCTTTTCCTCAACCGAACGATTTCAGGCCGGGCAATTCGAATCAGCCAACCTCGCGCTGGAGTCGTTTCTCGGCCGCTTTGGTTCGAACCAAGCCCTGGTCGAGTCCGCCATGGATCGCCTGTTCGAGCTCAAGGACGGGAGGGGAATGGATCGCCTGTTGCAATTCGCCCGGGAGATGGGTGGTCCGCTCAAACAATTGCTGATTTCGAAGGCCGTGTTCGACCTCAACGAAACCAACATCCGCCAATCGCGAACGCTCTTCGCCGAACTCGGCGCCCATTGGAACCTCCAAAGCGGCCGGGAACGTTTCCTGCGCGACTATTTCCAGCTCCTGGATTCGGCGGCAACGGATGTCGGCGACGGACCCCGGCTGCGTTTCGAATACTTCTGCCGAGACCATTCGCTCGAATGGGCCGACTTCTCGTGTGCGGTCCGGGTGCTCGCAAGCTTCCACAGGGAAAAGGCCGCCATGAGGATCCTCGACGTGGCGCTCGAGCGTTACCCCTGCAGCTACCATCTGGCGGCCCTCAAGATGGAAATCCAGGCTGCGCCGACCGCGAGCGTCGCACCGACACTCTCAGATGCGAAACGACGTGAGTAGCCAACGCAGATTGCCCTGGAACCTGGCGTTGGGACTCTCCGCAGCGCTGCTGGTGTTCATCGCCTACAATCAATCATTCTGGTGGGTGAGCGAACCGGATTACTTCTACGGATTCCTCACGCCCCTGTTTTGCCTCACCATCGTCCGTGAACGCTGGCCGCTCATCCTGAGGTCCCTTGCCGCCGCCGAGGCGCCGGGATCCGCGCGGGCGGACGGACTCCGGGGAATCCTGCTCAAGTTCTCGGCTATCGCCTTCCTCGCCCTGGGGTGTGGCGGAATCGTCGCCGGTTCCCTCATGCGGACGGACGGCATGGAGCCCTCAGCTGCCTCAAATTTCACGGTCACCCTGGGAGGCATTCTCGCCATCTTCGGCTTGCTGTTCGTGTGCGTACCCGCTTCCCGGAATGGCACGGCGTCCGCGACGCTGGCCAAGGATGCCCGGCTGGGCGTGCTGGCGCTCTTCATCTATCCCGTGGGCGTCTGGATGCTTTCCGCGCGCCTGATGGGGGCCGTGGAGATTCCGCTCAGCCTGTTTCTTCAGGCCAGGATCACGGGTTTCGTATCCACCGTCTTCGATCTCGCCGGCGCCTCGCTGATTCGCGAAGGCAACGTGCTCCTGCTTCCCGGCGGCCCGATCGGCGTGAGCGAGGCCTGCTCGGGAATCCGCTCCCTCACCGGCAGCCTCTTCACCGGCGCCTTCCTCGGTGCCGCCTTTTTCCGCACCTACACGCCCAAAGTCCTCCTGTTGCTGGCCGCAATCCTCATGGCCTTCCTCTCAAATCTCGCCCGCACCCTCTTTCTCTGCATCTGGTCCTACCAACGAGGACCCCATTCCATCGAGGGAATGGTGCACGATGCGACCGGCTACGCCGTGCTGGCACTTTCGACGCTGGGCCTGCTCGTGATGGTTGGAATCTTCAAACAAGCGGGCCGCATCCGCGTCGAATTCTCCAAACCAGGCGGAGCCCCATGAAGCTCGACTACCTCTGCCTGGGCCTTGTCGCCGCGCTGCTCGGATTTTCCGTGGCGGCTGAATCCGGACTTGTCGCCTCCAAATTGCGGTACGCAGGCAAGGCCCCGATCGTTTCCCTCCGAAAGGCGCTGCCCAGCGAGCTCCCGGGCTGGCAGGTCGAGCACCTCCGTATCGGGCCCACGGAGACGGATAGCTCCGAGATCGCACGCACGTTGAATTTCGACCAACTGATCTTCCGAAGGTACCACTCGGCGATGGGAAGCTTCAGTCTCTATGTCGCGTATTGGCCGCCGCAGAAAATGTCCCCGGTCCTGGTCGGCGGGCATACCCCCGACCGCTGTTGGGTCTCAAGCGGCTGGACCTGCGACGCCGAGTCGTTGTCCTGGACCTGCGACGTCGACCACAAGCCGCTGTTTCCGGCGCAATACCGCGTGTTCCATGATGCGGCGGGCGAAGTCCAGCAGGTCATTTATTGGCATCTGTCGGGAGGAAAGCCTTTTGGCGGCGACTACCACATCAACAGCTCGCGGAGCATTTTCGCCTACTGGAAATCCGTGTTCCTTTATCACACCGGAGGGAACGACGAGCAGTATTTCATCCGCATCAATTCCCAACAGTCGTTTGAATCGCTATGGAACGATCCCGGTTTCCGAAAACTCATGGAGGCGCTCGCCAAGCTCTGTCTGGCCGATCCCGTCGCGACACACTCCAAGGCGGCTGGCGATGCTCGCGGCTCCCCGCCGCGTGCTGGCGTGACGGGCGGATAGGTTCCGCCAAGCGCCCGGACCGGCCACTCCCCTGTTCCTCCGGCCGCAAAACGGCCCGGGTGCGACGGGACGCCCGGCTTCGGAGCGGGACAACGTTCGCAACCCGCCCTCCCTGTGACCGCGGCTCGTCCGCCGCAGCCTTGGCTATGGCGGACGTCTCCGTGGTCTAACTACAATCGGCCTGCACAGGCCCGGGGCGCCGGAATCGAGTCGCCAAAACGAACAGACCGACGGCTCCCGCCATCAGAAGCGCCGTGGTCGCCGGTTCCGGAACCGCAGGCCCGGCCCCGCCGGGCGAGGCGGTGATCGTGTTGGAATCCAGGGTAACGGAGGCATTGATCGCCGCCGCCGTGCCCGAAAGCGTCGATCCGGAATTCATCGTGATGCTCTGGTCCGCAAGCACGTTACCCGAAAACACGGTGCCGGTACCAAGGGTCGCGGAGGTGCCGACCTGCCAGTAGACATTGCCGGCCGCGGCCCCGTGGATCAGCGAGACCGAACTGCCGGCCGCAGTCGTGAGCGTGCTACCGATCTGGAAGTCGAAGCGAGCCCCGACGGTGTTCCCTGCGTCCAGGGTGAGCCCGCCCGTCAGCTGGGCGGACGTGGCAAAGAAATAGACTCCCGGCGTGAGCACGCGCGAGCCCAGGTCGGAGCCCGTCAAAATCTGGGTGGCCGCCTCGCCCTGCACCACGTTGTACGCCGCCTGTGCGTCGGCCACGGCCTGGGTGGCGGCGGCGTTGCCCACGTTGAGCGTTCCGTTAAGAACGCCCGGAGGAAAGCCCGTGGGAGTAGTCGCCGCGCTCACTCCCAAATTGCCATTGATCGTGGTGGCCCCGGTATTCGTGACCGAGACGCCCGCCAGCGCGCCATAGCTCGAGGCGGTTCCCATGGTGATAACAGTCTGGCCCTCGGCATACGGTCTCAACCAGACCACTACACCGACAGCCAGGAGAACGAGGCATTTGAGATTCATATTGATCGCGATTGATGAAGTTTGGGCACTTTGCGGTTTTTCAGGACGGGCAAATTCCCGTCGCCCAGGTGAATGGCCGCCAGCCTGTAGAGCCGTCGCGTCGAGATGCGCACCCGTGCACGCCTCCTGAGCCAGCCCAGGTTCCTGCACGAATTCGGATAGTCGCGGATCGCCTCGTAGATTCCGCCCATGCCCGTGGCCCGCGCGCAGGCGTCGATCAACGAATAGTCCGGGGCGAAGTAGTCACCCAAGACGAGGACGGGCGCCAACGGCAGCGCATGCCAAGGCAGCAACTGCCAGAATATCCGCCGCCGGAATGCCCGCAAAGGACACCCATGCCGCGAGCAGTAGAGCTCCGCAAATGTGGGCATGGAAGGGTCTCGATTCGAAGCATTCCGTTGGGTTTCGGGATGACGCTGAAGCCTAGTTCGCCTCTGCGGAGCCGGTCACCACGATCTGATTATCCACCAGTTCATTACTGGACGCCCCGATCGCGATCACACCGATGCGACGCTTGTCCTCCTCCGTGGCGACCTGCCCACGCAACGTGACGCGTCCATTGAATGTGCCGACCTCGACGTGTCTGCAGTCGATCTTCGCGGCGCGCATCTCGCGGTTGATTCGAACGGTCGTATCCACATCGACATAGCTCTCGCCCTGTTCGAGATCGACGGTGGTGTGCGGCCCCTTGTAGGACTCCTGCTGGTAGTAGGCGCCATGGCCGAATGCAGCCAAGGTGAGCAGGTAGCGCGGCTCGTCCCTGAACTCGATCTTGCTGTCATCCAGCAGAAGGCCGTTCCGTGCGTCGTTGAAACTCAGCGCGACCGCCGGGACGACGCTCCTGGTCTTGAAATTGCCGGGCGCAAGGATGATGACCGACTCGATCTTGCCCTGGGTGATGTTGAGGCTCAGGGACCATACCTTCCCCAAGGGCTGCTCCTTGAAGTTCCTCACCGGCATGTCGAGGATCTGGCTTGAGCGCTCGACGTATCCCAGAGCCACCTTGGGCCGATTCGCCGCATCCACTGAGGTTTCACCTTTCGCGAGAAAATAGGGCACTTGGCCGAACCTGCGATAGGCGGCCTCGATCCTGTCGCCGCGACCGAAGTCCTCCCATTTGAAAAGGTCTATGGCCGGGGCGGTCTTGAACACGTCCGTACTGACATTCAGGCGATAGACCTCGTTGGCGAGATCCGGATACAGCGCGAGCGGCGGCACCGCCACGATCTTCTCGCCCACGCCGAGCGATGAGTCCGACTGGACGAGCACCTCGACGATGCGCGCATTCACCAGGTCGACTCCCAGATCCACGATGCGACCGAGACTCTCGTCCTGGAAGTTCTTGATCTCGATCTGCTCGATCTGGTTGACCGGTTTTTCGACTCCAAATCTGACATGGGACGGTTCGACGTTTGCCCAGGAGGCGGAGGTGAAGCCGAACGCGAGAATCGCGCCGGCGATGAGTTGTGAATTCAGTTTCATGGAATTGCTTTGGCTTTGGGCTGCGGCAGGGCTGCGCCCGCAGCGGCCGGCACCCTCTGCCGGCCCTGTTCCCGTCATGTGTCGTGCACGCTTTGGAACATCGATTGTTCCGATGGCGCAGGCACCCGGGTGGAAATTAACCTACGTTGGCGTTTCGCTGGCAGGAGGGTCCCGGACTAACGTCGGGACCCTCGATTCCGGACCGGTGCTCTAGTCGACCACATAGAACTCGAGCAGGACCACACCGGTTGCTCCATTGACTCCGGTCACCTGCACCGTGTAGGTGCCGGGCTGCAGGGTCACGAGCAGGGCCGCGTCCTTGCTTCCCGCAGGCAGGGGGAAGGCGCCGGTCTGCGCCGCAACCTGCCTCAACTGAGCCGCAGTGGTGTCGCCGACCTCCCAGTTGTCGTTCGTCGCGATTTGAGTGACCACATTCCCAGAGAAGAGCGTGATCACAGGGTCCGCGATGACGCCCGACACCCCGAACGTCGCCAGAGTGGGACCGACGCCGCGGACCAACAATGTCTTGGGTGCATCGCCGGCGATGACCAGCCCCACGGTCGAGGTGAATCCGGCTCCGGCAACCTGCATGCGGGCCGAGACGCTGGTGATCTGCCCACCCAGACCATTGTCGGTATCGTACAGTTCGGCGAGAGTGTCCCCGGGAGTCGTATTCGGCTCGATGAGACACGTGGTCGGAACCCCTTCCTGAGCGCTGAAGAGCAGGGAGGCGTCCTTGCTTCCCGATGCGAGGGAGAACGCACCGACCTTTGCGGCGGCCGCGGCGATTGCCGCGCCATCGGGCTGGCCGTTGCTTCCCATCTCCCAGTTGTCGTTGGTGGCCTGCTCGCTGCTCCCACCGAAGATCGTCAGCTTGGGATCGACGATCGCGTTCGGTACGCCGTAGGGGATCATGCCCGGCCCGATCGCACGGACCAGGACGTTCTCCGATCCGCCCGACTCATAGAACCCCACGATAAGGACCTTGTCTCCGGGTCCGCACATGGCGCGCGCGGAAAAGACCGAGATCCAGCTGCGGGGAACAGGAACGACCTTGATCATCAGAATGGCGTGGCCCGTCCCTGCCGCATTGCTGGCACTCACCAGCACGGCCGACTCGGCCACAGCCGTGGGAATCCCCGTGATGACTCCGGTCGTCGTGTTTATCACAAGGCCCGAAGGCAGAGGACTCGCCTGAAAACTCAGGGGGGCTCCCGAGGCCGTGATCGTGAAACTGAACGGCTTTCCAATGGTGCCTGTCACGGCCAGCGGATAATTGGTGATGATCGGGGCGATCCCGGCGGCGCCAATCGTGATCGTCACCATGGCATTGCCGGTGCCCGCCGCATTGGTCGCACCAAGATCCACCTGGGTGATCCCGATTGCGGACGGTATTCCCGAAATCGTTCCGGTTGCCGAATTGAACACCAGGCCCGCCGGCAGCGGGTTGGCGGAATAACTCGTCGGCGTGCCCGAGGCCGTGATGGTGAAGCCAAATGGCGTTCCAACCGAGCCTCCCACGGTCAACGGATCATTCGCGATCACCGGAGGCGTGCCGGCGGTCGCCACCGTGATCGTCACGGTCGCGATGCCGGTGCCGGTCGCATTGTCCGCGCCCACCAGCACAGAGGTCGTGCCAGCCGCGGTCGGCGTGCCCGTGATCGTCCCTGTTACGGTATTGATCGTAAGCCCGGCGGGTAGCGGAGTCGCCGAGTAGGACGTCGGTGATCCGGAGGCCGTGATCGTATAACTGAAGGCCGTGCCAACCGTCCCTGCCGCCGTCAGCGGCGAGTTCGTAATGATCGGTGCGACCCCGGCAGCCGCCACCGTGACAACGAGCGTGGCGTTCCCCGTGCCTGTTGGATTCGTCGCTCCGAGCAGCACCGCCGTGGTTCCGACCGCAGTCGGCGTGCCCGTGATCACTCCAGTGGTCGCATTCACCACAAGCCCCTCAGGCAGCGGACTCGCGGAATAGGCGGTCGGTGTGCCCGAGGCCGTGATGGTAAAGCTAAACGCGGTGCCGACCGTCCCTGCCGCCGTCAGCGGCGAGTTGGTGACGATGGGGGCCACTCCAGCAGCCGCCACGGTGACCGTCAGGGTCGCATTTCCCGTCCCTGTCGCGTTCGTCGCCCCGAGCAGCACGGAGGTCGTGCCAGTCGCAGTCGGCGTGCCCGTGATCGCTCCCGTGGTCGCGTTCAACACAAGACCCGCTGGAAGCGGCGTCGCGGAGTACGCAGTCGGCGTGCCCGAGGCCGCGATCGTGAAGCTGAAAGGCGTGCCGACCGTCCCTGCCGCCGTCAGCGGCGAGTTGGCAATGATCGGCGCAACGCCTGCCGCCGCCACGGTGACGACGAGCGTGGCGTTCCCCGTGCCCGTCGCATTCGTGGCGCCCAACAGCACCGACGCGGTGCCGACCGCAGTCGGCGTGCCCGTGATCGTGCCAGTGGTCGCGTTAAGCGTCAGCCCGGCAGGAAGCGGACTCGCCGTGTACGCCGTCGGCGTACCCGAGGCCGTGATGGTGAAACTGAATGGGATGCCGACCGTGCCCGCCGCCGTCAGCGGAGAATTGGTGATGATCGGCGCGACTCCAGCGGCCGCCACCGTTACCGTAAGGGTCGCATTCCCCGTGCCCGTCGCGTTCGTCGCGCCCAGCAGCACCGCGGTGGTCCCGACAGTCGTGGGCGTACCCGTGATCGTACCCGTGGTCGCATTCAGCGTGAGACCTGCGGGAAGCGGGGTCGCGGTATAGCTGGCCGGCGTGCCCGAGGCCGTGATCGCGAAACTAAATGGCGTGCCGACTGTGCCCGCCGCCGTCAGCGGAGAATTGGTGATGATCGGCGCGACTCCAGCGGCCGCCACCGTAACTGTAAGGGTCGCGTTCCCCGTGCCCGTCGCGTTCGTTGCGCCCAGTAGAACGGAGGTCGTGCCCACCGCCGTCGGCGTGCCCGTGATCGCTCCCGTGGTTGCGTTGACCGAAAGTCCGGCAGGTAGCGGAGTCGCCGTATAACCGGTCGGCGTGCCCGAAGCCGTGATCGTGAAACTAAATGGCGTGCCGACCGTGCCCGCCGCCGTCAGCGGCGAGTTGGCGATGATAGGTGCAACGCCAGCAGCGGCCACCGAGACCGTCAGGGTGGCGTTCCCCGTGCCTGTCGCGTTCGTCGCGCCCAGCAGCACCGACGTGGTGCCCACTGTCGTCGGCGTGCCCGTGATCGCTCCCGTGGTTGCGTTCAACACGAGTCCGGCGGGTAGCGGACTGGCCGTATAGCTGGTCGGCGTGCCCGACGCGGTGATTGTGAAAGTGAACGCCGAGCCGACCGTACCGGCTGCGGTCAAAGGTGAATTGGTGACGATCGGAGCGGCATTGACGACCGTGAGAAGGATGGTGTCGCTCAATACCGACCCGGAGGTGTTGGACACCACGACGTCATAACTGCCGGCATCGGTCGACTGTACGTTCGCCAGGGTGAGCGTGGCAGTCGTGGCCGAAGCATTGCCCGCGATGTTGGCGCCGCCTTTGCGCCACTGATACGTCACGGTGCTCGTGCCGGTTGCCACCACCGAAATCGTCGAGTTGGTCCCGATGACCGCGGTCTGCGAAGTCGGCTGCGTCGTGATGCCGAGCAGCGTCGTGCCCGTGGCCGTGAAGCTCTGTCTTAGCATGTTGTATTCGTATGCGGTCGGGGCGAGCTGGCCGGTCTGGGTGGCCTGCAGCGTGATGACTCCCGGAGCCGTCGGAGTGACGGTGAATACGCCCGCCACGGGTCCGCTGATCGAAGCGGCTCCGGTCGATCCGGAAACCACCTTGAGCGTGATGGGCAGGCCGGAACTGGCGGAGGGCGTGACTGCGAATGAACCTGCGCTGATGGCACGGTCCGCTATCGCCGCGAAGCTCACGGACTGCCAGGTCGTGTTGACCGCACCCGTCGTGTAGAAATGGTTGGAGCCGAAGCCCACGTCGCCTGGCACGAAGGTCAGCGTCGAATAGATGCTGCCGAGGTTGGCGACATCCGAAACCCGGCCAGTCACCGGATCCAGCATACCCAGTATCGTAAAACCCGTGACAGGATCCAGGCGGAGGTAGTACATCTTGTCCGTGCCGAACCCGACGTCCGTGCCGGTGAACTCGAGGGCGTTGAATCCGCCCATGCCCAGGTCGAACTTGTCGGCCGACGTACCCAGCAATGCCGGATCAAGCGTGCCGAACTTCGTGTTCCCCGTCACCGGATCGGTGCGGAGATAATAGAACATGTTCAGACCGTAGCCCAGATTTGCGGCCGCAAACGTGAGGCCGAAATAGCCGCTCGTGCCCAGGGTACCGGGACCGCCTGGTCCGTCCATGGGCTTGAGATCCGTGACGGCCGACGCCGTGCCCGAACTCGGAACGATGACCGTGAAATAGTCCCCGGTGGTCTTGTGGTGGATCAGGTAAAAATTCACGGCTCCGTATCCAATATCCGGATCCGCCGAGGTGAGGGCCGAATACGAATCGGGGGTGAGCTTGCTGCCGATATCGGCGTGGTTGGTTGCAGCGCCGGAGGCCGCGATGTAATGCGCGAACGCCGTGATGTCGCCGCCCGCCGGAATCGGGGTGCCTTTGATCGAATAGAACTGGCTGGCCCCGCCTCCTAGCGACAGGTCCTGCGCCATGAAATGAAACCCAGCAAGGCTGCCGCCGATAGCCCATTGGGGAACCAGCGTCACCGCGCCGGTCGCGGGCGTTATGGCAATCGATGCCATCGAATCAGCGCGCGTCTGGACGCAGGTCAATGTCATCAAAACCGCCAAAAACGGGAATAGAGAGGTTCGCATACTTTTCATTGGAAGGATCTTTCGTTGAACGCTGGCAGCTGGTCTGGTGTTAATGCTCCGAATTGAGCGGCCAAGGTAGGCTTGAACGCCGATATGGCATATGGGGTGTAGCCCGCCCGGAGGTCTGCGTAGACCACCTCCCCCACTGCATTTGCCCGGCTGTCACCGCATCGGGATGCCACACTCAGGGGCGCGGCGGATTGGAAGTCCCCGTTAAGAAACGGGCCTGGCGATTCGTAAAAACGCGGACGGGGTCCGCGAACCGACCCAGGCCACGGGGCTCCCCTCGCGCTAGGTCCCGGACCGTCGGAGGTACCGCAGCACCAGCATGCACCCGGTCCCGAGCAAGCCGACCACGAGGCGCGCCCTCGGGGTCCCGGGGCCGGTTCGGACTGACGTCGAGGCCGCGTCCCCGGAGTAATCGTGTCCCGCCGCCCGGATCGCAGTCTCGATCCACGTGGAAGTCTTCCGCCACAGCACCACCAACCGATCGATGCGCTCCACGGGCATCATGACCCGTGTGATCGTTGCGGCATTCTCCACCCGACGGAGCGCAATCGTCCGTCGAAGTTCCGCCTTGCAATCCGCAAGCTTGGTCAATTCCGGCCGCGAATACATGTTCGATCGTCCCCCAGCTCCCGCCGCGTTCCTGCAAACGGTCCCGGCTGACCGACAAAGGACCGGCGGAGAACTACAACCGTCACGAACAGTGCCGCCAGGTAGAATGCAGTGAGTCCGACCAACACGGTAATCCGTGCGCTCTCCCAAAACAGATACACCAGGGTCATGCTGGCGAACAGCATCACCATCACACCCGAAAAGATCGCCGCGGCGATCCACACGAGCACCCGGATGAATCGGAGCTTCTCCTCCTGAAACTCGATGGAAAACAACTCGACGCGATCCTGGACCGCGGCAATCAGTCCGTCACCCAGCGATCTGAGCGACTCGACCAGTCCCGGAGGTCCCGATGCATCGGTTTTCATGCGGTCGGAGTCGCTCTTCCACGGCGCCCCACGAGAAGGCCCACCAACAGCGCTGCGCCCGCCGCAATCGCGAGCGCCTGATAGGGATTCTCCCGAATGTATTCATCGGCGCGGCGCGCCTGCACGACGACCTTGCCCTTCACGCCGGCGTACGCCTTCTCGAACCGTTCCTGCGCCGCGACAAATCGGGCACGGAGCGAATTGACCGCTTCGTCGGATTGTTCAGAGGCAGTATTTGCAATCATGGTCTCCGCCTCGACGACCAGCGCCTGCAGCTCCCGAAGAAGCTCCTTCGGCGTAAGAATCTCTGTGGTTGTTGTCATAGATAAAAGGATCTCGTCCGCCCGGATCTTCCGGCCTGCTCAGGCCACAGACGACCAAGGTCGCGACACGGTTGGTTGAAATGTTCGCATTCCGTGGATCGCTAATCGCTGCGTCGCATCAGGCCGGCGATTCCCACCACCGAGGCGACCAGGCCGCCTGCAAGCAACCACAGCGTCGTGTCCGTCGGCACCCCCGTGAATAGTCTCGAGAAATCGGAGCCGACCGATCTCGACGCCAGGACGCCGTAAACGATCAAGATGATTCCCGCGACCAGCAGGACGAATGACATGGGTCTGTTCATGGGATTGATTGGACGAGGTTGGTTGCCATGAGCGCCTCGCGGGTATCGGGCTCCTTGTGACAAGCTCCGATCGGTTCCGCAGGTTCTAGCAACGGCAACGATGCGAGAGTAGCCCCCATCCGCCGACTCTGCCATGGGGCATTGCCTGACAGACCCCGACGGCCTGGTGCTCGCACGACCGAGCCCTTCTTCTTTTTCGAGCGCCCCTACCCGTCGGGCACCATCGTCTCCCCTCCCCCAGGGGATATTGACATCAGCGGGTGCGTAGGAAGCGGAGCTCCGCCTTCAGGTCCTCGTTTTCCCGCCAAAGGCTGCAGATCAGTTTGAGCGTCCTGCGGCTGAATCCGTGCGTCCGGCGATAACGTTCGATCCGGCGAAGTTCGTACAGGGCGTCATTATCGAAGCTCAGCCCGACTTTCGGAGTCTCACGCATCGAACCAAGCAGGCCGAGACTGCAATAGGACCGAAGCCTGTCCGGTGACACCCCGACAAGTCTGGCCGTTTCCTCCAGCGTGTAGGCCGAACGGCTGCAATCGGGCAATCGGGCCAGCGTCAGGGGATATTTTTCAGGGCGGTCCGACTCGTTCATGGTGAAATCCTGGGTTTGAACGGAGAGATGCGGGCAAGTTGCTCCCAAAGGGAACGCTCGTCTGCGGAAACTGAAACAGGGGTGTGGATACGCACGGTCGCATAGAGGTCGCCCCGAACGCCGTCCGACCTGGGCAGGCCCATTCCGCGCAACCTAAGGCGGCAGCCGGCCGCAGTCCCGGGCGGCACCCGCAGCGACGTGGGCCCATCGAGCGCAGGTATCGTGACGGACACTCCCAACACCGCTTCCCAGGGCGCCAGGGCCAGATCGTAATAGAGGTCGCCCGCCAGGACTCCAAAATCGGGATGGCTCGCGAGCCGCACCCGCAGGAACAAATCCCCAGCCGCGCCGCCTCGTGCGCCGCGGCCACCCTTACCGGCCAGGCGGATGCGCTGTCCTTCGCGCACCCCGGCGGGAATTCGGACATGGTAGGCGTCCGTCCGGTCTTCGGAACCGTTCTCTCCCGGACGCCGCAGCGTCACAGTTCGGACGGCGCCCCGCAGCGCCTCCTCAAAAGTGACCAAGAGGTCCGCTTCAACATCCCCGCCCTCGCGCGGGTCGCCGTGTCTCCCATCCGCCGAATCGTTCGTCCAAAATCGACCGCGTCCCCCGCCGAAGAACGATTCGAAAAAGTCGCTGAATCCCGTCCCGCTGAATTCGAAATCCGGCGCCCCCGATGCGGACCGCGGTCCACTGCGGCGCTCCGCACCCCGTCCCGCTCCAGTCGCTTCGGCGTCCTCCCAGTTCGCACCGAGTTCATCATAACGCCGGCGTTTCGCAGTATCCCCCAGCACTTCGTACGCCTCGTTGATCTCCTTGAACTTCGCCTCCCCGGAAACCTTGTTCGCCGCAACGTCCGGATGGTACCGGCGCGCGAGGTTGCGAAAGGCCTGTTTGATTTCGTCAAACGAAGCGGTACGCCCGACACCCAGCGTCTGGTAATAGTCTTGGAATTGTATGCCCATGGGCTCCGGTCCTTTTTGAGGTTTATTCGCTCCTATCCAACATCGTCAGGGTGAACGCGGCGGATCGTCGTCCGGCGCCAGCCGAACCCCATCGGTGATCCACCCTCTAATCGGGTCGTAGTGCGATCTGCCTCACCACGCGGCCGGACAGCTCCATTGCTTGGCTTTCCGTAAGCCCCGCCTGCCCGGCTCACTTTCGCGGCGGCGGCACCAGCTGCAGCACGACTTTCCCGTGCGTGTGTCCGCGACGGCTGAGTTCCTGGCCCTTTTTCGCCTCCGAGAGCGGAAGCACCGTCTCCACCCTTACCTGGAGCGAGCCCGAATCGACGAGTTTCGATATCTCACCCAGCTGCTCCGCGTTGGGTTCCGTGGTCATAAGAACCTCCCGCACACCGTGCTCGGCCGCCGCGGCAGGTGAGGGCCGGCTCACGAGGGAAACCAGGATGCCACCGCGCTTGAGCACCTTCAGGGAGCGGTCCTGCACCTCCCCCCCCACCGTGTCCAGGACCACGTCAACATCCTCCACAACGTCTTCGAACCGCGCCGTCGCGTAATCGACGACCTTGTCGATTCCGAGTTTTCTCAGAAAGCCGTGGTCGCGCGGCGACGCCGTGCCCACGACGAAAGCGCCCCTGCCCTTCGCCATCTGGACGGCCAGATGTCCGACTCCGCCTGCCGCCCCGTGTATCAACACACGCTGGCCGCTCGTCAGTCCGGCCACCACAAAGAGCGACTGCCACGCAGCCAGCCCGGCCTGCGGCAACGCCGCGGCGTGAACATAATCCACGGACCGGGGTTTCGCAGCCAGTTCCGCCTCACGTATGACGACGAATTCCGCATAGGCGCCATCCCGCAGAATGTCCGATCGGCAATAGATCTCATCACCCACCTTGAACCGCACAACCCGCGGTCCGACACCTTCCACCACGCCGGAGACATCCCATCCCGGCACAAGAGGGAGCGTGTGATGCAGCGTATCCTTGAATTGTCCTTCCCGAATCCTCCAGTCGATGGGATTGATCGCCGCGGCATGAACGCGCACCAACACGTCGTCGCCGCCGGCCCTTGGGCAGGGCGCCTCCTCCTGGACGAGCACGTCCGACCCTCCGTAGCCATAGAAGCACACCGTTTTCATGGTTCTCATCGTCCGAGCCTCCCATCAGCCAGCCATCCGTCCCACTCATGGATTCCATGCACGACGAAATGCCCGGTGGCAGATCTCTGCGCGGACACTCGTCGTGCATGGAGTTTAGATTCGGCTGAGAAGAGCCCGGAAGTCGGTGGCCCGACAAACGCGGGCGGGGAACCTATGCGCGTCTCTGGCGGGCCGCAGGACACTGGTGGGGATTTCATCAGCGTGAGAATACCCCGGTGCCACCGCCACGGAATGGGGTGTTACGCTAACGACCGCCGTTTCCATGCTGAAGCGCGAAACCCGTATTTGGCAGGAATGCCGCCGATTTTCCGTCGCTGACAATCTCCCCGCTTTGGTGTCGCCGGCGCAGATCGGGTTATGCCCCATGGCATGGGCCCCTTGTGAAGCCTACCTTCATGATCGCGGCATTCTCCGCTTACACGCGACACGGGGAGTGAACCAGTCCCCGACGCACACGAACCGTTCAACCCATCCAGCCCGGCAACAGGGCGCCCGGCACCGCCGCCCTCTCCGCCCCTTGGGGCAACCCACCCATGTATCAAGATATCAGACTGTTTTACGGAATGAAGATCGGGGCCTCGGACGGCCTTATCGGCCATCTGAAGGATTTCTACTTCGACGAACAATCGTGGATGCTCCGTTACATTGTGGCGGATACAGGGTCCTGGCTGCCCGGGCGGCAGGTGCTGCTCACCCACCATGCCTTCGCCCCCGACGCCTTTTCCAGCGCTCTCACTTCCGACCGGGTCCTGCACGCCAGGCTCACCCGCAAACAGATCGAGGACAGCCCTTCCGTCGACACCCACCGGCCAGTCTCGCGGCAATACGAGGACGACTATCATCGTTACTACGGCTGGCCGACCTACTGGCAGGATGCGGGCCTTTCGGGCGTGGCCGGGATCCCGGCCCCGACCCCTCCGCCCGCGGCGGCCGGCCCGACGCGCCATGGACACAACCAACGCGACGACATCCACCTGTTCAGCACGGCCTCCGTCGCCGGCTATCAAATACAAGCCACGGATCGCCCGGCCGGGGCGGTGCGGAGCTTCATGGTGGACGGCAAAACCTGGGAGATCCGCGAGATCTCCGTGGACTCCGGCCACTGGTATTCCGTGAGAAAAATCCTGATCCTGCCGGACAACGTCGAGCGGATCAGCTACGAGGACTCAACGGTCTACCTAAACCTCTCCAGCGAGGATATTCTTCAGACCAGGAACAACGAAGTGGCCCAGGCCTGCCCGGGCCGGCCCTGACCACGCCAACCGCGCACTTCCCTGGCCCTGCCTCACCGTCCGCACAAATCGTCCGCATCATGAAAACCACTACTCCCCCCCTGCTCACGAAGATCTACGCCGCCGACCTGGCGCTCCGGATTCTTTCGGCAGAGGAAAAACTCCGGGCTCTTTTCGAGGGGTTCCCCAAGAGAATGAGCCAGCCCGGCAACGCATGAGCCCGGACGCCTCTCCCTGCCACAAGAACAACATCACGCACTGGTCCGATTTCTTCCGCCCATGAGCACCCCACGCCTTCACTCGAGTCTCCCCCCATCCACTTCCTCCGGCAACGGATCACCTCGGCGCTGGCTGGCCGTGATCGACCACCATGAGGCACGAATCTTCCGGTCCCTTGAACGGGGGTCGAAAGCAGATCACATCCGCCCCGATCAGTCCGACGAATCGATCAGCCACACGACCAGTTTCGATGGTTTCTCAAGAGGGCAGGAAAAACCGGCGGCCCACAGCTTTTTCGGTCCGATCGCCGACGCCTTGGCGGGCGCAGACCGGATCCTCATCCTCGGAGGAGGCACCGGCACCGGAAACGAGATGGAACAGTTCACGACGTGGCTGACGACGCACCGCCCGGATTTCGCACTTCGGATCGCGGGCTCCGTCATCGTCGACGCCCACCACCTTTCCGATGACCAACTGCTCGCGCTGGCCCGCGGCTATTTTTCAAATCCCAGCTCGCCGCCGGACGTCCTCAATCGATGACCAAGTGCAAACAGTCACCAGCCGATCTCCAACCGAGACTACCTTGGAGCCTTAAGTCAGTGCCGCTGGAGCCGGACTGCAGCCAAGCTCCTGGCGGGATAGCTCAGGGGAGAGTCGCACCCGGCACACCCGGCGCTTCCTTGCCTCCGGCGAAGCTTCCCGCGTCCTACACCGGCGCCTCCGAGATCCGGCGCAGAGGCTCCGTGATGACGGGGAGCGAGTTCGATCGCATGCTCAGGGATGCCGACCGCGGAAACCGCCACGCTGCCCGCCCCTATTGTATTCGCCAAAACCGGCTGCGTTGAGGCACCACACACGCCCCGCCGCGCCATGGATGCCGGGTTATTCCGGCGAAGGCCGCGGCCACTGGACGCCCCCCTTCGTTTTCCCAGACAGAAATCGCTCCGTCCAAATCCGATGCCGTCGTATGGGCTCCCAGTCGGAATTCTCCCTCGCCCTCGACAGGAGGATATTCGGGCGACCTAAGCCGGCCTGAATAGCACGATCCACGAAAGTCCATGATGGCGCGTTCAGAGCCGATGATAGAACGAGTACAGGAGGATGAACGCTCCACCCACCGCAACGATCAATCCACCACTCACCAGCCAGGACAGGTTTCGATGCCGCTGCGGCACTTTGAAACGCAGCCCATGCACGTCGGAGGAGGCGAAGCCCGTTCCGAACAGAGAGGCGATAATCATGGAACTACCGACTGCCAATAAGATGCATGAAAAGGTGAAAGCCATAGAGCGACGAACAGTGGACCGGCACGTGTTTGGCGATGTCGTCCTGCGGACATTACACCTCCGACGCATTTCACGGCATGGGGTGTTCCCCTGCCAGCGGACAACCCGACCTTTCCACGGGCGCCTGGCACCGCCCGTTTCTCTAAAGGATGAATCACGGTGGGTTTGCTCGGCTGTCCCGGACGGACAGACGCTTCGCTCTCTTGCCTGCCGGCCTCGCCGTTGGAATGTTACGGCGCAGCACGCCTTCCAGCGTCCCTCTCGGGCGGCGGGCCATCTCCCGCCCAAATCAATCCCCACCATGAAGCTTCGCCTCACATCCCTGGTCGCATTTCTGATTCCCGTGCTGGCTCTCGCCCGCCCAGCACCCCAGGTCATTCATCTTTGGCCCAACGGCGCCCCGGGCTTCGAAAATCTCAAGGATATCCCCGAGCGGGCCCACTCCTACTGGGTCCGCGACGTCAACAATCCCTCGATCACGGTCTTCCGTCCCGATCCCGCAAAATCCAACGGCTGCGCAGTCGTGGTCGCACCCGGCGGCGGATTTCGTGAGCTCGTCTTCGACGCTGAGGGCAAACAGGTGGCGGACTACCTCAATCCGCTCGGCGTCACGGTCTTTGTACTGAAATACCGGCTCCCCAACGCCCCGCACTCCCCCTACACGCTGGCGAACGTACACCAGGACGCGTTCCGGGCAATGCGCCTGGTGCGCTCCCGCGCCGCCGAGTTCGGCGTCGACCCGCACCGCATCGGCTTCCTCGGTTTCTCCGCCGGCGGACAGATCGCCACCATGCTCGCGTTTTTCCCGGGAGCAGGAAACCCGAAGGCGCCGGACCCGATCGACCGCGCCGACGCCAGGCCCGATTTCGTGATGATGGTGTATCCGGGCGGCGGAGTCCCAAAGGTCGTGCCGCCGTACGCTCCTCCCGCATTCCTCCTGGCTGCGGACGACGACGAGTACAGCTGCGACAAGGTCGCGCTTGCGATCTACGAAAAGTACCGCGAGGCCGGCATCTCCGTGGAGGCTCACTTCATCGCCCAGGGCAAACACGCCTTCAACATGGGCAACCGCTCGCGCTTCCTCGCGATCCGCCACTGGCCCGACCGGATGGCCGACTGGCTCGCGGACCGCGGCTTCCTCACGCCCACCGCCCGCTGAATTCCGCGCGGCAGGCTGCGTCCGTCTCTCATGCAGAACACAGTCCAGGTTAGAACCACAGAGGCACACTGCGCACACGGAAAGCCCCCTGCGGGCTAATCCCGATTCCACTCCCATTCACACTGAAAAGAGCAGTTGAATGAAAAAAATGCAGTGAACAGAAGAAAACGAAGGCAACAAAGGCATGAAGGCCAGGCGTTCGAACAAATGGGTCCAAACGAATGCCATTCACCTCTGAGTTGGAAAGGACAGCACCTTGGAGTTCGCGCTAAGCGCGCTTGTCCTTCGTGATCTTCGTTTCCTTCTGTTAACTGCGTCTTTTCCGGGGGGCGGTCCGGCCATCCGTCGGATTCAGGAAAAAAAGGAGGCCGCAGGCGCGAGCCCACGGCCTCCGATGCTCTAGTAAACCCCCACAAAGTGATCCTGGGTCTCTGGAAGCCCGCCCGATGTACGCCGCGGTCCGGAAGGCGGATCGCGGCGTTCCCTAACACCGGACCGGCTCCCGGGAGTCCTCCGACGCGCGGAGGTCCCCCGGACCGGATCTTGTGGCTTCAGGCTAGAACGAAAACGTATTCGTCACCGTCCAAGTCATGCCTTCCTGGATACGGAACCCGGCGGGCGATCCGTCAGGCTGCACGCTGATGGGCACCAGCTGCGGCCCCCTGCCGATGTTGCGCATGTTGAGTTGGATGCGCCAGGTCAGGTCGTGGCTGATCTTGCGCTGGTATCCCATCCAGGCGTCGACATAGTCGTAGGAGGGACTCCAATACGGCTTGTCCACGTCGAGGTTGTCCATGGTCGCGTTGAGGGCATAGCCGAGGATGTGCTTCTCCTCCCAACGATAGCCGATGCCCACGTTGAAGCCCTTGAGGCGCCCGGAGTCCGGGAACGTGTAGTTGGTGATGAGGTTGAAGCGCCACGGCGCCATCTCGGGCACCATCTTTCCGTTGGTCTGCAGCTGGAACTGGTACGCGGACCAGATGTTCTGCATGAAGTACTGCCTCAGGGTGGCGTCACCACCCCACCACAGGCGGAGATCGCCGGCGGGCGAGGAGTATTTCGTGTACATCTGATTGAGGAAGTTCACGAGGTTTGCACCCAGCGCCGTCTGCGAGGCGAAGGTCTTGGAGGCGTTGAGCGACACGTTCAGGCCCTTGACCGGGCTTCCGACGACCTCGAACTCCCAGCCCTTGGACTCGTTGTCCGCGGTGCCGGTCGGCCAGGCGCCGTTGATGCGGCCACCGCCCGAGGGCTGCAGGCCGCCGACGCCCGAGAACGGGGTCCAGCCAGAGATCGCGTGCTGCCAGTCGCCCGCCTTCGCGGCCGCCACGTTGACCGGGAAGCCGTAGGCATCGTACCACGACTGCGGATTCATCTGCGCCAGCCACGAGTTGATGGCCGTGGTCTGCGCCTGAGTCGACGCGTTGTTCTTGAACGCGGAGCCGGTCGGATCGTTGTAGATCGAGTTCCAGCCGTTGTCGACCAGGGCCCAGTTCCAGTACCACTCCCAGCCCGCGGCGCCACCCGCACGACCCGCGAGGTCGAGCATCGCGCTGGCGGTGCCCCAGGCCTCGAGGTTCTTGATGTAATAGGTGTTGCTGCCGAGGGTGGAGACTTCCGTCGTCACGCTCGCGAGGTTAGCGTCCTTCACGTCCGTCTTGTAATAGGTCGCCTTGAATTGCAGGCGTCCGTCAAACGCGGATACCACCACGCCCATGTCCTTCGTGACGCCCTGCGAATTGGGCAGCGCGGCACCGTCGAAGCCGTAGCGCGTCTCGACGCGGGTGTTGCGGCCATGGCTGTAGGTGAGGCTGACGTCCATGCCCTGGGGCAGGAACTTGCGCAGCGGCTTGGGCGTGTGAACCACCACGCCGTAGCTCACGCTCTGGCCGTCCGAGATCGCGTCGGGAGCGATCGGTCCGAGTGGCGGATTGATCGAGGCCACGCCGGAGGGGCTGGTGCTCGCCGTCGAGGAGCCCGAAGCCAGCGTCTGGCGGTCATCGCGCCAGCCGTAGGTCGCGACAATCGTATCCTTCCACAGATAACTCTGGAGGGTGAGGCCCTTCGAGGTGGTCTGCTTCTTGATGTGGCTCACGTCCGTGTACAGGCGGTTGATGTCACCATTGTCGGCGTTGAGCACATTGAAGGTGCCGTTCACCCAACCCACGTAGTTGAGCGGATTCTCGGTCTGCGTGGAGGGCGCGCCGTTCGTGTTGGCGGCGGTCCCGTCGGGACGATAGACGTTCGTCCAGGCGGCCTTTGGATCGACGTAATTCGGATCGCTCGGATTGGTGGGTTTGCCCCAGTGCGAGTCGAAGTACGGGATTGAATACGCGCCGGTCGGCGACTGGACCACTGAGATGCGGCCGATGTCGAGGCCCGCAGCGGACGTGCGATTGGACAGGTTGCCAGTCAGGTAGGTCATCCAGTCGAGGACCACGTCACCGTTGGTCAGGCCGCCGGATCCGTTGCCGCCGTTGGCGGTGCCGGTTCCGATCGCGTTGGACCAGCTGCTGTCGAGCGCGTAGCGCACGAAGTTGCGGGTCTCGGCAGTGTAGGTCTCGCGGGACCACAGGCCCGTCACCACGTGCCGACCGATGATGTCGGTTAGAAGGCCCTTGTGGAGCACGTCCGTGGCGCGGAACTCGGCGAACGCCGTGAGCCGCTCGTTTTCGCGGGTGGTGAAGTCCGTGCTGTTGCCGCCGTTCTTCGCGGATGAACCGACAAAGGCGCGGCCGACATTTGGATTCACGACCGCGAGCGAGGTGGCCTGCGGAGTCCAGGGGTACACCATCAGGTGCGAGCGGATGTCGACGCTGATGTACGGGTTGTTCAGGTTGCGCTCCTGGCCGTCGTTGTAGTCCTGGTAATCGTACTTGGCCTCGAAGCCGACGCGGTTGTCGAGGAAGGTCTGCGACAGACCGAGGTCAAAGGCCTTCCACTTCTGCCACTCCTTCTTGTTGGGGCCGTCGATCAGGTTGTCGAAGTAGTTGAAGATCGACGTGTCTGTCAGCGACTTGCCCTTCCAGAAGCCCTTGTCGGCGGCCGGGTACAGGTAGTTGCCGTTCGAGGCCATCACGTTGTTTCGCCACGTGTTGTAGGTGTACTCGTTGAAGCTTCCGATGCCGATGTTGCTGCCAAATGGGAAGCCGTCGATGCTCGCATCCGAAATGACCTGTCCGGAGCTGTTCACGCCGAGACCATAGATCGTGTTCGGACTGGCCTCACGAACGGAGGCTGGCGTCGATGAGTTCTGCGCGTCGTAGGTAAATATCGGATTCACCGTGGCCTGGACTCCGGGGCCGGGATACTGGACCAGCCAGTAGTTCTTCTTCCAGGTGGTGTCCCAGGTCGGCGGCGTGTTCGTCGACGGATACCCGATCTCTCCCGACTGCCACGCGTAATACGGATCGTAGGACTGCCGGTTGAAGGCGTTCGGATCGAAGTACGGAGTGATCCGGTCCTCGGGTGGGAGGTCGCGCGGCCGGTTGGCCTGCACGTCGCCGGCCTCGAAGTTCGCCTTGAACGAGGTATGCCCGCCCAGGTTGTCGAACAGCTTCGGATCATACCTCAGCGCACCGAAGATACGGCGGTCATGATTGTAGGCCGGACGCTGACGGAACTTCGTGTTGTCATCCAGGGCCGAGACGCGGAACGCCAACTCCTGCGGAATCAGCACGTAGTTGTAGTCGAGCGAGAACCGCTGCGAGCCGTAGCGATCGAAGCGATTCTCCACGTTGCCACCCTTCTTGAAGGTCGCCTCGTTGATCGAGCTGTTGATGATGCCCGCGGGGCTGCCGATTCCGAAGAGAATCGAATTCGGGCCACGCTGCAGGTCGATACGACCGACGTTGTACGCATCCCACGGAATGTCGGTCTGGAAATAATCGCGGGTGTTGTCCGCCGAATCCAGGCCGCGCACGCGGGTGTTTTGGCTCGGTTTCAGGAAGTTGCTGCTCTCGCTGGCGCCATTGATGAACGTGCTGCCGACGCCGGCATAGTTGCCATAGATGCCACCGACTTCGGTGTTGGTGGTATAGATGAGCAGATCCTGGTTGTTGCGCGCTCCGGTGTCCCTGAGGAACTCCGGGGTGATGACGGAGATGGAGGACGCAACGTCCTTGATGTCCGTACGAATGCGGGAGCCGGCGAGCGTCGCCGTCGCCGTGTAGCTTCCCTTGTCTTCGTCTGCCGACACCGTGAAGGGAGACAGCTCAATGGTCTCGTCCTCCACCTTCGTCTTGGTGTCGCTCGTCGTCGTCTGATCCTGGGACGCCTGTTGCGCCTGGACCGACGGAACGGCGACAAATGCCAGCGCCGCGAGGAACGCCAGCATCGATTTGTCTACCGGATGCTTATTCATGGTCTGGGGTGGTGTGGTTAATCCCCCTCCGCCGCCTTCTGGGGAGGCTGCAAACGGGGAAAATCGTGATCTAGCCGTAGAAGCCAAACAACGCGCCCTGAGCGGACGCGGCTAAGAACGATTTAACGATATACCTTCGCCCGAAGACCTTCTGGGGTGATCTCCCGGGTGGTTTAGCGTTACATCACTATTCCGAACGAATCGTGAAGAGTTTGCGGGGGATTTTAGAGTTTGAGACCGTCTCCCACTGCACAAAGGCACAATGCGGGACGAACTCGGGGGATGGTTCGATTGCTTGAGGTACGCACGCCATCTAAAAGGGGTGGGATGACTTGCGTGAAAACTGTTTAGCGCTAAATCTTCCGTAAACTCAAGTCGAAAATTCGGCGGCCTTCTAACCTCCTAGAAAGTCGACAGCTAGGAACGTCTCACAACAGACCATCGGTTCGCGGAGATCCCGGGCTCTACCGTGTGAACCTGCCACCGTTTGCCGAGTTTGGATTCCTGAACGGTGTGTACGGAGCCCAACTCCACCCCTCTCGCCGCAGCCCATGTTTTTCAAATCCTTCCGCGCGCCGCTGGCCTCCCTGATCCTCTCCGTCGGAATCGCCCGCGCAGCCGCCGATCTCCCCGCTTACCGAAACCCCACCCTTCCCGTCGAACTGCGCGTCGATGACCTGCTCGGACGGCTGACGCTCGATGAAAAACTCGCGTTCGTCCACGGCGCCTCGACCTTCAGCACCGCGGGCATCCCGCGCCTCGGCATCCCCGAACGATGGATGGATGACGGCCCGATGGGCGTGCGCGAGGACGTGCTGCGCAATTCGTTCGCGCCCGCAAACCGGCACGACGACTACGTGATGTGCATGCCCGTCCTGATCGATCTTGCGTCCACCTGGGATCCGGACGCAGCGACCGCCTTCGGCAACGTGATTGGCGAGGAGGCCCGGATGCGCGGCAAGGACATCATGCTCGGACCCGGCGTGAACATCATGCGCACGCCGCTCAACGGCCGGAACTCGGAATACTTCGGCGAGGACCCCTACCTCGCGGGCCGCATGGCCGTCGGCTACATCCGCGCCGTTCAGTCCCACGGAGTCGCCTCCTGCGTGAAACATTTCGTCGGAAACAACCAGGAGACCCAACGCGGTTCGATCGACGTGGAGATGGACGAGCGCACGCTCCACGAGATCTATCTGCCGCCCTTCCACGCGGCGGTCCGGGACGCCGGCGTGTGGGCCGTCATGGCCGCCTACAACCGATTCCGCGGCCAGTACTGCAGCGAGAACGACGCGCTGCTGAACGGCATCCTCAAGAAACGGTGGGGTTTCAAGGGCATCGTGATCTCCGATTGGGGCGCCGCCCACGACACCGATGGCACCGTCCGAGGTGGGCTGGATGTCGAGATGGGCACCAACCGCGACAATTACGACGGATTCCACATGGCCCGGGCCTTCAAGGAAGGCATCCTCTCCGGAAAATATCCCCTGTCCCTGCTCGACGACAAGGTGCGCCGAAGCCTGCGTGTGATGATCGCCACCGGCGTGCTCGACACGCGCGAGCCGGGCTCGATCTGCACGCCGGCCCATCGCGCGGCCGCCCTTCGCGTGGCCGAGGAGGGCATTGTGTTGCTCAAGAATACAAACAACGCCCTGCCTCTCGACCCGTCGAAACTCCGCTCGATCGCGGTGATCGGCGAAAATGCCACGCGGCTCCAGGCCTACGGCGGCGATAGTGCACGGATCAAGGCTCTCTACGAAGTGACGCCACTTGAGGGACTCCTTCACCGCGTCGGCTCCCGGTTGAACATCATCACCTCGCCCGGCTACAGCAGCGCCGCGGGGACGACGCCCGCCATGATCGCCCAGGCGGTCGCCGCAGCGAAGGCGGCGGACGTCGCGATCGTGGTCGGCGGCCTCATACGCGAGCGTCCTTATGATTGCGAGGGTGCGGACCGCACTTCACTCGACCTCCCCTGGGGACAGAACCAGCTCATCAGCGCGGTGGTCGCGGCCAATCCGAGGACCATCGTGGTGCTTGTCTCCGGTTCCCCGGTCGCGATGGACCAAGCCTGGCTCTCCCGCGTGCCTGCGGTGCTGGAGGCCTGGTACGGCGGAAGCGAGGCCGGCAATGCGATCGCCCACGTGCTGTTCGGCGACGTGAACCCGTCCGGCAAGCTGCCCTGCACCTTCCCGATTCGGCTCTCCGATTCGCCCGCCCACGCGCTCGGTGCGTATCCGGGAAAGAATGGCGTCGAACACTATGACGAGGGCCTGCTGGTGGGCTACCGCTGGTTCGACACCAAAAAGATCCAGCCGCTCTTCCCCTTCGGCTTCGGCCTCTCGTACACGACCTTCGCCTACTCCAATCTTCGCGTCGAGCGACTCTCTGAAGCCGGCGGGCCGGTCGCCCGTGTCTCCGTAGACATCGAGAACACCGGGGAGCGCGACGGAGCCGAGGTCGCCGAATTGTACGTGCACGAGGAGCATCCCCGCCTCTTCCGCCCGGAGAAGGAGCTCAAGGGCTTTCAACGCGTGTTCCTGAAGCGCGCGGAAAAACGCACGGTGACCTTCCTCCTGGACCGCCGGGCATTCTCCTACTACGACCCCGCCGCCGCCGGCTGGGTGATGGATCCCGCCCGCTTCGACATCCTCGTCGGCGCCTCCTCGCGCGACATCCGCGCCTCCGGAATCTTCGATGCAGAGCCCCGAAAGGAGTAGCGACAAGAATCACGAAGTTTCCGTGGCTGCGGCTTATGCCTGCGTACGCTTTTAGGCGCTCAGAAACCAAAGCCATCGCCACCAACGCCTTTTCGTGTCTTTCGTGGCCAATTTTCCCTCCCTCCTGGCTCCGCATAAACCGGATCGGGCGATTCTCGCCGTTGCCTTCAGCACATTTCGGGTACGGAATGCGGGCCGACGCGCCGCGCTGTAATCAGTCATGTCCTCCGAACTTCGCATCCTCCACCTTTACCTGTCTCCAGCACACAACTACTTCGGCCATCACGGCGGTCCCGCCGGCGAGGAAGCCGTCGTCGAGGTGCCGGAGGTCGAGTGTGTCGCCGGCCGCGGGCTGCGAGGCGATCGGTTCTTCGATTACAAGCCCGACTACAAGGGCCAGCTCACGCTGTTCTCCTGGGAGGTGTTCGAACAGCTTCGCCGCGAACTCGGCGCCCCCGATGTGCCGCCCGCCGCGCTGCGCCGAAATGCAATCGTGGCCGGAGCGGATCTCAACGCACTGGTCGGACGCCGCTTCCGCCTTCAGGGCGTGGAACTCGAGGGCAGCGAGGAGTGCAGGCCGTGCTACTGGATGGACCAGGCGATCGCGCAGGGCAGTGAGGCCTGGCTGAAGGGCCGCGGCGGGCTGCGCTGCCGGATCCTTTCCAACGGCGTGCTGCACAGCGAGGCCGCCGTCGCCGCGCGATGACCGCTCCCGCGCTCGGCGTATTGCTGGCCGGCGGTCAGTCGACCCGGATGGGGCGCGACAAGGCCTTCGTCGAGATCAAGGGCGAACCGCTTTGGCGCCGCCAGGCGGGCACACTCGCCTCGCTCGGCTGCTCGCGCATCGTGGTGTCCCGCCAGGCCGGACAACCTCCGATTCCCGGACTCGAGTCACTTCCCGACGAGGCACCGGACCTCGGTCCGATGGGCGGCCTGCTCGCGGGCCTGCGGCTTGAAGCCGGCCCGCTGGTCGCGCTGCTTGCGATCGACCTTCCCGGCGCGGACGCCGCGTGGTTCGCCCCGTTGTTCGGGCGTTCCGAGGACCGGCGCGGCGCAGTGTATCTGAATAATGGTTACTTTGAGCCCCTCGCCGCGCTCTACCCCGCCGCCGCCCTCGACGAGGCAGTCCGCCGGGTCGGGCGCCGCGAACTCTCGATGCAGGGGCTGTGCCGCTCGCTCGAACAGGCGGGCCTCCTCGCGGTCGTCGAACTGCCGGCCCCGCTTCGAGCCGCGGCCGCCAACCTGAACGATCCGGGCGACCTCGCCACGTGGAGCCCACCTACTCCACCAGTCCGTTGACGATCCCAGTCTCCGCCACGCTTTCGCACAGGCCGATGAAGGTCTCCTCCGCAAGCGAGAGCCTGCGCCCCTTCAGGTGGGCCACCACCCAGCTTCGCCGAAGCCTGCGCGCGCCCAGCGAGCGCGCCACCAGTGACCTCTCCGCCAGCTCCTTCTGCGCGATCCACGGCGCGAAGATCCCCGCCCCGAGCCCGATCTTCACGAGTTCCTTGATCGCCTCCATGCTCCCGAGCTCGATGAAGTTCTGCAGCACGATTTTGTCCCGTCTCAGGAAGTCGTCGATCATCGTGAAGGTGTAGCTGCCCTTGTTGTAGAGGATCAGCGTCTCCGCCCCGAGATCCGCGCGGTTCACCGAGGCGGCCGCCGCCCAGCGGTGCTGGGGCGACACGATGAGCTTCAGCTCGTCGTCGAACAGGCGGCGGCACACGAGCTCGTTGTGGCGCGCCGGTTTCAGCATCAGCGCCACGTCGACCTGGTTCGCCCGCAGCATGTCGACCATCCTGGGGCCGTCCCCCGGCTCGACGCGAAGCTCGCACGCCGGAAAGCTCTGCTTGAACTCCCGCAGCACCGTCGGGAGCAGGTACTGGCAGATGCTCGTGCTGGCTCCCACGCGCAGGCGCCCGTGGCCCCACTGCTTCAGGTCGCGCACGCCGTCGCGGGCCTCCCTCATCGCCCGCAGCACGCCGTCAGCCGTCGCGAGGAGACGCTCGCCGGCCTCGGTCAGGTGCACGGTCTTCCCCACCCGGTTGAACAACGGCGCGCCCAGATCCTGCTCCAGGGTCTTGATCGCGTGGCTCACCGCGGACTGCGTGAGGCACAGCTCCCTGGCCGTATTCGTAAAACTACGACGCCGCGCGAGGGTCGCGAAGGCGAGTAGCTGCCTGCTGTCGATCACCGCGCTCATGGAGGTGATGAGCGGCGCTTCCCTGGAGGCCCGGGGCGATGATGAATTACATTTCTCATTTTGAGCGAATCTTTCAAAAGCACTTTTCAAGCCAGCCTGCGGTTCTGGCATCGCACCGGCTTAAGCATGTCGGTTCACGATGCCTTCCAAATCCACACTCACCACCGCCCGGACGGCCCCCACCGCCCTTCGAGTCGGCTTCATCGCACTGACCGACGCCGCGCCCCTGATCGTCGCGCACGAGATGGGGCTCTTCCGGAGGGAGGGCGTCCGCGTGGAGCTCCGCCGCGAGCTCGGCTGGGCCACGATCCGCGACAAGGTGATTTATCGCGAGCTCGATGCGGCTCATGCGCTTGGTGCCCTGGTGCTCAGCACGAGCCTGGGCATCCATTGTCCCGCCTGCCCCTGCCTGACCGCCTTCGCGCTCGGCGAGGAGGGCAACGCGATCACGCTTTCCACGGAGCTGCACGAGCGCGGCGTGCACGACGGGGCGACGCTGCGGGACGAGGCCCGGCGACTGCGCGGGAACCGACCACTCGTCTTCGGCGTCGTCTCGGAATACTCGTCGCACCGCATCCTCCTCGGCGACTGGCTCAAGTCTGCGGGCCTGCGTCCCGACGTCGATTACCGCATCGTGGTCGTCCCGCCGCCGCTGCTGTTCCGAAACCTGTACGCCGGCACGATCGACGGCTACTGCTCCGGGGAGCCCTGGAACGCCCTCGCCGTGCGTGAACAGGCGGGCTTCTGCCCGGCGACAAGCCGCACTCTCGCACCGGGCCACGTCGAGAAGGTGCTCATGGTGCGCGAGGATTTCGCCGAGTCCCGCGATGCCGAACACCGGGCCTTGCTGCGTGCGCTCGCCTCCGCCTCGGAACTCTGCACCCGGCCGGAGTTTCGCTCGGAACTGGTCTTCCTTCTCGCGCGCCGCGAATACCTGAACCTCTCCGCAAAGGTCGTCGAACTCGGCCTGGGCGCAACCGAGGCCCCCATGTTCCCGATCCTGCACGGCACCAACGTGCACGAACCTTCCGCCGACAAGGCCCTTTGGCTGCTCGAGGGCTTCCACCGGCACGGCCTTATCCCCGCGTCACTTCCGGTACCCGACGACCTCGTTGAACGCACCTTCCGAGTCGACCTCTTCGAGCAGACTTTCGGCGTATCCAGCGCCCAATCCGCAGGCGCCCGCTGACCTCACCCGCGCCTTCCATCCCACGAACGCAAACCGACAGATCCACACGCATGTTCCCACTCGCACCGCTGTTTCGCTCCCTCCGTCCGCTCCGGCGCCTCGCCGTCGGCGGCCTGCTCCTTCTCGCCGCCACGTCTGTGATCGCCTCCGCCGCCGGAGTCCCGCCGATCCTTCCGCCCGAGAAGACCGACGTGAAGATCGGCTTCATCAAGCTCACCGACTGCGCGCCCCTGGTCATCGCGAAGGAGCTCGGCTTCTTCGATGACGAATACCTCAACGTCACGCTCGAGGCGCAGGCCAACTGGAAGATCCTCCTCGACCGCGTGATCAGCGGCGAACTCGACGGCGCCCACATGCTCGCAGGCCAGCCGATCGGCGCCACGATCGGCATCGGCACGAAGGCCAGGATCATCACCGCCTTCAGCATGGACCTGAACGGAAACGGGATCACGGTCTCCAACGACATCTGGCGTCAGATGCAGGCCGCCGACCCCGCGCTCGACGTGCCCCATCCGCCGCACCCGATCTCCGCGGCAGCGCTCAAGCCGATCGTGGACCGCTACAAAGCCGCCGGCACGCCCATGCGCATGGGTATGGTGTTCCCCGTTTCCACGCACAACTACTACCTGCGCTACTGGCTCGCCGCGGGCGGGATCAACCCGGGGTATTATATTAATGGAGACACCACCGGGACCACGAACGCCGACGTGCTGCTGTACGTGACGCCGCCGCCCCAGATGCCCTTCACCCTGGAGCAGGGCACGATCCAGGGCTACTGCGTGGGCGAACCCTGGAACCAGCAGGCCGTGTTCAAGGGCATCGGCGTGCCGGTCATAACTGACTACGAGATATGGAAGAACAATCCCGAGAAGGTCTTCGGGGTGACCGAAGCCTGGGCGAAGAAGTACCCCAACACGCACCTCGCCATCCTCCGCGCGCTGATACGCGCCGCGATGTGGCTCGACGCCAGCGCCGCCAACCGGCGCCGGGCCGTGCAGATCCTCTCCGAACCCCAGTACGTCGGCGCCGATCCCGCGGTGATCGCGAACAGCATGACGGGCACCTTCGAGTACGAGAAGGGGGACACCCGCCCGATGCCCGACTTCAACGTCTTCTTCCGCTATCACGCGACGTATCCGTACTATAGCGACTGCATCTGGTTCCTGACCCAGATGCGTCGCTGGGGCCAGATTCCCTCCTCCGAGCCCGACTCCTGGTACACGAAGGTCGCAAAGGAGGTGTATCGGCCCGACATCTACCGCGAGGCCGCCGAACAGCTCATCGCGGAGGGAAAGATGAAGGCCTCCGATCTCCCCACGACCGACGGCTTCAAGCCGCCCACCAGCGACTTCATCGACCACATCACCTACGACGGCCGACATCCCAACGCCTACCTGCGGTCGTTCAAGATCGGACTGAAGTGAGGAGCCGCACGCCATGAACCTGCTCCGACGCCTCATCGCCTTCTGCGAGACCACCGGTCTCACACTCTTTGTGCCCGTGCTCCGGCTTTGCCTCGGAGAGGAGCCGCGCCGACAGCTCGGCGCACTCGGGCGGATCGCCGGGCTGCCGCTGGTCGGTGCTGCGGTCTTCCTGCTGGCATGGTCCGCCGTCGCCTCCGACGTGAAGACCAGCATCGGCGCCCTGCCCGGCCCGGTCCAGGTCTGGGAGCAGGCCGAGGGGCTCGTGAAGGAGCACCTCGCCGAGCGCGCCCGCGAGCGGGCCTTCTATGCGAGGCAGGCCGAGATCAAGGTTCGCTACGAGAAGGCCTTCCCTGGCCGACACTGGGCCGAGCGCAAGTACAGCGGCGCGCCCACCTACCTCGATGAGATCCTCACCAGCCTGGAGACCGTGTTCGCGGGCTTCCTCATCGCCTCCGCGATCGCCATCCCCATCGGCATCCTCTGCGGACTGAGCGAGACCTTCTTCAACACCGTCAATCCCTACATCCAGCTGTTCCGTCCCGTGTCGCCGCTCGCCTGGCTCCCGATCGTGATGATTCTGGTGAGCGCCCTGTACACGTCGAAGGACCCGCTGTTCGCCAAGTCCTTCGTGAGCTCCGCGATCACGGTCGCCCTGTGCTCGCTGTGGCCCACCCTGGTGAACACCGCGATCGGCGTGGGCTCCATCGATCCCGACCATCTCAATGTGGCCCGCGTGCTCCGGCTGTCGTGGTGGGTGCGGCTGCGCAAGATCGTGCTGCCCTCCGCCCTGCCCTTCATCTTCACGGGCCTGCGTCTGTCGCTGAGCGTCGGCTGGATGGTGCTCATCGCCGCGGAGATGCTCGCGCAAAACCCCGGCCTCGGGAAATTCGTGTGGGACATGTTCCAGAATGGGAGCAGCCAGACCCTCGCGCTCATCATGGTCGCGGTCTTCACGATCGGAATCATCGGCTTCATCCTCGACCGGCTCATGCTGACGCTCCAGCAGCTCGTCAGCTACGAGCGGTCCGCAAAACGCTGACGCAATGGCCTTCCTTGAACTGAACGGCGTATCCAAGTCCTTCGGACACGCCCCGGTCCTTCGCGGCTTGGACCTCTCGATCGAGGAGGGGGAATTCGTCGCCATCGTCGGCTTCTCCGGCTCCGGGAAGACCACGCTGATCAACCTGATCGCCGGACTGCTCAGGCCCAACACGGGCTCGGTCCGCCTGGACGGTCGCGAGATCACGGGTCCCGGTCCCGACCGTGGCGTGGCGTTCCAGACCTACGCGCTTCTGCCCTGGCTCACGGTCAGGGAGAACATAGCGCTCGCCGTCGACAGCCTGTTCCCCGACTGGCCTGCTTCGAAGCGGCGCGCCCACGTGGACCGGCACCTCGCAATGGTCAACCTCGCGGCGGCGGGCGACAAGCTTCCGCGCCAGCTCTCCGGCGGAATGCGGCAGCGCGTATCCGTCGCCCGCGCACTCGCCATGGATCCGCGGATCCTCTTGCTCGACGAGCCGCTGTCCGCCCTCGACGCGCTCACCCGGGGCACCCTCCAGAACGAGATCGCGCGGATCTGGGCGGCGGACCGAAAGACGGTGGTGCTCATCACCAACGACGTCGACGAAGGCCTGCTCCTCGCGGACCGCATCATCCCGATGACGCCAGGCCCCGGCGCGACGCTCGGACCCGAGGTCCGAGTCACGCTTCCCCGTCCCCGCGACCGGCGCGAGCTCAACCACAACCCGGAATTCAAGCGCCTGCGGGCCTCCGTCACCACCTGGCTGCTCGACGCCGCCGCGCGGCGCAAAGCCACCTCTCCGGGCCGCGTGCCGGCTCCGCCCTGCCTCACGCCCATCGCCATCAACTGACCGTCGCCATGCACGCCTTTCTCGACATCTCCTACGTCACCAAGAGCTACCCGACCGCCGCGGGTCCCGCCGTGATCGTCAAGGACTTCAAGCTCGACGTCGGGAAGGGCGAGTTCATCTCGCTGATCGGTCACTCGGGCTGCGGCAAGTCGACCGTTCTCGCGATGATTGCCGGCCTCGCCACACCCACCGCCGGAGGCATCCTGCTGGCGGGCAGGGAGGTCACGGGCCCAGGGCCCGACCGCGGCGTCGTCTTCCAGGCGCCCTGCCTGCTTCCGTGGCTGACCGCGTTCGACAACGTGATGCTGGGCGTCGACCGCGTGTATCCGCACGCGACGAAGGCCGAGCGCCGCCAGGTCGCCGAATACACCCTCTCCGTGGTCGGATTGGGCGATTCTATGCACCGCAAGCCCGCGGAACTCTCCCAGGGCATGCGCCAGCGCGTCGGCCTCGCTCGCGCCTTTGCACTCTCTCCCAAGATGCTCCTCCTCGACGAGCCCTTCGGCATGCTCGATTCGCTGACGCGCTACGAACTTCAGGACGTGCTGCTCGGCCTCTGGCAGCGCGACCAGAAGACCGCGATCATGGTCACCCACGACGTCGACGAGGCCCTGTTCCTCTCGGACCGGATCGTGATGATGACCGACGGTCCCGCTGCGACGGTCGGCGAGATCCTGTCCGTCACGTTCCCGCGTCCCCGCTCCCGCAAGCAGTTGCTCGAAGATCCGGAGTACTACCGCCTCCGGGAGCAGCTGATCGGCTTCCTGGAGGAACGCTCCCACCGCCGCCCCGCCGAGGCGCCCGCCCCTCTCTCCCCAGTCCTCACCTGACACACGCTTTCTCCCCGAGCCCCAAGCGAAGCTTCCCACCCAACCAACCATGAAACCGTTCCGAACCTTCGCGCTTCTCGCGCTCACCACCATCGCCGCATTCGCGGCCGAACCCACGCCCGCCAGCCATGAGGCCGCCTCGCTCGAGGACGCCTTCGCCAAAGGCACGATCTCCTTCGACGCCCGCCTGCGCTGGGAACACGCCACCCAGTCGAACCTGAAGGATTCGAACGCCGAGACTCTCGCCACGCGCTTCGGCTTCACCACCGCCCCGCTCCACGGGTTCTCGGCCATGCTCCAGGGTGAAAACGTCGCCTCGCTAGGCAACCCCGACGACTACAACGCCGCCGGCACCAACCCCGGCGGCGCCGGGCGGACGGTCATCGCTGACCCGACCGTCACCGATATTAACCAGGCCTGGCTCTCGTACGCGGCCCCCGACGCCACGTTCAAGGTCGGCCGCCAGCGCATCATCCTCGACAACGCCCGCTTCGTCGGCGACGTGGGCTGGCGCCAGAACATGCAGACCTTCGACGCTGCCGACCTCACCGCCGCGCCCGCAAGGGATCTGTCATTTTTCTACGGCTACATCTGGCGCGTCAGCCGCGTGTTCGGCAACAAGTCCCCTCAGCCGGACTTCACCGGCAACATCCACCTGATCAACGCAACCTACTCGGGCCTGCCATTCGGCAAGCTCACCGGCTACGCCTACCTGCTCGACTTCGACAACTCCGCCCCGAACTCGTCCGACACCTACGGCGCGAGCCTGGCGGGCGCCGCGCCGGTCGGCGCCGGCGTGAAGGTGTCCTACCGTCTCGAATACGCCACGCAGGCGGACGCCGGCAGGAACCCCGTCCACTACCGCGCCGACTATTCGCTGTTCCAGGTCGGGGCCCAGGTGAAGCCGTTCCACTTCGGGGTCGGCTACGAGACGCTGGGCAGTGACCACGGGCGCAAGGGTTTCGCCACCCCGCTCGCCACGCTCCACGCCTTCGACGGATGGGCCGACCTGTTCCTAATCACGCCCGCCGACGGGCTTCGAGACCTGTTCGTCTCCGCCGGCGCCGCCATCCCCGGGGGATTCCCAATCACGGTGGTGTATCATGACTTCCACTCCGATTTCGGCGACCTTTCGTACGGGAACGAATGGGATGCGGTTGTCGCCCACAAGGTGACGAAACACTGGACCGTGCTCGCGAAGCTGGCCCGCTACTCCTCGGGTGGCCCGTTCTCCAACACACACAAGGCCTGGCTGCAGACCGAGTACACGTTTTGACCCAGGATGATCGATTTTTCTCATCATCCCGATCGAAACGATGAGCGGTATTACCCGCATGGAGACGGCCGCTTGGCACGCGCCGAGCTGAATCGGAAGGGTCCATGAACAAGAATACCGACGAGACGCCCGCTGGGTTCACACCGGAGCAGAAGCAGTACCTCGAGGGCTTCTTCGCGGCCATGAGGCTGCCGTTCGTGGGCCAGGCCGCCGACGGGCGCTTGGCCGCTGATCCGGCGGCGGCGCCGGGAGCGCCCAACCTTGCCTCGCCTCCCCCGGAGGACTCCGTCCACGGCACTCCGCTGGGCGACCTCTCCAAGCCCGAGGTCTGGAAACACGAGGAGAACCCCCTCGACATCTGGGAGAAACTCGTCGCCCACGCCGAGGCCGACCGCTTCCCCGGCGAGGCCGACTCGTTCCGCTTCAAGTTCCACGGGCTGTTCTACGTGGCTCCCGCGCAGGACAGCTTCATGCTCCGGCTGCGGATCCCCGCCTGCGAGCTCACGTCCACCCAGCTGCGCGGCCTCGCAGACCTCGCATCCGAACTCGGCGGTGGCTACGCCCACATCACCACGCGCGGCAACCTGCAGATCCGCGAGTTTCGGCCGCGCGACATCGTCCGCGTGCTCACCCGCGTCCAGGAACTCGGCCTCACCTCCCGCGGCTCGGGCGCCGACAACGTGCGCAACATCACGGCCTCGCCCAACAGCGGCTTCGATCCGGACGAGCTGCTCGACGTGCGTCCCTTCGCCAAGGCCCTCCATCACTACATCCTCAATCACCGCGATCTCTACGACCTTCCCCGCAAGTTCAACGTGGCCTTCGACAACGGCGGTTCGATCTCCGTCGCGGCCGACACCAACGACATCGGCTTCATCGCCTGCCGCGTGCCGGAGCCCAGGGAGCAGGCCGCCGCCGGCGCTCCCGCACCCGGTGTCTATTTCCGGGTCCAGCTCGGCGGCATCACGGGGCACGGCGACTTCGCGCGCGACGCCGGCCTGCTCGTCCGGCCCTCCGAGGCAGTCGCCGTCGCCGCCGCGATGATACGCGTGTTCGTCGAAAACGGAGACCGCACCGACCGCAGGAAGGCGCGATTCAAATATCTGCTCGACGCCTGGGGCGTGGACCGCTTCCTCGACGAGACCGTCCGGCGGCTCGCGTTTCCGCTCGTGCGCACGCCGCTGTCGGCCTGCGAACCCCGCCGGCCCGTGCTCAAGCACGGCTGGCTCGGCGTGCACCGCCAGTCCCAGCGCGGGCTCAACTCCATCGGCGTCGGCATCCCCATCGGTCGCATGAGCGTGAAGCAGATGCGTTCCCTCGCCGATCTCGCCGACCACCTGGGCAAGGGCGAGCTCAGGCTCACGGTCTGGCAGAATATCCTGATTCCGCACGTCGCCGATGCATTTGTAGAATCCGCACGGCGCTCGATCCAGCGCTTGGGTTTCTTCACCGAGGCCTCGCTCGCCACGGGCGGGATCGTCGCCTGCACGGGGTCCAAGGGCTGCAAATACGCCGCCGCCGACACCAAGGCCCACGCACTGGCGCTCGCGAAACACCTTGGTCAGCGCCTCTCGCTCGGGCACCCGGTCAATATTCATTTCACGGGCTGTCCCCACTCCTGCGCCCAGCACTACTGCGGGGACATCGGCTTCGTCGGCGCGAAGCTCATGGACGGCTCCGAGGGCTACCACGTCGTGCTCGGCGGCGGAATGGACCACGAACAGGGCGTCGCTCGCGAGCTGTTCCGTGGCATCCGCGCCGCCGAGGTCAACTCCCTCGTCGAATCGATCCTGACGACCTACGACGAACGCCGCTCGCCCGGCGAGTCCTTCGTCGCCTGGTGCCGGCGCCATTCGGTCAAAGAACTGCAGGAACTGTTCTCCTCCTGATCCCGACGCATGAACTCCGTCCCCCTCATCCCGGACTCCGCCCCTTTCAGCACCGAGCAGCGCGCCTGGCTCAACGGTTTTCTCGCCGGCCTGTTCTCCCGCGCGCCTCTGCCGGCCAACCTTCCCACGCAGGCCCCTGCGGCTCCGGCGCTCCGCCCGCTGACCATCCTGTTCGGTTCGCAGACAGGCACCGCCGAGCGCCTTGCCAGGAAGGCTGCCAAGGAGGCCGGCAAACGGGGCTTCGCCGCCACCCTGGTCGACATGGCACAGACCACCGTCGCCCAGCTCGCGCAGTGCGCCTCCGTCCTCGTGATCACCAGCACCTACGGCGACGGCGAACCACCCGACAACGCCAAGGCCCTCCACGCGGAACTCTCCGCCGACGCCGCACCCGCCCTCGACGGCGTCGCCTTCAGCGTGTGCGCACTCGGCGACTCCAACTACGCCCACTTCTGCCGCTGCGGTCGCGATTTCGACGCGTTCCTCGAACGCCGCGGCGCACGCCGCGCCTCGCCGATCGCCGAATGCGACGTCGATCAGGACGCCGTGTTCAAGGGCTGGCTCGACCAGGCACTCGGCGCACTCGGTTCCGTCGGCGCCCCGGTGGCCGCCACTGCGCCCGATGCCGCTGCGCCCTCGGTCGTCACGGACGACGAAGCCCCCGGGAGCTTCGGCCGCTCGAATCCCTATCCCTCGCTCCTCCTTTCCCGAACCCGGCTCAGCGGTCACGATTCCGCCAAGGAGATCAATCACCTCGTCTTCCGCCTCCCCGAATCCGGCCTCTCCTACGAGGCCGGCGATGCGCTCGGCGTCCTCCCCAGGAACTGCCCGGGGCTGGTCGACGAACTGCTCGCCGCCCTCGGCTGGGATGGCGAGGAGGCCGTGCCCGCCCCCGGCGGCGAAAGCGTCCCCCTCAAGCTCGCACTGACCACCCACTACGACCTCGGCAAACCCACGGCCGAGCTGCGAGCTCGCTTCGAGGGCGCCGGCACGGGCGGCACCGCCGTCACCCTGCGCCAGGTGATCGATGTCGTCACCGCACATCCGCGCCCCGGTCTGGCTCCCGCCGAATTCGTGACGCTCCTCAAACGGCTCCAGCCGAGGCTGTATTCCATCTCGTCCTCGCCCAAGTCCCATCCGGGTGAGGTGCACCTCACCGTGGGCGCCGTGCGCTACGAAGCCGACGGACGGCGCAGGCTGGGCGTCTGCTCGACCTTTCTCGCCGAGCGCGCAATCCCGGGCGAATCCCTCGTGCCTGTTCACGTGCACGAAAACAGGTCCTTCCGACCGCCGGCCGATCCCTCGGTCCCCATGATCATGATCGGACCCGGCACCGGCATCGCCCCGTTCCGCGCCTTCGTCGAGGAGCGCATCGCCACCGGCGCTTCCGGCAGGAACTGGCTGTTCTTCGGCGACCAGCGCGCCGCCTCCGATTTCATCTATCGCGCCGAGATCGTGTCGTGGCAGGCACGCGGTGCGCTTGCCCGGCTCTCCACCGCCTTCTCCCGCGACCAGGCCGAGAAAATCTACGTGCAGCACCGCATGCGCGAGGAGGCCGCCGAGCTGTATCGCTGGCTCGAGGACGGCGCCCACGTGTACGTCTGCGGCGACGCCTCGCGCATGGCCGCCGACGTCGACGCCGCCCTGCACGAGGTCCTGGTCCGCGCAGGCGGAAAAAGTCCCGAACAGGCCGCCGCGTACGTACGAAACCTGGTCGGGGGAAAGCGCTACTGCCGTGATGTCTATTGATCCGAGCCCGACCCTCACCCGGGACGCCTCGGGCCCCGTGCTGCTCGCGACGCTCCTCGCCGAGCAGGGCCGGCTCGCCACCCCGGCCGCGCGCTTCGCCCACGCCCACGACGCCTCCCCCGGCCTTGCCGGCGTCTACCGCGACCTCATCCCCCTCGCCGCACCCGCACCCGGCGAACAGTACGCCTTCGAGGTCGACCTCGACGCCTGCACCGGCTGCAAGGCCTGCGTCGCCGCCTGCCACTCGCTCAACGGACTCGATGAGGACGAGACCTGGCGCGATGTCGGTCTTGTGCTCGGCTCCGCGGACGGAAGGCCCTACCAGCAGACCATCACCTCCGCCTGCCACCACTGCGCGGACCCTGGCTGCCTCAACGGCTGCCCCGTCGCCGCCTACGAGAAGGATCCCACCTCCGGAATCGTCCGCCACCTCGACGACCAGTGCATCGGCTGCCAGTACTGCATCCTCACCTGTCCGTACGATGTCCCCAAATACAACGACCGGCTGGGCATCGTCCGGAAGTGCGATCTCTGCCACGGCCGGCTCGCCCACGGGGAGGCGCCCGCCTGTGTGCAGGCCTGCCCCACGAGTGCGATCCGGGTGGTGACGGTTGCGCTCGGTCCCGATCGGAGGGGCGACACCACCGGCTTTCTTTCCGCCGCCCCCTCGCCGTCCCATACCCGGCCGACCACTCGCTACGTTTCCGCCCGTCCCATTCCCGACGACGCCCGCCCCGCCGACGCGGAGGCCACGGTCGTCCAGCATGGTCATGCTCCCCTGGCCTTCATGCTCGTCGGAACCCAGCTCTCGCTCGGCGCCTTGCTCGCGGACGCGCGGATCCCCGCTCTGGTCCTCGCATCCGGAGGGCTGCTCGCAAGCATCGGCCACCTGGGACGTCCCGAACGCGCCTGGCGCGCCTTCCTCGGTCTGCGGACCTCGTGGCTCTCCCGCGAAATCCTGCTGTTCGGCGCCTACCTGCCCCTGCTCGCCGCCACCGTCCTGTTTTCGTCGACCCTTCTCGGCGTCCTCGCCGCAGCCGTCGGCGCGGCGGGCGTGCTGTCCTCCGTGATGATCTACGCCGTCACCCCTCGGCTCTACTGGAGGCTTCCCTGGACGCTCGCGCGTTTCGGAGCAACGGTGCTCGTCGGCGCCCTCGAGGCCGAGGCCCTGCACCGCCCGCTTGCGTTTGCCCTCCTCGCCTTCGGCTCCGTGTCGCTTGCGCGCCTTACGCTCGAGCTGGCCCAGGCCGCCCGGGTCCCTGCATCGCGCCGCGCGCTCAACGGACCACTTCGCGCCGAACACGTCGCCCGGCACGCGCTCCCCGTCCTTGCATTGGCAGTCTGGATACTCGGATTTCCCTGGCCGGCACTCGTCCTCCTCGGCCTCGGCGAACTCTTCGAGCGGACCCTGTACTTCAAGGCCGTCGACCCCTCCAAAATGCCCGGCCTCGCCCGCCTTTCCGAATCGGAAAGGCGTCACGGCGTAGCTGAAAGCAACTCGTCCGCCGAAGCCATTGGGTAGGAATAAGCCGGATACCCTCCTAGCTCCTAAATTCTAGATTCCTTCTTCTTTCCGCTCTCCGACCTACCAACCGAAGGCTCCGATCCAAGCTCACGCGGAGACTCAGAGACGCAGAGAAAACGAACTTCTGTCCTCTGACTTCTGACCTCTGAAATCTGCCCTCCGCCCTCCGACCTCCGACTTCAGCCCTCCGATGTCCGACTTCCGACTTCCGACCTCCGACCTCCGACTTCCGACTCCGCCCATTCCCGGATGCGCAATCCACTCGCCAACCTCCTCAAAGCTCGCACCGGTCCCCTGACCGCCCAGCTCGTTCAGGCACCCGGCGCCTTCGGGCTCGGACGTGTCCCGGCCCGCCTCGCTCCCGCGGCCGTGGCCCGTTCAATCTGCGGTTATTGCAGCACGGGCTGCTCCCTCAAGATCCACCTCGATGCCGAAGGCCAGGCCCTGAATCTCAGCCCGGACCCGGAATACCCCGTGAATCTCGGCATGGCCTGCCCCAAGGGTTGGGAGGCCCTCACACCATTGAGCGCCCCCGATCGGGCGACCACGCCGCTGCTGCGCAATCCCGCCACGGGCGAGCTCGAACCCGTCTGCTGGGACCTCGCGATCGAAACGATGGTCTCGAAATTCAAGGCGATTCAACACGACGCCGGGCCCGCCGCCCTCTCGTTCCTGAGCACCGGCCAGATCGTCATGGAGGAAATGGCCCTGCTCGGCGCTCTGGCAAAGTTCGGGATGGGCATGGTGCACGTCGATTCCAACACGCGCCAGTGCATGGCCACGGCGCACACCGCCTACAAGGAAAGCTTCGGCTTCGACGCGCCCCCCTTCACTTACGCGGACTTCGAACAGAGCGACGCACTCGTATTTATCGGAGCCAATCCCTGCATCGCCCACCCGATCCTCTGGCAGCGCGTCATGGCCAATGCCCGCAACCCCGAGATCGTGGTCGTCGACCCGCGCCGGACCGAGACCGCCATGGCCGCCACGCTCCACGTTCCGCTCCGCCCGAAGAGCGACCTCGTGCTGCTCTACGGACTCGCGCGGGCGGTGATCGAGGCCGGCGCCGTGGACTCCAACTTCGTCGCACGCCACACCCGGGGCTACTCCGAATTCGCCTCCTTCGTCCAGGCCTTCCCCGTCGAGCGCGTGCTGGCGGAGACCGGTCTCAACGACGACATCTTCCGCCGTCTCGTCGGCATCGTCGCCTCCGGGAAACGCGTGTCGTTTTGGTGGACCATGGGGGTCAACCAGGGCCACGAGTCCACCCGGACCGCGCAGGCGATCATCAACCTCGCCCTGATGACCGGGAACATCGGCCGCCCCGGCACCGGCGCCAACTCGATCACCGGCCAGTGCAACGCGATGGGATCGCGCCTGTTCGGCAACGCCACGTCGCTGCTCGGCGGATACGACTTCGGCGATCCCGCGGATCGGGCCCACGTGGCCTCCGTCCTCGGGTTCGATCCCGCGCTCATCCCAGACCGGAGGAGCCTCGCCTACGACCAGATCCTCGAGGCCGTCGAGCGGCGCGAGATTCGCGGGCTCTGGATCGTCGCCACCAACACCGCGCACTCCTGGGTCGATCTCAACCGTTTCCGCCGGCTGCGCGAGAAGCTCGATTTCCTGGTGGTCCAGGACCTCTACGTCACCACCGAAACCGCCCGCATGGCCGACCTGGTTCTGCCCGCCGCCGGCTGGGGCGAAAAGGAGGGCGTGCTGATCAACTCCGAGCGCCGGTTGGGCGTGATCCGCAAGGTTCGTCGCGCCCCGGGCCAGGCGCTCAGCGATTTCGCCATCTTCCGCCTCATCGCCGAGGCCTGGGGCTGCGGGGACCTGTTTCGCGATTGGTCCAGCCCGGAAGCCGCGTTCGGCCTGTTGCGGGAGCTGTCGCGCGGACAGCCCTGCGAGTTCACCGGCATCGCCGGCTACGACCAGATCGAGGCGCGCGGCGGTATCCAGTGGCCCTGGACAGAGACCGACGAGGCCGACTTCCAGGTCGGTTCGGACGCCGGGGCGGGCGAACGCCGCCTGTTCGGCGACGGACACTTCTACACCGCAGACGAACGCGCCCACTTCTGCTTCGACGAGCCCCGCCCGATGCCCGAGCCCCCCGACGACACCTACCCATTCCTGCTCCTTACCGGCCGCGGCTCCTCCGCCCAGTGGCACACGGGCACCCGAACCGACAAGAGCGAGGTGCTCCGCCGCCTCGCCCCGCGTTCCCTCCACGCCGAAATCCACCCCGACGACGCCACCCGTCTCGGAATCCGCACCGGGGACCCCGTCCGCGTGACCTCCCGCCGCGGCGACGCCACCGCTTTCGCCCTCGTGACCCCCACAGTCCAGCCCGGCCAGCTGTTCCTCCCCATGCACTTTCCCGAAGTCAACCAGCTCACCCTCCGCTCCTTCGACCCCCATTCCCGCCAGCCCTCCTACAAGGCCTGCGCCGTGCGGATCGAGACGATGGACGCCGAGCGCTGAAAGGTCTCAGGCGAGAGGCAGCAGATCGCCCAGACGAACCCGCGTCCCCGCGGCGACAATCACCTCGGCCAGTCGATTGGACGGATTCATCTTTACCAGGAACTCGCGGCAACGGCCGCATGGAGGGAGAATTTCTCCCGCTGCCGTCACGGCGACGACACAGGCGATGCGAGATCGTCGTGTCTTCAGCATCTCCGCCGCTGCGGCATGCTCGGCGCAAAAACCCATGCCGCACGGCAGGTCAATACAAAGCCCGGTAAAAACCTCGCCGTCGTCGGTCAGCAGCGCCGCGCCGACCGCGCCGACCGAACAGGCTTCGCTGGGACTGAAATCGATCGCCGCCGACCGGGCACGCGCAATGAGGACTTCGTTCGTCATGCGTCCAAATTGTCCGTTTGTCGGATGAGCTCAACGGTCATCCGCCCGACGTCCCTAAAGGTCGCCCGTGTCACCACCACGACCTCAACAAAAACGACCGGCCCCCGTGGGCCGGTCGCACACCTAGAGCTAACAAAGCAGTAGGAGCGCCTTGGCCAAAACAGCGTAGTTGTCGTCGAAACACAGAGGACACGGACCGGGCGTCTTGAGAACCAGATTGCTCCCGGCTCGCCTCACAGGTGGAGCGTTCCTGCGCAGCTCTCGGTCTGTAATCTGTTTTCTCTGTGCCCTCTGCGCCTCTGTGGTTCAATGACGGCTCTCAGGATCACTCGGCCATCGAGTGCAGCGCCACGCGGTTGCCCTCGCTATCCTCGATAACGGCCCGGAAACCATGGGGCGCAATCGAGTGCTTCGGCTGAAGCACTTTTCCGCCGACCTTGCCCACCGCGCCGAGCGCCGCATCCATCCGGCCCTCAACGCTGAGGTAAACCATCGCTCCGTGATGCGAAGGCACCTGGTCGGGCCCCTTCACGAGGCAGCCAGACGGTTCCGAGTTCTCACAGGGCAGGAGCCCGAAGACCGTGCCGTCCTCCAGCGCGATCTTTTGCACCGTGGAGCCGAGAACGGCCGAGTAGAAGGAAACGGAGCGGTCGAGGTCCCGCACCGGAATATCAGTCCAACAGAGTGTATTAGCCATGGGTGAGTGAGTTCGACGGCATCCTACACCCGCCCCCTGACAACCCTATGTCAGGAGCTTCGCACCTCCGAAATCCCAACTCCTAAATTCTACAGTCTCAGAAGAAGAGACGAACAGGGACGAAGGGGATGGAAGGGATGGGCCGGGAGGCACCGCCTTCGCCAAGGCGGATGTCTCTGTGGTTCAATTGCGGTTCTTAGGAAAAATGAAGTCAACGAGGACCCATTTCCGGAAGCCCAGGCTCGTTGGAAGGGAGGGTTTCCCGCAACCCGCCGTTCGCTCCAACCGCGCCCGGCGACCGATCAACCTACCCGCGCCGAAGGTCCTGAGGTGTTCCCGACAGCCCTCCTAACTCCTAAATTCTCGCTCCTATATTCTGAACTCCCGACCACAGCCGCGCGCCTCACAGCTTCGCCGTCCGACAACACACCTCCAGTCGGTTGCCGCACGGATCCTCGAAAAACACCCCGTAATAAGTCGGCGAATACTCCGGACACGCCATCGGCCCCTCAATGGCGCGCCCGCCCGCCGTCACGACGACCCGGGCGATCCGATCCACCTCCTCCGCGCTCTCCGCCCAGAACGCCAGCCGCGTCGCGTTCGGCCGATGCTCCGGATCCTCGATCAAGCCGATGAACTCCGGCTTCGGATGCTCGCGCCGCGCGTCATACGCGATGCCAATGCTCGTTTCGCAGAAATCCGGAAATCCGATCGCAGGCAGAAACGCCGCGTAAAACGGCCGCGCCTCCGCCAGATTCCTCACCCGCAGGTCGATGTGGTCAAAGAGTCGTCTCTGCATCGCCGCGCACTCTGACAAACTCCATTCCTCGTCCCAATCCCAAAAGCCAACGCGATCCAAGCGTCGTTCGCGGCTGCTGCACCAATTCCTGCCCCGGTGGATCCGGATCGATCCCGCGAGCCTGCCGTCCCTCGCTCTAGCGCGACCGAATGCCCGTTGCCGTCCTCAGCAGTCGCAGGTTGGCGGCGTTGTTGTCGGGAGGATCTATCAGGACGTGATCCGACTGCTCGTCCCTAAGCCGGGCCGGCTCGTCCTCTCGTATCAGCTTTTCAATTTCACCCCAGTTCGGCGCACACGCCAGGCCTTGCCCCCGCCACTTGCCGCCGGCGTATACCTTTCCGTCCAGGTGGACGCCCCGATACCCTCCGACGACGACCCCGACCACGCTCCCGTCAGGTTTGAGCAGGGGCGCCCCGCTGTCGCCATGCCACAACGGCAACGTGGTCTCGATCGTCGAAAGCTCCGGCTCGCCGCCATATCGTACCACGTGCACCACCGATCCTCGCTCGAAATTGGCGCCAGCCGGGCTCACCAGCCAGCTCACCGCCACCACCGTTCCACCCGCCTCCGGCAACGCCCCCGGCTTCAGCCAGTCGTCCAGGTGCCTGGGAATCGCCAGCAGCGCACACTCCGTTCCCGGTTCGGTCCGCTCCAATTTCGCCACGACGCGCGGCTCGAACACCGCCCCCCTCCCGTCGATCTTTCCCAGCAAATAGGTGTGCGATCCCTCGATGAGGCAGTGCGACGCCGTGATCAGGTACCCCTTCGGATCCACCGCAAAGGCCAGCCCAAACGAGGAGCGCAGCGGATCGCCTCGCTTGACCGCATCTTCCAGTGCAGCCACCCCTCCGCCACCCCGCCCGCCGATCGCCCCCCAGGGAATCTGGCGATTCGTCGTGATGACAAAGAAGATCGCGCTGTTCACCCGGCGGGAGTCGATCGTCGTGCCCTCCAGGCTGTCCCGTCTCGCCGCCTGGATTTCGCCGGGCGACGGACGGTAGCCCACGGCACACCCCGCGACCAGGCCACAGGCCACGGTCAGAACCGCCAGCATGCCTCGTTTTTCGGAGGTCGCCATGGGGCTTCGTATACGGTGGGGAATTCGCGCCCTCACTCTACCCGGTACCGCCAGAGGGTCAACGCGCTGCGGGCTGATGTTTGGCCGGTTGAAGTTCGCCCGGGCTCGCACGCGATACTCCTGCCAAGCTTCGCCTCAGGCCGTCGGCACCCAATACCGCCTCATCCCCGCCGGATGCCCGGGATCCACCGTCGTGCGCTCAAACACCCCGCCGCACCGCTCGATGACCTTCCGCGATGCGGCATTGTCCGCATGACAGGTCACCAGGACTCGACTCATGCCGCGCCCAGCGCAGATGCGCAGCGCCTCGCGCAACATCACCGTGGCGTAACCACGCCCTCGATACGCGGCCCGGACTGCATAACCGATGTGCCCTCCAATCTCCGCAAGATAATCGTTGAGTGCGAAACGGACCGAGAGCCGCCCGACAATCTCCCCGTCGACCACCGCGACGTAATACCCCGCCGGCACGAATCCCTCGGGTAGCGATTCGCCCCGCTCCCAGGCGTTGACCTGCCTCACGTAATCCGGAAACGCCATCCCGTCGCTCCACCCAAAGGCGAACGGCCAGGGTGGCACCTCCGCCGCCGCCTCCGTCACCGCCTCGCGAAACGACCGTTCGTCTTCCGGACGCAGAGGCCGAATCTCAGGCACGATGGATCGGTGGCCCGCGCTCGTCGTCACTCCGTCTCCCTCCAATCGGCCCAGGCGGCCGGGATGCCCGCCGGTTTGACCTTGGTCTCCCTGACTCCGAGAAAACCGGGATCTCGCACGAGGGCCAACACAACCGCTCCGACGGTCATATGCCGGAACACGCATCCGCCGGGACCGACCAGAATCTCGGTCTTGTCCGACACGAGCGGATTGAGGACCGCCTTGTCGATCTTTCTCCAGGGACCGTCGACGACGCATTTCGCTCCCATGATGCGAACAATGGGATTCGCATCGTGAACCATGTCGGTGACGTCCTTGTTGGTGCACGCATGCTGAAGCTCCGAGAACAGCAGGTAGAAGGCATGTGGCGTTCCCGCATAGCCGACATGGTCCGAACCGACTTCATGCAGCGTCCGAAGCCGCTCGACGGCTTGCGAGACGCGTCCTTCGTAAGCGCTGCACGCCGAGGCCGCGACGCAGAATCCAACCAGGGCTATTTTCCAGGTCATGGGTTGACGGTATGCCGCCTGCTCGAGCCGATCGCAATCCGCTTCAACCTAACAATACGCGGTTAACAGAAGGAAACGAAGACAACTAAGACCTCATCTCCCGACGTTTATCCGACATTCCGGCGCCAAAATCGACTCACCCAAACGATGAATGAATCAACACCCACAAGTCTGCGGTTAGCTGTTTGTTCTTCGTTCCCTTCGTTGCCTTCTGTTCCATTCATCTGCTGTATTCGAGTTCATGCGACACTGCATTTTCGCACCGTGTCCCAGGTGCGGGTGGTCACATCCGAGCCAAAGGTTCGTTCGATCAGGTTCATGAAGACCGGTCCCTTGGGGCCGGGCACGTACGCGCTCAAGAGTTCGCGTCCCCGCAGTTCGAGCATGCTCGCCTCGTGCGCCGAGATCGGCAGCCGTGGCGGGTTCGCGGGCGGCTCGCGCAGGAAGGTCACCACGCGCTTCGCCTGCGGACCGAGGCGGTGCGCGGCATACGGGTCAGCCTCGATAAAGGCCTGCAACTCCTCAGCCGTCCGCACAAACGTGGGAAACGCCTTCCCCGTCACCGCCAGCAGCCCCTCCTCCACCGCCCGCTGCACGCTCCGCTCCGTCCCGTGTCGTGCGTCAAACACTACGTTGCCGCTCGAGAGCAGGGTCTTCACTTCGGTGAACCCCGCCTCCTCCACGCTCCGCTTCAAATCCGCCATCCTCAGGTTCATCGGACTCACCCCTCGCAGGAATGCAGCAAAACGCGCCATGGTGCCCTCCGTTCTGCCGGCCTCCCTGGCACTTTCAAGGCCTTACGCAGGCCAGCCGCCGCTGAGCGGGTTGGGCGTGTTGCAGGCTCGAATCCTTTTCCACAATCCTCGCTTCAACCTTCGGAGTGCGGACCCTCGACTCTCGCCCTCCGCCCGCTGCCCTCTGGCTTCTGGCCCCTGACCTCCGATTTCCGACCTCCGATTTCCGACTTCCGACCTACCAACCGAAGACTCCGATCCAAGCTCTCGCGGAGACTCAGAGGCGCGGAGAAACCGGACTTCTGTCCTCCGACGTCAGTCCTCCGACTTCCGACTTCTGACCTCTGACTTCTGTCCTCTGCCCTCCGCCACCCGCCTGCCCTGAGCGTAGTCGAATGGGCCTGCCCTGAGCGAAGTCGAATGGGCCTGCCCTGAGCTGAGTCGAATGAGCCTGCCCTGAGCTGAGTCGAATGGGCCTGCCCTGAGCGTAGTCGAATGGGCCTGCCCTGAGCGACGTCGAAGGGGCCTGCCCTGAGCGGAGTCGAAGGGCTCCTTCCCCCTTCAGCCCTTCCCTTCCCCGTCCTCCGCAATCGTTCCCTGGTGATACCTCAGCCGCCAGGCTCCGTCGGCGCAGCGTCTCCACAAGCTCATGCGTCGAGTCACCCGGTCCGGCTGGCGCAGGGTGTAGGTCACCAGGTACAAATTCGGCGCCACCAGATTCGCCACGAAATCCGACACCTGAAAGCGGTCCATCGCATGATCTTTCCGCTCCCGGACGATCTTCATCACGAGTTCCCGCGTGTATCGCCGTCCAGAAGCTCCCACTTCCCAGAAATCATCCAACAGCACATCATCCGGCATCCGCCCCGGCGGACAGGTCGACGGGGTATGAAAGATCGGCTCGAGTTCCCTGAGTTCGTCCGCGGGAGAATAGAGAGTCATGGGGATGGAGTGCTGTGAATCCGACGTTTCGAGGCATTCAACCTGCCCGAACTAAACAGAACCCACCGCCAGACTCCAAGCATTTGCCCTCCGCCCGTTGGTCCCGCCCCCGCCCTCCGACCTCGGTGAATTGCCGATCGATATGGAGTGCGGAATCACGATTCCGCCCTCGGACGCGAGTCTCGACTCGCGCCCCCCGCCCTCTGACTTCCGACCTACCAACTGAAGGCTCCAATCCAAGCTCACGCGGAGACTCAGAGACGCAGAGAAAACGGACTTCTGGCCTCTGTCTTCTGACCCCTGACCTCTGACCTCTGTCCTCTGTCCCCTGACCTCCGACTTCCGACCTCCGACCTCCGACATCCGACTTCCGACATCCGACATCCGACCTCCGACGTCCGACTTCCGACTTCCCCCTCACTGCCGCTCCGCCGCCATGAACGCCTTGGTCAGCTGGTGCGTGTAATAAGTGTGCGCCTGGAGCGTCGCCCAGGTGTTCCGCAATGACGCCAGCTGATCCGGCGTCAGGTACGCGCTCGCGGACGACAATGTTGCAAGCTGAGCCTGCGTCAGAAACGCATCCGGCCCGGTCACAGCAACCGGCTTGGTTCCCCACGTGACGTACGCCTTCGTCGTCGCCATTTCCACCGCAAGTTTGCTGGTCTGGTCCGGGGTCAACGCCTGGCCCGCACCTGTCGAATCGGAGGATAATGCCGACTGCAGAATCTGCTGACTCTGCTGAATGCCGGGGGCGAGCTGTAGCATCGTGTATTGATCCGGACTAAGCAGCTGCTTGATCTGGGCGTCGACCTCCCCCTGCTGCTCGTGCAGCACCGTCGCATATTCCGTCCCCCGCGGTTTGACGCCATGCTCCAGCATCACCTCAAACACGTCGCGCCGGGTCTGATTGCGCTCGTCCAGGAGCGTCAGAAGTTTGTCGGCCGTGCCTCGGTCCACCCCAAGTACCTTTGAGAGATCACCGTACTGCAGCCTCAGCCAGTGCAACCGCATCGCCCGCTCCGCCGCCCGGTACCCAGGGTGCTCCGCGGCAAACCGCTTCATGATCGCGTCGCGCTCCTCCCACGTCAGCCGCTTGAACTTCGGCCTCGCGGCCAGCGCAGCCTCAGGCGAAGGCGCCGTCTTCGCGGCCACCACCGCCGGTGCCGCCGCAAGACCCGACGCGGATGGCGCTTCGGAGCGATCCAGTTTGGACGTGCTCGCCGCCGCCGAACCGCCACGCGTCGCCAGCCCTCGGAAATAGAGGGCCGACGCCAGCGCTCCGGCACCCGCCGAAATTAGGACGATAAGGAAGAGGCGTATCCGACTCATGGCGACATCAGGCGGATCCGCTCACCGATCCGGGAAACTCTTGGCGCGCTCGGGCGCAGGCTTCACCTTGACCAATCCCCGCCGCGCAGGATCGGGCGAGTGGATCATCGCCGCGTCGATCCCCGCGTCGGCGCGATGCACCATTCCCCGGTCAACCGCGGGATTCGCATCGCCCATCAGCATCGGATAACTCGAGCCTCCGGCCGGCGAGCCAGCCCGCAGTCCTTCAGCCGACGGCGACGCCGGCCGCTGAAACGCCGCGCCGAGTACGTCCATGCTCCGCGGTCGCAGTGCTTCCATGACCCGATTCGATTGTGCCAAGTGACCCAAATCCATCATACCAAACGGCGAAACCGACACCGGCCGGTTCGTTTCAAACGCCGCGCAACTCCCCGCCAACGCGAGGAAGAGACCCAGGCTAATCGTTTTCATTGTGACGAGAGTTATTGTTCCAGCCCCCCGAGACACCACCCCGAAATTTTAGCTCCGCCTTTCCCACTCCCCCACTTCTGAGCGCAGAATCACCCGAAGGCCCTGAGCCCGTCGAACGGGGCTTCCGTCCTCCGGCCTCCGACCTCTGTCTTCTGACCTCTGACTTCCGACCTACCAACCGAAGGCTCCGATCCAAGCTCACGCGGAGACTCAGAGACGCAGAGAAAACGGACTCCTGACCTCTGTCTTCTGTCCTCTGACCTCTGACCTCCGACATCCGACGTCCGACCTCCGATCTCCGACTTCTGACCTCCGACCTCTGTCCCCCCCCGTCACTCGTGCCGTTCCTTCCGCGCCTCAGACTCTTCCTTGATCCGCGCGCAGAACGCCGCGTAGGCCTTCTTGTAATCCAGACCCTGGGCATCGATGTAGGCCTCGATCTCCACCTTGCGCAGCTTGAACAGCGCAATCGTCTCCTTCGGACTCGCGGAATCCAGCGAGGTCTCCCGCGCCTGCTCGAGCTTGTGATGGATCACCGCCTTCTGCTCCGCCGTGAAGGTCGGGATCATCTGGAGGTATGCCTTGTAGGTGCGCTGCATGCCCGGCTTCTTGGTCAGCACGTTCTTCAGCTTCTCAATCTGTTCGGGCTTTAGCTCGCGTCCGAGCGCCGCAATGAACGCGTCGTGCTGCGGCGCGAATCCCGCGTAGGCTGCATAGATCTGCGTCGCGATACCGGCGGCCTTCGCCTCGTCCTGATGCGGAGGCGTGCGCGCAGCCGACCACTCCGACCACAGCGCCGACAGTTCCGCCGCATGCGCCGCATGCCAGGCCTGCACGGCTTGGAAATGAGTTTCGAGGATGCCACGCACGGCGTCGGCCTTCGCACCTTCGAGACGCAACGCCTTGACCACCCCGTTGGCGTGCTTGTCCAACGTGTGCTGGTCCAGCGGCGCCACGTTCGACTCGACGATCGGAGCCGGGGCGGCGACACCACGGGAGGCAAACACGCCAGCGACTGCAAGCGCGAGAATCAGGAGGGCGGACTTACGGATGGGGGATTGGGTCATGGCTTCGGCAGGGACGCGCCATCCGGCCCGCAGGATACCACAACCTCAACGGCATTTCCGCGTTACCGTTCGCTGAACGAACGACGCTTTATTCACCAATCCGATACGTCACCGACACCCGTGCGTTCACCACGATCGGCTCGAGCGCCGGCTGGCTCGCCCTGGCCGCAGCCATCATCATGCCGCGAACGACCACCGGTTCATCGCTCTGACAGGACACATCCTTGACCGACCCGAGCTTCGCGTGGATCTCCTGCGCGATCGTCTCGGCCTTCTGGCGCGCGTCAACCAAGGCGGACCGGATCGCATCCCGCTCCGCCTCGGCCTTCTTCGTCGAAGAAAGCTCCACGTTCTGGACCTCGATCAGGCTGTCGAGAAACAGCTTCTCGCTCACCACCGGGTACTCCTTGAGGTCGGTCAGCTTCAGCTTGTAAGAGAGTTCGGTGAAAAAGCCGTCCGGCAGGCGGTGCCCCTGGTCGTAGCGCCAGAGCGCGCCCTGTCGCATGCCCTCGGATACAAGCGTGTCCGCCGGCACCTGGAGCTGCGCCATCCTTCCCATGAGCCGGTCCTGCGCCGCCCGCGCGTTGGCGGCAGCCGCCTCGACCGAGGGCGCGGTGGAATAGATCGTGAACCGCCACGTGGCCCGGTCCGGCGGCACCACTTCGCGCGCAGACCCGGAGACGTTGATTTGGCCGCCGTCGGAAGCCCGCGCCACGGCGCAAGCGAGAAGGAAAATGAGGAGGTAACGCATGGAAGTGAGGAAGTGTGTCTGGGACTGGCTGAATCCCTCTCCGTTCCAGCACCAAACCGGGCCATCGGCAAGAGTTCGCACCTCACCCTGCCCCCAGCCGCCCGCAAACTCTCCCACTTTTGAAGGCGGAATCCAGATTCCGCCTTCCTCCTTCCGCCCTCCGACTTCCGACCTACCAACCGAAGGCTCCGATCCAAGCTCACGCGGAGACTCAGAGACGCAGAGAAATCGGACTTCTGACCTCTGTCTTCTGACCTCTGACCTCAGCCCTCCGTCTTCCGTCTTCCGTCTTCCGACCTCCGACCTCCGATTTCCGACATCCGCCCTCTGTCCTCCGACCTCCGACGTCCGACCTCCGACGTCCGACCTCCGACTTCTGACATCTGACCTCTGTCCTCTGACCTCCGACTTCCGCCCTCCGATTTCCGACCTCCGACTTCCCCTCTTACGCCGCCGGCTTCTCCCCCGACACCTGCGTCGCGCAGCCGAAGACGTGCCGCTCGTACACCACCGTCAATCCCGCTTCGCGAAACGCCGCCGCCAGCTTCGTGCAGTCGCCAAACGCCGCCGTGTACTTCCATAGCATCGCATAATTCTCCGGATTCCCCAGCGCCAGCCGGCCTATCCACGGGACGACGTGTGCCACATAAAACCGAAACGGCGCGCGAACCAACGGATTGCCCGGAACCGACAGTTCCAGAAACGAATAGCGGCCTCCTGGTTTGAGCAGCCGATGGACCGTCGCGGCCAGCCGACGCAGATCGTCCTCCCCCAGCGTCTTGACCCCGAACGTCGACACCACGGCGTCGTAAGTCCCAGCGCCATCCTCCATTTCCAGCACATCCGCATGAATCGCCCGGCAATCCTCGTAGCCGGCCCGACGGATCGTCGCCCTGGCGCGTTCGCACATCACCGACGAGAAATCGAAGAGGTCCACGCTCACCGAACGCCCGAGGCGCCGCTTCAAATGCCGCACGCACTCGCCGCCCCCGGCCATCAGGTCGCAGACCCGCCCCTCGATGCCATCCAATCTCCGCACACAGGCCCGGCGCCAGAAATACGCGAACCCGAGCGACGCCACCAGATGCACGAATCCGTAAGTCCGGGCCATCTCGTCAAACAGCCCGACGAGGTAGTCCTTGGCCCGGTATTCGCTCATTGAAACGCAATCGACGCAGGATCACGTCCGCCGCAAGCCACTCAGGCAAATTGGCTACCGCGATCCGGGCCAGACCCGCAGCTGCGCCAGAAACGCCGAGGGTCAGAATCGCGCGTCGTAGTAAAACGCGACCGGGCGCCGGCCAGGCGTCCAACGCGTACGTTCCAGGGCGCGCAGCGCCGGCTGGATGACTTGCGCGTTGGTGGCGTAGAGAACCGCAAGGCGCACGGGACGGCCCTTGCAGTCGACCGTCACCAGCACCACGACGTCACCGCAGCACCGGCGCTCGCCGCCCTCCTCCGGGACGACGAACTCCGGCGGCACCAGTTCGCCGGGGTGACGATACTTGTGGTGGCCGTCGTAGAATGCCTGATACGCCGGCTCGAACGGCACCGCCGTCACCACCGGCCGACTCGTGGTCACGGCAGCACGCATCCCGCCGCAACAGGCGACGAGAAGGCAGGCTAGACTGAGTCGTGCGAAAGGCATGGTCCTGACGGAACGGATATTCCGGGGCTGGTGCCATGCTACTACGGTACATCGTCGCCGATCGGTGTAACCAAACGGATGGTTTTATTCCCTTATCATCCTGAACCCGCCGGCCCTCGCGTCTCGCCGACCCGATCCTACCGGCTATCACGACGTCGGCGGCGCCACCTTTGCGGGCTTCGCAATTCGATCCCGGTTGGGTTCGAAGACCACCGGAACCACCAGCCGCATCGCAACCTGACGTCCCGCAATGCTCCCGGGCTGAAACTTCCATTTGCTGACCGCCTCGATGGCGGCAGTCGCAAAAAGGGGATCCGGCCTGCCCTCCACCCCTTGAACAATGCAACGTCCATTCACATCCACGACGAAGACCACCCGCACCACCGCTCGCACTCCTCTCAGACGCTTCTCAATCGGAAAGACCGGCTGCTGCTGAACCAGCGGAATCGGCACCTGCTTGCCACTCCGATCCATGGAGGACGAGAGCGAGAAATTGATCGGCACGATCATCCGAGTCGCCACGGCCTCCCCATGCAAAATGCCCGGTTTGAACCTCCACTTGGCCACCGCATCCGCCGCCGCCTGGGACATCGACGGGCCCGCCCCTCCCCATGTCTTCAGGACGTGGCTGTTGCCCAAGGCATCCACCTCGAAGTACACCTTCACGACACCGGTGATCCCCCTGGCGCGCATGTCGAACGGATAGACGGGACCGCACTGGTAGATAGGTACCGGCGCCTGGTCTTCCTTACCATGTGGCACCGGCTTCCCGGGGTTCGTCGCGCAAGCGCCCGACACCGCGCCAAACATCAGGGCGAGCAGCAGGTAGGCCGCCCCGCGCGAGTTCAAGATCAGGGAATGGAAACGAAGTCGTGGTGGGAGCATGGGTTCTTGGGATCGGGGATTGAACGGCCGCGCCGAACTGACGGCGACAGGGCGTCTGTACTCACGCCAGCGTTGGCTTCTGTTCCGTCCAATCGCCGGCTTTGGGATCAGTGACTTCATGATCCCAAATAAAGCAGTTTGATTTGAACCACAGAGACGTCCTCCTTCGCCAAGGCTACGGCGGACGAGCAGAGAACACGGAGAATGGCATTTACGGGGGAATTTTGTATCCGAACCATTTCACCTTCGAGGTGAGCGCCAATTCTATGCCTTGCCTCAACTTCAGGCTCTGTGACCTCCGTGTCTCTGTGGTTCAATTGCGGTTTTTAGGATGATGGAAAATCGGGGCAACCCAGGGATGAATATTAAGGAGTCCGGCAAGCGGCGGGACCACGTGCGACGCAGTTCTGCGGCGACCGCATAGTTCTTTCATCGCCCGGCCACGCGGCTGGTTCTTCATGAACGTCGCCTCTCTGTTTCATCCACCGAGCCCAGGATATTTCGAACCTGCGTCCGTTCTCTCATCGCTACGACGAATGCCCGTGCGCTTCCGATTCCGCGATTACCACCGAGCCTATCGGATGACCGCGATCGCCCAGCTCGCCGTAATAGACCGTATACTTGCCGGGACTGACGCCCGAGAGTTTCGCATAGTGAATCCCTCCCGCGGGATACTCCGGCGCGTGCAGGCACACCAACACGGTTACCCAGATTGCTTGCCCCCTCGCGCGGGCCCGTACTCCCCAGACACCCTGGCCGGAATTCATCGTGGTCGGCTTGCAGGTGATCCACCGCAGGCCGCTCACATCGTAGTTCACCGGCAGCATCAGCCGACCGTCACGCACGACCGGCTGCATCACCTCGATTCCGCCCGTCGCCTCGATGTCCCGCCACGTCTGCGTCGAAGCCGAAAGAAAGCCAAGCAGTCCGCTCATGAACGTCGCAAGGACCAGGGTCGGAATACCGGGAAGTTTCATAAACGAGGTAATTTGTCCTGACAGGCCTCCGTACTACTATCCCTCAAAATTGTGTTTTCCGGCAAAATTCTCCTCTGTCACCGCGGTTTCGGATTCCGCAAGCAAAGCGGAGCCGAGGCTCCTCACTCCAAGAATGGGCGACCTCCGACCTCCGTCCTCCGACCTCCGCCTTCTGCCCTCTGCCCCCCGACCTCTGACATCTGACCTCTGTCTTCTGACCGCTGTCGTCTGACCGCTGCCCTCCGCCCTCCGTCTTCCGTCCTCCGACCTCCGATATCCGACATCCGATTTCCGAATCCCGACGCCCTCCTGCCGTGTTAATGGGGCACAACCACAATGAAAACCCTGATAACCCTCCTGCTGTGGGCGATCCTGCTCGTCCTCTGCTGGCCGCTGGCCCTGGCCATTCTGATTCTCTGGCCATTCCTCTACCTGCTCTCGATCCCTTTCCGCATCGTCGGCGTCCTGATGGAAGCGATCCTGGCCCTCATCAAGGCCCTGCTCTTCCTCCCCGCCCGCATCCTCGGCCATCGCCCCTGATTCCGTCTGTACCAGGGGCTTCGCGATGTCCTGTTCGGTCCCCGCAAGTCTGCCAGATTCTTGCTCCTAAATTCTGGATTCCGGATTCCCGCCGAAAGCCCTGAGCCTGTCGAACGGGGTTTCCGTCCTCGGACGCGAGTCTCGACTAGCGCCCCCGCCCTCCGACCTCCGACGTCCGACCTCCGACCTCTGACCTCTGTCTCCTGTCCTCCGTAGCCTTGGCGAAGGAGGAAGCCTCTCACTCTCCCCGCCTCAGGCCTAGGGTCCCGCGTGCTCTTGCTGCTGTGCATGCATCCGCGCCTGCGCCTTCATCCGCACCGTCTTGTAGACCGGGATCGCGAAGGCGATCAGCAGCACGGGGACCAGAACGGAAACCAACCCCTCCCAGAGCAGACACTTCGATCCGTACCGGGGAATCCCGCACAGAGCGATCATTCCAAATACGACGGCCAGCAACATCAAGGCACCGGCAATAAAGACTCCCCCCATTCCACCATGCAGCGCCATCCGGGCGGCGCCGCCGACGAAGAGGTTCACGACCAACGAGGCAATGAGGCACACGATCGCGGCGTTCGCGAGCATGTGGTACACCGTGCAGGGGGTAACCTGCAGGGACGAATTCTGTGGGGTAATTTCGGGCATGTCGGGTAACTGATCGAACGAACTGACAGGGTAAACGACGACGACCGTTCGAGCCGACGTCGCAAACGACATAGCCATCTAGTTCGGATACCATGCGCGAAAACTTCAGCCCTTTCCAAGGCCAATTATTACCCATCCCCCCTCTGAAAACCCATCAACGGCCTTAAACCGATGAACGGCGGAAAGTTGTCGTCCCGAAAATTTCCCCCATTTCTACCGCCCTCCGCCCTCCCCACTGCCCTCCGGATTCCCGCCGAAGCCCCTGAGCTTGTCGAATGGGCGTAAGCGTCCGTCGGAGTACCCCCTTGACGCATTACAGTGATGGCGACGCGTTGCGGGCTGGGCGTTACAGTGACTGCGACGCGTAGACTGGCGGTCGTAACAGTGAGAGCTACGATGGCTGCCAGCCTGCCGGGGTCAGAGGCGTGA
>MLJW01000125.1_pt1 | contig 76663 bp, 60 predicted proteins | sample 888231 | NCBI WGS metagenome assembly MLJW01 (sample SAMN05788063, study PRJNA343431) | mine drainage metagenome | isolation source: sample collected from the inflow into an acid mine drainage treatment plant... | place: Germany: Lusatia, lignite mining district
ATTCATACTGATCTCGATTATTTTGTTGGGTAATCAGGTTTATATAACAATAGAATATTACCTCATTTTTTTGGTACTCGCATTGTTATGCATCAGTATTTATGCCGGGAAAAAATATAAAATAAAATTTTTGTATCCTATTATCATGGCCACCACCATATTGAATATTTTCACGGGGATTTTCTATTTTATACATTCAAGCGATAAAGAAGAAAGACAGTTTTTTGAATCTGCTAAAAAAATAAGTAAGTGGAAAGATGAAAGACAAACTTCTGAAGAATATCAATTGGCTGCTTATATCTCCGATATCACAGATGAAACCCATAAAATATTAATGGATGATGCAGCGGCATACAAAATAATGGCGCATTTGCGTTCGCTGAAAAATGTTATATCACCTATCAACAATAATTTTATAACCGTTGTAGAAAACCCAAGATCGGGAGCCAGGTTTATTTGTGTGGCCAAAAGCGAGAATGAGCTCCGGTCATTTACTGTATTGAATGATTACAATATTCATCAAATGGAATTGCGTAAGGAGTTTCATCCGTTATTGATGTACGAAACTAAAAACTGGGCTATCTATAAAATAATCTGATACATTATTTTAAAACTGCTTTCAGCATCCGGTCTTTTCCGCGCATATCTTTTTTTAATTCGACGGAATAATTTTCATTCGTAAAAAGTTTAATTACATCTTCTCCTGAATTTTCATTTATTTCTGCAAATATTTTTCCATCTTCGGCAAGATGTTCTTTTCCGAATGCCGCTAATTTTTTATAAAAGATCAATGAATCAGAATCGGGGACGAATAAAGCAATGTGCGGTTCGAAATCCAATACATTTTTTCGCATGTCTTTACTTTCGGATTGTTTTATATAAGGAGGGTTGCTTATAATTAAATCGAACGTAGAAAGTTCAGCCCATCTGCTTTCATTTAAAAAATCAAACTCAAAAAAATTAATTTCTATACCAAGATCACCTGCATTTTTTTTTGCAACAACCAAAGCCTCTTTGCTGATATCGATCGAAGAGATTGAAATGTGCGGATTTTTTTTCTTCAATGCAATTGGAATACAACCGCTGCCACTGCCGATATCCAAAGCAGTATGTACGAAAATATTTTTATTATTTATTTCCTGAGTTACCCAATCAATCAATTCTTCAGTTTCAGGTCTTGGTATTAAAACAGATTCGTTCACAAAGAATTTCATCCCGTAAAACCATGCTTCCTGTAAAACATATTGAATGGGTTTATGTTGTAATAATTCTTCAATACATTTTTGTAACTGTGCCTGTTGTTGAATATCTAAAAGAATGTTTTTATGAATGATGCGATTTGTTTTTTGATAGCCTGTTATATGCTCCATCACCATGTCGGCAATATTCGCTGCTTCGCGGTTATCATACAAGCCGCTTAACTGAAACAATAATTTTTTATATGCTTCCTGAACACTCATTTTGCAATGCTACTGCATTTTCATTTAGTTTTGAACCAATCTTATTTTAAATATTGCATGAGTAAAACAAAAATAGAGGAAGATTTTTATTATACCATCGAACAAAGTGCTGTTGCAGAGTTTAAAGATCGCGGCAGTAAATTTATTGCGCATGCCTATCCTGTTTCGTCTGCCGAAGAGTCAAAATCTTATTTGCAATTTTTAAAAAAAGAACACCCGAAAGCAGTGCATCATTGTTTTGCCTATCGCATTGGTACCGATGGAAATAATTTTCGTGTGAGTGATGATGGAGAACCAAGTGGTTCGGCAGGCAAACCTATTCTCAATCAGATCGACAGTAAACAATTAACCAATGTGTCAGTAATTGTTGTCAGATATTTCGGCGGCACTTTATTGGGCGTTCCGGGTTTGATCAATGCGTATAAAACCGCAACTGCGTTGGCTTTGCAGGTTGTTCCAATTATACAAAAGCCCATCGAAATAAACTACGAACTGCAGTTTGATTATACTAAAATGAATGAAGTGATGACAATTGTAAAACAATTTAATTGCAGCATCATTCATCAGGAAATGCAATTGTTTTGTTTATTGAAAATCGGAATACCTAAAGCAAGGTTAGAAGAAGTCCTGTACAAAATAAAAGAGCTGCACACTATCGCATCTAAGAAAATATGATCAGGCTTTGCCTGTTAGTTTGTAAGCAACAATACCAACAATTTCGTGAATTGTGTATTGCCATTCGTTCAGTAATTTCAGATCGGGAATAATATATTCATCCCAATTCAGTTTCGAATCTATTACATGAAAATCAGTGGGGAATGGGATTACATTGATCTTCGCTTTTTGAAAAATCTTTACCGACCTTGGCATATGTATCGCCGATGTAAGTAAAACAAACGGACCTTTTAATTGCAAAGAATCAATAATTCTTTTTGTGAATACTGCATTTTCAAAAGTATTTCGGGAATTATTTTCGATGATGATATCTTTTTCGGCCACACCTGAAGCAATTAATTCATTCTTCACAAAATCAGCTTCCTTCGCTTCATTATCAATCAATGCACCCGAACCACCTGTCATAATAATTTTTTGAATGAAACCCTGATGATATAATTTTTCTGTTTGAATAAAACGATCGGCCGATTCGGTAAAAAAACCTTGTTTGTGAATATCAAAATTGGCAAATCCACCTAATAAAATTCCTGCTGAATAATGATTCCCTTTCTCCAGTGTTACCCGCTTTGGTTGCCACCATAAAGCAAATTGCTGGTATAAGAAATAGTTTGAAAACAAAATGGCAATGCAAATTATTACGACTGATAATTTTTTCTTTGCAGTCTTTGATTTTGTAATAATCATCCACAACAATAAAATGATGATCCATGCGATAGGTGCTATTAAAAAGCTTAAGACTTTTGAAATAATAAAAAACATGCAGACTTATTTTTTGAATCGGTTACTTACAATTAATTCTTTATTACCTGCCGAATAAGTATAAAAACCTTCGCCACTTTTTGCTCCCAATTTTCCTGCTGTTACCATATTTATCAATAAAGGACAAGCAGCATATTTAGGATTTCCAAAACCATCGTGCAAAACATTTAAAATACTCAGACAAACATCCAAACCAATGAAATCCGCTAACTGCAAGGGTCCCATAGGATGTGCCATTCCTAATTTCATCACCGTGTCAATTTCTTCAACGCCGGCAACACCTTCGTATAAACTATAAATGGCTTCGTTGATCATGGGCATTAAAATGCGGTTGGCAATAAATCCGGGATAATCATTTACAACACATGGGATTTTATTTAATTGTTTTGATAAAGCAACAATTTGTTCGGTCACTTCTTTTTTTGTTGCATAACCATTGATGATCTCTACCAATTTCATTACCGGAACAGGATTCATGAAATGCATACCGATCACCGAATCGGCGTGTTTTGTTACGGCTGCAATTTTGGTAATGGAGATAGATGAAGTATTAGTTGCTAAAATTGTTTTAGCAGGAGCGGCTTCATCCAACTGTTTAAATATTTTTAATTTCAGATCAACATTTTCTGTTGCGGCTTCAACAATTAAATCGGCATTTGTAACACCTGCAGATATTTCGGTAAAAGTGGTAAGATTAGAAAGTGTTTTCTTTTTATCTTCTTCGGTGATGATGGCTTTTGCAATTTGCCGGTCCAGGTTTTTTGCAATGGTTGCCAATGCTTTTTCTAATTGGGCAGCATTAACATCTATCAACGAAACTGTAAAACCATTTTGTGCAAATACATGTGCAATGCCGTTTCCCATGGTGCCGGCACCAATTACAGAAATATTCTGGAACATAATTTCGGGTGTTGATGAAATAAAGATTAAAAATCGGAATTAATTTTTAATTGCAGCATAAAGTTATGCAGTTGAAGAGTGCGACGCCACTGGTGCTGAAGAATGTTCAATAGTTGGCACCAAAACTAAAAACTAAAAAAAGAAAAACTAAATCGTTCAGTTTTGGGAGAAACTAATTCATGTAATAAAAATTAAAAACTAAATCGTTCTACAAATAAACTAATAAACCATTAAACCAATAAACTACTCAACCAATAAACCTTAATTCTTATTTTTAAAATCGCCCCGCTTCCATGCCTGAATAAATTCGGCCCAGGCCATTGGATTAAAAATGTTTTGAGGAGGTAATTGTCCGGCATAATAATATTTATTTGCCTGTTGTTTCAATTGATAGTTCACCGCTTCGCGGCCATCCTGCGGTAGCGATAGCATCAATGCCCTAAGCTTGGCCTGATCGGTATTTTGCCGTGCTATTTCGAACATATCGTCCGGAATCACCGTATTTGCAAAATCTCTTTCAAACTGTTCGCGGGTAGGACGAGGTTTTAAAATGGTAGCCGGTAAATAATTGGTGTCGCTAACCAACAAAACAATTAAACTGTATTGATTGCCGGTAAGATTTTTTGGCATTTCGTAGCTCTTATCTTTAAAACCAATAGATGAAAAAGTAATGTGATCGCCTTTTAAAACCACGATCGAAAATACACCGTCGTTATTGGTAATGGTGCCTCTTCCTTTATCTTTTACGATAACACTGGCAGCAGGAACAGCGCGCAAACTATCTGATGTCATTACCACACCAAATAATTGGATCACTGAATCTTTGGGAGGATTATTCTGCGCCTTAACCTGTTGCAAAATAAAAAACCCGCTTAATAAGAGAATGTATCGTAAAGCTTTCGTCATCGGCACAAAAATAAGAATTCAATTACTGTAAAACGTTAAACATTTATATTTTTATGCTACCCTGTTTTGATTTGCAACAACCAATTGGTTGAAAGATTTACCATCCGGTATATCCGGCATGCAAATCATAATAATCGTAGTTTAATTTGTTTATACTTCGTAATTCATAACAAAGTAAAGTGCCTGATGGTTAACTTTGCGCCCTATTAACCTTTTTAACAAAAACTTTCATGATGACAGAAGCGGATATTTTAAAAGCCCTCAGCAATGTGCAGGAGCCCGATCTTGGCAAAGACTTAGTGACATTGAATATGATCAAAGATCTGGCGATCGATGGTAACAGCGTTAGCTTCACAATTGTTTTAACAACACCGGCTTGTCCGATGAAAGATATGATGCGTTCTGCCTGTGAGAATGCCATTAAAATTCTGGTAAGCAAAGAAGCTGTTGTAAAAGTTGATTTTACTTCTAATACTTCTTCCAACCGGAAAGATGCCCAACAGGAATTAAAAGGTGTAAAAAATATTATTGCAGTGGTGAGTGGCAAAGGTGGTGTTGGCAAAAGTACCGTTGCCGCTAATTTAGCTTTGGCATTGGCCGAAGGCGGTGCCAGCGTGGGTTTGATGGATGCCGATATTTACGGGCCAAGTGTTCCCATCATGTTTGGTATTCGTGGAGCAAGGCCATTGATGAAAGAAGTGGATGGCAAAGGATTGATCGTTCCCATAGAAAAATATGGTATCAAATTATTAAGTATTGGTTTATTGGTTGATGAAAAAAATGCAGTTGTTTGGCGTGGTCCCATGGCAAGCAGCGCCATCCGTCAATTTGTAACCGAAGTTGATTGGGGCGAATTGGATTATTTGATCATCGATATGCCACCCGGTACCGGCGATATTCATTTAACATTGATACAAACTGTTCCGGTTACAGGTGCAGTGGTGGTTACAACACCGCAGGCAGTTGCTTTGGCCGATGCCAAAAAAGCCATTGCCATGTTTGCACAGGCACAAATCAATGTGCCTATTATTGGCTTGGTCGAAAACATGGCATATTTCACTCCGGCCGAATTGCCCAACAATAAATATTATTTGTTTGGAAAAGAAGGCGGAAAAAATTTAGCCGAAGAATACGAATTGCCATTCCTTGGTCAAATTCCTTTGGTACAATCTATTCGTGAAGGTGGTGATACCGGTGTTCCTGCAATGGTGGGCGATGATGTTATTACACAAACTGCATTCAGAAATTTTGCATCGTTAGCTGTAAGAAATATTGCCATTAGAAATGCAAATATGCCAAAGACAAAAGTGCTGGAAATTGTTAGTTAGCCAGCGGTAGGATTTCTATTAAACTTTACCGGCGTCGCACTCTTGTACGTTCTGTTTTTCATGGCAACTTTTTTTACGCGAATGATAGAACACGGATAACACAGATGAAACAGATTAGCGCCGATTAGAATAAAAATTTAATTGCCCCGAACTTTAGTTCGGGGCAATTAAATAAAATGAATAAAGGCTTTAGCCACTAAAAATTATATCTTCTACAATAAGTTTGGGTTGTCGTTTAGACATAAACTATTTCAGATTCAATTGCACGCAAATATTTTTGTTTGATGCCGTTTTTAGAAACCAAGTCAACAGATTTTTTTAATTTTTTTTCAATCAAATCTGCCAGATCAATAAACTCAATTCCTATCGGTTGATTGAAGTCAACAATTATATCAATATCGCTCGATGCAGAAAAATCATCTCTAACAATCGAACCAAACAAACCTATTGAGTTTACATGATACTTCTCCAGCAGTTCAGGCTTTAACTGCAGCAATAAGTTTTTTATGTTCGATAATTGTGACATGTTGTAAAAATAGGTATTTTTTTTGTTGCCATGAAAACGGGACCCTGAACCGAGCGTGGCAACAGGCGATGCCATAAAATTCAACTGCTCATAACATAAACATAACTCACAAGTTTATTTCTTTGTTTATCTTCATATCATGTATAACCTTTCGTACTTTAAAGAAAATAATGCCGATGTTGTTATTGATTTCATGAAACAACATTCGTTTGCCATGCTGATCGGCGTGGATGAAAATAATAAACCAGTTGCCACGCAAGTGCCGCTGTTATTGAAACAGAGAGATGGCGATATTATTTTGCAGGGGCATATCATGAAGCAAACCGATCATCACAAAGCTTTCGAAAAAAATAAAAATGCCTTGGTTGTTTTTAGCGGCGCACATACTTATGTGAGCGCCAGTTTGTACACAAATCAGCAACAGGCATCTACCTGGAATTATATGAGCGTTCATGCAAAAGGCGAACTTTTTTTTTTGGATGATGAACAATTATTAAACATGTTGAATGAGTTGACTTCGCACTACGAAAACAATGAAGCATCGCCTGCACTCTATAAACATTTACCCGAAGATTATGTACGGCGTTTAAGTAAAGCCATTATTGCGTTCGAAATAAAAGTTGATTCTTTAGAAAATGTTTTTAAACTAAGTCAGAACAGAGACGAAAAAAGTTTCGACAATATTGTAAATAATTTGCAAAGCGGTGATGCCGAACAAAAAGCTGTTGCAGAAGAAATGCAAAAAAGAAAAGATGAAATCTTTCACAAATGAAAAAAATAATTCTATCAATAAGTTTACTGCTAATCTTTGGCTGTATGACAAATAAGAAAATTAATAACTCCCCTTTAGGGGTCGGGGGTTTCGACTTCGAAGGCCATCGCGGTTGTCGTGGATTAATGCCCGAGAATACAATTCCTGCATTTAAAAAAGCGATCGATCTGCATGTAACCACTTTAGAAATGGATGCTGTGATCACAAAAGATAAACAGGTCATCATCAGTCACGAACCATTTTTTAATCATGAAATAACAACAAAACACGATGGCAGTTTTGTGAATGAAAAAGAAGAAAGGTCGCTGAATATTTTTAAAATGGATTATACCGAAACACAAACTTTTGATGTGGGATCAAAACCACATCCTCGTTTCCCGAATCAGCAAAAAATTGCTGTTCATAAACCAAGACTGGTTGATGTGATAGATAGCGCAGAAGCTTATACGGCAAGACTTTCATTGCATCCTGTTCAATATAATATCGAAACAAAATCAACACCGGCAACCGATGGGATCTATCATCCAAATCCCGATGAATTTGTAGAATTGATTATGGCGATCGTTAAAGAAAAGAAGGTAGAAGAACGTGTGATCATTCAATCATTCGATATACGCACACTGCAATATTTGCATCAGCATTATCCGCAAATAAGAACAGCATATTTGTTTGAACCGCCTTCTGATAAATCTTTTGCTGAAAGATTAAAAGACTTAGGATTTATTCCAACTATTTATTCGCCCGATGAAACTTTGGTAACAAGTTTATTGGTGAAGCAATGCAAAGAGTTGGGCATGAAATTGATTCCGTGGACGGTTGATGATCTGAAAAGAATGAAAGAATTAAAACAAATGGGTGTTGATGGATTGATCTCGGATTATCCGAATTTATATGCAGAATTATTTTCGAAATAATTTTTTAGTGCGCTTATACAAATTATTTTTTCAATTCGTGTAATTCGTAGAAATCCGTGTGATCACTTTTTAACTTTTACAAAGATTTTCCTTCAACAAGTCGTGGTTCAACCAACACTTCTTTCACATCGGTTTTATCCAACAAACATGCAAGCATCCGGTCGAAAGATTGTAAGCCTAATTTATAACCGCTGGTTTCAACATAAGTTATTTTTGGATTGTACATGTTTGGAATGAAACCGTTGCTGATGCCAATGATCGCAACTTCTTCAGGTACTTTAATATTCAACTGGTGTATGGCTTCCATCACACCAATTAAAATAGTATCGCCCATACAAAAAACAGCATCAGGTTTATCTTTCTTCTTAAATGCTTCTAAAGTTGCAATCCTTGATGGTGCCAAATGTTCGGGAAAAGAAATATCTAATTTTGTTTGAGGCGATTTTGTTTGATAAGTTTCTATAAAACCATCTTTTCTTTTTTGTGTGATACTTAAATTAGGATGACCGAATAAAGCCAACACATGTTTTTTTTGTTTCTGAATTAAAGCTTCTGCTGCAATACGCGAAGCTTCACGGTCGGCAAAACGGATTTTATTGCAGGGTTCGTAATCTGGTACACGATCTAAGAAAATTACAGGGATATCAAGATCGTTCAATTTTAAAAATGGCTCAATGTTTTTTGTGTCGATAGTTAGTGAAGCAAATAATCCTGAGATGCGGCTTTGTTTCAATAGTTTAAGATTGGCCATTTCTGTTTCCAGATCATCGCCCGATTGCATCATCATCACCGAATAACCAAAATCCCTTGCTTTCGTTTCGATGGCTGCAATTACTGAATCGTAAAAAAAGTTGGTGACCGATGGCAATAAAATACCGATCACTTTGCTTTTATTGGTACGTAGTTGAATGGCATAAGAATTGGGTTCATAATCCAATGCTTGGGCCAACTCTTTTACTTTTGTTTTTGTTTTATCAGAAATATCGGGATGATCTTTTAATGCCCTCGATACAGTTGAGATGCTGAGGTTTAAAATTTCGGATAATTTTTTTAAAGTACTGTTTTGTTGCATTAGTCTTTTCTTTTAAACGCTGATAAAGTGCCGATAGTTTTTCTTAATAGAATTTCTGAGTATCCTTCCAGAATAAAATCTTTTAGTTCACCAATTTTCTCATAACCCAACTGTTCATATAGTTTTGCTGCGCCTGTATTAAATGATGAAACGCACATAAAAACATTCGGAGATATTTTAAATATCCTTTCTTCGGCAAATTTTATTAAAGCGGTACCGACCCCTTTTCCTCTTGCTTCCGGTGCAACACAAATGGATTGAATATAACCTTTGAATGTTCCGGCCATTTGCAGAATGATACAACCAAGCAACTTATTTTCTTCGGTAGCGATATAAATTTCTTTGAAACTGCCTTGAGTAGATGCTAAACAATCTTCAAAATTTCTTTGCAATGTTATCCACGGATCTGTTGCACACATCAATGCAGCACAGGCTTTCAGGGTTTCTTCGTTAGTAGTTTGTGTTATAGAAAATGGCATCGCAACAATAAATTCAATTATAAAGTTATCATTCATTCAGCAATTTTAAATAAACAGCATTTGTCCAGCCAAAGCCATCCTGATTGGGATATTCGCCACCGCCTGCTTTTGTGTTGGTGTCCATCACATTGTATTTCTCCATCATTTTACCACTTGCTGCATAAACCTTTTCGTTTGCACTCATCCAGTTTTCTTTTATTTTTTTTGCCAAGGAATGATGATTGTAATTCATCAAACCTTTATAAGTTATCCATTGCAATGGTGCCCAACCATTAGGTGCATCCCATTGCTGTCCTGTAGTTTGGATGGTTGTAACAACACCGCCACTTTGCAAAAATTTCTCTTCAATAATTGAAGCAACTTTATTGGATTGCTCCTGTGTAGCAACAGAAAAAAATAAAGGATAAACTGCTGCCAGATTATAATGCAGTGTTCGTTTGGCTTTTAAAAAATGATAATCGAAATAAAAACCAGCTTCTTCATTCCAGCAAAAAGTTTGAATGGATTTTTTTCTTTGACTGATTTTTTGTTTGAATGAATTAATTTTTATTTCATCATTTTTCAATTCAAAAATTTGTAATAAAGTTTCTTCGAGATGAAGCATTAAGCAATTCAAATCAACCGGAATTAATGCTGTTGTTTGAATGGTTTGCATTTTGCCGGGTTCTTTAAACCAACGACTGCTAAAGTCCCATCCCGATTCTGCAGCAGCACGAATATCTCTGTAAACCTTTGCTGCATCAGTGTTTACCAGCTTAGCTATTTGCATATCTTCGGCATACGCTTCGGGCCTTGGTGTATCATTATCATCCCAATATCTGTTCAATACAGATCCGTCAGGCAATAAAACAACTCTTCGAAAACTATTATTTGTTTGTGTGAGTTTATCTTCACCATCCATCCAGAATTGATATTCTTTTTCTAAAGCATCAGCATATTTCAATAAAACATTTTCGCCTTTTTCTTCACTCAATAATTTTATCATCAACGAAAAGAACGGTGGTTGCGAACGACCAAGATAATAAGTTCGGTTGCCGTTTGGAATGAATCCAATTTCATGAATCAGGTGTGAAAAGTTTTCTATCATGTTTTCAATTAGATCAATTCGCTTTGATATCTGTAAACCCAACATGGTAAAATAGGTGTCCCAATAATATACTTCACGAAACCTTCCACCGGGAACGATATAAGAATTCGGTAACGGAATTAATGTGCCGGATTGCCCGTCGGGATTGCGTTTCAGCACCGACCATAATTGTTCGATATGTTGTTGAATTGTTTTGCCTGCTGAATGATAATGTGTATCAATTTCAGCAGGGAATGAAAAGTTTTCAGTAACAAATAATTTCAGATCAAAATTCTCTTTAGTTTTTTCTATTGAATACTTTTTTAAAATTTCATCAACAGGGAATTTCGGTATGCAATCCACAAAAAATTTAGAATCATGAAAAATTTCTTTTGATTGAACATCGATATACAGTTCATTCAAACTTTCAATAAAAAACATTTTTGTCATCATAAACGAATGAACTTATTTATTCGGAAGATTTTAATTTGGGTTGTAAGCGTTTGAATATCGTTAAACAAATTACGAGTATTGTCATGGGGATCAATGAAAAATAAAATGCAGTCTGCCCGTTGTAATGCTGAAAAATATTTCCTGTAATGATCGATCCGGTTGTGCCACCTAATGCTGAAAAAATTATTATTAATCCCGACATGGCTCCGTGTTTCTGCACGGGTAATGTGCTTAAAATAACAGAATTAATGGCAGGATAAATAGGGGCAATCAATAAGCCGATCAATGGAAAAATAAATGCGGCAATGGGTGCAGTGCCCCATCCGGTAATGGCATGACCGGTTGTTTTTTGTGCCAATGGAATTGCTACCAAAACCAATGCAGCAGCCAATATCAGGCAACATATCAAAACAACAAACCAATTTAATTTTTTTAAAACCAATCCTGCTAAAAAACGTCCGGCTGCTGTTGATCCTGCCAGAATGCTCGACATCTGAATACTTAATGCAGCAGGTAACAGTAAAACTTTATTATTAAAAGTGGGTAACCAACTCATGATGCTTTGTTCTATCAACACATAGAAAAATGCGCAAAAAATGAAGATGAGTACAATAGGTGAGATCAATAATTTGAGCATGTTCTCCAGATCATGCAACAAAGATTTATCCAATGTTTTTGTTGCTGAAGATTCATCCAAAGGTGCACTCCATAATAATAAAAATGCCAATACCGAAATGCCACCTAACAAATAATAAACTTTCAGCCATGCGGTTGATTGTGGATTATTATTATCAACAAACGAACTGAAAATAAAATATCCGGTAAGCACACCGATCATAAAAAATGATTCTATAAAATTCATCAGACTGATATGTTCCTTTTCATCCTTTGTTATTAAACCAATCGTGCTGTACACCGACATTTTAATTAATGCGAAGCTGGAACCCACAGCAGCAAACAACAACATCGATGAAACAAAACTTGCCGTAAACGGCATGATGAAACTTGCCGCACTCACAAAAGCCAATGCTATCAACATAGCTCTTTTGTAACCGATACGGGCAATGTAAGATGAAACTAAAAATGAAACAATGGCAATGCTTAGATCTTTGCATGGCTCTAAAATTGCTGCCCTGCTTGCATTTACGCCAAAATTATTCTGAACTTGTAATATAACAGTGCCCACACTATTTAGTAATATAGCAAAAACAAAATAGTTCAAAAACAAGGAAAGTTTAATTCTCCAGTTTTGCATGGCAATCGGTTTATTAAATAAGGTTCACAAACGTTGAAGTATTGTTAAACAAAAAAATCAATCATCTAACAACGTTCCAAGCTGAAAAGATAATTGATTTTTCGAGAATACGAAATCTGTACCTGCAATAATTATTAAGCGGGGAGATTTGCTTTCAGTTTTTCTTCTTTGCTAACAAATTGTGGCCGTATGACCCAGCTTCTGTAATTTCTTTCGCGGATCACTAACCAATAAAAAAAGAAAACTGTTGTGCAAATGATCATAACGAAAACCAACCAGGCAGGTAAAATGTTTCTGAGACTGATCAATAATCCGTCGTCGGCAAACTTTCCGAAGCCGAGTAATGCAGGAAGCCTGTACCAGTAATAACAAGAAACGCCTGATGCAGCAAAGATGCTGATCAATGTGCGTTCATGTTTTGCAGCAATCAGGTTCGATAATATTAAATATGCAACAAGTGTAACAGCAAGGCCCATCAGTGGAATAATGTAAACACTTAAAAAAGTACTGAGCGATGTTATGGTATGTTCATCAGGCACATGGTACCATCCCCAAATAAAACCGGGCAGGCCACCAATAATTAATAAACCGGTTATTTTATGATAGATTGTTTTTTCGGAAATTTTTGGATGAACGTTTGGAGTTGAGTCGGGACAAGGGATCACACAATTTATACATTGATCGCAATTGGCATTGGGCAACGATAATAAAACATTGCCTCCATATAATTTTTCTACAGGATGCACGGGGCATAAACCCGAGCACCACGCACTTTTCCAGTCGTAAAAAAATCCTAAGCTTATGCCAACTACTGCCATCGAAACAATCATTAATCCCGTTGCAACTCCGTTATTATTAAACACTGCATGACGCAATGGAACAATAATGTATAAAGCAATCACTGCAATTAAATTTAATTTCCCCAGTTGTGTTGCAGTTAATTTTTTTCTTTTCGATAAACCTAATTTGCGCGGTAATAAATTAGTGGTTGCCAGCGGACAAACATTTCGCCATAAACCAACTGCCACAACAAATAATGCAGGCGCAACCGGAATTAAAATATTCCAAAACAATAAAATGCCAAGCCTTGGAAAAAATAATAAGCAGGTTAAAATAGTGGCACCAACTAACCAAACGGCAGTTTGTGCAATGCGCCAGATTAAAATAGAACGTGGTGATAATTGATTTCCCGATTTAAAACCAAAATTTGCAGCGGCCATAACAACTTTTTAAGAATTCGAAAATTATAAGAATGAAAAAACAAAAAAGATGACATCTCTCATGTTTCAAGAAGATAGAAATTGCAAACGTTTGCAGTTATTATTTAATTATAATTATTATGTTACCGGCAGCAGTATTTCAATGTAGCTGTTGTTGCGTCGCACACTTGTACGTTCTGTTCGCTATTCAACAAACCCTGCAATCAGATCAGCAACTTTTTTTGGAGCTTCTTCCATCGGCACATGCCCCACATTTTTTAAAATTTCCAAACGGCTTCCTTTAATATTTATTTGAAAAAGATATGCATTGCCAACGGGTATCACCTGGTCCTTATCGCCCCAAATAATTAAAGTAGGAGTGGTGATCGAATCAATTTTTTCGGGTTCTCTTTCAAATCCTTTTTTGAAAATGGTCAGTGCAGCTTTCCTGTTTCCTTCGCTGATGGCCATATCATGAAAACGTTCTATCTGCGCATGGGTTACCCGGCTCTTGTCAAAATAAATTCCTTCCAAACTCATACGTACCAATACTTTTGGCGTAATGTATAAAAGCAGGTTATTGATTATAGGTATTGATGCAATTTTAAAACCAAGCGAACCTTTTGCATTTTTAGTAGAATAACCAGCGGCATCAATTAAAATTAATTTACTTACATTTTTATGTGCAACTGCATATTCCCACGCAATGGCGCCGCCCAACGAATTACCGGCGATCATACATTTTGTAACATGCAAACGATTTAAAAATGAATCTAAAAACTGATTGTAATAAGCAAAACTGTATTTGTTTTCGGGATTTGGGCCTGTTAAACCAAATGCAGGCAGATCCATGCTGATCAATCTTTTTTTATCTTTTAAAAATAACAACACACTATCCCATGTGTTTAATGAAGACGACATACCATGCAATAAAATCAACGGTACCGAATCTGTTGCAACACCTTCATCGCGATAATGAACCTGCATGCCCATCAACGGCATAAAATGCGAATAAGCATTGGTGTACTTGGGTTTCAGTTGATCTCTCGGAATATCTTTTTCGAACAATGCAGCTAAAAAAATGAACACAATAATAATTACCGACAATAAAAAATAGCCGATAATTTTTAACAGCTTTTTCATGGTGCAATTTTTAGACAATGAAGTTAAATAGAAAATATTTCTTTGTTCAGCAAAGAAAAGAACGTACAAGTGTGTCCCAAAGGGATTCCTTCGGAACGACGCAACAAAAGTTTAATAGATATATGAAGCTGGCTACAAAAAAATTAATTTCTTAAGGATTTATTTTTCGTTTCATCAATAATATTCAACAAACCGTTTGTAAAACTATCATCGGCTAATTGCCAGAACATAATTCCATTGAGATGTTTTTTAAGGGCATATTTTGTTTTGGCAACGATAGAAACACTATCATCGAAAGTTACAAACCATTTCTTTTGTGCATTGTAAAACGTAGGTGCCACAACTCTTTTATCGAAATGATACACGTAACCGCTATCGCTTGAAAACGCTACAGCAAAATTTCTATAGGAAACTCCTTTTAGAAATTTTCCGTGTTGATATAAACCATCATTTGTGTTTGAAACATTTTCCCAAATTCTTGCATAGAATGCGGCACCAATTAATAATTTATTTTTGGGCACGCCTTTTTTGATCAACATCTTAACAGCATTATCGCAAGATTCCTTTTGATGTTTTGTAGAATACAAAGCAGTATGATGCCCTGTAACCGTGTCATATCCTGTGATCAGATCGTATGTCATTAAATTAATTCTGTCAACCAGCGGTGAAATTTTTTTCCATTCAATCGATTCATCAATGTATTTTGTAAATCCACCGGCAGCAAAACTTATTTCCTTTTCTTTGCCTAAACTGTCGCGCAAAGTTTTAATTAATGCTGTAAAATCTTCTTTGTCGTTTAATGAATAAGGATGTCCCGGAGGTCCTTTAATAACAGGATATTCCCAATCCAAATCAAAACCGTCGACTTTAAAATAATCCAATAATTGTTTTACAGAAGATGCAAATATTTTTCTGGAACTGTCGGTAGAAAAAATTTCAGAACAGGTATAACAGCCGGTCCATCCACCCATCGAAATAATGACTTTTAAATTTGTATTTCTTTTCTTTTGATTAATACAATTGATGAGTGTGAGGCTGTCTCTTAAATTAGTGACTGCAAGTTTATTGCCTTTTAAATGAGCGAAACTAAAACAGAGATGTGTTAATTTTTCTACTTGGAAACTGTCGATCATTGTTGGTCTGCCGCCATAATAACCAAATACAGTAAGCTGCTTAGATGATTTATTTTTTTGAGAAAATATTGAAGATGAGGTACAGCAAAAGCAAATAAACAGGATTGATATTATTTGCTTTTTATTCATTAGGGGAAAATAATACTTATTTCAACAAATTTTTTATTTCGTTCAGCTTCATCAATGCTTCAACAGGAGTGAGGCGGTTGATGTCAATTTCAGTCAGCAATTTCCGCATTGCTTCAAATGTTTCCGAATGTTCATCGAAAATAGAAAGTTGCAGATTAGATGACAGATGATTGATAACAGATGATAGGTTTTTTTGTGACTTTGATTTTCCGTCATCTGTTTTCTGTTCCCGGCTATCTTCCAATAATTTCAAGATCTCATTTGCCCTGGAAATCAATGCCGGCGGCATCCCTGCCATCTTCGCCACATGGATACCAAAACTATGTGTGCTTCCACCGGGAGCTAATTTTCGAAGAAAAATAATTTTATTGCCCACTTCTTTATTGGTAACATGAAAGTTTTTTACTCTCGGTAATTTTTCTTCCAGTTCATTTAATTCATGATAATGTGTAGCAAATAAAGTTTTTGGTGCCGATGAAGAACCATGCAAAAATTCAACAATACTCCAGGCGATTGAAATGCCATCGTACGTTGAAGTGCCTCTTCCAATTTCATCCAATAATATTAAACTGCGTGCAGAAATATTATTGATGATGCTGGCGGTTTCATTCATCTCTACCATGAATGTACTTTCGCCACCACTTAAATTATCGCTGGCGCCAACACGGGTAAAAATTTTATCGGTTAACGGGATCTTCGCAAACGCAGCAGGGACAAAGCTTCCCATGTGCGCCATTAAAGTGATGAGTGCTGTCTGACGGAGTATGGCACTCTTGCCGCTCATGTTTGGCCCGGTAAGAATAATGATTTGTTGCGATGATGGATCGAGTAAAATATCATTTGCAATATAAGTTTCGCCAACAGGTAAATTTCTTTCGATCACCGGATGGCGACTGTCTTTTAATTCCAATTCCAATCCATCATGCAGTTGCGGTTTTTTATAATTAAACTTCAATGCATTTTCGGCAAAACAAATCAGGCAATCTATAATGGCAATGATGTTACCATTTGTTTGAATGGGCTGAATATAATCCTGCAGTGCAATCAATAACTGATCGTATAATTCTAATTCAATTGCTAAAATTTTATCTTCGGCACCAGTAATTTTTTCTTCGTATTCTTTTAATTCGGGAGTGATGTAACGTTCAGCATTGGCAAGGGTTTGCTTGCGTATCCAATCTGTCGGGACTTTATTTTTATGAATATTTGTTACTTCTAAATAATATCCAAAAACATTGTTGAAACTTATTTTTAAAGACGAGATTCCTGTCTTCTCTGATTCTCTTTGCTGAATATTTATTAAATAATCTTTGCCGCCGCTCGCAATTTTTCTAAGCTCATCCAATTCTTTGTGAACGCCTTCTTTAATTGTGCCGCCTTTGTTGGCAGCAACAGGAGGTGTTTCAACAATCTCATTGATTATTTTTTCTAAAATAAAATGACAGGTGTTTAATCCATCGCCCAATCTTTTTAAATAACTGTTTGAAGAAGATTCGCAAACATTTTTTATTAATGCAGTTTGTTGTAATCCTTTGGCGAGTTGCATTATTTCCCGCGGATTAATTTTCTTCATCGGTATCTTGCTCACCAATCTTTCAATGTCGCCGCAATGTTTTATGTATTGCGATAAATGATGCCTTGCTTCTGTTTCTTTAATTAAAATTTCAACAACATCCAATCGCTCATTTATTTTTTTAATATCCTTCAAAGGCAATACTGTCCAGCGTTTCAGCAAACGTGCGCCCATGGCACTCACAGTATTGTCCAATACTTTTAATAAACTATTTCCTTCGCCGCTGCCGCTGTTTAATATTTCTAAATTGCGAATGGTAAAACGGTCCATCCACAAAAAATCATCTCTTTCAATTCTTTGAACTGCTGTGATGTGTTGCAGATTTGGATGTTCTGTTTCTTTCAAATAATACAACACCGCACCTGCTGCAATAATGCCGTGATGCAAATTTTCAACACCATAACCTTTCAGCGAAATGGTTTGAAAATGTTTCAACAAAGTTTCTGTAGCAAATGCTTCCTCAAAGATCCAGCTCTCTAATGTGTAAGTATAAAATTTTGTGCCGAATGTTTCTTTAAAATGTTTTTGATAACTGCGCTGAAAAATAACTTCAGCAGGTTTTAAGCTCTGCAATAATTTATCAATGTATTCCTCATCGCCTTCAGCAACAAAAAATTCGCCGGTCGAAATGTCTAAAAAAGCAACGCCAATATTTTCTTCATTGAAATGTACAGCCGCTAAAAAATTATTGCTGTTATGTTCTAATAATTTATCGTTGGTGGCAATGCCCGGCGTAACCAATTCGGTAACACCGCGTTTTACAATGCCTTTTGCTTCTTTAGGATTTTCCAATTGATCGCAAATGGCAACACGATAACCTGCTTTCACCAATTTGTGTAAATAAGTATCCAATGCATGATGCGGAAAACCTGCCAACTCTAAAGATGAAGCTGCGCCATTGTTTCGCTTGGTTAAGGTAATACCCAGCACGGTGGATGCTTTAATGGCATCTTCACCAAATGTTTCGTAAAAATCGCCCACACGAAACAACAAAATGGCATCAGGATATTTTTGTTTAATAGCCCGGTGTTGTTGCATCAAAGGTGTATCGGAAATAGATTTCGACATGGGCAACAAATATAAACCCTTCGTAAAATTGGTTACAATATTTTTTATTTTGTTACCAACTTGTGGATTGCTGTTGGGCTGCGGTTGCGTCGCACACTTGTACGATTGGAACACAGATGACGCAGATAAAACAGATAACTTTTAAAAATAAAACATTGTAGTATAAAAGTCCAGCAAAGAACAAAGGGCACAAGTGTGCGACGCAACAGGCGATGACCAAAGTTATGCAGCTGGCAAAACAAAAAATCTGCATTAATCTGTATCATCTGCGTCATCAGTGTTCCCATCCTTCGCAAATTGCCTGTATTTTTGCGCCATGCGAAAATTATCGATGGATGAATTGGGACGAAAATCGGTTGAAGAATTCAAGCAGGCCGATAAAAATAAAATTATCGTTGTGCTCGATAATATCCGCAGCATGCACAATGTTGGGAGTGTATTCCGTACCTCCGACGCATTTTTAATTGAAGCCATTTGTTTATGCGGGTATACACCGCAACCTCCTCACCGCGATATTCATAAAACAGCATTGGGTGCCACTGAAACTGTTGACTGGCTTCATTTTACTACAACCGAAGAAGCTGTTGTTGAATTAAAAAAACGCGGGTATAAAATTTTTGCTGTTGAACAAACCGAAGGAAGTATTTCGTTAGAAAAATTTCCTGAACAGAATGAACCAATTGCTGTTATTTTTGGCAACGAAGTGGAAGGTGTTGATGATTCGATTCTAAAATATTGTGATGGCTGCATCGAGATTCCCCAATTAGGCATGAAACATTCTTTGAATATTTCTGTTGCAGCAGGAATTGTGTTGTGGGAGTTAGTCAGGAGTTCATGGTTCATGGGGAATAGTTCATAGGTAATAGTTCATGGCAAAGCATATCGTTCATAAATGTATTTTTGTTTTCTCAATGACCCATGACCTATTAACTATGACCCGAATAAAAAACTATTTATCGCTTGTAAAATTTTCGCATACTATTTTTGCAATGCCTTTTGCATTGATTGGATTTTTTTTAGGTATTATACAATTGAATAGAATTCCGCATGTTTATTATAATGCTAATCTTGTAAAAAATAATTTTCAAAAAACAGAAATTTTTTTTCAAGGTAATTGGTATTTGTTTATTCTCGTTGTTATTTGCATGATCACAGCACGCAGTGCTGCCATGGCTTTCAACAGATATTTGGATAGAAGTTTTGATGAAAAAAATCCGCGTACTGCCATTCGTGAAATTCCCAAAGGAATTATTTCTGCCAACAGCGCTTTGCGTTTTGTGATTCTGTCATCAGCCATCTTTGTATTATCAACTTATTTCATCAACAACATTTGCTTTTATTTATCTCCGGTTGCGTTGTTCACCATTTTATTTTATAGTTACACCAAACGATTTACTTTTTTATGCCACTTGGTTTTAGGCATTGGATTATCATTAGCACCTATCGGCGCTTATCTGGCAGTCACCGGGGTATTTGCATTGTTGCCCATTTTATTTTCTTTTTCAGTTGTGTTTTGGGTAAGTGGTTTCGATATAATTTATGCGTTGCAGGATATTGATTTCGATCAGTCACAACAATTATATTCTATTCCATCAACCGTAGGAAAGACAAAGGCACTGCGGGTTTCGGAGTTATTTCATTTGTTAAGTGCAGCCTGTGTTATTGCTGCCGGTGTGTATGGAAATTTTCATTGGATCTATTGGATAGGTATTTTAGTCTTTGTTGGGATGCTTGTTTATCAGCATTCCATCGTAAAACCAAATGACCTGAGTAAAGTAAATATTGCATTCATGACAGCAAATGGAATTGCAAGTGTTGTGTTTGCGGTGTTTGTGATTGCGGATTTGTTTTTGGGGTGATAGTTCATAGGTGATGGGTCATGGCAATTCTAATTTGCATTTCGTTAAAGTATAATATTTCGTTATTTTTAGAAAAGAATTATTGTGTGGTTCTAAAAATATTGATTTATGGCATTCAGATTTGAAGAACTATTAATTTGGCAAAGAGCATTTCAATTGGCGAATGAAATTGATAAGATTGCAATTGGTTTCCCAAAACAAGAAATGTTTAGCCTTTCATCACAAATAAAAAGAGCAGCAGATTCTGTGGTTTTAAATATTGCTGAAGGAAGCACAGGACAATCAAAACCTGAATTTAAAAGATTTCTAGGAATGGCTTTGCGATCTGCTATCGAAGTTGTTTCATGTTTATTCATGGCGAAAGCAAGAAATTATATTGATGAAGATGGGTTTAAAAAATATTATGATGAGTATGAAATTTTATGTAAAATGATTACCAAATTTAGAGACGGCATTTAACTATGACCTATCACCCATGAACCATTACCTTTGATTATGCCTCGAATCATTTGCATCGACTACGGCGGAAAACGAACCGGATTAGCAGTAACTGATCCATTAAAAATTATTGCCACTGCATTAACAACGGTAGAGACAAAAGAATTGATTCCATTCTTAAAAAAATATTTTTTGCAGGAACAGGTTGAACTGATCTTAATTGGCGAGCCATTGAATTTGGATGATACTGCAACACATGCCACACCATTGGTTAAGCAGGCAATCATCAGATTGAAAAAAGAATTTCCAAACATCCCAATTCAAACTGTTGATGAACGTTATACTTCCAAAATGGCATCGAGGGCTATGGTAGAAATGGGCATGAAAAAGAAGGATCGGCAGGTAAAAGGAAACATCGATCAGATAGCCGCCACCATCATGCTGCAGGAATACCTTCAAAGCCTTGCCTGATTTATGATTTGCTGATTGCCGTAATTGCAGTTATTTTTGCGCCATTCGGTCAAAAAATTTTGTTTAATGATTTTACCAATTGTTGCATACGGTGCACAGATATTGAGAAAAACGGCTCATGAAATTTCTGCTGATTATCCTCATCTCGATAAACTGATCGAGGATATGTGGGAAACCATGTATGCCAGTAATGGCGTTGGTTTGGCGGCTCCGCAGATCAATAAAAATATTCGCTTATTTGTGATGGACAGTTCGCAGATTTTTGAAAATATGGAAGACGATGAACATGGAAAATATGCTGATGAGCCCGGCATAAAAAAAGTTTTCATCAATGCGCATATCCAGGAATTGAATGGCGATGAATGGGCATATAACGAAGGATGCTTAAGTATCCCCAAAATACGGGAAGATGTGTTCAGGCCCGAAGAAATTGTGATAGAATATTACGATGAAGCATTTGTAAAACACACCGAAATTTTTAACGGCATCAGTGCAAGGATTATTCAGCACGAATACGATCATATCGAGGGAAAATTATTCATCGATTATTTAAAACCGCTGAAAAAGAAATTACTGCAGAGCAAATTGAACGATATCCATAAAGGAAAAATAAAAGTTGATTATAAAATGGTGTTCCCTAAATGAACAAACTCTTTCTGATATCCTTTTTTATTTTTATTGTTCAGATTAATTTTGCGCAGCAAAAAGTAAATCCCGATAAAAAAAACGATACCACTGTTTTTATCGACAATAAAAAAGTCACACTGCCCGATGTTTGGGTGCGCAATAATTTCGATTATAAGAAATTACTGCAGCAGATAAAAGACGATACCACTTTTTATAAGGCTTTCCGTAACCTACACATACTTAATTTTTCTTCGTACAACGATATTAAAATGCTGGATAAGAAAGGAGCTATCAAAGCTTCTCTGTTCAGCAAAACAAAACAAAATCGCAGCAACAATTGCCGCACCATGGATGTGCTGGAACAAAAAGTTACCGGCGATTTTTTTGATTCGAAAGGCAATTATAATTATTTAACGCCCGAATTATATGCAGGTTTATTTTTTACTACCGGAAAAATTTGCGGCGAAAACAATATTGTAAAAGGTCGGAACCTTACAGTGGGCGACAAGAAAGGATTGGAAAAATATAAAGAGCAATTAAAAATGTTGTTCTTCAATCCCGGTAAAAAAATTCCTGGCATCCCTTTCATTGGTAATAAGCTGGATCTGTACGATGACCGTGCCAGAAAATTATACGATTATAAATTAGACATCGTAGAATATCAGGGAAAAATTTGTTACCAGTTTTCTATTACGCCCAAAGAAGATCTCGGATTATTTAAACGCGATGATATTGTTATTGATGACATGACCACCTGGTTCGATATCAAAACTTTGGAAGTATTGGCACGAAATTATTCGCTTAGTTATAAAGCAGGTTTCTACAGTTTCGATGTAAGCATGGAAGTAGAAATGGTGCGCATCGGCGATCTGATGGCGCCCAAAGTTTTGCGTTATAAAGGTAACTGGGATGTGATCTTCAAAAAACGCGAACGCGCCATTTTTACTGCAACTCTTTTTGATTTTAAACAATAGGAACACAGATAACGCAGATGTGAAGGATGTTCTCAGATTTTTTATTTTACAAACTTTATAACTTTACTCATCACCTGTTGTGTCACTCACTTGTACGCTTTGTTCTTTGTTGAACAAATTTTGTGGCTAAAGCCGGGGCGTTTTATTTCAATTGCCCCGCCATTAATGGCGGGGCAAAGCATGATCTAAGGAAAGGCTTTAGCCACAAATAATAAAGCTCAAAATTGTACAGAACGTACAAGAGTGCGACGCAACAACAGCATCATAGCATTACAACAGTTGGCTCAATAAAAAATAATTCGTGTAATTCGCAAAAATCCGTGTAATTAAAAAGGCCACTGTTTATTTCGTTTCGATTTTATCAGGAATGCAATAATGCCCAATGCAGTTACAATCAATCCGCCAAGCATCATATTTTTTCCGGTTGAGAAAAAAATAAAAGCCCAAATTATTATGGCAAGTATGGCGGGCAAAGGATAGAGTGGCATTTTCCAAGGAAAATGTTTGATCCCTTTTTGTTTGGTTAGTAAAATTAATCCAACAGCTTGTCCGATGAACTGAATTAAAATGCGCATCGCCAATATTGCATCGATCACATCTTTCAACTTAAATAATAAACTAAAAACAAATGCAACAGCACCCAACACCAGCAAAGAAATATGCGGAAAATGTTTGGTAGGATGCAGTTTTGCAAACACTTTAAAAAATGCGCCATCGCTTGCTGCGGCATAAGGGATGCGGCTATATCCAAGCGTTGCCGAAAACACCGAAGCAAAAGCAACCCATAAAATTAAAATGGTTGCAATGTTTGCAAACCCTGATCCGGCAAGTGTTTGCACAAATTCGCTTACCACAAATTTACTTTCCTGAATTTGATGCAATGGTAAAACAGAAGCAACGCTTACATTCATCAACAAATACAAAACTGCAATGCCGCCAATAGAAATAAACATGCTTCGCGGAATATTTTTTTTCGGATTAATTATTTCGCCACCGAGATGACAAACATTATAATATCCCAAATAACTGTACACCGTTTTCACACTTGCAAAACCAATGGCAGCAGCAAATGCATAATTCAATTCTAAGCCATTGTTGATATTTTTTATCGGTGCTAAAAAATTCCCATGCCACAATCCGCCGCCAATGATCCATGCCATGGTTACCAAAACACCCATCCATAAAAACACCGAAATTTTTCCGATGGTTTCTATTTTTCGGTACAACATTAAAACAATTAATAAGACAACTGTTCCGCTGACAACTTTAGTAGAAAATGTATCGAGATGAACTAAATATCCGGCATATTGCGCAAAGCCAATTGCGGCAGAAGCTATAACCAGCGGGGCTTGTATCATTGTTTGCCAAACAAATAAAAAGCTCATCAGCTTACCATATTTTTCACCGAAACCTGCTTTTAAAAAATTATAACTACCGCCGGCCAATGGATAGGCCGAACCTAACTGACTCCAAACATTTGCATCGATCACAGATAAAACTGCACCGGCGATCCATGCATATAAAAACCACGGACCATTCATTGTTTGTGCAACAATACTCAGCACAACAAACGGACCGATGCCCACCATGTCGGTCATATTAATGGCAGTTGCCTGCAATAAACCAATTCTTCTTTCTAATTTTATTTCATTCATGAGTGGCTACAAAATAAGTCTTTTCTTTGTTGTAAAGAGCAAGCAATTATGGCAACACATTTTTCAACAATTGACTGGGCAAAAAATGCTAATATTTATGAAGTGAATATTCGTCAATATACTCCCGAAGGAACTTTTGTTGCATTCGCGAAACACTTACCCAGATTGAAAGATATGGGTGTTGAAATTTTATGGTTGATGCCTGTTTCGCCAATCAGTTACGAAATTCGCCAGGGAACATTGGGCAGTTATTATGCATGCAGCAGCTACACTTCGATCAATCCCGAATATGGAACACTGAATGATTTTAAATCGTTGATGAGAGAAGCACATCAATTGGGTTTTAAAATTATTATTGATTGGGTTGCCAATCATACCGGATGGGATCATCACTGGACAAAAGAACATCCCGATTGGTACATGAAAGATGCAGCCGGAAATTTCACTGAAGAAAATGGCTGGCATGATGTGATCGATCTGAACTACGATAATAAGGATATGCGGATGGCTATGATAAATGCAATGAAATATTGGATTGCTGAATGTGATATTGATGGATTTCGTTGTGACATGGCTCATTTGGTGCCACTTGATTTTTGGAAAGAAGCAAGAACTGCCTGCGAAGAAATTAAAAAATTATTTTGGTTGGCCGAATGCGAAGTGGTGGAATATCACAACGTATTTGATGTTACTTATGCATGGGCATGGATGCACGCCACAGAAAAATTTGCAAAAGGAAATGCTTCATTGAATGATGTAAGAAACGTGTTGCACGATTATTCGCAATATCCGCAAGGCGCACAAAAAATGTTTTTTACTTCCAATCACGATGAAAATAGTTGGAACGGAACTGAATATGAAAAATATGGCGATGCCGCTAAAGCCTTTGCTGTATTCACTTGTGTGTGGCAGGGAATGCCGCTGATCTACAGCGGACAGGAATTGCCCAACTTTAAAAGATTAAGATTTTTCGATAAGGATTTGATAGAGTGGAAAGCAAATGTTGCGTTGCATGATTTTTATAAAACATTATTAAGGCTTCATAAAAATAAAGCCATCGCAGACGGCGAAACATTTATTCTTCCAACAAATAATAATGGGTTGATGGCTTTCATCCGGAAAAAAGAGAACGATGTGGTGCTGGTTTTATTGAATCTTTCGTCCGAGGAAAAAATACATATTGAAGTTGAACACGGGTGGTTGAACGGTTCGTTTCAAAATGTATTCTCCGAATTGATTTTTTCTTTCAAACAAAAAGAATCTTTCGAATTAATGGGAAACGATTATTTGGTGTATAAAAAAATATCAGTCTGACGGTCTCCGTCTGACTGATATTTTTTTATTTATTTTGTATCCGTCTGACTGATATTTTTATTTATTTTTTCCCATCAGCAAATCGCTGTACGAATAATTTTCATAATCAGCTTTATTCAATCCAAAAAAATTAAAATAGTAATCGCATTGCTGTTTTAATTTTTCGATTCCTATGGAACCGTTACTGTCAATGGCTTCTACCTCAACAAATGTTCCTAATTCTTTGACCAGATCGAAATGAAATTTTACATTGTCGATAAAATAAATCCTTCGTGTTTTATCAACCACCACTTTTATGCCATGCACTTTTATCAAAATATCTTTTAAAGAAGTATCGGGTTGATGCTGGTATAAAATAATATCCGATTGTTTCGCATCGGCAATATTTGGGCGGTCGTACCAGATCAAAGCGTTTTCAATATTTCCTTCACGCAGTTTTAATCTGCCTACCGCAACATTAAAATAAGTATCGGTTTGATGATCCTCTCCTTTAAAAACAGGATCCAAAGTCAATAATTTTTCTTCCAATTGTTTTATATTATTGGCTCTTGCCTTAAATTCGAAATTAACGATGCTCATTTTATTGCAAATTTTTAACCGAAACTATTAAAATAAAATTCGGCTGGAAATAATTAATTTCACTCTTCTAAAATAAACCTAAATACTTAACTTGTTTTTAATTCAATAAATATGAAAAAGATACTCGTCATTTTATTTTCTTTTATAACCATTGCTTCATTTGCACAAAACAAAGATTTTTATTTGCTGGTGGGAACTTATACCACCGACATCAGTGTGTATAAATTTAATTCAGCAACCGGCAAAGCAACTTTTGTAAGTAAGATCAGCGGCACCGAAAATCCATCTTATCTCGCCATCACAAAAAACGAAAAATTTGTGTATGCCGTAAACGAAAATCATAACGACAAACACGGTGAAGTGAGTGCGTTCTCATTTGATAAAAAGAAAGGTGCATTAACTTTTTTAAATAAAACCGAAACCGGTGGCGATGATCCATGTTATGTTGATGTTGATTCAACGGGCAAATGGATCGTTGTTGCCAATTACAGCAGCGGAAATTTAAGTGCGCTGAAAACCAATGCCGACGGCAGTTTGCAGCCATTGGCACAAACCATCGATCATCAGGGTTACAGCGTTAATTTTCTTCGTCAATCAAAACCGCATGTGCATTGCACTACTTTTTCGCCCGATGGAAAATATGTTTTTGCAAACGATCTGGGTACCGATAAAGTGTATCAATATAAATTCGATGCCAACAACGATCAGCAACCTTTAATCGATAGTGGAATCACAACCGAAGTTACAGATGGCTTTGGTCCAAGACATATTACTTTTCATCCCAATAAAAAATATGCGTATTTAATTACTGAAATGGCAGGAAAAATTGTTGCGTATCAATACAACGATGGGATCTTACACGATATGCAAACCATCGAATCGGATAATACCGGCGGCAAAGAAGACAAAGGCAGTGCCGATATTCATATCACGCCCAACGGACAATATTTATATACTTCCAATCGTGCCAAAGCCAATGATATCACGATTTACAGAATAGGTTCAACAGGGTTGTTGACCGAGTTGGGACATCAATCTTGTCTCGGTGTTCATCCGCGAAATTTCACCATCGATCCCACAGGTAAATTTTTATTGGTAGCCAATCGCGACACAAATAATATTGTTGTTTTCGCCATCATGAAAAGCACCGGCATGTTGGTGCCAACCGGAACACAAATACAGATCGATAAACCTGTTTGCTTAAAAATGATCCCGGTAAATTAATTTTTTGTTTGACGAACTAAAGTGTTTTATGGCATCGCCTGTTGCGTCGCACACTTGTACGCTTTGTACTTTATTCAACTTTTTATATCGTTTGCGAAAAGAATAACGAAGGTGAAAAGTAGATTGTGATTTATCTTTTTAGCTGTTAGATTCTGAATCCCCTTGAAATCTTCCAATAAGTTATGAAGATGATATAAATAATTATAAAGACAATAAAGATTAATTTATAAGTATTAAATAACTTTTCATTTGCCTTCTTTGCCCAGAAAATTTGAATTATATCAAAAATCAAAATTACCAATGGTGAGATAGCCCATAAAAATCCATTGAAATTTGTATATAAAAAACTGCTAGACTGTTCTCCCAAAAATAGCATTGATACCATTGGATAGGATTCGAATATTATTAATCCGAAAAAGAGTTCAATGAGAAGTATAATTGAAAACAAAAGCCAACTAATTTTCTTTACCATAATTTTTTTATGAGTATCAGCAAAATTGCAAGTCGAATAAATATACAAGAATTGTTATTCAAAATTGTATTTAATGTTGACAAAAGAACAAACTGCACAAGTGTGCGACGCAACAGGCGATGCCATAAAAAACAAAAGCTCGTAACAAAAATTATTTTATCACAGCAATCGATCCGCTTTCGGTGGGTATTAATTCGAAAATAAATTGTGGCTTGATTCCGTCTTCGCTGCGGTGCGAAACATATAAAATTGTTGTGCTGCTTTCTTCTGCAATTTTATTTATTAATGTGGTTACCATGGCTGTGTTGTGATCGTCTAAACCAAATGCGGGTTCGTCCAAAATCAATAACGGCGGGTGTTTTACCATGGCCCTTGCAATTAATGCTTTGCGTTGCAGGCCGAGTGAGAGTTCGCAAAACGCAATGTTTTTTAAGTGCTGCATTTCTATTAATTGCAACCACTCGTTGGCTAAACGCAATTCCATTTCGGTTGGAATAATATATAAACCTATCGAATCGTAAAAACCCGAAACGATCATTTCCTGCAACGTGTGTCGTGTGCTGAATAAATCTGTCATTGCGGGTGTTACATAACCAATTTTCTTTTTTATTTCCCAAACAGTTTCGCCGCTGCCTTTTCGTTTGCCGAACAATTCAAAATCTTTTCCGTAACCTTTTACATTATCGCCGGTGATCATGGTGAGCAAAGTTGTTTTGCCCGAACCATTGGGGCCAACCAATTGCCAGAACTCGTTTGTGTTGATGGTCCAGTTAATATTTTTTAAAATGATCTTTTCATCATACTGCACTGTTACATTTTTAAAGTCAACCAAAGGTCTGTTGTCAATAAAATATTTTTGTATTGGTGGCGGAACTTTTTGAGAAATATTTATTGTGTTATCTTTTTTATGTTGGTCGAGATAATTTTCAATATCATCAACCAAAACAATTTTATTATTTTCTTCTAACTCAATTGCGTTGTTGATGAAAGGAAGTAAGTCGGATTTTCGATTAATTAATTGAATCAACAAAGTGTGTTCAGCAATCTCGGTGAGCATTTGTTTGAATGATTGCTGCGAAGCTTTATCGAGATTGTCGAATGGATTATCTAAAATAATATAATCGGGCTGTTGCGCTAAAACATAAGCCAGCAAAGCTTTTTTCTGTTCGCCGCTTGATAAGGATTTTAATTGCCGGCGAATATTTTTAGTTACTTCCGAATAATCGCGGCGTGATTCTTCTTCAATTAATTCGTTCAATAAAATAGGAGAGAACAGCACACCTTTTAAATGATTGAATGCTGCAAAAGGTTCAACAGCTTTGCCATTTAAAATTTGCTGTGCAAAGAATTGTGTATCGGAATTGTTTGATAAAAAAACTGCCCAATGCTTATTATTCATTACACGAATTTCTACGAATTACACGAATTAAAAAAGCCAATGATTTTTTTTATTCACTTCGTGAATTATTCATTGCCACGGAAACACAGAAAGGCACGGATAAATTATTTGTAAAAATATTCCGTGCAACTCCGTGTATTCTGTGGCAAAAAAATCGTGTAATAAAATTTATCTGTTCATCAACCATTCTTTAAAATCATTAAAATGCGGTTGCATTAATATACTTTTCTTTTCGGCCGATAATAAATGCTGCACCTGTTCAGGAAACTCGATCGATCTTCCTGTTGCATCTTCAACCGTATCAGGAAATTTTACCGGATGTGCAGTTTCTAAAATAAAACCTTTACCGCCATTTTTTTGCAGGTAATCATCCAGTGCAAAATAAGCCACAGCGCCATGCGGATCTAAAGTATAATGATGTTGCTGATACACATCTTTAATAGTTTGCGCAGTGGTAACATCATCAACACTAATGCTGCTCATGTGTTTTTTTAAAGTAGAAAATTGTTGATGAAACAATTCGATGATGCGAACAAAATTACTCGGGTTGCCAACATCCATGGCGTTCGAAATGGTTGCTATGGCTGGCTTTGGCGTGTATTTTTCTGTTTGCAAATATTGCGTAACAACATCATTGGCATTACATGCCGCGATAAAATGTTTAACAGGTAAACCACTAACATGCGCTAAAACCCCTGCACAAATATTTCCAAAATTTCCACTTGGTACCGAAATAATTGGCGCTTCTTTTTCCTGCCATTGTTGATACGCAAAGAAATAATATAACTGTTGCGGCAACCATCTTGCAACATTGATGGAATTGGCAGAAGTTAAATTTATTTTTTGATTGAGGTCATTATCCATGAATGCCAGTTTCACGATGGCCTGACAATCATCAAATGTTCCGTTTACTTCTAATGCAGTAATATTTTGTCCCAGTGTTGTTAATTGCAATTCCTGGATCTTGCTCACTTTGCCCGACGGATATAAAATAATTACATCAACACCATCAACGCCGAGAAATCCATTTGCAACTGCACCACCTGTATCGCCCGATGTTGCAACCAGCACCGTTGTTTTATGGTATGCGTGGCGATTAAAATATCCCAAACACCTGCTCATAAATCTTGCACCAACATCTTTAAATGCAAGCGTTGGTCCGTGAAATAATTCGAGTGCAGAAATGTCTTCATTAATTTTTACCAACGGAAATTCGAAGTTGATGGTTTCGTTAACGATACGCTGTAACTCGCTGTCGGCAATGGTTTCGCCAACATAAGGTTTCATCACGGTAAAACCAATTTCTTCTTTCGAATACGATTTTATGTTCTCAATAAAACCTTTCGGCAACTTCGGAATCCGTCGCGGAAAATATAAACCTTTATCAGGTGCTTGTCCGCGTAACGCTGCTTCTGCAAAACTTACACGCGGTGCATTGTGATTTAAACTATAATATTTCATACCACCATCAGATGAAGGTGAATATTGAAAATTATTATTAAAAATATGTTTCATTAGTTTTTATTTTTTTTGTACTAAGCTTTTGTAATACTATTAAGCTTTTGTTGCGTCGCACTCTTGTACTGAAGAACAGCCATGAGCTATTAGCTGCGAGCTACGAGGTTTGCTCGAAGCTCGTGGCTCGCTGCTCACAGCTTCCTCAGTACAAGTGTGCGACGCAACCGGTGATGAAAAAAGATTTGCAGCTGGCAACATAAAAAATCTTTATTGGTTAGCAATTAATTTCACGCCGTGCTGATTAATTGTTGTTACATGCGTGTGATAATCTAATCCAATATTTTCGTACACTTCTTTCATTACAACCTCTACAGTCCTTGCTGTTGCTGCATTCTGGCTTAGCATAAAAATAGAAGGACCGCTACCGCTGATGCCGCCACCCAAGGCACCGGCTTCTTTGCATTTCTTTTTCACATCATCAAAACCGGGAATTAAAATGCTGCGCACAGGTTCTATAATTACATCTTCCAAACTTCTGCCAATGAGGTCGTAATCGTGTTTTAAAAATCCTGCAACCAATCCGGCAATATTTCCCCACTGCTTAATTGCATCTTTCAACAACACACGTTGTTTTAAAATTTGTCGTGCATCAGAAGTGCGCACTTCAATTTGCGGATGCACAACAGTAACGTGTAATTCAGGTGCATCAATGCTTACAATATCCAACGGGAAAATAGAACGTATCAAAGTAACGCCACCATAAATGGCCGGAGCAATATTATCGGCATGTTTAACACCGCTTGCCACTTTTTCGCCAAACATCGCAAAGCGAACCAAGTCTTCTTTTGTAAAACGATTTTCCAATAAATAATTTGCAGCAACAACAGCACCTGCCGCACTTGCAGCACTGCTTCCAATGCCACTGCCGGGCTTGATATTTTTTTTGCTGATAAGCTGAAACCCTTTGATATCGGGCGTTTCATCGAGCAGCGCTAATAACGCCGCACCCGAAACATTTTTTTCTGCATCGAGCGGTAAATTATAATCATCATCATTAATAATGGTAACACCTTTTTCATCGCTTAATGAAATCGTGAATTCATCATTAGGATCATTCAATGCAAAACCTAAAATATCGAAACCACAAACAACGTTTGCAACTGTTGCCGGACTTAAAACTTTAATTTCTTTCATGATGATAAATTATCTCGCTACTCTTATAATATCAGCAAATACGCCACTTGCAGTAACATCGGCACCGGCACCGGCACCTTTTACTACCAATGGTTGTTCGGGATAACGTTGTGTGTAAAATAAAACAATATTATCCTTGCCATACAAATGATAAAAATCGGAATTGGATGGAATATGCTGTAAACCAACTGCAGCTTTGCCATTCTCGTAACTTGCAACAAACTTTAATTTGCAATTTTTTGTTGCAGCAGCATCGTATAAAGATTTAAAATGAGCTTCATGCTTTTCCATTTCTTTATAAAAATCTGCAACGCTGCCGTTAAAACATGATGCAGGTAAAAAAGAATTGTTGGCAATATTTTCCATTTCAATTTTCTCTCCAGCTTCACGTGCAAGGATCATGATCTTTCGCATCACATCGGTTCCGCCCAGATCCAAACGCGGATCGGGTTCGGTATAACCTTCATCCTGTGCCTGTTTAACAACCTCTGCAAATAATTTTGTCCCATCGTAATTATTAAAAACAAAATTTAAAGTGCCCGATAAAACCGCCTGGATTTTATTTACTTTATCGCCGCTCTTTATCAGATCATTTAAAGTTCCTATCACAGGCAAACCTGCGCCCACATTAGTTTCGAAAAGATAAGGTGCATTAAATTCTTTGGCTAAAGATTTTAATTTTTTGTAATTATCGAATGCCGACGATGCCGCAATTTTATTACATGCAACAACCGAAATACTTTTTGCCAATAATTTATCGTACACCGAAGCAACTTCGGCATTGGCAGTAACATCAACAAAAACACTGTTACGTAAATTTTTTGTGATGATGATGTTCACGAAATTTTCTAAATCCATTGCTTCGCTTTGCAATAAATTTTCTTTCCAGTTATTCAGATCAATTTCATTTCCGTTATCAACAAACAACATTTTTTTACTGGTAGCAATGCCGGTAACACGAACCTGTAAATTCAAATGCTGTAATAAATAATCCTGCTGTTGTTTTATTTGAGCAATTAATTTTCCGCCAACATTTCCTGCGCCAACAATAAAAACATTTAATTGTTTGTATGTTGTTTCGAAGAAAGCTTCGTGCAAAACGTTCACTGCTTTTTTAATATCGTTGTGTGCAACAACTGCCGAGATATTTCTTTCGGAAGAACCTTGCGCAATGGCACGGATATTAATTCCGTTTCTTCCCAATGAATGAAACATTCTTCCTGCAATGCCCGGATGGTGGCGCATTCTGTCGCCAACCAATGCAATGATGGATAAATTTTCTTCAACTTTTAGCGGCTCAACTTTTTCAGTTTTTAATTCATAGTCGAATGCGTTATCAACTGCAATTTTTGCTTTTGCCGCATCGGCCGAATTAATGCCCACACAAATCGAATGTTCCGAAGAGCTTTGTGTTATGATGATTACATTCACTTTTTCGTTTGCCAATGCTTCAAATAATCTTTTCGAAAAACCGGGAATACCAACCATTCCGCTTCCTTCCAAACTCAATAAAGAAATATGATTGATGCTCGAAATGCCGGTAATTATTTCGCCTTCTTGCTTGGTCAATTCTTCAATCAATGTTCCGTAAGCATTAGGTTCAAAAGTATTTTTTACCCAGATGCGAATTCCTTTTTGCATCGCAGGCTGAATGGTTGGCGGATAAATAACCTTAGCACCAAAATGTGATAATTCCATTGCCTCGCGATAAGAAGTATGTTGAATAGTTCTTGCATTGGGCACCCAACGCGGATCGGCGGTCATCATGCCGGTAACATCGGTCCATATTTCCAAATCCTCAACATTCAATGCAGCCGCATAAATAGATGCGGTATAATCAGAGCCGCCGCGACCTAAAGTCGTGGTATGATTTTCTGCATCGCTTGCAACAAAACCCGGTGCGATGAATAAAGTATTGGAAGATGATTTTATTTTTTCTTCAATCAATTTATTAGTGATTGCAAAATCAACAGCCGCAAAACCAAAGTTGCTGTTGGTTTTAATTATTTCTCTGCTATCAAGCCAATCATTATTTATTTGAATGGATTGCATGTAAGAAGAAATGATTTTTGAGGAAAGTATTTCGCCAAAACTGATGATGCGGTCTTGGGTGCGGCTCGATAATTCGCCCAAGCGAAAAACACCCTCGCAAATATCTTCGAGTTCATTGAACTGTTGTTTGATGGTGCTGAGGCAACTGCTTTGCGATGTTACAGGCAATAAACTTTTTGCAGTATCGATATGCCTTTTTTCGAGGGCCGATAAAGTTTCTTTATAATTTTCATTGCCGTGCGATGCATCTGTTCCGGTTTTGATTAACAGGTCAGTTACACCACCAAAAGCCGAAACAACAGTTATTGAATTTTTATATTGAGGTTGTTGAATGATGGAAATTACTTTCTTGATATTTTCTGCATTTGCTACAGAAGAACCACCGAACTTTAAAACTTTCATGAAATAATTTTGAATAAATGAATGAATAAGTCTTTGCAAAGATAAACAGCGTTACGCCCAATTGATGATATGAAAATATATTACCCTTTACAGGGTAGTCGTAGTTGTTGTAAATGTAATAACAGCAATAAATGCAGATGCACTTATTTTAAAGGATGATAATATTTTCTGCTGTTTTTTCATTATTGAGGTGGCGAAGATAAAGGAAATCTAATTATTGTTGCAAAATTTTATTAATTTTCGAGCCTGAAGATTGCCTGCTTCATTAGGTAAAACAAAAAATATGTCGAACAATGCCAACCTGCAAACATTTAAGAATCTTGTAGGTATTAAATTTCAGTTGTATAACAGTCTGTTTACTTCTTTGCCTTTTCATCGAATTGAAAAGACTGGTATTCTTGTTTCATTATTATTATTGAATTGCGAAGAAGGATACCGAAAAAAACAAAGTCCTGTTGAAATTGTCGATGACTTTTTTAAAAAGCAAACATCAATTAAAAATGAACAGGAGCGATTGGATATTTTATTTCGGTTTGTGCAGTATATCGAACGACAAGTTGTTTTGTTTGATGCATTGGAAGATGCTGCATTTAAACAGGTAAACGACATGAGCGGCAGGGGCACACTTAAAAATTTAGCTGTTGCGGTTGAACACGAAAACAAACGGGAAGCATTAAAGAATAAGTTGAAAGATTTTAATGTTCAGTTGGTATTAACAGCGCATCCCACACAATTTTATCGTGGTGCAGTGTTGGGGATCATTCATGATCTTTCTTCGGCAGTGAATACCAATAACGAGAACCAGATCTATACTTATTTGCAACAGTTGGGAAGAACGCCATTTTTTCAGCAGGAAAAACCAACGCCGTATGATGAAGCAGTTAGTTTGATCTGGTACCTGGAAAATATTTTTTATCATGCAACAGGCCGTATTATTTCTTTCATAAAAAATCGTTTTCCTGATTCTCTCGAAGAGAATAATCCAATTGTGCGAATGGGCTTTTGGCCTGGCGGCGATAGAGATGGAAATCCGTTTGTAAAAACAAATACCACTTTGCAGGTTGCAAATGCTTTGCGCGGCAGTATCATTAAATCATATTATCTTGATGTGCGCAAACTGAAGCGCAGATTGACTTTTAAAGGAGTTGATGTAGCATTGACCAAATTGGAAAAGAAATTATACGATAATTTATTTATTCCAGGCTATCAACTCGATCTCAGCAAAGAAGAAATATTAACTGCATTAAAAAATATCAGGTACCAATTAATTTACGATCATAATAATTTGTTTGTAAATCAAATTGAAGCACTGATAAATAAAGTAGAAATTTTTGGTTTGCACTTTGCTTCATTGGATATCCGTCAGGACAGCAGTGTTCATGGAAAAATATTGGAATCGATTGCTGCAAATACAGAGGCGCTTCCGGCAAATTATTCAAGTTTATCTTCTTCAGAAAAAATCGAACTCTTAACAAATATTACAACAACTGTTGGTAATAATATTTTTATAACTGATGATGTGTATCACGATACCTTGGATGTAATGAGTGCAATCAAAAACATTCAGAAATTAAATGGCGAATCGGGTTGTAATCGTTATGTCATCAGTCAATGCAATTCTGCATTAAATGCGATTGAAGTTTTTGGTTTGATGTTATTGAGCGGATGGAAGAAAGAAGAATTAACTGTTGATATTGTTCCTTTGTTTGAAACTGTTGATGATCTGCAACATGCTGCAAGTGTGATGAAAGAATTGTACAGCAACAAAATTTACAATCAGCATCTGCAAAGGAGAAATCATAAACAAACCATCATGTTAGGTTTTTCTGACGGAACAAAAGATGGTGGTTATTTGATGGCGAACTGGAGTATTTATAAAGCAAAAGAAGAATTGACTGCCATTTCGAAACAATATAATATTGATGTTGTTTTCTTTGACGGACGTGGCGGACCTCCTGCACGCGGTGGCGGAAAGACGCACCAGTTCTACGCTTCCATGGGAAAGAACATTGCAAATAAGGAAATACAGTTAACGGTTCAGGGACAAACAGTGAGCTCTAATTTTGGAACGATCGATGCAGCGCAATACAATATTGAGCAAATGATCGATGCAGGAATTTATAATGATCTGCTCTCGAACAACGAACTTACTTTATTGCCTGAAGAAGAAAAATTATTGCAATCCTTATCCGAAGAAAGTTACCGCTCTTACATACAATTAAAAGAGCATCCGTATTTTTTAGATTATTTAGGTCATGCAAGCCCTTTACGTTTTTATGCCGAAACAAATATTGGCAGCCGCCCGGCAAAGAGGGGCGGTTCATCAAAAATTAATTTAAAAGATTTGCGTGCCATTCCTTTTGTTGGTGCCTGGAGCCAGTTAAAACAAAATGTTACCGGTTATTACGGATTGGGTACTGCGTTGCAGCAATTAGATAAAGAAGGAAAATGGGATGAGTTGCAAAAAATGTATCAGCGTTCATTGTTCTTCAAAACATTGATTGATAATTCTGAAATGGCAATGCAGAAATGTTTCTTTCCGCTTACTTCGTTTTTATCTACACATAAAACTTATGGTGAGATATGGAATAAAATTTTTGCTGAGTACGAACTTACAAAACGTTATGTGCAAAAGCTTTCGGGACATAATGAATTGATGGCCGATTATCCTGTTGATCAATTGTCCATTCAAATGCGGGAAAGAATTGTACTGCCATTAGTTACCATTCAACAATATGCTATTACAAAAGTTCGTGAACTGGAAGAACAATTAATTGAAACGCCGGTTAAAAAGACCTACGAAAAATTAGCCATGCGCTGTTCATTTGGAATTATCAATGCAGGAAGAAATTCAGCATAATAAAAAAGGGTCTTTGAAAAAAGACCTTTTTTATTATGAAAAAATAGTAGTCAATTAAAATGCAATCACTTTTTTTAACCTGTTGCTTTCTAAAGCTTTTTCGATAATATTGATTACTTCAATACTTTCATCGGGGGTTACCGCTAAAGGTTTTCCATGAACGATGGATTGATATAATGCTTCAAAATAACCGAGATAATTACCTTTTTCGGTAGGCACTTTTTCGCGAATGATTTTACCGTTTTTTTCAGTATGCAATAAACCTTGTTCGCTTTCGGGTTCGATGCCCCAATCTGCTGCCGTTGGCTTTTTGCCGGCTATCAGATCATCTTCCTGAACATCAGCCTTGTTTTTTAAAAATGTTCCGTTCTTTCCAAAAATCATATAACCGGGTATGGTTTCGCGAATAAAAAATCCGCTCTTTAACCGCACCCTTAAATTTTTATAGAATAATAATATTTCAAAATAATCGTCGATCAAAGACCCTGTTCTTTGCCTGGCAATATCGGCAAACAAAGAACCGGGTTTCCCAAATAGTTGTAAGGCCTGATCGATTAAATGTGCACCCAGATCGTATAAAATACCGGTACCCAATTCGCCCGTTTCTTTATGTTTTTTTGAACTGAATTGCGGTGTGTATCTGTCGAAACGTAATTCCACTTCTACAATATCGCCTAACCAACCTTCATCAATGATTTTTTTTACAGTTAAGTAATCGCTGTTCCATCTGCGGTTTTGATACGGACAAAGAATCTTATTTTGTTGCCCGGCCAGTTGCTTCAATTCAATTCCTTCCGAAACCCTTGCTGTTAAAGGCTTTTCAACAACAATATGTTTATTGGCAAGCAGCACTTTTTTGGCATATTCGAAATGAGTGGCACTGGGTGTATTTACAATAACCAGATCTATATCATCGGCCAATAATTCTTCTAAGGTTGCATAGCTTTTTGTATAAGGATAATCATGCTGAATATTTTTTTTGCTTCTTTCCCATGCACCCATTAATTCAAAACCGGGATGTGCATCAATGAACGGTGCATGAAAGATTTTACCACTCATACCATACGAAAGCAATGCAGTTTTTATTTTTTGCATGATCGAAATTTTATAGAATTAATTCCTGCAAATTAAGTTAATCAAAAATGCTAAATTGTAATTCTGTTCAACTATTTTATCTTTTATTAAAAGAATGTGATATGAAGTTGTTTATGATTTTGATAGGTTGCAAACCCGCAGGCCGGCATACGGAACAACATGATATTTTTTTTGGCATCGCAGATGAATTAAGGGATCTGATTCCTGAAATGATTGCATTTTGGCCTGAAACAAAAGGCAAACTGCATTTGGACGGTTGGAAAGCTGTAACACAGGTGGATGGGCAATCTGTACAAATTATTGCTAAGGATGAACCATTTTCTATTGTATCAAATCTTAAATTGTTTTTTATTAATCTTGGCGGATATAAAAAAGATGAGTTCGAAGAATTTCATTACAAATTATTGATTGCTGCACCCGATAAATCTGTTGCCATTCAGAAGGCGAAAGAAACTGCTTTTTATAAACATACAGGTTTTGCCGGTGCTACTTCTCATATCGATGATAAGTATGGTGTTGATGTAGATGATGTGTACGAGATCGAAGATATTCTTCCCGATGCAGTAAAAGAAAAATACAGTATTGTTTTATCACCGTCTGATTCCATTACAAATGATGAACTGCATTTGGGTTACTTTAAATTAGATAAGTTGTAAAGAGCTACATAAAAATCATTAATTTCAGTGCATAAACTTTTGCTATGCGAATTGTTCCATTAATTATTTCGGGTGCAGTTACAACAGCTTTGATTGTTGTATTAAATATGCAATTGCCTGTTGGTGCAACAAAAACACCAAGGTTAGGATATTTTTTATCGCCGCAACAGGGCTTCTGGCAAAATGCAGAACCGGCCAATGTTTCGTTCGATAAGGATATTTCTATCCGTGGCATTAAATCTACCACCGAAGTTTATTTCGACGACAGATTAGTGCCGCATATTTATGCCGAAAACGATGCTGATGCATATTTTGTTCAGGGTTATTTGCATGCAAAATTTCGTTTGTGGCAAATGGAATTTCAAACCTATATCGCTGCGGGAAGATTGAGTGAAATTATTGGTGAAGATGGATTGAAGACCGATAAATATTTCAGGCGTTTAGGAATGGTATATGGTGCCGAACAATCTTTAAAAGCAATGGAAGAAAATCCCGAAACCAAAGCTGCTACTGATGCTTACACCGATGGTGTGAATGCGTATATTAAATCGCTGAAAGAAAATGAACTTCCTTTCGAATATAAATTACTGGATTATAAACCCGAGATGTGGTCGAATTTAAAAACGGTTTTGTTTTTAAAATTTATGTCGTTCGATCTAACCGGTCAAGGTGATGATGATTTAAAAATGACCAATACCAGAAATTTATTAGGGTACGATACATTTAAAAAATTATTTCCCGAACGTTCCGATTTGTTAGATCCCATCATTCCCAAAGGAACGGCTTTCGAAAAGCCAAGCATTGCAGTTAAAACACCTGCCAATGTTGACTCAGCTTATTTTAATTCAAATACTGATGCAGTAACTGCAACAGCGCCCATCATTCCAAATAAAAATAACGGAAGTAATAATTGGGCCGTAAGTGGTTCTAAAACAAAAAGCGGTAAACCTATTTTGTGCAACGATCCGCATCTTGGATTAAATCTTCCGTCACTTTGGTACGAGATGCAAATAACAACACCAACGCAAAACACTTATGGTGCTTCATTTCCCGGCGCACCTTCCATCATCATTGGATTTAACGACAGTATTGCATGGGGCGTTACCAATGCAGGAAGAGATGTAAAAGATTTTTACGACATTAAATTTCGCGATACCACCATGCAGGAATATTGGTTTAATAATGCATGGAAAAAAACGGAGTTCAGAAAAGAATTGATTAAAATAAAAAATAAACCGGATGATACCGAAACTATTGCCATGACAGTGTTTGGTCCGGTGATGTACGATCATAATTATAAAAGTCAAAATAAAGACGGGCAATACATTGCAGTGCGGTGGACCGCTCATGATGCAAGTAATGAGTTGCTTACTTTTTATAAACTCAATCGTGCAAAATCTTATAACGATTATGTTGATGCGATAACAAGCTTCCAATGTCCCGGACAAAATTTTGTTTTTGCATCAGTAAGCGGTGATATTGCCATTCGTCAACAGGGAAAATTTGTTGCCAAATGGAAACGACAGGGCGATTTTATTCAGCCCGGCACCGATTCAGGTTTTTTGTGGCAGGGATTTATTCCTGCAAGCGAAAACCCGCAAATGATGAACCCATCACGTGGTTTTGTAAGCAGTGCCAATCAAATGGCGGTTGATTCTACCTACCCGTATTATTTAGGCCGGGGAGCTAATTTTCCTGTGTTCCGCGGATTGATCATCAACAGAAAATTGGCGGAGATGAATAATATCACACCGCAGGATATGCAAAAATTGCAAACAGATAATTATAATGTTTTAGCCGAATTCACCAGACCTTTCTTATTGAAATATTTAGACGAAACAAAATTAAATGCCGAAGAAAAAAATCAGCTCGATATTTTAAAATCATGGAATTTAAATAATGATATCAACGAAAAAGGAGCTACCATTTTTAAAGTTTTTTGGGATAGTGTTTATAAACAAACTTATGGCGATGAGTTTGGAAGAAGCAAGCTGCCATTGTCATGGCCCGATCAACCAACATTGGTTGATGCGTTAAAAGATTCGGCTTATGCTTTTGCCGATGATATAAATACAACCGATAAAAAAGAAACATGGAAAGATGTGGTATTAATTGCATTTCAAAAGGCAAGTAAAACTTTATTAAAAGCATCGCAGGAAAATAAATTGGAGTGGGGTGCATTTAAAGATACTTATGTAAATCATCTATTAAAAATCCCTGCATTAAGCCGTTTGCATTTGCCCATTGGCGGCGGTGCCGAAAGTATTAATGCAACAACTGCCAATCATGGTCCGAGTTGGAGAATGATCGTTCATTTAACTGATAAAGTTGAAGCATATGCAGTGTATCCCGGCGGACAAAGTGGTAATCCCGGCAGTAAATATTACGACACGTTTATTGACAGTTGGGTGAATGGAAAATATTATTCTGTTTTGTTTTTAAGCAAACAGGAAGCGCAACATCACGACAGAATTAAATGGCATTTTACTTTTAATAAAGCATAAAATTTTTTACATGAAATTTATAACTGCAATCATATTAACCGCATTATTAAGTTATGCAATTGGATTATTTACGGCATTGCCGTGGTGGAGTTTTGCCATCACATCGTTGGTAATTGCAGCAGCCATACATCAAAAACCGTGGAAAGCATTTTTGGCTGCATTCCTTGCCCAGTTTGCATTGTGGGCAATACTTGCTTTTATGATCGATAATGCCAACCAACATTTATTATCAGTAAAAGTTGCGAATATTTTACCATTGCACGGTTCGTATATTTCATTGATTCTTTTAACAGCATTCATTGGTGGATTGGTTGCAGGTCTCTCTGCATTAACCGGAAGTTTTTTAAGAAAGCGGTAATTTATTTTGTTACCGGCAATAGCTTTTCATGACATCTGTTGTTGCGTCGCACACTTGTACGGTTTGTTCTTAGTCGGCTTTTCAATAATTTGAAAAAGTAAGAAGATGAAAAAAAGGATACTCAAATTTTTTCTTGTATACATTTTTTTAATTGGCTTCATTTCTTGTAAATCTCAAACTATGGATGAGAAAATATATAATGTATCTAGCGAGGTAATTGATGCAATTAAAAAGAATAGCACTTCAAAATTTATTTCTTTGATTGCTTTTGATAGTGTAGATTATATAAATAAGACAGAAGAGATGATAAAGTTTGACATAGGAAATTACCATGATTTGTTTATTAAATATCTTGGCAATACAAAACCTTCTATAGTAGTAACCTCTTTGTATAACCATCTTGGGCAGAAACTTGTTAAAATTCCTATTTGTGAAAGTTGTGATAGCTCATACGTTTCACAAGTTTTATGCGTAAGCTGTGATACAATTAAAATTAGAAGTATGCATTTAGAAATATTGTTTGGGCCACCCAATATTGTAAGATTAGATAAAATATCGGGGTATAAGCTAATTGAAAATAATGCAGACACTTCTGATTTCCATTCACTTGAATATTGGTCAAAACGAAACTAATAAAATCAATTATAATTTTTAATAGAAGTTATTTCACTTATGTGCTACTTTCAGCAACAATATAAAAAGTTGAAAAAAGAACAAACCGTACAAGTGTGCGACGCAACAGGCGATGCCCGCCCGTACCGAACGCTGGGAACATAAAACAATTTAGATGGGTACGTTCGGGCGGGCCATGAAATACAAAAGATCGCTACAAAAAAATCAGCGAAAATCCCCACCATCTGCATCATCCGCGTTCCTATTTTCATAACATAAACATCATCTTCAAAATACCGAGGCTAAACCTTACTTTTGCGGCTTCGGAAGAAAAAATAAAAACTAAAAAATAAAAACTAAATCGTTCAAATTAGAATTTCAGTTTACAAGAAACTAATTCGTGTAATTCGATTGAATTCGTGTAATAAAAAAGTTTCTTTAATCATAAATATTCAATATTAAATATCAAATCACAATAGGATGATCAGTGCAAGAAATATTACCCTTGCGTACGGCAAGCGGGTATTGTTTGATGAAGTAAATATTAATTTCATAAAAGGAAACTGTTATGGCGTTATTGGCGCCAATGGTGCAGGTAAATCTACTTTCTTAAAAATATTAAGCGGCGAGATAGAACCCAATAAAGGCACGGTTGAAATTACTCCCGGTGAACGCATGGCGGTGTTAAAACAAAATCAATTTGAATTTGATGAATGTACCGTGTTGAATACCGTGTTGATGGGCCACAAAAAAATGTGGGATGTGATGCACGAACGCGAAGCCATTTATGCCAAAGAAGATTTTACTGAAGAAGACGGAATGAAAGCCGGTCACCTCGAAGCCGAGTTTGGCGAAATGGGCGGTTACGAAGCCGAAAGCAATGCCGGTACTTTATTAAGCAGTTTGGGTGTGAAAGAAAGTATGCATCAAAGTTTGATGAAAGATATCCCGAGCAATTTTAAAGTTCGTGTGTTGCTGGCGCAGGCATTGTTTGGCAATCCCGATATTTTATTATTGGATGAACCTACCAACGGCTTGGACATTGAAACAATTGGTTGGTTAGAAAACTTTTTAGCCGATTACGAAAATATTGTGTTGGTGGTTAGTCACGATCGTCACTTTTTGGATACCATTTGTACGCACGTTGCCGATGTTGACCGTGCAAAGATCAAAGCATTCACGGGTAACTATACTTTCTGGTACGAGTCATCGCAATTGATGAGCCGGCAGATAAATGATAAGAATAAAAAGACCGAAGAAAAGCGTGCAGCATTATTGGATTTTATTGCACGATTCTCGGCCAATGCTTCAAAAAGCAAGCAAGCCACATCGCGTAAAAAAGCATTAGAAAAATTAACCATCGAAGAAATTGAGCCGAGTAACAGAAAATATCCCGGCATTATTTTTCAACCATTGCGTGAAGTAGGAAATCAAATTTTAAATGTTGAAAAATTGACTAAGAGTGTTGATGGCAGAAAATTATTTCATGATGTTTCTTTCAGTATTAATAAAGGTGAGAAGATCGCATTGCTAAGCCGCGATCCATTGGCTGTAACAAATTTTTTCGAGATCATAACCGGTGGAATGCAGGCCGACAGCGGAAAATACGAGTGGGGCACCACCATCACCAAAGCATATTTGCCTGTTGAGAACAGCGAATTTTTTAAGGAAGGGTTGAGTTTGATGGATTGGTTGCGTCAGTTTGTTCCTCCGCATGTTACCGATGCAGATGAACCTTTCATTCGCGGATTTTTAGGAAAGATGTTATTTAGTGGCGATGATATCATGAAGAAGACAAACGTGTTAAGTGGTGGCGAAAAAGTGCGTTGCATGATCAGCCGGATGATGCTGCAAAATCCTAATTTGGTTTTATTGGATCAGCCAACCAACCATTTGGATCTGGAAAGCATCCAAAGTTTTAATGAAGGTTGTCAGACTTTTCCGGGCATTGTTTTACTTACATCGCACGATCATACTTTTATGCAAACTGTTGCCAATCGTGTGATTGAATTAACACCAAAGGGAATCATCGATCGCTTAACAACATTTGATGAATACATGGAAGATGCAAGAGTGAAGCAGTTAAGAGAAGAAATGTACGCGTAGTGAGTTATGAGTTATAAATTATAAGTAGAAAGCCATTCAATAACTGAATGGCTTTTTTATGGAGCAATATAATTTTCGAAATGTCACACTGAGGTTCTCGAAGTGTGAATTAAGAAATACATTTTTGGAATCATGCTTCGAGAACCTCAGCATGACATTTCGTTGAAACAATTTTTTTTATTTTACAACATCACCCTTCATTAATTTATTCTCGATCATCCAATCAATCGTTTTCTCCATCCAATCAACTTTCGAAGTTGGGTTGTGCAAACCAAAACCATGTCCGCCTTTTTCATAAATATATTTTCCGGCAGGCACATTGTTTTTTTTCAATGCTTCAAAATATGCCAAACTGTTTTCAACTTTTACGGCACCATCATCGGCTGCATGAACCAAAAATGCTGGAGGCGTTTTTGCTGTAACCTGTAATTCGTTCGAATAATATTTTATTTTTTCGGCCGAAGGTTTTTTACCAATTAAATTTTCTCTCGAACCCATGTGCGCCAAACTATCGGTAAAACTTATTACAGGATAAACGAGGATAGAAAAGTCGGGCCGAAGGTTTATTCGTCTTTTATTTTCGGTAAAATTTTTGTCAAAATGAGTTGATGCCGATGCCGCCAAATGCCCGCCGGCACTGAATCCCATGATGCCAAGTTTATGCGGGTCGATATTCCATTTCTCTGCATTTCTTCGTATCAGTTCTATTGCTCTTTGTGCATCCTGCAAGGGAACGATTTCTTTATTCGTCATGCAACGGTCATCGGGAATACGATATTTTAAAACAAAAGCAGCAATGCCATATTTATTTAAAAGCAATGCAACATCATCGCCTTCGTGTTTACTGGCAGTAAAAAAATAGGCACCACCCGGGCAAATTAATACAGCCGTTTTAAACGAATCGGCTTGTGCAGGCAAATACACCGTAAGTGTTGGCACTGTAATATTAAATATGCTTGTGCGGTTAGCTTCGTAAGTAATATTTTCTTTTATATCGCAGGGTTTCGAATTTGGGATTTCTCCTTTGTATAAATTAAAAACTCTTTGTGCGTGGCTCATATACGAAATAATAAAAACAAGTGAGGCAAGAAATATTTTTTTCATAGAATGAGAATGAACAGTGAAAGTACAAAAATTTTATGTTGTTGTTTTTTGTTGACCAGCTGACGGAATGCTATGAAGCTGCGGTTGCGTCGCACACTTGTACTGAAGAAAGCTATGAGCTATTAGCTGCGAGCCGTGAGCGTTTGCTCGCAGCTCATGGCTCGCCGCTCGTAGCTCAACAGTACAAGTGTGCGACGCAACAGGCGATGACATGAAATACAACTGTTGGTAACAAAAAATAAATTAACCTTATTTCTATAACTTGTAACCTTATTTTCGCATTCAAATTAAATTATCTTGATGCAACCGCTGGTGGCCATTGTTATTTTAAATTTTAACGGAAGAAATTATCTCGAAAGATTTCTTCCATCGGTAGTTGCATCAACTTACCCGAACAAAAAAATTGTACTGGCCGATAATGCTTCGATTGATGATTCTATTTTATTTGTGCGCAGTAATTTTCCGTCGGTAGAAATTATTTTAAACACACAGAACGATGGTTTTGCAGGCGGCTACAATTGGGCGCTGCAGCATGTTTCGGCCGATTACTATGTGTTACTGAACAGCGATGTTGAAGTAACAGCAAACTGGATAGAGCCTGTAATTACGTTAATGGAAAGTGATGAAAAAATTGCTGCTTGTCAGCCAAAATTATTATCGTATCACCAACCGCATTTGTTTGAATATGCCGGTGCCGGTGGCGGATGGATGGATAGTTTGGGTTATCCGTTTTCGCGTGGAAGAATTTTTGATGTGCTGGAAAAAGACGAGCATCAATACGATCATGCAGAAGAAATTTTTTGGGCAACAGGTGCTGCCATGTTTGTACGCAGTAAAATATTTCATCAATTAAATGGATTTGATGCCGGTTTTTTTGCGCATCAGGAAGAGATCGATCTGTGCTGGCGCATGCAACTGGAAGGGTATAAAATATTTGCTTGTCCGCAAAGTGTGGTGTATCATGTAGGTGCGGGAACATTGCCGCGTGGCGGCCGGAAAGTGTTTCTGAATTTCAGGAACAATTTAATGATGATGAGTAAAAATTTGCCTATAGCCGAAAAATTATGGAAGTTGCCTTTTAGGTTTATATTGGATGGCATATCGGCGTGGAAAGGATTATTAACAGGCGATATAAATTTTTTTAAAGCCATTGTAAAAGCCCATTTTGCTGTGGTAAACTGGTGGTTATTTAAAAAGAAATCTTATCCGGCAAAAAGAAAACCGATGAAAACATTAAGCGGAATGTTTCCAGGAACGGTAGTATGGCAACATTTTGTTAAGCATAAGCTATACTTCGGGCAAATTGTTGAAAAGAAGCGAGGATAATTTCATCAGCTCCCTTATTTTTGCATCAATTCAAATATTAAGTATGTCAGAAACCGTAATTGAAAACGAAAAAGATTTTACCAAAAACTGGGTAAACTCGTCACGATTCTTATTTTATCTGCAGGTTTTTATAGTGATCGCATTTATTTTTGGCGGTTGTTATAACTTGTATCAGCACAGGTATATGGGCAAACCGGATGTAAAAGTTCCTGAGAATACTTTGTACACACCACAATACAAATAATAATTCAGTAAAAAAATTTTGTGATGAACTTTAGATGGCTAAATTTGCACTCCCAATAAAGTTCTTACAAAAAATGCGGAAGTAGCTCATTTGGTAGAGCACGACCTTGCCAAGGTCGGGGTGGCCGGTTCGAGCCCGGTCTTCCGCTCTCAAAAATCTTCCATCCCTGGATGGATTTTTTTTTGGATGCCCTGGTGGTGGAACTGGTAGACACGCAGGACTTAAAATCCTGTGGTCAGCAACGGCCGTGCGGGTTCAAGTCCCGCCTGGGGCACACATTAAAAGCCGCTCATTTGAGCGGCTTTTTTATTTTCAAAAATATTTTTTTTTATAAGGAAGAAAAAAAGATAATGTTTACGGTAATTTAAAAATTACAAAAGCACTTAAGCCTAAACCAATGCCGGCATTTTTTCCATAGAAAGTATAAAATCCCTGTATGTAGGGAGTAGCTATCCTCGAAATTTTTCTTCCGTAAGCAAGAGATATTTTTCCGTAATTAAAATCTTTGATGGAAGTAAGGTTCGAATAAAAACTTTTATCAGCACTCTTTGAAGTAACTCCAGAAATAGCAAGTGTAAGATAATCATAATCGGAAAATGTTGTTCCGGCAGTTATGTTATATCCAAATTGTTCGGGACCTGTAGGATCATCAAGATATCTTGTATAAGTCGCTTCTGTTACTAAAAAAGTATTGGGCGCAGGATTGAAAGAATAGTTGGCGGCAAACTGAAGACCTTTCGAGCCATAACCAAGATAAGGTTCAGTAGTGTTTTTGTAAGGGGCGAAAATAAAAAGTGCTTTTGTAGTAATAAAACTTTTCAAATCTTTAAATGGGAAATGATAAGCTATACCGGCCATGCAGTCTGCTATGCCCGATCTGGTCGAAACCTTACCGCTAAAACTTGATGAAACAAAGGTTAAAGGTACGTTTGCAATAAAATCTAATCGCCTGGTCACGCCATGCGCCAGATAAACACTAAAAGTATTGGAAAGAAAACGATCGCCATTGTAAAAGCTGATAACCTTTCCTGTAGAGTCGTAATATTTTGTTGAACGAAAATAGGTATAGGTTGGTATCAGGGTGGTGCGATGTTTACCAATAGGCCAATCGGCCAGTAATCGCGTACTGCATACAAGCAGAAAACAGAATAATAAAATTGATCTCATCGTTTTGATGTTAATAATTTGTTTGCGAAATTTTCATAAAACCAGGTACTCTTAAATGTATTATGTTCCATCGGTACTTCGTGTGCCAGATTCGGAAATGCAAATACTTCGCTTCTTTTTCTTACATCGGCACTTAATTTATTATAAACACTTAAGGTACATGTTGGCGGTGCCGTTAAATCCAATAAACCCAAGCCCAACAAAACGGGGCAATTTACATCCGAAATAAAATTCTGCGCTTCAAAATACGAAAGTGTATTCAACATTTTATCTTTTGATATTGAAGAATGTTTCTTAAGGAAATCTTTCAAAAATTTAATAACAAAACCTCCTTCGGGTTGAGGTTTGTTTATACATATTTTATAATTTTCTGTGTAATCGCAATAGGTTGGATTATCTACAACACAAAACATTACTTTCTTACTTAATGCAGCTAAAATCCACGCAAGTGTTCCGCCCTGACTGCCGCCAAACAATCCTATCCGGGACGCATCCAATCCCATATTTTCATGAGCAAGAAGAAACTCTAATCCCCGTAAACAATCCATGTAAATGCCGCGGTAAACATATTTATTTTTATCGACCAAATGCAGCGTAAGTATTTCCTGGTTACCGGGATTTATTTTGTGATTGCTTTCGCCAATGCCTCTAACGTTAATAGTGAAATGTGCAAAGTCATCAAATTTCAAAGGGTGCATTTCTATTCTGTATCCGCCTAATCCGTATAACACCGGATATTTTCCTTTGGTTCTCGGAATAGTTAACCAGCCAAAAATCCTGACATTATCCAATGAATTCATTTCAACACGATACACTCTATGTGTCGGTGTTGAAAGAGAATCAACAGGCGTAACAACATAATCAGGATTAACCCCACTCAGATCGTCTTTTGCTTTTTGCCAAAATGCATCAAAGTCGGCCGGCCTGTGTACCGGCGTATTTATTTCGAAAGGTTTATAACCAAAAACATTTCTTACGGTATCGTCATAATCAGTAAGATTTATTGTAACTACAATATCATAAAACCCCGGATCCTGCATCGGCAAATCCCATTCTATTTTCTTTGTCTTATTGCCTTTTAATTTAATAGCTATCTCACTTTTTCCAACAGTTCCGCCAACATCTGTTTTAACTTCTACCTGAATTTTTCCTTCCTCCGAAGTTTTATAAGTATTGGCAACTTCAATAAAATATTTCACCGGATGTTTTGCATCGAACATGGCATCTTTTCTGCCGGGTGTGATGCTTACATTAACAGTTTCGGGTTCTTTGGTTCTTGTAATATGATTTGATGAGAAAGAATTATTTAAGCCGATAAGAGTACCATTGGCGCCATGGCCAATTACGAGAGACAAGCATAAAAAAACAAGTAACAGCGATTTCCTCATAATGTTTAATCTGTTAGCAACAGCGTTGATGTTTTTTTATTAAAAAATAATGTTGTTAGTATTAGTAATATATTTTTTTAAAATGAACTGCTATAAAACTAAACTTATTTTATTTTTAAATGATCAATTTTGCAGATAACTATACACAACTTTTCCCACTACCTGCTTTTGTTTGTCGGTACAAATTTCCTGTTGCTTTAAACCGTTCTCGTTATACAAATAATGCCAAACTAAATAATTGCTGTTGCCGGCAGGCACTTGTATCATTTGACTCACACGGTTATTGGCATCATACTCGAATAAAAAATCGGGCAACAGTTTTTGGGCTCTTTTATTAAAGCGTACGATATCTGTCAATAAATTTTTATCGTTGTAATAATAGTAATAGGTTTCGAGCGACAGATTATTTTTCTTCCAGTGTTCTTCAATAACATTTCCCTGTGTGTCGCAGATCAATTCTACCCTCGTAGTATCGGTATTGTTTTTTATTTTAAGCATGTAATCGGGATGGTTATTGGAATTATATTCCCAAATGTGTTTTTCGGCTGCATCCGATTTTAATGCCGTATCGGTGGTAGCAGAACTGATGCTGTGCAATCTTCCTTTATCGTCGTATGAATAATCGGTTATTGTTTCAATGTCTTTTACGATGGTTGATGTGCGTTTAACTTTATTGTTTTCGTAAAAAGTGTTTAAAGTGGATGATGAATCTATCGTTGATAATTCGGAATAATCAGGTGCAAATTCCTGCGTTAAAGAAATTCCCTGCAATGGCCGATTATCGGCATCAAAACTATTAATGGTAACTTTTTTTATTTTGTTTGATTTCAATAACTGATATTGCCGGTTACTTTGATTATTTGAAATGATATCATTGTAATAATATTGACTGAAAGATGAACTGAAAAAAAATATCGAAATGGTAACCAACAAAAATTTCATGAAAATAAATTTCGTCAAAAATAACAGCAAGGTTATCAACATTCAAAAAATAGAATGCACAAAGCTGCGGCTGCAATAAAGGAGTTATGTATTTTTAATCAAACATTAACAAGATGTCACACGGCAAAGAAAGAAAAGAAAAGATTTGTCTTAATTGCGGCGCAGAACTGAATGGCCGTTATTGTCATAAGTGCGGACAGGAAAATATCGAACCAAAAGAAAGTTTCCTGCACCTGGTAAATCATTTTGTTGAAGATATCACTCATTTCGACGGCAAGTTTTTTACCACACTGAAAGACCTGCTATTTAAGCCGGGATTTTTATCGAAAGAATATTTAAAGGGCAGGCGTGCAAGCTATTTGCATCCTATCAGAATGTATGTATTTACTTCTGCAATTTTCTTTTTGATATTTTTTTCATTTGTGCATCTTGATAATTCAAATATGAAACTGGGCAATAATAAGCACGGCAAAATAAGTACCTCTGACAGGAATTTTAATATTACAAACGAAGTAAAAGATTCTGTACTTAACGGTATTGTGAATGATAGTTTCATCAAGGCCCTCGACACAATCAAAAATAAAAAGCAAAAGAAAGAATTTGTTATCAAAGGCGATACCATCAAACTTAATTCTCTGAAAGAATACGATTCGATGCAGGCAGCAATGCCGAGAAACAAAAGAGACGGGTGGTTTAAACGGTTTTATGAAAGAAGGGCAATAGTAATTAAGCAAAACCTCATCACCAACGATGTAAATGTGTACAAGAAATTAGGGAATGAACTGATTCATAACACGCCCAAAATGATGTTCATTTTATTGCCGTTAATAGCTTTGGTTTTGCGGTTGCTGTACATCAGGCGAAATCAATTTCTTTATGTTGATCATGCCATCTTTATCATTCATTTGTTTATTGCCATTTACATTCTTTGGCTTATTTCTTATGGCTTCAATTTTTTTGAAACATTAACGGGAATGAAGATTTTCGGATGGTTGTCGGGATTGATGTTTTTTGTTACGCTGTTTTATCAATACAAAGCCATGCGGAATTTTTATGGTCAAAGTCGGATAAAAACTATTTTGAAATATTGTTTATTTAATTTCATCTCATTAATAATTTTTATTTTCATCGGAATCATTTTCTTTTTAAATACTGCATCATCTCAATTAGATTAATTATGACAAATACTGCTGATAGCTTTCTTCGATTGGTAAAAATTATGGATGAACTGCGTGAAAAATGCCCTTGGGATAAAAAGCAAACCATTCACTCACTGCGATCGATGACTTTGGAAGAAACATACGAATTAACCGATGCCATTACCGATGAAGATTGGAAGGGCATACGCGAAGAACTGGGCGACCTGTTATTGCATATTTTATTTTATTCAAAAATTGGCAGCGAAGAAAATAAGTTTACGCTTGTTGAAGTAATGAACGGCATCAGCGAAAAATTGATCATACGCCATCCGCATATTTACGGCGATGTTAAAGTGGATAATGAGGAAGATGTAAAAAAGAATTGGGAAAAAATAAAAATAAAAGAAGGGAAAAAAAGTGTGCTGAGTGGTGTGCCGCCTTCATTGCCTGCTGTTGTAAAAGCAACACGCATCCAGGAAAAAGCTAAACAGGTTGGTTTCGAATGGGAAAATAAAGAAGATGTTTGGAAAAAAGTAGAAGAGGAGATAAGCGAGCTGCAGCAAGCCATTAGGCAAAACGATCAAACACATATTGAAGAAGAATTTGGCGACGTAATGTTTAGCCTGATTAATTATGCACGGTTCTTGCATGTAGATGCCGAAGGTGTGTTGGAACGCACCAATAAAAAATTTATTCATCGGTTTCAGCAAATGGAAACCATTGCCAATAACCATGGAAAAAATTTAACCGAAATGAAACTGGATGAAATGGATGCCATCTGGAACGAAGTAAAGAAACAAAATATTAACTCTTGATCACAACATTAAAAAAAGCAAGCTTCAGGCACGGATATTTAATTATTACCGCTGCATGGTTGTACACACTTTCGTATGTTGTTTCTAATTATTGGGAATATAATTCTTCACCGCAAAGGGTTCAGCATAAAATTCAGCAGCAATTAAATAAAAAAGAAGAGCGGTTCAATAAAATTATTGCCGACACAGGATTGCTTTCATCTTTAATTAACGATGCAGTTAGATCTCCTGAAAAGAATAAGTTGATTGATGAACCATTTGGCTTTTTTATTTATTCTGATGCCGATACATCAAAACCTTTGCTTACTTACTGGAACAGTAATAAATATTATACCGATCCAGAAGACATACAACGAAAAGACGGCACTTATTTTTTAAATCATCAAAACGGAAGTTTTGAATTGATAAAAAAAACAATTCATTTACTCCAACAAAATGTTTTCGTTGTTGGCTTATTGCCGGTAAAATGGGATTATTTTATTGAGAATAAATATCTCATTTCTGACTTCGACGGCTTTCCGAATTTGGACGATCGTTATGAGATAAGTACCGACAGTACTGCATTTCAAATTCGTACCATCAGCGGTAAAGACCTTTTTAAAATTAAGCCCAAAGAAAAAAAATATAACGCAGGCTACGATCTCGGAACAATTTTTTTAAGAACATTGGCGGTTATTTTTTTATTCTTTTTCATTAATGCTATTGCAATAGATGCTGCCGACGAAAAAAAATTCAAACAGGTTTTTGCACTTTTGGTTTTTGTTGCATCATTCATAAGATTCGTTACGTATATAATTCCTGTTCCTTTCGATTTCAGCAAAATACCCTTGTTCGACCCCGGCATTTATGCTTCTAATTTTTTGCATCCATCGTTGGGCGATTTATTGATCAATGCTGTGTTGGTATTATGGCTGGTGAGTTTCTACAAGTTTAATTATAAAGCAAAAACTGAAGAACCGTTTTCCCGAAAAAGAGAAATATTCGCATACCTCAACATTGTTGTTCTTTCAATTATTTGTTTTGTGTTTGTTGGCATCATCCGGAGTTTGGTATTGGATTCTAAAATATCTTTTGATGTAACAAATATTTTAAGTCTCAATATCTACAGCATCCTAAGCTTTGCCATACTTGGATTGCTGGTCCTGATATTTTATAACCTTTCACATATCTTATTGCAACCGGCAGCTGATATTAAAATAACACTGCCGCAACAATTATTAGCGATTGCCGTAACCGGACTTGTTTTTCTGAGCTTCAATATTGGCAAGCCTTCTACTATGCCCAATATGCTTGTGCTTTGTTGGTTAATGTTGCATATCAGCATCATTTATTTCAGGAAGAAGGATATTTTTATTCCTTTGCTCCAGTCAACCTACTTTATTTTTTGGGTGATGTTTTTTTCTATTTCGGTTACAGTATTTGTGATGTATGAAAATAAAACCGCCGAGCTGGAACAAAGAAAAAGAATTGCCGAACGATTGGCTTTACAAACCGATCCGTCGGGCGAAAGTTTATTGAATATCGCTGCCAGCAATTTTGCCGACAAATTTTTGGTAAATAATTTTCCAAGGTTTGAAACAGAATATTCAAACAAGTTTATTAAAGACAGTTTGATTGATCAGAATTTCTCGGGCTATCTTAATAAATACGATACCAGGATTTATACTTACGACGAAGTGTTTAATCCGTTATTCAATGATGATTCCACCAATTATTCAACTATCAAAACTTTAATCCTGACCCAGGGAAAAGCTACAAGCATACCGGGTTTGTACAGTTATGATAATGTTAGCGGCTCATCGGGTTATATCTACCAAAAAGAAATCAAACGAGATACATTGCTGGGCTATTTATTTGTTGTGGTGAAACCAAAGAAATATGTAAGCGAAGCATTATTCCCCGAATTGTTTAAACAAACACAGGATGTATCGATCGATCTGAATACCGATTATGTATATGCAGTGTACAATAACGGAAAAATAATAAACAAATTCAACGAATACGATTTCCCTGTTCAGTTAAGCAATGAAAATGGCTCGCATGCGCAGTTCGAACAAAAAATCAATGGTGCTTTTACCGAATTATGGTACAATGCCAGCAATGGAAAACATGTATTGGTAGCCAAACGAAACGATTATAATTTAGAATCGGTTGCGTTATTTGCATATTTGTTTTGTATTTTTTTAACACTCATTTTATTATTGCGGGTAGTTAATTATTTTTTGCAAACAAGGTTCAAATGGCCTGCCATCAGGCAATTGATGCAATTAAATATCCGCTCACAAATTCACGCCATTATAATTTTTATTAGTTTATTTTCTTTTCTGGTGATCGGCGCAGCTACCATTTCTTTCTTTATTATCAGGTTCAATAAAAGTAATCAGGAAAGATTATTAAAATCGCTGCAGTTGATGACTTCCGAAGTAGAAAATAAATTCCGCCTGCAAACAACTACCCAAAAAGCACTTACCGTAAATGCCATTGGCTTAAATAACGATATTGAAAATGCCATTGCCGAAATTTCCGAAACACATAGTGTTGATGTTAATTTCTTCGATATGGATGGGACACTTAAATTTTCAACACAGCCATACATTTATAATAAACATTTATTGAGCGATAAAATAGATCCGGTTGCCTACATCGAATTATATAAAAACAAAAAAACAAGATTTGTTCAGCAGGAAAAAATCGGTAAGCTTTCTTTCATCAGTTTATATGCACCTGTTCGGAACGATGAAGGAAAAACTTATGCTTATCTTAATATTCCTTACTTAAATTCTGAGGCCGAATTAAATCAGGAAATTTCAGGGTTCCTCGCAGCATTGATTAATTTGAATGCATTCACATTTTTAATTGCCGGTGCTTTCGCATTTTTAATTACCAACCGTGTTACTGCAACCTTCAGCTTAATTGGCGATAAGATGAAGCAGGTAAACTTTGGTAAAGTAAACGAAGTGATTGAGTGGAAAAGAAACGATGAAATAGGTGCACTTGTAAACGAATACAATAAAATGGTGATGAAGCTGGAACAAAGTGCCAAAGCCCTTGCCCAGAGCGAAAGAGAAGGTGCATGGCGCGAAATGGCAAGGCAGGTTGCGCACGAAATAAAGAACCCGCTTACGCCCATGAAATTAAGTATCCAATATTTGCAGAAAGCAATTAACAGCGATGCAAATAATGTAAAAGAATTATCGCAGAATGTTGCCAAAACGTTGGTTGAACAAATCGATCAGTTGTCGAAAATTGCCGGCGACTTCTCCCAGTTTGCAAACATTGGCAATGTGCAATTGCAGGAATTTGATTTAAGCGATCTGTTGAGCTCGTTAATTAATTTATATCAAACCGATGTTAATATAGAATTGCAATTGCAGAAACAGGAAGGCATCTATAAAATAAAAGCCGATAAAGTGCAGATCAGCCGCTTATTTACAAACTTGTTGAAAAATGCCATCGAAGCAACCGAAGAAAATAAAAAAACAGTTATTTTAATTAACCAGCAATTAATAAACGACATGGCAAAAATTTCCATAAAAGATAACGGCAACGGCATTCCGCTGGCTATGCAACAAAAAATATTCATGCCAAACTTCACCACTAAATCTTCGGGAACAGGCTTGGGACTTGCCATTTGCAAAGGCATCGTAGAAAAAGCCAACGGGCAGATCTGGTTCGAAACCGAACAGGGAAAAGGAACAACTTTCTTTGTAGAACTTCCGTTGATTTAATTTTTTTTGTTACCGGCTTTTGTATTTCAATCATGCTTTTGTTGCGTCGCACACTTGTACTGAGGAAAGCTATGAGCTATTAGCTTCGAGCTGTGAGCATTTGCTCGAAGCTCATGGCTCGCTCCTCGTAGCTCAGAACGTACAAGTGTGCGACGCAACAGGTGTTGATGAAAGTATTGCAGCTCGTCAACAAAAAAATGAAATTAATTTCTTTTTAAATTTTGCTGAGCAATAAACTTTTCAAATTCCTGCAACGAGAAACTGCTTAGGTTTTTTTCTTTGGTCAATCCTGCCTTTTGTGCCACCAAAACACCATAACGGCAGTCATCGAAGCCTTCAATGCTGTGCGCATCGGGGTCAATAGAGATCAGCACGCCTTTTTCCAAAGCATAATCGATCCAGCGCCAGTCAATATCCAAACGACGAGGATGGGCGTTTAATTCGATCACAACATTGTTGGCAGCACAAGCTTCAATGATTTTTTTATGATCAACAGGATAACCGGCGCGACTTAACAACAATCTGCCCGTCATGTGCCCTAAAATATTGGTGTAAGGATTTTCGATGGCATTCATTAAACGCATCATTGCTTTTTCTTCATTCATTTTTAAATTAGAATGAACAGAAGCAATTACCAGATCGAAACTTTCTAAAATATTTTTCGGATAATCTAAACTGCCGTCGTTTAAAATGTCGCTTTCGATGCTTTTAAAAATCTTGAAAGGAAAATATTTTTTATTGAGTTCATCAATCTCCTGATGTTGTGCAATGATGCGATCTTCTTTTAAACCATTTGCATAAAAAGCAGATTTGCTGTGATCGCTGATAACTAAATATTCTAAATTATTTTTTATAGCAGCAACAACCATTTCTTCGATCGAATTATTTCCATCGCTCCATTTACTATGACTGTGGATAACTGCTTTTATATCTTTTGCTTCAATAAAATTTGTGAATAAATTGTTCGTAGCGAAATGAATTATTTTTTCATTTTCTCTGCAAAAAGGAGAAATAAAGTTGATTTTGTGCGTTGAAAATATTTCTTCTTCGGAATTGTAAATTTTATTTTCATCAAAATTTGTTTGTGTTTTCCATGCTAAAAAAAATGTTTCACTGCAACTTGTAACAAATAATTTTGAGAATATTTTATCTGCATCACAACAAAAAAATCCAACTGTTACATTCTCTTTTCCTTTAAAAGAAATGGATGAATCGGATTCATTTTTTACCTCAAAATCATTAGCAATAAAAAACTGTTTTATGTTGTTGATGTTTGCAGTTGTTACCCATTCAATTTTTTCAATTACTTCTAATTGTCGCCTCATTTCACCCGTTAAAATAAATTGATGAGGGGCGAATTCTTTTTTCAATTTTTCATCCATTAATAATGCATAAGATTCTATTTGTTGGTAAAGAAAACTGCCCAATGTTCCCATATAAAATTCGATGGAAGCTTTAATATTCTGTTGTGTTTTTTCTCCAAAACCTTTGTATAAAGTCAAGCGGTTTTCGTTGCATGCATAAAGCAATTCGCCCAGTGTTTCGATCTCTAATTCTTTCCAGATGGTAGCGATCTTTTTGGGCCCAATCCCTTTGATAGCAAGCATTTCAAGAATTCCGGGTGGTGTCTTGGATAAATATTCGTTCAGTACAGAAAGCTGGCCGGTTTCTAATTGTTCAATGATTTTTTTGCCTGTTGCATCGCCGATACCTTTGATTGAAAAAATTTTATCTGCAGGTAATTCAGATAATTGTACTGGCAATTTTTCGATGGTGAAAGCGGCAACAGAATATGACTTTGATTTGAAACTATTTTCGCCATGAATATCCATCAGTTTCGACAGCAAAGAAAAATTATCGGCAATAGAATAATTATCCATGATTCAAAAATTATTGAACTACAAATTACGGGTTATATAAAATAAAAAGTCCCGGAAATTTCCGGGACTTTAAAGTCTATTTTACTTCGAAGATTATTTCTTCTTAGCAGCTTTCTTAGCAGCTTTTTTAGGAGCAGCTTTTTTTGCAGCTTTTTTAGGAGCAGCTTTTTTTGCAGCTTTCTTAGGAGCAGCTTTCTTAGCAGCTTTTTTTGCAGCTTTTGCCATGTTTTTAAAATTTAATGGTTAGTTAATACCATAAAATTATAAACATTTTTTAAACCGCAAAATTTTTTTTAAGATGTTGCTTCAACAGGTAACACAGAAACAGTTGATCTGTCGTTCTTACCTTTCTTAAATTCTACCACACCATCAGTCAATGCAAACAATGTAAAATCTTTTCCAACACCAACATTTTTTCCGGGATGATATTCTGTTCCACGTTGACGAACAATAATATTACCGGAGATTGCAGCTTGACCTCCAAAAATTTTTACACCTAAACGTTTGCTGTTTGAATCGCGACCGTTCTTTACGCTACCTTCACCTTTTTTATGTGCCATGATTTTATTTTTTAAAAACTAAAAACAAAAATCAAAATGAACATCATCTTAATTTTTGTTTTTAATGATTTGTTTTAATTAAGCGATGCTTTCTATTTTAATTTGTGTGTAGTGAGTTCTGTGACCATGTTTTTTACGGAAGCCTTTTCTTCTTCTCATTTTAAAAGCGATCACTTTATCGCCCTGAACAAGTTCAGATAAAATTTCTGCTTTAACGGTTGCCTTAACAGCACTACCTGTAGAAATTTTTCCATCATTGTCCACAAGCAAAACATCATTGAACTCAACTTTGTCGCCACTGTTTCCTTCAATATGAGGAACATACAAACTATCTCCTGTTTGTACTTTAAATTGTTGACCTGCGATTTTTACTACTGCTAACATAACTATCCAAAATTAGGACGGCAAAGGTAAGGTTTGGCAACGAAAATCTGCAAACATTTCTTAAATAATTATTCCGGATTGCCGTTTTTTCTGCAAAATAATATGGTATTAAGCTAAAAACTCAGCTGCCAAGCCTATTTTTGCCGCTACTATAAACGATCATCTGTTCTTTATGAACCTGAAATCATTGTTAGCCCGCCCATTTGCCGGTTACATATATAATAAGATACAAAAAGGAATGCAAACGGCATTGGCCGATCAGGAAGCTATACTGAAGTCATTGATAAAGAACGGTAAGGCTACCGAGTTTGGTAAAGAACATCATCTTGCTTCAGTCAGTAATTATGAAGAATTTGCTGCCGCGGTACCCGTCAGGGATTATGAGCAATTCAAACCTTATATTCAAAAAATTAAAGATGGCAAGCAAAATATTTTATGGAAAGGCAAACCCATCTATTTTGCAAAAACTAGCGGAACAACATCGGGCATAAAATATATTCCCATCACCAAAGATTCGATAAGCAATCATATTGAAACTGCAAGGAACGCATTACTCTGTTATATGGCCGAAACAGGTAATTACGATTTTGCAAAAGGCAAAATGATCTTTTTAAGCGGTTCTCCCGAGTTGGAACGAATTGCCGGCATACCAACCGGAAGATTAAGCGGCATCGTTAACCATCACATACCAAAATACTTACGCACCAATCAATTACCGAGTTACGAAACCAATTGTATTGAAGATTGGGAAACCAAGCTCGATAAAATTGTGGAAGAAACTTTAAAGCAGGACATGACTTTAATTAGCGGTATCCCGCCATGGATGCAAATGTATTTCGACAGATTGATTGAAAAAGGTGGTAAAAAAGTCTCTGAATTATTCCCGAATTTTTCGATCATGGTGCAAGGTGGTGTAAACTTCGATCCTTACAAAGCAAAATTATTTGAAAGCATTGGGAAGAAAATTGATTGTATAGAATTGTTTCCGGCAAGCGAAGGTTTTTTTGCATTTCAGGATTCGCAAAAGGCCGAAGGTTTATTATTAAATACCAACAGCGGGATATTTTTTGAGTTTGTTCCGGCGAATGAAATATTTAATGAACATCCAACAAGATTAAGTTTGAAAGATGTGAAAGTTGGAGAGAATTATGCGCTGATCATCAACAGCAATGCGGGTTTGTGGGGATACAATATTGGCGACACCATAAAATTCATAAGCACAAATCCATATCGATTGGTGGTGAGTGGAAGAATAAAACATTTTATTTCTGCCTTTGGCGAACATGTAATTAGCGAAGAAGTTGAACATGCTTTATTGAAAGCGGCCGATGAAGAAAATATAAAGATCATTGAGTTTACTGTTGCCCCTAATATTTCTCAAAACGCAGGAAAAAGTTTTCATGAATGGTTTATTGAATTTGAAAATACACCCAGCGACATGAAATCATTTATAGAAAAAGTGGATAATAATTTGCGAAGCAAGAATGTTTATTATGACGATCTGATAAGAGGAAATATTTTAGAAAAATTACAGATCCGTCAGGTACGCAAGAACGGATTTATTGATTATATGAAATCGATCGGGAAGTTAGGCGGACAAAATAAAGTGCCCCGTTTAAGTAACGACAGAAAACTTGCCGATGAATTAATTCCTTTTTTATTATAAAACCAGCAAAAAAATAATTGGCTTTTATCTTCACGATAGTTTGCCTTAATTTGTACCACTTTGTTAAATCAATTTTCACGAATTAATCATTAATGTCAACCATCAAACGCATCGCAATATTTGGTTCTACCGGCTCCATCGGCACGCAGGCATTGGATGTGATTGCTGCAAACACCGATAAATTTTCTGTCGAGGTACTTACGGCACAAACCAATGATGTGTTATTGATCAAACAGGCATTACAATTCAATCCGAATTGTGTGGTGATTGGTGATGAGAAAAAATATGAAAATGTTAAACAAGCTTTAGCGAATACAGATATAAAAGTTTTTACAGGCGAGCATGCTTTGGAAGAAGTTGCAGAAATGAATTGTTATGATATGATGTTGGCTGCCATTGTTGGTTATGCCGGTTTAAAACCAACATTGAAAGCATTGGAAAACAGTAAGCCTGTTGCATTGGCAAATAAAGAAACATTGGTTGTTGCCGGCGATATCGTGATGCGCAAAGCAATGGAAAACAGAGTGCCTGTAATTCCGGTTGACAGCGAACATTCGGCCATATTTCAATGCCTGGTTGGTGAAGGAAGAAATAAAATTGATAAAGTAATTCTTACTGCAAGTGGTGGCCCTTTTTTAGGAAAGAAACCAAATTTTTTGGTAAATGTAAAACGCGATCATGCGCTGCAACATCCTAACTGGACGATGGGCGCAAAAGTTAGTATCGACTCTGCAACACTGATGAATAAAGGATTGGAGATGATCGAAGCAAAATGGTTATTCAATTTGCGGCCCGATCAGATCCAGGTTATCATTCATCCGCAAAGTATCATTCACAGCATGGTGCAGTTCGAAGACGGAAGTATAAAAGCACAAATGGGTTTACCCGATATGAAATTGCCTATTCAATATGCAATGGCATTTCCGCAACGTATTGCCAATAATTTTCCACGGTACGATTTTAAAAAACCAAACACACTTAGTTTCGAAGAACCTGATTTAAAAACATTTCGAAATTTAGCATTGGCAACCGAAGCGCTGAACAGAGGTGGTAATATGCCATGCATCTTAAATGCTGCAAACGAAATTGCTGTGTATGCTTTTTTAAAGAACAGGATTGGTTTTTTAGATATGACTGAAATGGTGGAACGAACATTACAAAAAATTTCATTCATAGAAAAACCAACATTGGATGAGTATTTTGAAAGCGATGGTGAGGCCCGTAATTTTGCAGCTTCATTAGTTGAAATGTAAATTGGAAGTTACAAGATACAAGAAGCAAGTTTCAAGGAACAAGAAACAAGTTTTAAGGAGCAAGTAATAAGTTGAATAAAGAACAAAGCGTAAAAGTGTGCGACGCAACAGGTGATGAGTAAAGAACAAAAGTTGGTTAACAAAAAAAATAAAATTGAATGTTATTAGTAATTGATTGGAGTGTAGCAGGCATAAAAACTTTACAGTTTATCATGTCGTTTTCGATTTTGGTGGTATTGCATGAGCTGGGGCATTTTATTCCGGCAAGATTGTTTAAATGCAGAGTAGAAAAATTCTATTTGTTTTTTAATCCATGGTTTAGTTTATGGAAAAAACAAAAAGGTGAAACCGAGTACGGGCTTGGCTGGATACCATTTGGCGGCTATGTAAAAATTGCCGGAATGGTTGACGAAAGCATGGACAAAGAGCAAATGAAATTGCCGCCCAAACCGGATGAGTTCAGGGCAAAAAAAGCGTGGCAGCGTTTAATAATTATGGTTGGCGGCGTAGTGGTGAATGTTATTTTGGCCATCGTAATTTTTATCGGCATCATGTGGGCATGGGGTGAAGAATATTTGCCTGCAAAGAATTTACAATACGGAATTGTTGCCGATAATTTGGGAAAACAAGTTGGATTAAAAGATGGTGATGTTATTTTGAAAGTTGGTGACACTGAATTAAAAAATGTTTTTAAAACTGCTGGCCAGGTAATTGTTAACGAAGCAAAAACATTGACCATTAGCCGCGACGGACAACAGATGCAATTGGCTTTGCCAGATAGTTTAATCCGCGAGTTAAATAAATCGAAAGGAGAAAATTTTGTTGGAATAAGATTTCCTTTTGTTATAAACAGTTTCAGTAAAGAAGGTAATGCTGAAAAAGCAGGTTTGAAAAAAGGCGACAGGATAATTGCGATTGACTCAACTTCAACATTGTATTTTACAGAAGTAAAAAATGCATTGAAAAACGATGCAAATAAAAATGTAACCGTAAAAGCGATCAGAAATAATTCAGATACAATTTCTGTTTCGGTATTAATTAATAAAGATGGCAGGTTAGGTGCATTTACCGAAACCGATCTTTTGAAACTTGGTTTTAAACTCGAAACAAAAAATTATAATTTCTTTGAAGCAGTACCCGCAGGATTTAAAATGTGCTGGAGTACATTGGATCATTATTTAACCGGCATTAAACAATTATTTACAGGTCAGGCAAAAGCAAGCGAATCGTTGGGAAGTGTAATTAGTATTGGTGGATTATTTCCGGGCGTGTGGGACTGGCAGGCATTCTGGCAGTTAACTGCAATATTTTCTATTGTGTTGGCATTTATGAATATTTTACCAATACCGGCTTTAGATGGCGGACATGCTTTGTTTACCATTGTAGAAATGATCAGCGGACGCAAACCAAGCGATAAGTTTATGGAGTACGCACAAATGGTTGGCATGGTTTTGTTATTAGGATTGATGGCTTATGCGATGGGTTTAGATGTTTTGCGTTTGTTTAAATAATAAATACAAGAAACAAGTTTCAAGATTCAAGAATCAAGCGACAAAAAAAGTTCTTTGATAAAAAATCGTACATCTAAAAATCATACATCATACATTTCTTTGGGCCTGTATTGGTTTTGACAGCATAGGTTACGGTAAGTATAAGCATGCAGTGCGTTGGATAATTAGCACTTAAATCTGAATATTCAAACCTCAAATGGCAATACACAGTATGCCATGGCTGCCTAATCAGTGATTAGTTAGTCATTCGGGCCGCCGAACAGGTTTACCTGTTGCCAGGTTCCGCCGCCGACTTAAAACAAACACAGGTTGCTGCAACAGAAGGCTGTGACTGTTGCTTAAGAACATTCAGCTAAGTATTAAATTGGTTTGTTCGTTTCCGGTTTAGTGCCTACAATTAATAATGAAATAAGCATGTAGAAAACTTATGGTAATTGTGTTTGGACAGCGGTTCGAGTCCGCTCAGGTCCACAAATTTTAATCCCGCTTCGGCGGGATTTTTTATTTGTAAAATTTAACTAAGACCTAAAAGGCAGGGGCACAGTTGCTGTTTATGCATCGCAAATTAGCGGGAATTTCAAACAACAATCTTGACAGATAAAGTAAGCGGTGTCGTAAAAACGGTGATTGAAAGAGCATATATCCTTTTTATTGCTATACTGATCTATTCATATAAATTTGCCGTGAATTTAATTTGGAAATTTAATTCAACTAAACCTGACATAATGCGATTTTTCTCCTGGCTTGGCTTATGTTTCTTGTCATTTTCTGTTTTTGCTCAAAATGAAAGTTATAACTTTTATAAAATAGATACTTATACAGGTCTTTCAAACAATCATATCAGTTCAATACTAAAAGATGAGAATGGTTTTTTATGGTTTGGAACCCTGGCAGGGCTTAATCGATATGATGGTTATACTTGTAAGGTATTCAGAAACAAACTTAACAACAGCTCCACTGTTTTCAGTAATACTATTAACTTTATTTACGAACTTCCGGATGATAAGATGTGGGTCCAATCGAGCGATGGAACAAATATCTATAATTTCAGAACTGAAAGTTTTGAAGTAAACTCCAACGACTACCTGCAATCACTTGGGTTACCTTCAGGCACCGTTGCAAATATCACAAAAGGAAACAATGGCAGATACTGGTTTGTATACAACGACCTTGATTTGTATATGTATTCTTCTGCCGACAAAAAGGTAAAGCCGTTTAGACAAAATTTTAAACCTAATGTTTCCGGGAAAATAAATTCTGTAAAAGAAACTAACGACGGGATGTTGTGGATTGTATATCAAGACGGGCTTTTGCAGAAATACGATATTAAAAAAGAGAAAATAATTTTTACAAGCAACGCCTTGCAAAAATTAAATATAACAAATAATCGGTACTATTTTATTATAGATAATGATGGTGACCTTTGGCTGTGGAATTTTGCCAATGGTGTTTTTCTTTTTCATCCGCAAAACAACTCTATCAGGCAGTTTAATGAAACTTCTTCTCCTTCTAAACTGTCGGCAAACTTAGTTTATCAAATGGTTCAGGATAATAATAATTTGATTTGGGTAGCTACCGACCATGGGGGAATAACATTGATAGACAAAAAAAACAATTTTAAAACCTCGTATTTGCTGAATGATCCAAAAAATGCTCAAAGTCTTAGTCAAAACAGTATTATTTCAATGTACAAAGACAATGACGGGATTATTTGGGTAGGAACATATAAGCAAGGTGTGAATTATTTTTTAGGTAACCACATTGACAGATTTCAATATTATCATCACAACGATACATATCCAAACAGTCTTCAATTCGATGATGTTAACTGCTTTGTCGAGAATAAGATGGGCAATATCTGGATTGGGACTAATGGCGGCGGTTTAATTTATTTCGATAGAAAAAAAAATACGTTTAAACAATTTCTGCATGATGCAAAGAACAAAAACAGTATCAGCAGCAATGTTATTGTTAGTTTGTGCATCGATCATGATGGTTTGCTTTGGATCGGTGGTTTTCTTGGTGGCTTATCCAGTTTCGATGGAAATAAATTTACACATTACCTGCATAACGATAATGCACCTTCAAGTTTAGTTAATGATAATGTGTGGGCACTGGTTGAAGACAAGAAGCAGAATTTATGGGTGGGAACACTTGGAGGATTGGATATTTTTAATACGAATACCAAACAATTCGAGCATTACCAACCTAAGGGGAATAATACAAACCCGCCATCTGTTACATATATTTCCACTTTTGTGAAGGATAAGAAAGAAAATTTATGGGTGGGTACAACATCAGGTGTAACTGTGTTGGATAAGGACAAGACTGTTGTCGGTTCTTATTCTCATACAAATAATGCGGGCAGCTTAAGCGATGATAATGTATTATGTTTTTTAGAAGACAGTAAAGGAAGGATTTGGGTAGGAACAAGAGACGGGTTGAATTTATTTGATGATCAAACAAAAACCTTTAAACAATTCACAACCTCAAACGGGTTGCCCGATAATATTATTTTAAATATTCTGGAGGATAAAAATCATGCTCTTTGGGTTTCTACACCTAAAGGTTTATGTAATGTAATTCCTGAAAGTACCGGAAAAGATATAAGGTTTTCTGTTATTAATTATGATCAAAGGAACGCCTTGCAGAATATTGAGTTTAACGAAAAAGCTGCACTCAAAACCCAATCGGGCGAATTGATCTTTGGAGGACCATCCGGATTTAATATCATCGACCCCGATAAAATTCAAAAGACACCATATCATCCAAGAATTGTTTTTACAGGGTTACAGATATTAAATAATACAGTTGAGCCCGGTGCGGTAATCAACAACCGTATCCTTTTGCCGCAATCATTATCTTATTTGCAGGAGCTCAATTTAAAATACAAGGAAAATGTTTTTACTATTGAGTTTGCCTCAACAGATTTTGCACATGGTGAGAATGAAAGGTATGCCTACATGATGGATGGGTTTAATACCGACTGGTTATATACAACCGGCAACAATAGAAGGGCTACCTATACCAATCTGGCATCGGGTCATTATATTTTTAAAGTAAAAGTTTTAAGCCGTAACGGGGTTTGGAGCGATGTTAAAACTTTGCATATCAATATTCAACCACCGATTTGGCGAACTACAGTTGCTTATATTATTTATTTTTTGTTAACGCTTGGTCTGTTGTTGCTTATCAGGCGCATTACTTTAGACCGGATACACATGCGTTATGAGGTAGCACATCAGAAAAAGGAAGTGGAAAGGGCACATACGATGGAACAGTTAAAAACAAAATTCTTTACCAATGTGAGCCATGAATTCCGAACACCGCTAAGTTTAATTATTTCGCCACTCGATAATATTATTCATCATATTACTGATGAAGAGCAAAAGCTGCAATTAAACCTTGTGCAGCGAAATGCCAAACGCCTGCTGAGTCTGGTTAACCAATTGCTCGATTTCAGAAAAATGGAAGTGCAATCAATAAAATTGCATCCTTCTATTGGTGATATTATTGGTTTTTGCAGGGATATCAGCAACTCATTCACCGATATTGCCGAAAAGAAAAAAATCCAATTTACTTTTTCATCCAATATCGATGAACTGGAAATTTATTTTGATAAAGATAAAATTGAAAAGATCCTGTTTAACCTGCTTTCTAACGCGTTTAAATATACATTCGATAACGGAAAAGTTAGTATAAGCCTTTCTTACAACGAACCAAAGGAAAATGAAACCGATGGTAAACTTACCATCGAAGTAAAAGATAATGGAATTGGTATTCCTGTCGATAAACAAGCAATGATATTTGAACGCTTTTTTCAAACTGATGTCCCTGAAAGTATGGTAAATCAGGGTGTAGGAATTGGATTAGCCATTACTAAAGAGTTTGTAAAACTACATGGAGGGATTATTTCGGTAAAAAGCGAACCTGATGCAGGTACCTGCTTCACGGTTTTATTGCCTGCTAAAAAAATCTTTGTACCCAATACTCATCTTTCTACTAAACCATTTTTATCTGAAGATCTTGATGATATTGAGATCGAAGAAAATTTAAAAAAGAATAAGAAAACAATTTTGGTAGTAGAAGATAACGAAGACCTTCGGTTCTATTTAAAGGAAAATTTAAAGAAACTCTATCATATCGAAGAAGCGGCGAATGGAAAAGAAGGCTGGGAAAAAGTAAAGTCATTGAACCCCGATATTGTAGTGAGTGATATTATGATGCCGGTAATGGATGGAATTGAATTGGCTAAAAAAATTAAAAGCGAAACTCAAACATCTCATATACCTGTTATCCTGCTCACGGCAATGGGCAGCGAGGAAAAACAAATAGAGGGCTATAATGTTGGCGTGAACGATTACATTACCAAGCCTTTTATTTTCGATATTTTAGTTTCGCGTATAAGAAACTTAGTAGCCCAGCAAAAATTACTGCAAAAGAAATTCCATAAGCAAATAGAAATTAACCCTGCCGAAATAACCATTACACCTGTTGATGAAAAGTTTTTAAAAGATGCTTTGGCGATCGTAGAAAAGCATATGGACGAAACTGGGTTCTCGGTAGAGGATTTCAGCCGCGAAATTTTCATGAACCGGGTAACATTGTACAGAAAGATACTCTCACTCACCGGCAAAACGCCCATCGAATTTATTCGTTCTATCCGGTTAAAAAGGGCAGCCCAATTGTTGGAAAAGAGCGGAAAGTCTATTGCCGAAATTGCATACGAGGTAGGGTTCAATAATCCAAAAGTGTTCTCCAAATTTTTTAAAGAAGAGTTTGATATTCTGCCTTCACAATACAATAAGAAGGGAAAAACTGAGTAAAGATTTTTGTTTTTAGGCCTGAAATCCCTGTTTGCAACATATCTATCCCTATTCTGCAACATACGCATACCTTGTAGTTGCAGCCTTGAAAGTAGTTTTATTGCCTTAAACAACAACTAAATTGTTTGCAATGAAAAAAATCAAAACTTCAAGGAGGGCGCCTAAACTATTATGGGTGCTTCTGTCCTTCCTGCTTATGGGCGTGCAAAGTTTTTCGCAGACCGGTGCACGAAAAATTACCGGAAAGATCATTAATAAAGTTACCGGCGAACCTATCCTGGGGGCCAGCATTTCTGTAAAAAATACAGCTACTGCAACAACCACCAACGCTACAGGTAATTTTACAATTAACGCTAAAACAGGCGAAACTCTCGTTATTAGTTTTGTAGGCTTTACAACACAAAGTATTAATGTAACTGCTTCTACCGACAACCTGCAGATTCAACTTGCTGAAGATTACAGTAAATTGAATGAAGTGGTTGTAATTGGTTATGGTACCCAGAAGAAAAAATTGGTAACCGGTGCCAACCTGCAGGTAAAAGGTGAAGACATTCAAAAACAAAGTACCACTAATGCATTACAGGCGCTGCAAGGGCAGGCACCCGGCGTTCAAATCACATCATATTCGGGTCAGCCGGGTTCAGGAACTGTTGTTGTAATACGCGGTAAAGGAACTATTGGTAATTTTTATCCTCTGTATGTTGTCGATGGAGTTCAGGTTGGAGGGGATATTTCTTATTTAAACCCATCTGATATTGAATCAATAGATGTTTTGAAAGATGCGGCATCGGCAGCGATCTATGGATCTCAAGCTGCTAATGGGGTAATATTGGTTACAACCAAATCGGGTAGAATGAACCAAAAGCCTCAGATAACTTTCGATACTTATTATGGTTGGCAAAATGTAGCCCGCAAAGCTCAGTTACTTAATTCGAAGGAATATGCAACCATTATAAATGAAGCAGCTGTTAATTCTGGTAAGGCACCTTATTTTACAAATGATATCATCAATAATTTGAGCGTAAATACCAACTGGATGGATAAAATGTTCCTAAGCAATGTGCCTACGCAAAACTATGTATTAGGAATTTCAGGTGGTGGTACAGGTTCAAGCTATTCAATGTCGCTGGGTTATACCGGACAGGGAGGTATTGTAGGAGGTTCACAATATTCTTTCTTCGACAGATATACTTTTCGTTTAAATTCCGAACATAATGTTTATAAAAACGTAGTAAAATTTGGCGAGCACCTCACATTCAATTATCAGAATAATCATGGTATTGGAGTAGGTGGAATTTATGGAAATACTTTACGTGGGGCTTACAATGCAAGTCCGTTTTTACCGATGTACGATTCCACAGGAGCATATTATAGTGCTGATAAAGTGGGTTGGTATCCCGGCAATCCTACAAGGGCTTGGAATACCGGAGAATCTAATCCTTATGCTAATATGGATTATTCAACTCGCTCAGAAAGTAACAGTCAAAAATTATTCGGCGATGTTTATATGCTGATCGAACCTATAAAAGGATTAAAGTTCCGCAGTAGTTTGGGTTTAAATTATACGCCAAGTCAAAGCCATGGTTATAACCCTGTTTATCATTTATCAATTTATTCGTTTAATGATACGGCCACAGTATGGCAATCGATGGGAAATGGTATAGGTCTGCAATTTGATAACCAATTAAGTTATGAGTTTAAAGTTAAAGACCACGGCTTTAATGTAATGGTTGGTAGTTCTGCACTAAAATCAAAAGGAACAAATATTTATGGAAACAATTTTGATTTGCGGGTGGCTGATTTAGCCCATGCTTACCTTTCTGTTGCGCAGAATTCTACAAGGGCAAACAGAATGAGCATCAGCGGGTCTCCATACGAATCTGCCCTGGAATCGTATTTTGGAAGAATTCAATATAATTATAAAGAAAAATACTTATTGAACCTTACTTATCGTGCCGATGGCTCTTCAAATTTTGCACCTAATCATCGGTGGGGATATTTCCCATCGGTTTCAGCAGGTTGGATAGTGAATAGAGAAAATTTCATGAAAAACATCACTGGAATAGATTTCTTGAAAATCCGTGCTAGCTGGGGACAAGTGGGTAACCAAAGTGTAGCACCGTATCAATATTTAGCCCCAATTAGTTTTTCAAATGTTAGATACAATTTTGGAAATGTTGAAGGAAATAATAGTACAGGTGCTTATCCAAGCCGTTTAGCAAATCCAGATATTAAATGGGAAACTTCGGAACAAAGCAATATTGGCTTCGATGCGGTTGTAATGCATAGATTGAATGTAACATTTGATTATTATATTAAAAAAACAAAAGACTGGTTAATTACTGCACCTATTTTGGCAACTGCGGGAGCGCTGCCGCCAACTATTAATGGTGGAGATGTTACCAATACCGGTGTTGAATTATCTCTTACTTATCACAACTCAATTGGCGATTTAAATTATACTGTTAGTGCCAATGGTGCTTATAATAAAAACAAAGTAGGTAATATACCAACCAACGACCATATCATTCATGGTTATACCAACGCATTGTTTAATAATGGACCTGAATTTTACAGAGCACAAAACGGTTTCCCAATTGGATATTTTTGGGGATTAAAAACAGCAGGGATTTTCCAATCAGAAGCCGACGTTGCTTCATATAAAAATTCTGCCGGAAAATTGATCCAACCAAATGCTCAACCTGGCGATGTTAAATATGTAGATGTAAATGGCGATGGAACTATTGATGCAAATGATAAAACTCAAATTGGGGACCCCAATCCGCATTTTACATTTGGATTCAGCATATCGCTTGAATATAAAGGATTCGACTTTTTATTGCAGGCATCGGGTGTAACCGGAAACAGTTTGGTGCAGTCATGGCACGATCCAGCAGGAACCCAAGGCAACTGGAGTAAAGACATTTTAAACAGATGGCATGGTACAGGAACTTCTAACTCGATTCCCCGAGTAACAGAAGATAATCGTAACTGGACAAATTTTTCAGATTTATATGTTAAGGACGGAAGCTTCTTAAGAATCAACACCATCACACTTGGATATGATTTATCTAAAGCATTTAAGAAAAGTGTCTTAAGCAAAATAAGAGTGTATACTTCTGTATTAAATGCTTTCACATTTACCAAATACAGCGGTATGGATCCTGAAATTGGTTTTAATGCCGGAGATTTTACACAAGGGGTGGATGTGGGTTATTATCCTCGTCCAAGGACATTGTTAATTGGAGCTAATGTTCGTTTCTAAATTTTAAATAACTGAAAATGAAAAAGAATAAATTATATATTGCAGTTATTGCTTTCTTGGCATTAACATCTTGCAGCAAAACTTTTTTGAATACCGAAGATGTTACAACGGCTTCGGATCAAAATTTCTACAAAACACCATCAGATGCATATAAAGCATTGGTTGGTGTATATGCCGGTTTAAAAATAGCTAATACCGATGGCTTCCCCGCATATTCAGAAGTGTTATCCGATAATGCTTTTGGGGGAACCGGTTATGGCGATGGTAAGGGTTGGCAGGCAATGGACGAGTTTGATCCAACTGTAAGCCCGGCCGACCAAAACTTGTTTTCCAGTGTATGGTCTGATTATTATACAGCCATTTACAGGGCCAATATGTTGTTGAAAAATATAGGACAGGTAAACTGGTCGGGAAGTGTAGATAACACTAAAATGTACACAGCCGAAACCAAATTTATACGTGCTTATTGTTATTTCGATATGGTAAGGTTTTTTGGAAATATTCCTTTGCTCACAGCACCTTCAAACGATAATGTTCCACAAGCCAATCCCGACAGTGTTTATAGTGTTATAACACGTGATCTAAAATATGCTATTGAAAATCTTCCTTCAACCACTTATCCCAATCAGGATAAAGCTACTTACGGCCATGTAACCAAATGGGCAGCTGAGGCATTAATGGCCCGTGTATATCTTTATTATACCGGCTATTATGGTAAGAGTGATTTAGTTGGTGTTGTAACAAAAGCTAATGCTTTATCTTATGTGGAAGATATTATAGCAAACGGTGGCTTTGGTTTGGTAGATAATTTTGCAAATTTGTGGCCGGCAGCATCAGTAAATAATTATGCTGGCGAGGATAATAAAGAAACTGTTTTTGCCATTAAATATACTTATACAGGTGATTGGAGCGGTAATAGTGATGGGAATAGTTGGATGGTAATGTTTGGAATACGGTATGGCGTAAACACTCAGATTACACCTTATGCACAAGGATGGGGTGGTTGTACTGTTAATGCTAAATTGTGGAACGCTTACAGTGCTGCCGATACAGTTAGACAAAAAGCATCCATTATTTCTATTGCCGATGAAGGGTTGCCAAGAGGAGGCTCCGCTACAGACATTCAAAAAGACCAACGCGAATACACTGGTTATTACTGGAAAAAATATACACCTATGTCGGATGCAGCAGGCAGAAGTTTAGCAGAAAAATTAGGAAGCCCAAGTTTTATGATTGGTCAGTATGAAGATTACGTATCAATTCGCTATGCAGATGTTTTATTAATGGCAGCTGAATTAGGTTCATCAAACGCACAGGCATATTTTGATGCTGTTCGCAAAAGAGCATTGGGAGCTGGTTTTGTTCAAACACCGGTTAACCAGGCAAACATTATGGGTGAAAGAAGATTAGAGTTTGCAGGAGAAGGAATACGTTATTGGGATTTACTTCGTCAGGGTGTAAGTGTTGCAGCTTCAACTATTGCCGAAACAGCAACATTGCTTACAGGAGGAGCACCTGCTACAACAACAATTTCTGCTGCTAAAATTCAAACTACAAAGGGGCTATCACAAATTCCTAATACACAAGTTACTTTATCGAACGGTGTTTTAAAACAAAATGCCGGATGGTAATTATTTTAATAAAAAAAATCATTTAACATGAAAAATATAATTAATTCCATAATATTATTTTGCGGGTTAATAACAATGTTTTCAGGTTGTAAACCAGACGTAATTACGCTTGGTGCTACTTTAGACAAAAGTGCACTGAAGTTTACAGCAACACCCGACCCTGCAAACCCTAACAATATCATTTTAACAAGCCTTACACCAAATGTTACACCCTATTGGGTTACACCATCAGGAAGTTCAATTAGAGTGGTTGATACAGTGAACTTTCCTTTTCCGGGCACCGACACTATTCGTTATGCTGTTGAAAGTGCCGGAGGGCTTGTGTATGCCGATCCGGTTGTTGTAACCATTAACTCGATTGATGCAAAAACAGTAAGTGATTCTATGTGGATCAAACTTGCCGGCGGTTTAGGCAAATCAAAGACTTGGCGGCTGGATGTAAATGCAATCGGTGCAAGTAAATATTTTAATGGTCCTACATATTTTGCAGGTGCCAACTTTAGCTGGGAATGGGATGCAGGTTGGGCAAATTGGATAATTGATGCAGGTGACTATGGAACAATGACATTCGATCTGATCGGTAAACCTAATTTTACATCAAATAATTTAATGTTCCCGGCTTTATCAGGCACAGGTACTTTCATGCTTTACACAAAAGCTAATACCCTATCTACTTTCGGAGCCGAAATTCTTCACGATAAGAACCCGAACAATGGAACGCAAGGTGCGAATGTTTCAAATTGGAGAACTAATATGGTTATAAAATCGCTCACAAACGATCACATGCAACTTGTTGCAGTAAGGAATGATGGAGTATGGTTAATATACAACTATATTTCATTAGATTATTACAACACACATTAGGACTATTTGATTGAATTAAACTAACTATGGGAAGAGCACGAAACTCTTCCCATAGTTTTTTATATGTTAATGAATACTTGAAAAATATAAAAATGAGAATATTGCGTGTCTTATTTCAGTTTGCAGCAGTAATTTTTACTCTTTCTGTTTCTGTCTCTTGTAAAAAAAGCGGTTCGGGAAACACTCCCCTTCCTGTAGTTACAAAACCTATGTTTAGCGTTACCCCGGACTCTCTGAAGTTTGCGGCAGAGGGAGGGAATATTGCAATAACCGATTCAATGAATGGCAGTCGCTGGGATGCAAGTTCCGACCAAAGTTGGTGTACCTTGTCTGCACATAGTTCTACTTCTGCAATTTCACAATTAACAGTAACAGCTGCTGCAAATCCAACTATCAATACCCGTACCGCTACCCTTACTTTTGTTATGGATAGCAAGACAGTATTGTATGTTTATGTATCCCAGATTGGCAAGGCAACTCTTTACCCGAGTTATAAAGATTCAATAGCCCCTGATCCAACAGGTATGAGCAGCACAGCTGTTCAATTGGCGGCCAAAATAAATCTGGGCTGGAATATTGGCAACACAATGGAAGCTCCGGGTGGAGAAACCGGATGGGGCAATCCTCCTATTACCGAGAATTACATAAAGTTTGTAAAACAGAGTGGGTTTAATGCCATCAGGATCCCATGTGCCTGGTATTCGCACATGGATAAAGCTGCAGATGCACATATAGATTCAAATTGGCTTAAGCGGGTAAAGCAAGTAGTTCAATATTGTGTAAATAATGATATGTATGTTTTACTGAATATCCATTGGGATGGTGGCTGGCTCGAACAAAATTGCACTGCAACAAAGAAGGATTCTGTTAATGCGATGCAAAAGGCATTCTGGGAACAAATTGCTAAAACCATGCGTGATTTCGATGAACATTTAATGTTTGCGAGTGCCAATGAACCAAATACAAATAATTCTGCTGCGCAGATGGATGTGCTGATGTCGTATCACCAGACTTTTGTGAATGCGGTTCGTTCAACCGGTGGAAGAAATACTTATAGATCTTTGGTTATTCAGGGAGATAATCAATTGATAAATATAAACGCATTTCCAACCGACCCAACACCCAATCGAATTATGTATGAAGATCATAATTATACACCTTTCCAATTTTGTGCGCTGGGCGATGATGCAAGCTGGGGCAAAATGTTTTATTACTGGGGTGCCGGACATCATTCAACAATTGAACCTGATCGAAATCCAAACTGGGACTGTGAAGAAGGTGCTCAAACTAAATATTTTCAGATGATTAAGTCAAAATTTATAGATAAAGGTATCCCTGTACTGATGGGCGAATATGGTGCATACCGGCGGGGAGGATCTGCCCATGTGCCCAAAGATCTGGCAACACATAATGATGCTGTTGATTATTGGATAACATTTACAACTAAAACAGCAATAGCCAACGGACTTAAACCATTTTTCTGGGATACCGGTGGTGCTTTAGACAGGCGAAATAATATCGTACTCGATCAGCGTACAATTAATGCCATTATCGCGGGTAGCAAATAAGCGCAGCGTGTCTTTGTTGAATCAATACATCATTATTTCAAGTGCCTGTTGCGCTAACTGTTTGTAGTAGTATTGAAATCAATAGCAGAAATGTTGTAAGTCCATAAGAGTAGGCTGTGACTTGTTAACTTCCCGTTTCAGTACAAGACAGTATAAGACACTCAGCTATTCTCTTATACTTCCCTCTATACTTCCTTTTGATATAACCCGCATATAACCCACATATAACCCACGTATGACCCGTGTATAACCAACCATAAATAAGACCCGGGTTATACATGGG
>MLJW01000126.1_pt1 | contig 76288 bp, 75 predicted proteins | sample 888231 | NCBI WGS metagenome assembly MLJW01 (sample SAMN05788063, study PRJNA343431) | mine drainage metagenome | isolation source: sample collected from the inflow into an acid mine drainage treatment plant... | place: Germany: Lusatia, lignite mining district
TTGAAGTGATACCGGCCAACCATTGAAGTGACTCGTTGGCCGGTATCCAGCGAGCATTGAGCGAGCGGCCAAGGCGGCGGATGCCGCCGCCCGGCGAGGGACGATACAACCGGTCAATTCATTGGGCGGTTGGTGTGATACCGGCCAACCATTGACGTGACTCGTTGGCCGGTATTGAGCGAGCGGCCAAGGCGGCGGATGCCGCCGCCCGGCGAGGGACGATACAACCGGTCAATTCATTGGGCGGTTGGTATAAAAGCCAAATGCCGGCGGAGACGGAAAAGGGGGCTTTCGCCCCCTTTTTCAATCGGTGCTGAACACCACCCGCAGGGCGCCCCAATGGCGGCCCCTGATGATCACCGGAACGCTGGCGTCCTTCACGGTGATCTTGCGGTCGCCCAGGTTGCGGTTGAAGGTCTGCAACAAAACGGGCTTACGGTTCTGCGAGGCCGCCATGGCGGTATAATCGTTGAACTTGATGCGGTTGCGGCTGTATTTGGCGTTCCAGTTGGGATCATCCGGCCGCTGCGGCTGCCGGAAATCGGGCTGGTGCGACGGCATGTAGCCGTTGCGGTCCACCGAGCAGACCGCCATGCAGTTTTTCAGCCGCGCCGCCACCGGATCCTGGATCGGCGGCAGCACCTGATCGCAGAAGGCGGTGAAGCGGGTGATGTACTGGGCCGGCGCGGTGCCCTCCACCAGCTGATAGTTTTCGTCGAAGAGATCGCTTTCGCTGATGCGGCCCTGGGCCAGGGCCTCCTCGAAGGCGGCGGTCACCTGGGCGCCCACCTCCTTGGCGGCGTTGATGTAGGGGGTGTTCTCGGTAACGATGCCCATGTCGGCGGTGGTGCCGATCAGGCTTTCCCCCAGATTGCGCACCACCAGGATGCGCTCGCTGGCGCTGGCCAGCCGGGCCGAGGTCTGATAAACGCCGCTCGACATCGAGGCCAGGCGGCCGTCGATGCTGGTCACGCCGTCGCTGATGGTGTGGATGTCGGTGCTGATCTCGTGGGCCTGGCCTTCCACGTGGTTCATGGCCTCGCGCACGGTGGCCATCACCGCGGCGATGGCGTCGGTGCTGGTGGCCACGGCGGCGGCGCGGGCGCTGCCGGCCACGCTTTCATCGATCAGCTTCTGGGCCTGGTCGTTCAGCACCTTCAAGGTGGCCTCGATGCCGGCGGTGGCGTCGGCGGTCTTGCGCGACAGCGCCTTCACCTCCGAGGCCACCACGGCAAAACCCTTGCCCAGCTCGCCGGCCCGGGCCGCCTCGATGGTGGCGTTCAGGGCCAGCATGTTGGTCTGCCCGGCGATGGCGCTGATCTCCTTGGCCACCTTGCCCACCTTGGACAGGGCCTCGCGCAGGCCGGAAAGCTGATGCTCCATATTGGTGACCATCTCGGCCAGCTGACGGATTTCCCCCAGCGACGTCTGGATCTGGCTTTGCGAGCCCTCCACCGTGGTCTGGGCTTCCTTGATGACGTTGAGCGCCTCTCCGGCGCTGCCGGCGATCTTGCCCGACATTTTCGACATGCTGTCGGCCGAGGATTTCAGATCGTTGAAATCCTCGCCCTGGCGTTTGACATGCAGGGTCAGATCATCGACCACGTCGATCACTTCCGACAGACCGACGCTGAGGCGGCCGGTATCCTCGGCGATTTTTTCGATGAAACCGCTATGTTCCATTGGGGCGCCCGTCATGGCCCAAATCCTTTCAGACAAATCCTAATCCGAACCGATCCTCCCCAGCCGAGGCGGTTCCTCCCAAAAGCCCTCCGTTACTCTGAAGGGTGTTTTTATCGTCCGAAATATACCCTAGCCGGATGGTGATCCGGTAGTCCTAACACGTAATAAGTGATTTAAAATTTATGACAGACGTGTGCTTCTAACATTTGAAATATGCCATTCTCTTAAAACTGGCGTCTTCGCCAATGGGACACCGTCATTCAGGAGGATGGCGGTAAGCAAATGGGTTTGATGGCGCGGCTATTCATCAAATTGTATTTTTGATCCACTAATAATCATGTATAGGATTAATGGTCATCGTATTTTTCCACTAAAGGGTGATGTGCCATGAAGCGAGCGATCACGTTGGCCGGAGGCGGTCCGGCCGTCGGGCTGTCCCTTGGCGCCTTGAAGCGGCTCAAGGAAGCGGATATTCATTTCGATGTCTGGGCCCTGTCCTGCATCGGCGCCTGGCTGGGCATCGTCTACAACCAGGCCGAGGAGGGGCAGGAGGTGGAAACCTCGGAAGCCTTCTTCCGCCAGATCTTCCGTGACGACCGCACCTATTCCCGCTTCCCCATCGCCTCGGTGTTCGCCCCCGATTTCTTCAGCGAGGCGCAGCGCGTGGTGTCGTTCATCCTGGATCCGCGCAGCTATCAGAATCTGGTGCTGCCCGACAAGATCGCCGAAGCCGCCGAAGTGACCCTGTCGCTGCTGAGCGATCCGCGCAAGTGGAACCAGGCCGATCTGAACGACTGGATGCTCAATCAGGTGCTGGCGGTCAATCCCATCTCGCGCTTCATGACCAGCCTGATGTATCTCAGTAAAAACAACGGCCTGTCGCGGATCTATTATCCCGACAGCGCGTTTTTGCGGCAGCTGAACTTTGAAAACCTCTATAAAGAGTCCAAGCCGTTCATCTATCACAACGCCTACAATCTGACGAAGAAACGCCTGGAGCTTTTTGCCAACAAGCCCATGAAGGGCTACGGCAGGATCACCCCGCACAGCCTGTGCGCCTGCTCGGCCCTGCCCTATATCGAGGAGCCGACCCGCCTGGGCGACGACATGTACTGCGAGGGCGCCACCATCGATACCGTCAATTTCGAGGATATGCTGCGCGATCATCCCGATCTCGACGAGGTCTGGGTCAGCCGCATTCTCGATCACGATCAGGTGCGTACGCCTGACAATCTCTATGATTCCCTGAACAATCTGGTGATGCTGTTCGCCGCCACCACCAGCGAGGACGACGTGAAACTGTTCAAGTTCCACGCCGCCGAGGTGGGCTGGAAGGGCCGGATCATTGAGATCCCGGTCAATCACAACATCACCTACGACTGGACCCACTCCAATCTCGACCGCTCCATCGACGACGGCTACCGCGCCACCGATCTGGTGCTGAAAAAATATCAGGCCCAGCCCGAGGGCAAGCCGCCCCTGCGCAAGCTGCAGCCGGCGCAGTAGTTCAGGCCGGACCGGCCTTGCGTTGCGGCCAGGAATTGGCCGCAACGCCCAGGATGATCAAGGCCGCCCCGGCCAGCTTTTGCGGGCCGGGGTTTTCGTGCAGCATGAGGGCGGCGGTGGAGAGGCCGAACAGCGGCACCAGCAGCGAATAGGGCGCCACGATGCGGGCCGGATAAAGCTTCAGCAGATGGCTCCACAGGCCGTAGCCCACCAGGGTGGCCCCGAACGACACATAGGCCAGCGCCGCCAGGCTGTGCCAGCCGATATGGCTGAGCGAGGCTTCGATGCGGGCGCGGCCCTCCACCGCCCACGACAGCAGCAGCATGGGCAGCACCGGCACCACGCTGACCCAGGTCATCAGCCGCAGGGCGTTGGGGGCGCGGGCCAGGCGGGTGAGAATATTGGCGAAGGCCCAGCAGGCGGCGGCGGCGATCAGCATCAGGAAGGCCGGCAGCGAGCCGCCGGCCAGATCGCCGGCGATCACCAGCACGCCGCAAAAGGCCAGGCTCATGCCGGCCAGTTGGCGGCGGTTGGGGCGTTCGCCCAGCAGCAGCGAAAACAGCAGGGTGAAGAACACCTGGGTTTGCAGCACCGCCGAGCTCAAGCCCGCCGGCATGCCGAGCTGCATGGCCCAGAACAGCAGGCCGAACTGCCCCACGCCCAGGGCCAGCCCCATGCCGATCACCCATTTCCAGGCGGTGCCGGGATGGCGGTAGATCAGCAGGAAGGGCAGGGCGCTCAAGCCGAAGCGCAGGGCGGTGAACAGGAAGGGCGGAAACCCGGCCAGGCCGATCTTGATGGCGACGAAATTGCTGCCCCAGATGGCGGTGGTCAGCACCGCCAGGGCGATGTGTGTACGGTTCATGGCGGCATGATGGCGGGCGGGCCGCGGCGGCGCAAAGGGGCATCCGGATGGGCGCTTATTCTTTCTGGCGTAAGGGCCGAGGGCGCGTTAGGCTGGCGCCATCATGCCTCATGCCGATTTCGTCCACCTGCGGGTGCATACCGCCTATTCCCTGTCGGAAGGCGCCATCAAGGTCAAGGAACTGGTCAAGCTGGTGACCAAGTACGGCATGCCCGCCGTCGGCATCTGCGATACCGGTAACCTGTTCGGCGGCATGGAGTTTTCCGGCGCCTGCGCCGATGCCGGAATTCAGCCCGTCATCGGCGTGCAGCTGCATGTGCGCCGCGAGGAGGAGGAGGCCAAGGGCTTCGGCGCCGCCCGCGACGGCGGCCGCCGCCCTGATCCCGATCAGCTGGTGCTGCTGGCGCAGTCGGAAGCCGGCTACATGAATCTGATGAAGCTGATTTCCAGGGCCTTTCTCGCCACCGATGGCGGCGAAACGCCGCAGGTGGACCTCGATGATGTGACCGCCCATGCCGAGGGGCTGCTGGCGCTTTCGGGCGGGGCCAGGGGGGGCGTGGGGCGGCTGCTGGCCGAAGGGCAGCCCGCCAAGGCCGAAGCCCTGCTGCGCCGCCTGATGGAGATCTTTCCCGGCCGCCTTTATATCGAGCTGCAGCGCCACGGTCTGGAGGTGGAGGAACGCATCGAGCCCGGCCTTCTCGATCTGGCCTATGCCCATGATCTGCCCCTGGTGGCCACCAACGAGCCGTTCTTTTCCGACGAAGGCATGTACGAGGCGCACGATGCCCTGCTGTGCATCGCCGAGGGCGCCTATGTCAGCCAGGACGACCGCCGCCGCCTGACCCCGGAACACCGCTTCAAATCGGCCGAGGAGATGCGGGCCCTGTTCGCCGACCTGCCCGAGGCGGTGGATAATACCCTGGTGGTGGCCAAACGCTGCGCCTTCATGATCCCCAAGCGCAAGCCGCTGCTGCCGCCTTATCGCATGCCGGGGCTGACCGAAACCGAGGTGTTGCAGCAGAAAACCTGGGAAGGGCTGGAGCAGCGCCTGGAAAAGCACGTGTTTCTGCCCGAGATGAGCGAGCAGGAGCGCGAGGCGGCGGCCAAACCCTACCGCGAGCGCGTGCAGTTCGAGCTGGACGTCATCATCCAGATGGGCTTTCCCGGCTATTTCCTGATCGTCTCCGACTTCATCCAGTGGGCCAAGGCCCATGGCGTGCCGGTAGGGCCGGGGCGCGGTTCGGGCGCCGGGTCGGCGGTGGCCTGGGCCCTGACCATCACCGATCTCGATCCCTTGCGCTGGGGGCTTCTGTTCGAACGCTTCCTTAACCCCGAACGCGTTTCGATGCCCGACTTCGATATCGATTTCTGCCAGGACAAGCGCGAGCGCGTGATCCATTACGTGCAGGAAAAATACGGCTTCGAGCGGGTGGCGCAGATCATCACCTTCGGTAAGCTGCAGGCCCGCGCCGTGCTGCGCGACGTGGGGCGCGTGCTGCAGATGCCCTATGGCCAGGTGGACCGGCTGTGCAAGCTGGTGCCCAACAATCCGGCCGATCCCGTCACCCTGAAGGAGGCCCTGGAAAAAGAGCCGCTGCTGAAGGAGATGCAGCAGAGCGACGAGCAGGTGGCGCATCTGCTCGATATGGGCATGAAGCTGGAGGGGCTTTACCGCCATGCCTCCACCCACGCCGCCGGGGTGGTGATCGGCGACCGCCCGCTGGACGAACTGGTGCCGCTTTACCGCGATCCGCGCTCCGATATGCCGGTGACCCAGTTCAACATGAAATATGTCGAATCCACCGGGCTGATCAAGTTCGACTTTCTGGGCCTGAAAACCCTGACGGTGATCTACCGCGCCGTGGAAAACGTGCATCGCTCGCGCAAGGTGGAGATCGATCTTCCGGCCATCCCGCTCGACGATCAGGGCACCTATCAGATGCTGGCGCGCGGTGAAACCGTGGGGGTGTTCCAGCTGGAAAGCTCGGGCATGCGCGACGTGCTGCGCAAGATGCAGGCCGACCGCTTCGAGGACATCATCGCCGTGGTGGCGCTCTATCGCCCCGGCCCCATGGACAACATCCCCCACTACATTAACGTCAAGCACGGGCGGGAAGAGCCCGATTACATGCATCCCCGTCTGGAATGGATCCTGAAGGAAACCAACGGGATCATGATCTACCAGGAACAGGTGATGCAGATCGCCCAGGAGCTGTCGGGCTACAGCCTGGGCGGCGCCGATCTGCTGCGCCGCGCCATGGGCAAGAAGATCAAGGAGGAGATGGACAACCAGCGCAAGATCTTCATCGACGGCGCGGTGTCGCGCGGGGTGGATGGCGGCAAGGCCGACGAGATCTTCGATCAGGTCAACAAGTTCGCCGGCTACGGCTTCAACAAATCGCATGCCGCCGCCTATGCCCTGGTGGCCTATCAGACGGCCTGGCTCAAGGCCAATTATCCCGTCGAGTTCATCGCCGCCTCGATGACCTACGACATGCACAACACCGACAAGCTGAATGTGTTCCGTCAGGAACTGGATCGCTTGAAAATCAAATTGTTGCCGCCCGATATTAATAAATCAGGTTCGGATTTCTGGGTGGAGCCCCAGCCCGATGGCGCCCTGGCGGTGCGTTATGCCCTGGCCGCTCTGAAGAATGTGGGGGCGGCGGGCATGGACGCCCTGGTGGAAAACCGCCGCAAGAACGGTCCCTTCAAGGATCTGGCCGATTTCGCCCGGCGCATGGATGCCAAGGTCATCAACAAGCGGCAGATGGAAAATCTGGTGCGGGCCGGGGCCTTCGACAGCCTGGAAAAGAACCGGGCCAAACTGTTCGAGGGCATCGAGATGATCCTGCGCGAGGCGCAGGCGGCGGCCTCGGACCGGGACTCCGGGCAATCCAGCCTGTTCGGCGGTCCGGCGGCGGCCACCAGGATCACCTTGCCCAACCGGTCCGACTGGTCGCCGGTGGAACGCTTGCAGCAGGAATTCGACGCCATCGGCTTTTACCTGTCGGCCCATCCCATGGATGCCTATGGGAAAAGCCTGCAGCGCCTGGGGGTGCTGAAATCGGCCGAGCTGGCGCGCCATCTGGCCTCGGGCGGCAAAAGCCGCGTCAAGCTGGCCGGCACCCTGAACGCCAAGCAGGAACGCATTTCCAGCCGCGGCAGCCGCTATGCCTTCCTTACCCTGTCCGATGCCTCCGGCCTGTTCGAGATCATGGTGTTTTCGGAAGTGCTGTCGGCCAGCCGCGAGCTTCTGGAGCCGAATATGCCGCTGCTGGTAACGGTGGAGGCCCGCCTGGAGGAAGAGCAGCTGAAGCTGACCGGCCAGGCCATCGAAAGCCTGGATGCCGCCTCGGCCGCCGCCTCGGCCGGGCTTAAGATCTGCATCGCCGACGAAACGCCGCTGAAGGAGCTGAAGGAGCTGATTTCCCGCGAGGCGCGGGGCCGGGGGCAGATCATCCTGGTGGCCCGCACCGGCACCCGCGAGGTGGAAGCCCGCCTGGGCGGCGGTTTCGCCCTGTCGGCGCAGATGATCAGCGCCGTGCGCACCATCACCGGCGTGGTGGATGTGCAGGAGATCTGACCCGGCGCCGCCTCGCACCGCGAGGCTGTACAAAAGCGGCCCGGTCTTATCCACGGCTGTCCGGTTTAAATTCAGGTCCATTGCAACACCATCTGCTTGGGGTCTGTCCGTGGCGGCGGATCGTTCCCGATAAGGCGGTCAATACGTAAAATTTGCGCGGACGAGACGGGCGAACGCGAGGGGCTTTGAACGGCCTTCTGGGCCGCTTGGGACGGGACCCTTAAGCCGTCTTGGCCGGGCTTGACCCGGCCATCCATGTGGGGGGCGACGCCGTCCTATGATGCGTGGGTCAAGCCCGCGCATGACGACAAGAGGGGGATGCCGCCCTGCGGACGACGACAAAAGGGCCTTGGCGCCACAGCCTCTCCCTCAAGCCGTCTTGGCCGGGCTTGACCCGGCCATCCACGTGGGGGAGACGCCGTCTATGATGCGCGGGTCAAGCCCGCGCATGACGACAAGAGGGGGATGCCGCCCTGCGGACGACGACAAGGGGCCTCTGCGCCACAGTCCCTCCCTTAAGCCGTCTTGGCCGGGCTTGACCCGGCCATCCATGTGGGGGCGACGCCGTCTTACGATGCGCGGGTCAAGCCCGCGCATGACGACAAGAGGGGGATGCCGCTCTCCTGACGACGATAAAGGGGCCTCGGCGCCACAGTCCCTCCCTTAAGCCGTCTTGGCCGGGCTTGACCCGGCCATCCATGTGGGGGGCGACGCCGTCCTATGATGCGTGGGTCAAGCCCGCGCATGACGACAAGAGGGGGATGCCGCCCTGCGGACGACGACAAAAGGGCCTCGGCGCCACAGCCTCTCCCTCAAGCCGTCTTGGCCGGGCTTGACCCGGCCATCCATGTGGGGGGCGACGCCGTCTTATGATGCGTGGGTCAAGCCCGCGCATGACGATAAAAGGGGGATGCCGCTCTGCGGATCACGTCCACGGCTGTCCGGCGGGATCACGGCTGCTTTTTGGCGTCCATGGCCACCTTGTAGACCCCGACGGCCCGGCCGAGATCCATGCTGAAGCCCTGCAGCACGGTCAGCAGATAGTGGGGATCGGTCAGGCCCTTGGTGGGAAAGGCGTAGCTGATGAAAAAGCCCACGCCGCCGCCCGGATGCGCTTGCAGGGTGGCTTTCGAGAAGGTCATCTTGCCGTTCATGCGGGTGATCATGTCGGCGCTGAGCAGGTTCTTGTCGTCGGTGAAGGTGGACGACAGGTAAAGGCTGCACACCTCACCATCGGCCGGGCCGTCGCATTTGCCGACGAAAATAACCACTTTGGCGCCGTTGACGGTGGTGGCCACGGCGCCTTCCAGGCCGGGGGCGGAATGGGGCAGCGGGAAGGTCTTGGCCGCGAAGCCGCCACCCTGCAGGGTGGCGATCAGGCTGGCCGGGCTGAAGGGGCTGGAGGCGGCGAAGGCGGCGCCGGCGGGGGCGACAAGGACGCAGGCGGCCAGCAGCAGGGCGCGAAGAAACATCGAAGGGGCTCCGGGTTCGGGGGGCGTGGAACGGAAGGGCGGTTTTGCCTCAGCGGGTCCGGCGTTCGGCGGCGGACCGGTAAACGCTGAAGGCGCGGCTGATGTCGGTGCGGAAATTCCGCAGGGCGGCGACGATGGCGCCGGGATCGGCGGCGACATCGGCGGAAACGGCATAGCTCAGCATGAAGGCGGCATGACCGCCGGCGCCGGGCTTCAGGGTGGCCTTGCCGAACACCATATGGCCGTTCATGCGGCTGATCAGGGCCGGATCGAGCAGGCCCTTGTCGTCGATGAAGGTGGTGGAGAGGAACACCGTGCAGGTGCGGCTGGTGCCGGTTTTCCCGCAGCGGTCCAGCAGGATGACCACATCGGCCTTGTCGATGCGGGTGGCGATGACGCCGCTGACGCTGGGGGCGCCGCGCGGCAGCGCCATGGCCGAGGCGCCATAGCCGGCCCGGCGCAGGGCGGCCATCAGCGTTTCCGGAGTGAATCCCTGGCGCGGCGCGGCGGCCTGGGCGCAGGGCGGGACGGGTTTGGCGGGCGTGCTGCGGGCCGGAGCCGGGGCGGTGGCTATGGCCGCCGTGGCCTTGGGGGCGGGTTTGGCCGGGGTGGTGGCGGCGGCGGGCTTGTGGGCCGCGCCGTCCGACGGCGGAACGGCGACGGCGAACAGGGCCATGCAGCCGGCCATGATGGCGGGAATGAAAAACACGGGCTTTCTCTCCAGTCCCTCAGCGGCCGCCCCAGGGCATGATGGGCACGGTGGAAATGGCGTTTTTGGGCGAGCCGTCCACCAATTTATCGGAATAGCTGAGATAGACCAGGGTATTGTTGGGTTTATCGTAGAAGCGCACCACCCTGAGCTTCTTGAACAGCCACGAGCGGCTTTCCTTGAACACGTCCTCGCCGTCGTCCAGCCGGCCCTTGAGGGTGATGGGGCCGATCTGGCGGCAGGCGATGGAGGCGTCGGAGGTATCCTCGGCCAGGCCGACCATGCCCGACAAGCCGCCGGTGCGGGCCCGGCTGACATGGCAGACCACACCATCCACCTTGGGGTCGTGGAAGGAATCGATGCAGATCTTGTCGTTGGGCCCCACCAGCTTGAAGGTGGTGGAAACACAGCCCACCGGCTCGGCCCTGGCCGGGGCCATGGTTCCCAGCAGCAGGGCGATCATCACGATGGAACCGGCGCAGCCGGTGACTAGCGCGTTGAGCGCGCCGCAGCGTTGCCGGAGCGGCAGCGCAGGCATAAGCGAGGATAGCCAAGCTGGCGGGACGCCAGCGCCCGGCGCCTGAGGGAGAAATATAGTCCGAATGGAACCGGCGCAGCCGGTGACCAGCGCGTTGAGCGCGCCGCAGCGTTGCCGGAGCGGCAGCGCAGGCATAAGCGAGGATAGCCAAGCTGGCGGGACGCCAGCGCCCGGCGCCTGAGGGAGAAATATAGTCCGAATGGAACCGGCGCAGCCGGTGACCAGCGCGTTGAGCGCGCCGCAGCGTTGCCGGAGCGGCAGCGCAGGCATAAGCGAGGATAGCCAAGCTGGCGGGACGCCAGCGCCCGGCGCCTGAGGGAGAAATATAGTCCGAATGGAACCGGCGCAGCCGGTGACTAGCGCGTTGAGCGCGCCGGAACGGCCGGAGATGCCCTTTGGGCATCGGAGGGTAAGTGAGGATAAGCCAAGCTGGCGGAACGCCAGCGCCCGGCGCTTGAGGGACATATAAGAACCAACGCCAGCGCCCGGCGCGTGAGGGGCGGACAGGCCCCGAATCAGAGAGTGGGTCATGCAACCTCCGTCATGTTTCGCTGGGGTCCAGCCATTTTTCCTGGGGTGCGGCCCGCCATGCCGCCAGGGCGTCGAGCAGGGCGGGGATGTCGTCGTTCACCCGTACCATGGCGCGGTGCGTGGCCCTCAGGAAGCCCTGGCCGGTCATGTTGTCGAGAAAGGTGAACAGGCCGTCGTAATAGCCCTGGATATTCAGCACGCCGAACGGTTTGCCGTGCAGGCCGAGCTGGCCCCAGGTCCAGATCTCGAAAAATTCCTCCAGGGTGCCGATGCCGCCGGGCAGCACCAGGAAGCCGTCGGCCAGGCGGGCCATCATGGCCTTGCGCGCGTGCATGCTGTCCACCACATGCAGCGTGGAAAGGCCGTGGTGGCCCACTTCCTTGTCGTGCAAGTGGCGGGGGATGATGCCGGTCACGGTGCCGCCGGCGGTCAGGCAGGCGTCGGCCACCTGTCCCATCAGGCCTACCCGGCCGCCGCCGTAGACCAGCCCCAGGCCACGCTCGGCCAACTGCCGCCCCAGGGCCCGCGCCGCCGCGGCGAAAGCCGGATCGGCGCCGGGCGAGGAACCGCAGAACACGCACAGGCTTTTCATGGTGTCTCCTTCGCGCAGAGGGCGGCCAGGCGCCGCAGGCAGGCCTCGCGCCCGGCCTGATAGTCGCCCGCCTCCCACCAGCGTTCCACCTCGGCCAGCGCCTGGCCCACGGCCGGGCCGCGTGCCAGGCCCAGGGCCAGGGCATCCTCGCCGCGCACCGGCAGGCTGAGCGGCTTCCAGAGATCGGCCAGATCCAGCAGATGCTGCCAGCGGCCGGTTTCGGCGGCGGCGGTGCGGGCCTGCAGCGCCTTGCGTTCGGCCCAGGAAATCAGCACCAGATCGCGGAAGAGCCCGGCGCCGATGCGGTGCAGCAGGCGGCGGGCGGCGGCATCGTCCATATCCGGGGCGGGGCGCTGGGCGGGGGCGGCCAGGGCGATCAGGCGGCGGCCATCCGCCGCCGACAGCCGCAGCCGTTCGGCCAGGGCCTGGGCCCCGGCCCGGTCGGTGGACAGCACGGCGGCCAGACGGCGCAGGGCATCGGGGGCGATGTGGGGCCGGGCCAGGGCGCGGGTTTCCAGAAACACCAGCAGGCGCAGGCGGCCGAACTCGCGGGCTTCCGGCAACAGATGCGGCAAAACCTGTTCGCCGCGCATCAGCAGCAGGGTGGCGGCGGGATCGGGGGCCAGCAGCAGTTTGACCAGTTCGCCGTGGATGCGCTCGCCCGACAGCTCGGACAGGCGGGGCGCCAAGGCCCGGCAGGCCAGCAGGGCGTCGAGATCGGCGGGGGGCTTGCCGTAATAGGCGTTGAAGCGGAAGAAGCGCAGCAGGCGCAGCAGGTCCTCCTCGATGCGCTGGCGGGCATTGCCCACGAAGCGCACCCGCCTGGCGCCGAGATCGGCCAGACCGTCGAACGGATCGAAGATCATGCCGTCGGGTCGGGCGAACAGGGCGTTGATGGTCAGATCGCGCCGGGCGGCGTCGGCGGCCCAGTCATCGGTGAATTCCACGCGGGCGTGGCGGCCGAAGCTTTCCACATCGCGGCGCAGGGTGGTGATCTCGTAATGGGCATGGTCGATCACGGCGGTCACGGTGCCATGCGCCAGGCCGGTGGGGATGGCGCGGATTCCGGCCCGCTCCAGCAGCGCCATCACCGTGGCTGGCGGGTCCAGGGTGGCGATATCGATATCGTTGATGGGCCGGCCCAGCACCGAGTCGCGCACGCAGCCGCCGGCGAAGCGCACCTCGGCGCCATCGGCGGTCAGGGCGGCGATGACGGCGCGGGTTTCCGGCGCCGTCATCCAGGGCTGGGGCGGCAGCTGCCCCACCGGTTCATCGCGGGGCAGGAGCGGAGGGCGGCTGTTCAGCTCAGTCATGGCCGCCGGGGTGCAGGATTTCGGCCAGATTGACCAGCATGGCGGCGGTGGCGCCCCAGATGTAACGCTCCTGGTAGGGAATGGCGTAGTAGTAGCGTTTCTGGCCGTCCGCCGTCAGGCGGTGGTGTCGCTGATGGTTGCGCCGGTCCAGCAGGAAGGGCAGCGGCACCTCGAAAATCTCGGCCACCTCGAAGCTGTCGGGGGTCAGGCTGAAGGGCGGGCTGATCAGCCCCACCACCGGGATCACCCGGAATCCGGTGATGGTGACGTAAGGATCGAGATCGCCCGCCACCTCCACATGGCGGCGGTCCAGGCCGATCTCCTCCTCGGTTTCCCGCAGGGCGGTGGCGATGGGATTGTCGTCCTCGGCTTCCATGCGGCCGCCGGGAAAGCTGATCTGCCCGGCATGGTGGGCCAGATGGGCGGTCCGTTGGGTCAGCAGCACGAAGGGGCCATCCTCGCGCAGCACCAGGGGCACCAGCACCGCCGCCGCTGTCAGCGCCTGGTGCCGCTGCGGCTCCTGGTCGGCGGGGCGGTCGGCGGCCTCGGGGGCCAGAAGGCGGGCGGTGGCAACGTCGGAACGGTCGTGCCGGTGCGGCCGTTCGGCCAGCAGGCGCAGAATGGCGTCGCGGGTCAGACCAGTTCGTCCAGCTTGCCCAGTGGAAAGAAAATGCCTTTGCTCCATATGCCGTACAGGGTTTCCCCCCCTATGACTTCCTCGTTTCCCAGCGCCACCAGCTCGTAATAGACCGAACGGGCCAGACGCGCCTCCAGGCCGGGGCGCACCGTAAGATAGGGCGGGGCGCCGCCGCTGCCGCCATCGACGATGCGCAACGGATGCTGGGCATCCAAAGTCACCATCTCATCGACGTTGGTGCGGAAACTGTAGCAGCGTTGGCCGCTGGAACAGCAGGTGAAAAGTTCCACGGCGACGAAGGGAACATCCTCCACCTCGATTTCGCACTGTTCCATGGGGGTTTCCAGCCAATAGGCGCCGTCGGCGCGGCGCGTCAGCATGGAGGAGAACAGGCAGACCATCTCTTTGCGCGGGATGACCGAACCCTGATAGTACCATTTGCCGTCGCGGGCGATGCGCATGTCCAGTTTGCCGCAGCGGGGCGGCGCGGGCGCGGCCTCATCCGGCACAGGAGCGGTATGGCATGTGATGTTGTGCAACGTGATCGCTTCCCCTGGTGGTCCTGCCGGTGATCTTCGTTCTACAAAGTGGGGCAGGGCGGGGCCGCAGGCAATAGCCCTCACCAGGGAGTATGCAAATGCGCGATAAAAAAACCGGGGCGGATCAATGCGCGCCCAGGTTTTCCCCGGGGTCGCCCCAGCTGACGATTTTCCAGCGCCCGTCGGGGCGGCGGTGCAGCAGGAAATCCTGCGCCGGGGCGCCGGTGGCGCGGGCGTAGCGGCCCAGCTGGCCTTCGCGCTGATCCACGGTCAAAAGCACGTCGCCGGGCTGGGCGCGGGCCGGCATGTTGCCCTGCCCGGCCTCGATGCGCCGCGCCGCCAGGATGCGGTAGGCCAGATATTTGCCGGGATCGGACGGCGCCGTGAACACCTGGGCATATTGCTCGGCGCCGTCGTCCACCAGGCGGCACAGGGCCATCTGCCCGCGCTGGAAGCAGGCCAGCAGGGTTTCCACGGCGCAGAGCGGCGTGGCGGGGCTGCCGATGCAATGGCTGGAGCTGTTGCCGTCGCTCTGGGTGACGTAATACCACTGCCCCGGTCGCGCCAGGGGCGGCAGGCCGGGATCGGCCGCCATGGCCGGCCGGAGGATGGCCAGCAGCAGAACGGCGCAAAGCGGAAGAAACGGTCGAAAGGCGATCATGGCGGCATGGGCTATCACAGCCTAGGGCCGGGGTCCAGGGAAAGCGCGGTCTGTCCGGGATCGGCGCTTGAACACGCCGGGCCGGTCTTACACCAGGCGGTTGACCGGCGCCCCTCCGCTCCAGAAGGCCTCCAGCCCCTCCGCCAGCAGCCGGCCCATGGCGTTGCGGGTTTCCAGGGTGGCGCTGCCGATATGGGGCAGCATGAACAGGGTGGGCAGGGTGTAGTAGCGCGGATAAAGCGCCGGTTCGCCATCGAAAACATCGAGTCCGGCGGCGGCCACATGGCCGCTGTCCAGGGCATCGGCCAGATCGGCGTCCACCACCACGCTGCCGCGGCCGATATTGACGACGATGGCGCCCGGCGGCAGCCGGGCGATGCGTTCCTTGTTCAGCAGGCCGCGCGTGGCCTCGCCGCCGGGGCAGGCCAGCACCAGCACCTGGGCGGCGGCCAGCAGAGCGTCGAGGCTGGGATGATAGGTGGCGCCGCCCTCCAGGTCGGCGGGCAGGCGGCTGCGGTTGTGGTAATGGATGGGCATGCGGAAGGCGCGGGCCCGGTCGGCGATGGCCCGGCCCAGCCGCCCCATGCCGACGATGCCCAGACGCTTGCCGGTGATGTCCCAGCCGTTCAGCTGGGTGGGGGTCCAGCCGGTCCAGCGCCGTTCGCGCAGCAGGGCGATGGCCTCGGTGGCGCGCCGCGCCGCTCCCAGCATCAGCAGCAGGGCGGCCTCGGCGCAGGCGTCGGTCAGCACGTCGGGGGTGGAAAACACCGCCAGGCCCTTTTCCGCCGCCGCCGTCAGATCCAGATGGTCGTGCCCCACGGAATAGGTGGCCAGGGCCTGCAGGCTGGCGGGCAGGCGGCCGATCAGGGCGCGGTCCACCCGGGTGGGGGCGGTGACCACCAGGGCATCGTGCCCGGCCGCCCCGGCCACGATGTCGTCGGCCGAAAGTGGCGGACCGTCGCCGGCATAGGTCACGGCGAAGGCGCGGGCGAACTCCGCCACCACCGAGGGCGGCAGGGCGCAGGCGATGAACAGGCGGCGCATGGGCGGGCTCCTAACTATGCAGGCCGGGGGCTTCCTGGCCGGTGCTGGCCACATATTCGCTGTAGCCGCCGGCATACTGGTGCACGCCCTCCGGGGTGAGCTCCAGCACCCGGTTCGACAGGGCGGCCAGGAAGCGGCGGTCGTGCGAAACGAACAGCATGGTGCCGTCGTAGTCGGCCAGGGCCTTGATCAGCATTTCCTTGGTATCGAGATCGAGATGGTTGGTGGGTTCGTCCAGCACCAGGAAATTGGGCGGGTTGAACAGCATCAGGGCCATCACCAGCCGGGCCTTTTCGCCGCCCGACAGCACCCGGCAGCGTTTTTCCACATCATCGCCGGAAAAGCCGAAGCAGCCGGCCAGGGCGCGCAGCGATCCCTGGTTGGCCTGGGGGAAATGATCCTCCAGGGTTTCGAAGAGGCTGCGCTCGCCGTCCAGCTGGTCCATGGCGTGCTGCGAGAAATAGCCCATGCGCACGCTGGCCCCCACGGTAACGCTGCCCTGATCGGGATCGGCGGTTTTGGCCACCAGCTTCAGCAGGGTGGATTTGCCGGCGCCGTTCACCCCCATCACGCACCAGCGCTCCTTGCGGCGGATCATGAAGTCCAGACCGTCGTAGATCACCTTGGCGCCGTAGCGCTTGTGCACCTCCTTCAGCACCGCCACATCCTCGCCCGAGCGGGGGGAGGGCGGGAATTCGAAGGCCACCGACTGGCGCCGCCGCGGCGGCTCGAAACGTTCGATCTTGTCGAGCTTCTTCACCCGGCTTTGCACCTGGCTGGCGTGCGAGGCGCGGGCCTTGAAGCGCTCGATGAACTTGATCTCCTTGGCCAGCATGGCCTGCTGGCGCTCGAACTGGGCCTGCTGCTGCTTTTCGTTCAAGGCCCGCTGCTGCTCATAGAAGGCGTAATCGCCGGCATAGCTGTTGAGGCCGCCGTCGTCGATCTCGATGATCTTGCTGACGATGCGGTTCATGAACTCGCGATCGTGCGAGGTCATCAGCAGGGCGCCCTCGTAGCCCTTGAGGAAGGCTTCCAGCCAGATCAGGCTTTCCAGATCCAGGTGGTTGCTGGGTTCGTCCAGCAGCATGGCGTCGGGGCGCATCAGAAGGATGCGGGCCAGGGCCACGCGCATCTTCCAGCCGCCGGACAGGCGGCCCACGTCCATGTCCATCATCTCCTGGCTGAAGCTCAGGCCGGCCAGCACCTCGCGGGCCTTGCCCTCCAGCTCGTAGCCGCCCAGCTCCTCGAAGCGGGCCTGCACCTCGCCGTAGCGCTCGACGATGCCGTCCATCTCGTCGGCGCGCTCGGGGTCGCACATGGCGGCCTCCAGCGTGGCCAGCTCGGCGGCGACGGCGCTGACCGGGCCGGCGCCGTCCATCACCTCGGCCACGGCGCTGCGCCCGGCCATCTCGCCCACATCCTGGTTGAAATAGCCGATGGAAACGCCCTTCTCCACCGAGACCTGGCCGTCGTCGGGCTGTTCCTCGCCGGTGATCATGCGGAACAGGGTGGTTTTGCCGGCGCCGTTGGGGCCGACCAGCCCCACCTTCTCGCCGCGGTTGAGGGCGGCGAAGGCTTCGCAAAAAAGGATGCGGTGGCTGTTCTGCTTGCTGATGTTTTCGAAACGGATCATGGGGCGGGGACGGCTCTTGGGGACGGGAGGCCTCTTATGCCACAGGAGGGCCGGGGAACGGGCACAGAAAAAGGATGCGTTCCCGCCGGGAGTATGTCTCCATCGCAGCCATGGACATGGTCTTCTTCCTTCTCATCGCCGGCGCCTTCGCCACCGCCGCCTGGCGGCAATGGCTGTGGACGGGGGCGGCGGGCGATGGCCCCATGGCCGCCCTGGGCCAGGCCGCCCTGTCCTCGGCGGGCGAGGCGGTGAGCCTGGGCATCGGCCTGGTGGGCGCTCTGGCGCTGTTTCTGGGGCTGATGGCGGTGGCCGACAGGGCCGGACTGATGCGGGGCCTGGCCCGGCTGCTGCGCCCCGTCCTCCACCGGCTGTTTCCCGAGGTGCCGCCCGATCATCCGGCCATGGGGGCCATGGTGATGAATGTGGCGGCCAACATGCTGGGGCTGTCCAACGCCGCCACGCCGTTCGGCCTGAAGGCCATGCGCGAGCTGGAGCGCCTGAACGCCGTTCCCGGCACCGCCAGCGATTCCATGGTGCTGTTCCTGGCCCTGAACACCGCCAACGTCACCCTGCTGCCCACCCATGTGATGGCCCTGCGCGCCGCCGTGGGCTCGCACGATCCGGCGGCGGTGATCGCCACCACCCTGTTCGCCACCCTGTGGTCGTGCGGGCTGGCGGTGCTGCTGGCCAAGGCGGGGCGGCGCTGGTTTCCCGTCCGCCCGCCGTCGGGCGCGGCCCCGGCGCCCCAAGGCCGCCACCAGCCTCAGGCGGTGCCGCCGCCGGCCCCGCTTTGGGCCAGTGGTCTGGCCGTGCTGGCGGCGCTGGCGCTGCTGCCGGTCACCCTGTTGTGGGGGCGGACCCTGTCGCCCTGGGTGATTCCGGCGCTGATCGTGCTGATTCTGGCGGCGGGGCTGGCGCGGCGGGTGGACATCTATGCCGCCTTCGTGGCCGGAGCCAGGGAGGGGCTGCTGCTGTCCCTGCGCCTGATCCCCTATCTGGTGGCCATTCTGATGGCGGTGGGGCTGTTCCGGCAAAGCGGGGCCATGGCGCTGCTGCTGGAGCCCGTGGGCCGCCTGCTGACGCCGCTGGGCCTGCCGCCCCAGGCCCTGACCATGGCGGCGCTGCGCACACTGTCGGGCTCGGCCAGTTTCGGCTATCTGGCCAGCCTGATGAAAACCGGCGGCATCGGCCCCGACAGCTATCTCGGTATCCTGCTGGGCAGCATCTACGGCTCCAGCGAAACCACCTTTTACGTGCTGGCGGTCTATTTCGGCGCCGTGGGCATCCGCCGCATCCGCCATGCCCTGCTGGTGGGGCTGCTGGCCGATCTGGCCGGACTGGCGGGCTCGGTGCTGATCTGCCGCTGGCTTTACGGCGGATAAGGGCGGTGGCCGGTGACCGCTTGCGGCCACCGGTATCCAGCGAGCCTTGAGCGCGAGCGGCCAAGGCGGCGGATGCCGCCGCCCGGCGAGGGGCGATACAACCGGTCAATTCATTGGCCGGTTGGTACAGCTTATTGCGCCCGCACGATTTTGCCGTTGGTGGTGCAGGCCGGATCGGCCAGATCCACGTAAACATCGGCCACGCTGTCCGGGGTGGCCAGGGTGGCCTGATCCTCGCCGGGGAAGGCCTCGATGCGCAGGCGGGTGGACACCACGCCGGGATCCACCAGATTGATCTTGAGCTTGGTGGTGCGGGCCACTTCCGCCGCCCAGGTCAGCACCAGGGTTTCCAGGGCCGCCTTGCTGGCGGCGTAGGCGCCCCAGAAGGGGTGGGGTTCGTTGACCACCGCCGAGGTGGTGAAGATGGCCCGCCCGGCGTCGGAATGGCGCAGCAGCGGATCGAACCCGCGGATCAGCCGCCAGTTGGCGGTGCAGTTCACCGCCATCACCTCGTTCCAGTCTTTCAAGGAATAGTGCCCCACCGGCGACAGCCCGCCCAGCACCCCGGCATTGCCCACCAGGATGTCCAGCTTGCCGAAGCGCTGGAACAGCGAGGCGCCCATGCGGTCGATATCCTCGGGCTGGCGCAGATCCAGCGGCACCAGGGTGGCCTTGCCGCCCAGGGCGCGGATCTCGTCGTCCACCTCTTCCAGGCCGGCCTGGCTGCGGGCCAGCAGCACCACCTGGGCACCCTCGGCGGCGAAGCGTTTGGCCACGGCGGCGCCGATACCGCGCGAGGCGCCGGTGATGAGGGCCACCCGGCCCTCCAGGCGCTTGCTCCGCGGGGTGTCCTCGGCGGCGGGGGTCTGTTCGGTCGTCATGTGCTCAATGGCCTCCGGTCAGGGTGCTGAAGGCGCACGGATCCTCGCCGCCGCTCTGGTCGGTCAGGGTGATGGGATAGTCGCCGGTGAAGCAGGCGTCGCAATATTGCGGATGCTCGCCGTCGCGGGCCTCCTCGCCCACGGCGCGGTAGAGGCCGTCCAGCGAGATGAAGGCCAGGCTGTCGACGCCGATGAGCTTGGCCATGCCGGCCACATCGTAGCGGGCGGCCAGCAGCTTTTCGCGCTCCGGGGTATCGATGCCGTAGAAGCAGGAATAGGTGGTGGGCGGGCTGGAGATGCGCATATGCACCTCGGTGGCGCCGGCCTGGCGCACCATTTCCACGATCTTGGTCGAGGTGGTGCCGCGCACGATGGAATCATCCACCAGCACCACGCGCTTGCCGGCGATATGGGCGCGGTTGGCGTTGTGCTTCAGCTTGACGCCGAGGTGGCGGATGCTGTCGGTGGGTTCGATGAAGGTGCGGCCCACATAGTGGTTGCGGATGATGCCCAGCTCGAAGGGAATGTTGGCCTGGGCGGCATAGCCCAGGGCGGCGGGCACGCCGGAATCCGGCACCGGGATGACCACGTCGGCCTCGACATGGCTTTCGCGGGCCAGTTCCTGGCCGATGCGCTTGCGCACCTCGTACACGCTGGTGCCTTCCATCACGCTGTCGGGGCGGGCGAAGTAGATGTATTCGAAGATGCAGAAGCGCTGCTTCACCTTGTGGAAGGGCTTCAGCGAGCGCAGGCCGTTGTGGTCGATGATCACCAGTTCGCCGGCTTCGACATCGCGCACGAACTCGGCGCCGACGATATCAAGGGCGCAGGATTCCGAGGCCAGAATCCACGAACCGCCCAGCTTGCCCAGCACCAGCGGGCGGATCCCTAAGGGATCGCGCACGCCGATCACCGAGTTCTGGGTCAGGCAGACCAGAGAATAGGCGCCTTCCACCTGGCGCAGGGCATCGATCACCCGCTCTTCCACGGTGGAATAAAGGCTGATGGCGATCAGATGGACGATCACCTCGGTATCGGTGGTGGATTGGAACAGGCAGCCGCGCCGCACCAGCTGCTTGCGCAAGGTCAGGGCGTTGGTCAGGTTGCCGTTATGGCCGATGGCCAGGCCGCCGAACTCGAAATCGGCAAACAGCGGCTGCACGTTGCGCAGCATGGTTTCGCCGGTGGTGGAATAGCGCACATGGCCGATGGCCATGGTGCCCGGCAGCTTCTTGATCACCGCCTCGGTGCCGAAATTGTCGGCCACGTGGCCCGAGCCGCGGTGGGAATGGAAATGTTCGCCGTCGGTGCTGACGATGCCCGCCGCCTCCTGGCCGCGATGCTGCAGGGCATGCAGGCCGAGCGCGGTGAGCGAGGCGGCGCCGTTATGGCCGAAAATGCCGAAGACACCGCACTCTTCCTTGAGTTTGTCGTCATCGAAGGGATTGGTGGTCAACATCTGGGAGAAATCCTGGGTCATTTCGTCGTCTCGATCAGCCGTTCAAGGCCGCGGTTGTCGTAGGAGGGGGTGGCTTCGGTCTTCTGCGCGGGCTTGGCCGCCGGGGCGGCGCCGGGGGCGGCGGGGGCCGCCGGAGCCTGATCGGCGCCCGCCGGGCGCGGCGAATTCAGGCGTTCGTACATTTCCTGCATTTTCTGGGCCTGGCTGGCGGCATCCTGGGCGGCGCGGGCCTTGTCCTCGATGCTGGAAAGCTGCGAGGGCACCATGGATTGCAGCATATGGGCGCCGAAGGCCAGCAGCGGCCGGGTTTTGGCCTCGGTCAGCACCTGGGGCTCGCCCGGGGCCATCAGCTTGGTCACCAGGATGAACACCAGGCTGGCCAGCACCAGGCCGCGCGCCAGCCCGAAGGCGAAGCCCAGCGAACGGTCCACCGAGCTGATGGCGCTTTTCTGCACGCTGCGGGAAATGGCGTGGGTGATGAGCGAGCTGACCAGCAGCACCGCCAGGAACAGCGCCACGCCGCCGGCCACATCGGCCACGGTGGGGCTGGAGATGTATTTGCTGGTGAAGGGGCGGGTATAGGGCAGGCCCCAAAAGGCGGCCAGACCGGCGGCCACCCAGCCGGCCATGGCCAGGGTTTCATAGACGAAGCCGCGCATCAGGGCGAAAACGCCCGAGGCCAGCAGCAACACCACGACGGCGATATCAACAGCGTTCAACGTCCAGCACCCCTGCCTTCGAGTTTCAGCCTTTGCCCGCGGGGCGGAACAACGACACCAGATCCTGCACATGCCCGATGCGCCGCGCCGTGATGGCGCCGTCGCCGGGGGGCTTGCCGCCCTTGCCGCCCTGGCGGCGCAGGGCCGGGGCCAGGGCCTGGGCGAAGCCCAGCTTGGCGGCCTCCTTCAGACGGGCATCCATCTGGCTGACGGCGCGCACCTCGCCGGAAAGACCGATTTCCCCGAACACCACCATGTCGGCATCCACCGGGATATCGGTCGAGGAGGAGAGCAGCGCCGCGGCCACGGCCAGATCGGCCGCCGGCTCGCCGATGCGCAAACCGCCTGCGACGTTGAGATATACATCATTGCCGCCCAGCGCAAGGCCGCAGCGCGCATCCAGCACCGCCAAAATCATGGACAGCCGCCCGCTGTCCCAGCCGATCACCGCCCGGCGCGGCGTGCCCAGGGCCGAAGGCGCCACCAGGGCCTGGATTTCCACCAGCATGGGGCGCGAGCCCTCCACCCCGGCAAACACGCAAGAGCCGCTGACATTGCCGCGCCGTTCCGCCAGGAACAGCGCCGAGGGATTGGGCACGCCGTCGAGGCCGCGGTCCGACATTTCGAAGACGCCGATCTCGTCGGTGGCGCCGAAGCGGTTCTTCACGGCGCGCAGGATACGGAACTGATGGCCGCGTTCGCCCTCGAAATAAAGCACGCAGTCCACCATGTGTTCCAGCACGCGCGGCCCGGCGATCTGGCCGTCCTTGGTGACGTGGCCCACCAGAAACAGGGTGAAGCCCCGCCGCTTGGCCAGGCGGATCAGTTCGGCGGCGCTGGCCCGCACCTGGGCCACGGTGCCCGGCGCCGAATCCAGGCTGTCGAGATACATGGTCTGGATCGAATCGATCACCACCACCGCCGGCGGCTCGCCCTGCTCCAGGCTGGCGACGATATCGCGCAAGGAGGTGGCCGAGGCCAGCTGCACCGGCGCTTCCGCCAGGCCGAGGCGCAGGGCGCGCAGCCGCACCTGATCCACCGCCTCCTCGCCCGAGATGTAGAGGCACTGCGCCTCCTGGGCCAGGGCGGCCACGGTTTGCAGCAGCAGGGTGGATTTGCCGATGCCGGGATCGCCGCCCACCAGCAGGCAGGAACCGGGCACCAGCCCGCCGCCGCACACCCGGTCCAGCTCGGCGATGCCGGTCACCCGCCGCGCCGGCGGCGCCGAGACGCCGCGCAAGCTGACGAAATCGAGACGCTTGCCGCCCCGCCCGGCGCCCAGGCCCTTGGGCACGCTTTCACGCGCCTCTTCCTCGGTGATGGAATTCCAGGCGCCGCAGGCCTCGCACTTTCCTACCCAGCGCGGAGTAACGGCGCCGCATTCCTGGCAAACGTAACGGGAGGTGCTTTTGGCCAAACCGGGTGTCCTGACTGAAGCGCGGTCTGGCAACGCCGGTGCGCGCGTAAAGCCTTGGCGGCGCTTGAGCGCCAAAGGCAGAAAACCGTTAGAGCCTGTCCAGCCTATCCGGACAGGCCCCTAACGGCGCAGTTCCATCTTGATCGGCCCCTCGGCGCGGCCATGGATGAACTGGTCCACGAACGGATTGTCGGCCTGATCGACCTCGGCGGTGCGGCCCACCCATACCAGCTGGCCGTGGTAGAGCATGGCCATGCGGTCGCTGATCTTGCGGGCCGAATGCATGTCGTGGGTGATGGAGACGGCGGTGGCCCCCAACTCCTTCACGCATTTGACGATGAGATCGTTGATGACGTCGGCCATGATGGGGTCGAGGCCGGTGGTGGGTTCATCGAAGAAGATGATCTCGGGCTCGGTGGCGATGGCGCGGGCCAGCCCCACGCGCTTTTGCATGCCGCCCGACAATTCGGCCGGATAAAGCTCGCCCACTTCGGCACCCAGGCCGACGGCGTAAAGTTTCTCCACCGCCTTGTCCTTGGCGCGGCGGCGTTCCATCTTGTGGCCCTGGATCAGGCCGAAGGCGACATTTTCCCACACCTTCAGCGAATCGAACAGGGCGGCCCCCTGGAACAGCATGCCGAACTTGCGCATCACCTGTTCCCGGTCGCGGGGCTGCATCTCCACCACGTCCTCGCCATCCACCAGAATCCGGCCCCGATCGGGCCGCATCAGGCCCAGGATGCATTTCAGGGTCACCGATTTGCCCGAACCCGAGCCGCCGATGATGACGAAGCTTTCCGCCGGAGCGATTTCGACGGTGACGCCATCCAGCACCGTTTTGGCGCCGAAACTTTTATGCACGTCGATCAGTTGGATCTTGGGTGTCTGGGTCATTTGTCGAAAAACAGCGCGGTAAGGGTGTAGTTCAGGGTCAGGATCAGGATCGAGGCCGACACCACCGCATTGGTTGTCGCCTGTCCCACGCCTTGCGCACCGCCCTTGGAATGATACCCGTGATAGCAGCCCATCAGCGCGATGATGAAGCCGAACACCGAGGCCTTGACCAGGCCCGAGATCACATCGAGCGGTTTCAGATATTCCCAGGTGCTGTGCAGATAGGTGGCCGGATTGTAGCCCAGTTTATAGGCCCCCACCACGAAACCGCCGAACACGCCGATGATATCGGCCACCACCACCAGCATGGGCAGGGTGATGAAGCCGGCGATGATGCGCGGTGCCACCAGGTACTTGAAAGGATTGGTCGAGAGGGTGGTCAGGGCGTCCACTTGCTCGGTTACCCGCATGGTGCCGATCTCGGCGGCCATGGCGGCGCCGATGCGGCCCGCCACCATCAGCCCGGCCAGCACCGGGCCCAGTTCGCGGGTGATGGAGATCACCACCACGGTGGCCACCGCCCCTTCCGCCGAAAAGCGGGCGAAGCCGGTATGGCTTTGCAGGGCCAGCACCATGCCGGTGAAGATGGCGGTCAGGCCCACCACCGGCAGCGAGAAATAGCCGATCTCGATCATCTGGCGCAGGATCAGGCGCGGATAGATGGGCGGGCGCACGCAGTGCGAAAGGGCGATGCCGCAGAAATTGATAAGACGGCCGGTATGCCGCAGGAAAGACAGGAAAAACACGCCGATCGGGGCCAGGAAGTTCATCAGGCCGCTCCGCCCAAGTAATGCCGGTGATACCGCGCCCCCAGCGCGGTGAGGATTTCGTAGCCGATGGTGCCCGCGGCGCGGGCGATGGCGTCGGCGTCGTGGCCGGGCCCCATCAGGGTGATGCTGTCGCCGGGGCGGGCGGTGCTGGCGATGCCAACATCGAAGATCGTAAGATCCATGGAAACCCGTCCGACCAATGGCACTGGCTGTTCTCCGAAATGGCCGCATCCCCGGTTGCCCAGGGCGCGGAACAGGCCATCGGCATAGCCGGCGGCCACGATCGCCAGCCGGGTGGGGGCCGCGCAACGATAGCTGGCACCATAGCCAACGCTGTCTCCGGCGTCAACGTCACGCACCTGCAGGATGCGGGCCGCAAGCCGGGCCACCGGCGCCATGGGATTGGCGGCGCCGGGCGTGGGATTGAGGCCGTAGAGGGCGGCGCCGGGCCGGGTCCAGTCGGCATGCCAGGCCGGACCCAGGAAAATGCCCGACGAGGCGGCAAGGCTGCCGGGCAGGCCGGGGAACAGGGCGCGGGCGGCGGCGAAGCGCTGGCGCTGCAGGGCGTTCAGGGGATGCTCCGGTTCGTCGGCGCAGGCCAGATGGCTCATCAGCAGGCGCGGATCGATGCCGGCCAGCAGGGCCGGATCGGCGGACAGCCGGGCCAGGTCGGCGGCGGAAAGGCCGAGGCGGCGCATGCCGGTATCCACATGCAGGGCGGCGGGCAGGGGGCGCTGCTGCCGGGTGGCCAGGGCCCGCCAGTCGGCCACCTGCTCCAGGGAATTCAGCACCGGCCACAGCCCGGCCCCGGCGAAGAGGGACGCCGTGCCCGGCAGCGGCCCCGACAGCACCAGGATCTCGGCTTCGGGCCGCCCGGCGCGCAGGGCCAGTCCCTCGTCGAGGGTGGCCACCACGAAACGGCGGCAGCCCGCCGCCGCCAGGGCGGCGGCCACCGGAGCGGCGCCCAGGCCGTAGGCGTCGGCCTTGACCACGGCGGCGGCGTGGCAGGCCGGGCTCTGGCGGGCTTCCAGGGCGCGCCAGTTGGCGGCGATGGCGTCGAGGTCGATGAAAAGCACCGCCCCGGTCTGAGCCGGAACCTGAGGGGGAAAAGGGGAAACCGACATGCCGGGATTATTCCAAGGGGATTTCGGTGCCGTGCCAGTTGTCCAGATCGGCGAAGCGGGTGTACTGGCCGTCGAAGAACAGGCGCACCGCCCCCACCGGGCCGTGGCGCTGCTTGGCGATGATGGTTTCGGCGGTGTTGGTGACCTCGGCCAGGCGCTTGTGCCAGTCCTCGTACCGCTGGTTGAACTTGTCCTCGGCCTCTTCCGGACGGCGGCCGGGTTCGGCGCGCTCCAGATAATATTGTTCGCGGAATACGAACATCACCACGTCGGCGTCCTGCTCGATGGAGCCGGATTCGCGCAAGTCGGCCAGCTGCGGCCGCTTGTCCTCGCGCTGTTCCACGGCGCGCGACAGCTGCGACAGCGCCAGCACCGGCACGTTCAGCTCCTTGGCCAGGGCCTTCAGGCTGCGGGTGATGTCGGAGATTTCCTGCACGCGGTTTTCCGAGCGTTTGCCGGTGGTGCCCTGCAGCAGCTGCAGGTAATCGATGACGATCATGCCCAGCCCGTGGGTGCGGGCCAGGCGGCGGGCGCGGGTGCGCACCGCCGACACCGACAGCGCCGGGGTGTCGTCGATGTAAAGCGGCAGTTCGTTCAGTTCCTGGGCCGCCACCACCAGCCGCTCGAACTCGTCGGGGCGCAGCTCGCCCTGGCGGATGGCGTGGGAATTGATCTCGCAGCGTTCGGCCAGAATACGGGTGGCCAGCTGATCGGCCGACATTTCCAGCGAGAAGAAGGCCACCACCGCCCCTTCCACGCATTTTTTCTCGCCGGTGGGCGCGGTTTCCCAGCGGCAGGCCTTGGCGGCGTTGAAGGCCATGTTGGTGGCCAGGGCGGTTTTGCCCATGGAGGGGCGGCCGGCCAGGATCAGCAGATCGGAACTGTGCAGGCCGCCCAGTTTCTTGTCGAGATCCCGCAGGCCGGTGGTCACGCCCGAGAGTTTGCCCTCGCGCTTGTGGGCGGCCTCGGCCAGCTCGATGGCGGCGAGAACGCTGGCCTTGAAGGGGCGGAAGCCGCCTTCGGCCTGCCCGGCGGTGGCCAGCTCGAACAGCCGCCGCTCGGCCAGCTCGATCTGGCCCACGGCCTCGATCTCCAGGCCGGGTTGGAAGGCGTCGTTGACCATGTCCTCGCCCACGGCGATCAGTTCGCGGCGCAGGTGCAGGTCGAAGATCAGGCGGCCGTAATCCTCGGCATTGATGATGGTGACCGCCGCCGCCGCCAGACGGGCCAGATAGGCGTCGCCGCCCAGTTCGATCAGGCCGGGATCGCCGCCCAGATAGGTCTTCAGGGTGACGGGGTTGGCGATCTGGTTGCGCAGGCCCAGGGTTTGGCAGGCCTCGAAAATGCGGCCGTGCACCGGATCGGCGAAATGTTCGGGGCGCAGGAATTCCGCCACCTTTTCCAGGGTGCGGTTGTTGGCCAGGATGGCGCCCAGCAGGGCCTGTTCCGCCTCGTAATTATGGGGGGGAATACGCGGGGCGGCCGGTTCGGGAGAAGGCTCCGAAGGCAGGAAAGACGGGCTGGCGGGCGACATGGCGCGATGCTAGCAGATGCGGGCGCGGAAGGGCAGGGCAAAAGCCCGGCGCCGCCTGTGCATAAGGGGGATAACAGCCTGTGAACAACGGGGATAATCCCCGCCGCCAGGAGGGCGCGGGCGGCGCGCCGGGTCATCCGGAGCGCCGCCCGCGCTGTTCACTGGTCGGGCGGACGAAGGATCGAGCCGGCCTGAAATCAGGCCTGTTCGTCCTCGGCGGCGTCCTCGGCCGGAGCGGCGTCTTCGGCCTCGGCCTCGGCGGCCTCTTCAGCTTCAGCCTGCTGCGCGGCCTTGGCGGCGCGTTCGGCTTCTTCCTGCGAGCGGGCGATGGTCACGTTGACGTTGACCGAGACTTCCGGATGCAGCGACACGCGGATGGCGTAGCTGCCCAGGCTCTTGATCGGGGTGTCGAGATGCACCTGGCGGCGCTCGATGGTGTAGCCGGCGTCCTTGATGGCCTCGGCCACGTCGCGGCCCGACACCGAGCCGTAGAGCATGCCGCCCTCGCCGGCCTGGCGGATCAGCAGCAGGGCCAGGGCGTCCATCTTGACGGCCACGGCCTGGGCCTCTTCACGGCGCTGCAGGTTGGCGGCCTCGAGCTGGGCGCGCTGAGACTCGAAACGGGCCTGATTGGCCGGGGTGGCGCGCAGCGCCTTCTTCTGGGGCAGCAGGTAGTTGCGGGCGAAACCGGTCTTCACCGTCACGGTGTCGCCCATCTGGCCCAGCTTCTCGATGCGCTCAAGCAGAATGACTTCCATTACTTTTCCTCCTGGCCGCGGGCATCCTGCCTGCGCGGCCTCGTCCAATGCCTAACCAATCCCAGTCCAGCAACGGCGAACAGCGCCCACTGGAACAAAACAACAAACGACACATAGAACAGACCCAGCCACAGCCTTCCGGCCGGATAGCGCCGCAGCATCTGATGCACCACCGCCAACCCGCAGAAGGTATAAGGCAGTACCAGAACCACGGCGGCGTTGCGGGCCACGTAGCCCGCGTTGCCGGGGGCCAGGAACCCGATGCCCGCCGCCACCGCCAGGGCCGCCGCCACCCACCAGGGCAGCAGCATGTCGGCGTAGGACGGCGTGGGGCGCCGGGCCCGTTCGGCCCTGACCACGATCCACTGGGCGGCCACGCCGTTGATCACCGCGATGACCAGCCAGGCGCAGCAGGCCAGGGCGGGCATCAGGGCGGTCCACAGGCCGATCAGCGTTTCACGCATGCCCGGCGGGGCTTCGGCGGCCATCGGCCCCTTGGTCACCTGATCCAGGAAATCGGCCACATGCTTGTGCATCAGCCCCTGGATATCGATGCCCTGGGCGGCCATGATCGCCGCTCCCGCCAGCATCAGCGCCACCGCGGCCCCCGTCAGGGTGGCCAGCACCGCGCCGGGAGAACTCCACTGATCGATCACCACCGCCGGAGCGCGGCCTTCGCCGTCCTCAAGGGTGGTCTGGCGGCGCCGCAGGGCCGCGGCCACCAAAATCAGGGCCGGGGCCGCCGCCACCATGGCGAAACTGGGAACCGCATGGATCATGCCGGTTCCCGCCACCACCGCCGCTGCCAGAACCGCGGCCAGGAAAGCCTGCAGCGGTCCGGCCGACAGCCCGATCAGCATCAGGGGCAAAGGCACCAGATAGATCAGCAGAATGCCCAGCGCACCCCCGGAAATCACCGAGAGAAATACTACGCCGCTGGCCAGTCCCGCCGCACCTGTCAGCCCGAAGCCCTTGAACATCGGAGTTCCTCGCGGACAGACCGGGCGGCCCGCCCCGCTCAAGGAGCCGCCGCCCGGCGTGCCGGTCGCTCTATGGTTCAGCCGTCGCTTACTTCACCACGTAGGGCAAGAGGCCCAGGAAGCGGGAGCGCTTGATGGCACGGGCCAGTTCGCGCTGCTTCTTGGCCGACACCGCGGTGATGCGGCTCGGGACGATCTTGCCGCGTTCCGAGATGAAGCGCTGCAACAGCTTGATGTCTTTGTAATCGATCTTCGGCGCGCCTTCGCCCGAGAACGGGCAGGTCTTGCGGCGGCGGAAGAACGGACGGCGGGCGCCGCCGGCGGGGCGGGCGGTCGCGGCGCCCGGGGTACGGGTTTCGGTCTTCATGCCTCGGCTCCTTCAGTGCTGCGCGGGCCACGGCCATAGCCTTCGCGGCCATAACCGCCTTCACGGCGGGGGCGGTCGCCGTCTTCGCGGCGCGGACGCTCGTCGCGCTGGTTCTTGCTCTGCATGACGGCCGACGGGCCTTCTTCGAGCTCTTCGACGCGCACGGTCTGGAAACGCAGGATGTCCTCGTTCAGCGACATCTGGCGTTCCATCTCCTTGACGGCGGCGGACGGCGCATCGATGTTCAGGAGAACATAATGACCCTTGCGGTTCTTCTTCATGCGGTAGGCGATGTTGCGCAGGCCCCAATATTCACGCTTGGAAACCTGGCCGCCAAGGCCGATGAGGACATTGGTCAGATCGTCGGTCAGGGTCTCCACCTGGGTGGTGGCGATGTCCTGACGCGCGATGACCACGCATTCATAAAGCGACATTCAAGCACTCCTTACGGCTTGTCTCTTCCCATCGCGCCCTGTCGAGGAGGCGCGCGAGCATAGCCGGCACCATGCCGGCAAGGAGCAAGAAGCCGCGCAATATACACGAAAGCCGCCGGGGCGCAAGCTTTCCTGCGGCGCCGCAGCCGCCGGACGGGCGAAAAATCCTCTTCCCGGCGGCGCAGGGCACTTGACTTGACCGCCCCAAACGCTATTCCTAGCCGGTTCACTGGATCATGAGGTCAAGATGTCGCGCGCTATCGTCTTTCCGGGGCAGGGCTCCCAGGCCGTGGGCATGGGCCGGGAACTGGCCGAGGCCTTCCCCGCCGCCCGTCACGTCTTCGAAGAGGTGGACGAGGCGCTGCAGCAGAATCTCACCCGCATCCTGTGGGAAGGCCCCGAGGCCGAGCTGACCCTGACCGAAAACGCCCAGCCCGCCCTGATGGCCGTATCGCTGGCGGTGGTGCGGGTGCTGGCCGAGCAGGGCAACTGGCATCTCGGCGAACAGGCCGCCTTCGTGGCCGGGCACAGCCTGGGCGAATATTCGGCCCTGGCCGCCGCCGGCACCTTTTCTCTGGCCGATACCGCCCGCCTGCTGAAAACCCGCGGCCAGGCCATGCAAAAGGCGGTGCCGGTGGGGCAGGGCGCCATGGCCGCCCTGCTGGGCGCCGAGCTTGAGCAGGCCCGGGCCATCGCCGCCGAGGCGGCCCAGGGCGAGGTGTGCCAGGTGGCCAACGATAATTCGGTGGGTCAGATCGTGATTTCCGGGGCCAAGGCCGCCATCGAGCGGGCCATCGCCCTGGCCGCCGCGCAGGGGCTGAAGCGGGCCATGCTGCTGCCGGTGTCCGCCCCCTTCCATTGCGCGCTGATGCGGCCCGCCGCCCAGGTGATGGCCGAGGCCCTGGCGGGGGTGTCCATGCAGGCGCCGGTGGTGCCGGTGGTGGCCAACGTGGCCGCCGAGGCGGTGTCCGATCCGGCGCGCATCCGCGCCCTGCTGGTGGAACAGGTCACCGGCAGCGTGCGCTGGCGTGAAAGCGTGCTTTATATGAAGGCCCAAGGGGTGGAGCAGCTGGTGGAGGCCGGCGCCGGCAAGGTGCTGGCCGGCCTGACCAAGCGCATCGACAAGGAGGTTTCGGCCCTGTCCTTGAACACCCCCGCCGACATCGAGGCCTTTCTGAAGGCCTGAGCCGTTCTTTCCAAGAGGAGTTCCTGATGTTCGATCTTACGGGCAAAACCGCCCTGGTCACCGGTGCCTCGGGCGGCATCGGCGGGGCCATCGCCAAGGCCCTGCACGCCCAGGGCGCCACCGTGGCGCTGTCGGGCACCCGGCGCGAGGCGCTGGAGGCGGTGGCGGCCGAGCTGGGCGGCGAGCGGGTGCGGGTGGTTCCGGCCAACCTGTCCGACGCCGCTTCGGTGGAGCAGCTGGCCAAGGAGGCCGAGGCGGCCCTGGGCAGCCTGGACATTCTGGTGAACAATGCCGGCCTGACCCGCGACGGTCTGGTGCTGCGCATGAAGGACGAGGACTGGCAGAGCGTGCTCGACGTCAATCTCACCGCCGCCTTCCGCCTGTCGCGCGCCGCCCTGCGCGGCATGATGAAGCGCCGCTTCGGCCGCATCATCAACATCACCTCCATCGTCGGCGTCACCGGCAATCCCGGCCAGGTCAACTATGCCGCCTCCAAGGCCGGCATGATCGGCATGGCCAAGTCGCTGGCTCAGGAAGTGGCCTCGCGCGGGATCACCGTCAACTGCATCGCGCCGGGCTTCATCGCCTCGGCCATGACCGATGCCCTGACCGACGATCAGAAGGGCAAGATCTTCGCCGGCATTCCGGCGGGCCGCATGGGCAGCGTCGAGGAAATCGCCGCCGCCGCCGTCTATCTGGCCAGCCTGGAAGCCGCCTACGTTACCGGCCAGACCTTGCATGTCAACGGCGGGATGGCCATGATTTAGATCGGCTCCCGCCGGTCTGAAAACGGGGCGGTTGGTGTAAGCTGGTCAAGCCCGGAAAAGTGTGCTAGGAAACCGGCACCTTTCGCCGGACAATCGGGGGGATCGGCCTAAACGACCGCCTTAGAGTCCCAGGTTTATCCTCAATTTCGTGAATTCTGAGGGGTTATAATATGTCTGACGTTGCCGAACGCGTGAAGAAGATCGTTGTCGAGCATCTGGGTGTGGAAGAGGCCAAGGTCACCGATACCGCCAGCTTCATCGACGACCTGGGCGCCGACAGCCTGGACACCGTCGAGCTGGTGATGGCCTTCGAGGAGGAATTCGGCGTGGAGATCCCCGATGACGCCGCCGAAAAGATTCTGACGGTCAAGGACGCCATCGACTTCATCCAGGCCAATGGCTGATTGAGCATTCCGCGCCGGAACAGCCTTCCGGCGCGGAACGTTTTTACACGGAACGGGTAGCAGAACCGCATGAGACGAGTTGTTGTCACCGGCCTTGGGCTTGTCACGCCGCTGGGCGTGGGCCAGAAGGTCAACTGGGACCGCATCATCAACAGCGAGTCCGGTCTTCGCGCCATTGATTCTTTCGACGTCTCGGACATTCCGGCCAGGATCGCCGGGCAGGTGCCGAGGGGGGACGGCGAAGGTCTGTTCAATCCCGATTCCGTTGGTCCGGCCAAGGACCGGCGGCGCATGGATGATTTCATCATCTTCGCCCTGGCCGCGGCCATGGAGGCGGTGGAGGATTCCGGCTGGAAGCCCGAGGACTACGAGTCCCGCTGCCGCACCGGCGTGATGATCGGCTCGGGCATCGGCGGCCTGCCGTCCATCGCCAACGCCGCCCTTACCCTGCAGGAAGGCGGGCCGCGCAAGATTTCGCCCTTCTTCATTCCCGCCAGCCTGATCAACCTGGCCTCGGGCCATGTGTCGATCAAATACGGCTTCAAGGGCCCCAATCATTCGGTGGTCACCGCCTGCTCGACCGGCGCCCACGCCATCGGCGACGCCTCGCGGCTGATCGGCTTCGGCGATGCCGACGTCATGGTGGCCGGCGGCGCCGAGGCGGCGGTGTGCCGTCTGGGCATGGCCGGCTTCGCCGCCGCCCGCGCCCTGTCCACCGGCTTCAACGACACCCCCACCAAGGGCTCGCGCCCCTGGGACAAGGACCGCGACGGCTTCGTCATGGGCGAGGGTGCCGGTGTTCTGGTGCTGGAAGAGTACGAACATGCCAAGGCGCGCGGCGCCAAGATCTATGCCGAGGTCATCGGCTACGGCATGTCGGGCGACGCCTACCACATCACCGCCCCGGCCGAGGACGGCGACGGCGGTTTCCGCGCCATGCAGGCCGCCATCAAGCGGGCCGGGGTGGCGCTGGAGGACGTGGACTATGTCAACGCCCACGGCACCTCGACCCCGCTGGGCGACGAGATCGAACTGGGCGCGGTGAAGCGCCTGTTCGGCGATCACGCCTACAAGTTCTGCATGTCGTCCACCAAGTCGGCCATCGGCCATCTTCTGGGCGCGGCGGGCGCGGTGGAGGCCATCTACTCCATCCTGGCCATTGGCAACGGTGTGGTGCCGCCCACCCTGAACCTGGATAATCCGTCCGACAGCTGCGACCTTAACCTGGTGGCGCATACCGCGCAGCAGCGCAAGGTGCGGGTGGCGCTGTCGAACTCGTTCGGCTTCGGCGGCACCAACGCCTCGCTGGTGTTCCGGGCCGTCTGATCCCGTGATGATGCGCCTGCTCGCCCGTCTCGCCCTGCTCCTGGCCCTGGCCGGGAGCGCGGCGGGCGGTTTTCTCGGCTGGGCCCGGCTGCAGGTGCTGACTCCCGGACCGGCGGCGGTTGAAACCACCGTGGTCATTCCCCCCGGCAGCAGCGGCCGCATCATCGCGCAGCAGCTGAGCGAGGCCGGGGTGATTGCCCGGCCCTGGCTGTTTCCCATCGAGGTGCGGCTGTCCAGCCATCCCTCGCTGCAGGCCGGCGAGTACCGTTTCCCGGCCCATGTCAGCATGGCTCTGATCATCGAGATGATGCACCGCGGCGAAGTGGTGGTGCATAAGCTGACGGTGGCCGAGGGACTGACCACGCAGCAGATCATGCTGCAATTGCGCGAAACCCCCGGCTTGAGCGGCCTGGCGCTGACCGAGCCGCCGGAAGGCGGCCTGCTGCCGCAAACCTATTTCTTCCGCCTGGGCGACAGCCGCGCCGCCATTCTGGCCCGCATGAGCCACGGCATGACGACGCTGCTCGACAAACTGTGGGCCGACCGCGATCCCGGCCTGCCGCTGACCAGCAAGCGCCAGGCGGTGATTCTGGCCTCGGTGGTGGAGCGGGAAACCGCCCTGCCGGCGGAGCGCCCGCATATCGCCGCGGTGTTTCTGAACCGCCTGCGCCTGCACATGCGCCTGCAGTCGGACCCCACGGTGATCTATGCCGTCAGCAACGGCCTGGGCACCCTGGACCGTCCGCTCAGCCATCAGGATCTGGCGGTGAACAGCCCCTACAACACCTATGAGGCCGATGGTCTGCCGCCCGGCCCCATCTGCAATCCCGGCCGCGCCAGTCTGGTGGCGGTGCTGCATCCCGCCGCCAGCGACGATCTTTATTTCGTGGCCGACGGCTCGGGCGGCCATGTGTTTGCCAAGAGCCTGAGCGCTCATAACCACAATGTGGCCAAATGGCGGGCCCTGCGGGGGCGGGAAAGCCGGAACTGATCCGGCCTATTCCGATGGGACAGGGATCGTTCCATCGATAAAGTGGCTTATCCATAAGAATTTACGGCTTGTTTAGAGTTCATCGATATACCTTTTGTCGGGGGGCGCGCCATATGCGCGGCCCTGGCCGACAAAAGACCGAGGATGCGCTCTAAAGAGGTGGCCGGTGGCACAAATCGAACGTTTCTGGGCGAACTGCCCGTTGTTTGCCGATGCCGACGCCGCGGAACTGGCCGATCTGACCCGGCAGTCCGCGCCGATTCACCTGCAGCCGCGGCAAAGCCTGTTTCTGCGCGGCGAGCCCGGAGATCATGTGTATCTGCTGGTGTCCGGGGCGGTACGCATCACCGTGCTGTCGGAAGACGGCCGCGAGGTGATGTTCGCCCTGATCGAGCCGGGCCAGGTGTTCGGCGAGATTTCCGTGCTGGACGAGGGACCGCGCACCGCCAATGCCACCGCCATGGGCAAATCCGAGCTGCTGGCGCTGTCGCGCGGGGCCCTATACGCCTATCTCGACCGTAAGCCGGAGCGTTACCGCCGTCTGATCGCGGTGCTCTGCCAGCGGATCCGCAGCGCCGACCAGCTGCTGGAGGATCTTTTGTTCCAATCCACCCGCACCCGTCTGGCCAAGCATCTGCGGGATCTGGCCGGGAAGGTCGGCGAGCGCGACGGCCCCAGCATCACCTTGCGGATGTCGCAGCAGGATCTGGCCGACAATCTCGGCGTCAGCCGCGAACTGGTCAACAAGATCCTCAGCCGCTGGGAAAGCGCCGGAACCGTCAGTTTGTGGCGCGGAAAGATCACGTTTCTCCTCGACGCCCTGCCCGAGGGCGACGGAGAGGGCTGACGCCAGGCTCAGAAATAATAGCATGAGGTATTGCTCCAGGTGGGGGCCCCCACCGGCATAATGCCGGCGACCAGCCACGTGGTCTGATAACTGTAGGCCAGGCAGCCGGCCGAGGGCTGGCTCAAGGTCAGGGCGCCGCCGCTGAACGGCACGCCCTGGGCCAGGCTTTCAAATTGGGTTTGGGCACCGGCGAGCGAGGAACAGTCGATGCCGTTGGCGCCGTCCACATAGCCCAGGGCCACGCAGCGCGCCGTTTGCGCCAGGGCATAATCCAGCGACACCCGCAGCCAGGTCTGATAGCCGAATTCCACCACCCCCAGGATCAGGGCGAGAAAAGCCGGCAGGATCAGGGCGAATTCCACCGCCGCGGTGCCGCGGCGGCACTGGAGCAGGCGGCGCGGGCGGGCGGCGCTCATTGCAGCCGCACTTCGGTCTGGCTGGTCAGGGGAATGCTCACCCCGCCCAGAGTGGTGACGTAATCATAGCTGGCCGAAATTTCAGCATATTCTCCCGGCGTGACGCCGCCGCTGCAATTGGGGGTATCGGCGCTTTGATAGGTGATGCCGCTGCCGGTGGTGCAGCCGTAGGTCAGGGTCAGGGCCACATTGCCCGAAGGCACCGCCAGCGGCGTGGCGGCGGCCACCACCCCGGCCACCGCCGATTGGGTGCAGGCGCCGGCGCCGTTGTGCATGCAGTAAGAGGCTCCGGCCTGGACGGCGTTGCGCAGCTGGATCAGGCAGGTGAAGCCGTGGCCGTAATCGCCCACTCCCAGCAGCATGGTGACCAGCACCGGCGCGACCAGGGCGAATTCCACGGCGCTGACGCCGCGGCAATCGCGCCACAGCCGCCGTAGAACAGACCTGCCGAAGTCGAAACGGAACATGGGAGGAGCCTTTGCCGGTTGCGGTGGATCTTGATCGAGAATAATCGCGCCGCCGCCGCCGTTCTGTGACCCGCTTCACTGTGGCGGCCGGGCAAAGGGTGTGCAATGGCGCCATGATGACCCACGCTCTCCTCGCCCGCCTTCGCCGTCTGCTCTTTGCCCTGCCCCTGCGCGACCGCCAGGGCTCGGTGCTGGTGCTGACGGCGCTGTCGGCGTCGGCGCTGGTGGCCTTTTGCGGGCTGGGAATGGATGTGGCGGTGCTCTACGCCGAACGCCAGGCCATGCAGAATGCCGCCGATGCGGCGGCGGTGGGCGCCGCCCACGCCTATGCCGGCGGTGATTCCGCCAATTACGTCGCCGAGGGCCTGAGCAATGCCGGGCAGCTGGGCTATGTCAACGGCGCCGGCGGTGTCGGCGTGGCCATCGCCCTGCCGCCCAGCCAGGGCGCCTTCGCCGGGCAGAGCGGCTATGTGGAGGCGCGCATCAGCAAGGTGATGACGCCCACCTTCATGGGGCTGCTGATGCCTTCGGGCTGGACGGTGACCCTGCATGCGGTGGCGGTGGCCACCACCAGCGCCCAGCCCGGCCAGACCGGCAGCTATTGCGTGCTGGGCCTGAGCGGCACCGCCGCCGATACGGTGCAGCTGGACAACAATGCCGTACTGCCCAACAGCAATTGCGGCATCGCCTCCAATTCCACCAATGCCAGCGGCCTGGCCTTGAGCAACAATGCCGTCATCGCCGGGTCGGTGGCCATCGGCGGCACCGCCTACAGTCTGAAAAACAATGCCGTGATCGACGGCGCCGTCACCACCGGCGTCACCACCCCCGATCCTTATGCCAATGTCAGCGTTGATACCAGCGGCGCCTGCACCGGCCAGACCGCCTCGGGCAACAACAACGTCACCGTCAATCTGACGCCGGGGCATTTCTGCAGCGGCCTCAATTTCAGCAACAACGCCGTGGTGAACATGGCGGCCGGCGTCTATGTCATCGACCGGCAGTTCAGCTTTTTCAACAACGCCGTGCTGAACGCCACCGGCGGCGTCACCCTGGTGCTCAACGGCAATTACGCCGTCAATATCGGCAACAATGCCGAGATCAACATCACCGCCCCCACCGCGGGCGCCACCTCGGGCATCGCCATCATGGGGCCGCGCGAAAGCTGCGGCGCCACCCGGCAGGTGTTCAGCAACAACGCCGTGTTCAATATCCAGGGCGCGGTCTACTTCCCCAGTCAGGAAGTGGATTTCGAGAACAATGCCACCTCGGACAGCAACGGCTGTGTGCAGATCATCGGCAAGACGGTCTATTTCAGCAACAACGTGACACTGCCCACCAGCTGTTCCGGCGATGGCATCAGCCAGATCACGCCGCCCATCAACATCAAGCTGGTGCAATAATACCGGCCAACCCTTGAAGTGACGGGTTGGCCGGTCTCCAGCGAGCCTTGAGCGAGCGGCCAAGGCGGCGGATGCCGCCGCCCGGCGAGGGACGATACAACCGGGCAATTCATTGGCCGGTTGGTATAATACCGGCCAACCATTGAAGTGACTCGTTGGCCGGTATCCAGCGAGCATTGAGCGAGCGGCCAAGGCGGCGGATGCCGCCGCCCGGCGAGGGACGATACAACCGGTCAATTCATTGGGCGGTTGGTATAACAGGTGCAATAAGGTGCGGAGGGAAAAACCATGAAACCATCCTGCTTCGCGGCGGCCCTGCTGGCCGCCCTCTCGTTGGCCCCGGCGGCGCGGGCTTCCGGCATGATCTCGGTGCCGCTGGCCGGAGCGCGCCTGCTGACGGTGCCGGGGCAGCCGGCCCAGGTGGTGGTGGGCGATCCGGCGGTGGCCGACGTGACCGTGCAGTCAAGGCACCGGCTGGTGCTGTTCGGCCGCCATGTGGGCGGCACCACCCTGATGGTGCTGGACCGCCAGGGCCGCCTGCTGCTGCGGGCCAACGTCATGGTGGCCGCCGCCGATGACGGCGGCGTGGTCATCCATTACGGCAGCGGCGGCAAGAGCTGGGTGCCGGGCGGGCTGACCGCCGTGGCCGAATGCGGCCCCGGAGGCTGCGGCCCCGCCGTTCCCGTTGATCCGCAGCCGCCGGCCAAGGCGAAGTGAGGCGATGATGATGCTGAAACCCCTCCCCTCCCTTCTGGCGCTGTGCCTGGCCCTGGGCGGCTGCGCCGGCCTTCCCGCCGATCATGGGACCGGCCTGGCCGGAGCGGGCGACTCGCCCCAGGCCATCGCCGCCGCCGTCGATCCCTCGTTGCGGGCGGCGGCCGCCGCCGCCGAGGCGGCGCACGATTACAAGGGCGCCATCCAGCGCCTGCAAACCCTGCACCAGCGCCACCCCGATGATAAATCCCTGGCCATCGCCCTGGCGCGCAATCTGCGCTTTTCCGATCAGGGCCAGGCCGGGGCCGGGTTGATGCAGACCCAGCTCACCTTCCAGCCCAACGATCCCGAACTGCTGCTGGAGATGGCCAAGGATTATCTCTCGGCCGACCGCGAGCATCTGGCGGTGCAAACCCTGGCCCGGGCCAAGGCGGCGGCGCCGCCCCAGTGGCCGGGCCTGTGGGAGGTGTATTCCACCTTGGGCGTGGCGGTGGATACGGAAGGCCATACCGACGAAGCCTTGCAGGATTTTGCCGAGGCGGCGCGTCTGTCGCCCAAAAATCCGGCGGTGCTGAACAATCTGGCCCTGGCCCAGGCGGTGAACGGCCAGATGGATCAGGCCATCACCACCCTGACCCAGGCCGCCGATCTGCCCGATGCCGGCATGCAGGTGCGGCAGAATCTGGCCCTGCTCACCGCCTTGAAGGGAGATGGCGGCCGCGCCGCCCGCCTGGTGCGCCATGATCTGTCGCCCCAGGCGGAACGGGCCAATGCCGAAGTGTTCCGCGATCTGGCGGCCAACAGCGATCAGTAATACCAACCGCCCAATGAATTGACCGGTTGTATCGTCCCTCGCCGGGCGGCGGCATCCGCCGCCTTGGCCGCTCGCTCAATGCTCGCTGGATACCGGCCAACGAGTCACTTCAAGGGTTGGCCGGTATAATACCCACCGGCCAACGAGTCACTTCAATGGTTGGCCGGTATAACCCCGCCGGGTCAGCGGGGCGCCCGGGCCATGGGCGGGAAGCCCGGCAGGGCTTCCACCCGCTCAAGCCAGGCCCGTACCTGGGGATAGGGCTCCAGCGGCACATCGCCCTCGGGGGCGCGGGCCACATAGGGATAGCACGACAGATCGGCGATGGTGGGCACCGCGTCGGCCAGCCAGGCGCGGCCGGCGAGGTGGCCGTCCATCAGGACCAGCAGCTTGCGGGCGATGGCCTGGGCCTCGTCCAGATGGCCGCCGCGCTTGAACAGGCAGATGGCGCGGGCCAGGGCCGGGCCGGTGCGCACCTCGCACGAACCGATGGCCAGCCAGCGCTGGATGTGGGCGGCGATGACCGGATCGGCGGAATACCAGCGGCTGTCGGGGGCGTAGCGTCGGGCCAGATAGACCAGAATGGCGTTGGAATCGGCCAGCACCAGATCGCCGTCCACCAGCACCGGAATTTCCCCCAAGGGATTCAGGGCCAGAAAGTCGGGCTGCTTGCGGCGGTCGGCCGGGGTGTCGCGGTAGTCGTAGGGCAGGTTCAGCAGGCGCAGAAAACTTTCCACCCGGTGGGCGTGGCCCGACAACGGGGTGCCGTACAGGATCAGGGACGGAGCGGACATGGAACCTCCTGGGATGGGGAGGTCAAAGCATCGTCCCGGCCCGGCGGCGGCGCAATGCGGGCGAAAGGTTAATCACTTCATGATGGCGGTTACCTGCAGGGCGGCGGGGCCGGCGATCACCACGAACAGCACCGGCAGGAAGAACACGATCATCGGCACGGTCAGGCGGGCCGGCAGCGAGGCCGCCTTCTTCTCGGCGGCGGCCATGCGGGTGTCGCGGCTTTCCTGGGCCAGGGTCTTCAGGGCCACCCCCACCGGGGTGCCGTATTTTTCCGACTGCACCATGGCGGTGCTCAAGGATTTGACCGCGGCAAGGCCGGTGCGTTCGGCCAGATTGCTCCAGGCCTGGCGGCGGTCGCCGACGAAGGCCAGTTCCGCCGCCGTCAGCCCGATCTCCTCCGACAGTTCCGGGGCCGAGAGGCTCATCTCATCGACCACCCGCGTCAGCGAGGCTTCCACCGACAGGCCGGCCTCGACGCAGATCACCAGCAGATCGAGGGCGTCGGGGAAGGCGCGGGCCAGTATGGCCTGGCGTTTCTGGATGGCGTTGACCAGGACCACCGTGGGCAGCCAGGCCCCCACCGCCACCGCCAGCACCAGCACCAGGATGCGGATCTGCGCCGGCATGGCGGCGAACACCGTATTGGCGTAGAGCAGGCCGAAGGCCAGCAGCAGCACCGGCGTGGCCACGCGGGCGAACAGGTAGGTGAGCGGCGCCGACTGGGCCCGCCAGCCGGCCTGGGCCAGGCGGTCCTTCAGGCTTTTCGAGTCCAGCAGGGCCTGCAGGTTGAGGCGGGTGATCACCGCCCGCATCAGGGCCAGGCGCGAGGGGCGCGGCGCCTTGCGGTGCCCCTGCAGCCCGGCGGCGCGGGCGCGCGACAGATCCTGGCGGTGGCGGGCCACGGCTTTCATGCGGCTGGCCACGCGGTCGCGCGCCAGCAGCGGCAGCGACAGGGCCAGCACCGAGGCGAAGGCGGCCAGGGCGGCCACGCCCATGATCAGGGTTTCCAGCATTCCGGCCTCCCCTTCAGATATCGAAATTGATCATGCGGCGCATGACCAGCAGCCCGGCGATTTCGGTCATGGCGCCGATGAACAGCAGGGCCTTGCCCGCCGGCGTGGTGAACAGCACGGCGATGTAATGCGGCGCCATCACCCCCAGGGCCAGGATCACCACCAGGGGCAGGGCGCCGATGATATAGGCCGAGCTGCGGGCCTCGCTGGCATAGGCCTGCACCTTGTCGCGCATGCGCTTGCGGGCGCGCAGCACCTCCGACAGCTTGGCCAGGGTTTCGGCCAGATTGCCGCCGGTCTGCTGCTGGATGGCGATGACGATGGCGAAATAGCGCAGCTCGGCGATGGGCATGCGGACCACGGCGCGGGCCAGGGCATCCTGCAGCGGCATGCCCAGGCGTTGGGTTTCCATCATGGCGCGGAACTCGCCGCCCAAAGGATCGGCCATTTCGCGGCCGATGATGGCGATGCATTCGCCCAGCGGCAGGCCCGAACGCAGGCCGCGCACCACGATATCGATGGCGTCGGCCATCTGGCCGACGAAGCGGCCAACGCGGCGGCGGGCCAGCAGGCCGAGCAGCAGCCGGGGCAGGCCCAGCCCGGCGATCAGAGCGGCCAGCAGGGCCCACAGGCCGCCCAGACCGGCCAGCAGCGTCACGGCGCCCACCGTCAGGGTCAGACCGGCCGAACCGGCCAGATAGGCGCTGAGCGACAGGGAAAGACCGGCCTGGCTCAGCTGTTCGCGCAGGCGGTAGCCGCGTTCCCGGGTTTCGCCCCGCTCCATGGTTTTGAGCCTGGCCTGCACCGAGCGGCGGCGCAGGTCGCGGCCGGCCTTGGCGTCGGCCAGGCCGGCGCCGCGGGCCTGGCCGGCCATAACCCGGGCCAGGCGGCGGCGCAGCCGGGCCTGGGGGCCGTAAAGCAGGGTGGCCATGGCCCAGCCCAGGGCGGCCAGGGCGGCGATCAGGGTGACGAAAATGGCCAGGATTTCCGGCGGGGCCTGCCGCAGCACGGTGATCATGGCGTTTCTCCCAGGGCGGCGGCCAGCTCGTGTTCCAGGCCGAAATAGCGGGCCTTGTCCCAGAAGGCCGGACGCAGGCCGGTAAAGCGGTGGCGGCCCTGGATGCGGCCGCGGGCATCCTCGCCGTCGAACTCGAACACCATCAGATCCTGCAGGGTGATGACGTCGCCCTCCATGCCCACCACCTCGGTGACATGGGTGATCTTGCGGCTGCCGTCGCGCAGGCGGGCGGCCTGGACGATGAGATTGACCGCCGAGGCGATCTGTTCGCGCACCGCCCGGGCCGGCAGATTGTAGCCGCCCATGGCCACCATGTTCTCGACGCGGGCCAGGGCATCGCGCGGGGTGTTGGCGTGAATGGTGCCCATGGAGCCGTCGTGCCCGGTGTTCATGGCCTGCAGCAGGTCGAAGGCCTCGGGGCCGCGCACCTCGCCCACCACGATGCGTTCGGGGCGCATGCGCAGGCAGTTCTTCACCAGATCGCGCATGGTCACCTGCCCCACGCCTTCGAGATTGGGCGGACGGGTTTCCAGGCGCACCACATGGGGCTGCTGCAGTTGCAACTCGGCGGCGTCCTCGCAGGTCACGATGCGTTCGTCGGTGTCGATATAGCGGGTCAGGCAGTTGAGCAGGGTGGTCTTGCCCGAGCCGGTGCCGCCCGAAACCAGGATATTGCAGCGCACCGCCGCGGCGATGCGCAGCAGGGTGGCGCCCTGCGGCGTGACCGAGCCGAACGTCACCAGCTTGTCCAGGGTCAGCTTCTCGCGCTTGAATTTGCGGATGGTCAGGGTGGGGCCGTCGATGGCCAGGGGCGGCACGATGACGTTGACGCGCGAGCCGTCGGCCAGGCGGGCGTCGCAGATGGGGCTGGCCTCGTCCACCCTGCGGCCCACCGCCGTGACGATGCGCTGGCAGATGTTCATCAGTTGGGCATTGTCGCGGAACTTGATGTCGGTCAGCTGCATGCGGCCGTCGGCCTCGATATAAACCTTGTCGGCGCCGTTCACCATGATGTCGGCGATATCGTCGCGGGCGATCAGCGGTTCCAGCGGCCCCAGCCCCAGAATGTCGTTGCAGATATCGCCGATCACCACCGCCTGTTCCGCCGCCGACAGCACCAGGCGGCGCATGCTGATGATTTCCGACACGATGTCGGAAATCTCTTCCCGCATCTGGGCCGGCGCCAGCTTGCCGAGCTCGGTGGGATCCACCGCCTCGATGAGATCGTTGAAAATGGTCACCTTGACGTCGGACAGGCGCCGCTCGGCCTCGCCGCCGCCGGCGGGCGGCGCCGGAGCGGGGGCCGGAACCGGCGCCGGAGCGGCCGGCGCCGGCACTTCGGGCGCCGGCGGCGCGGGGGCGGCGTTGCGCCGGCCGAACGGGGTCAGGCCTTCAGCCATTGCAGCACTCCCGCCACCGACCAGGCGGGTTTTCCGGTATCGGCGGCTTTTCCGGTGATCTGGGCGGCGAACTGGGCCAGGGCCTGCGCCGTCCGGTGGGTTTTGGCGCATTCTCCCAGCATCTGGCCGCGATTGGCGGCATCGCCGAACAGCAGGGGGTCGAAGGGCAGGGTCAGGGCGGGAGCCAGCCCGGCATTGGCGGCGAAATCCTTGGCCGTCAGCTGGGTCTTGCGGTAGGCATCCACCCGGTTCAGCACCAGGCGCGCCGCCGCCGCCTGGCCGCGCACCGGCTCCAGGATGTCGCGCAGGGTTTTCACCTCGCGCAGGTTGGGCAGATCGGGGGTGGCCACCAGGGCCAGTTCGTCGGCCTGGGTCAGCAGGTGGCGGGTCCAGTCGCACCACTGATGCGGCAGATCCAGCACCACCAGCGCGGCCAGGCGCCGCGCCAGATCCAGCAGCCGCTCCACGCCGTCCAGGCCGGGGGCATGGCCGCCGCCGGGATCGGCGGGGGCGGCCAGCACGCGCAAATGCTCGTCATATTCGATCAGATAGCGTTCCAGCAGCACCTCGTCCAGGCGCTCGGGGTTGGCCAGGGCATCGGCGGCGGTCTGCTTGGCTTCGAGGTTGAACGACAGCAGCGAGGTGCCGAAGGCGAGATCGAGATCGAGATAGATCACCGGCTCGCGCAGATGCCGCCCGGCGGCCCAGGCCAGATTTTGCGCCAGGGTCGAGGCGCCGACGCCGCCGCGCGCCCCCCACACGGCCAGGGTTTTGCCGCGCGGCGCCGCCTGGGCATCGTGGAACAGGGCGCGGATGGCCTCCAGCACATGCTCGGCGCTGACCGGGCGGGGCAGATAGTCGCTGACGCCGCGGTCGCGCAGGCGGCGGTAGACGTGAATATCGTTGACGCCGCCGATCAGCAGCACGCGGCTGGCCGGATCGCACACCTCGGCCAGACGGTCGAGACGGGCGGCCAGATCGTCGCCGCCCTCATCCTCCACCACCACCACCTGCGGGGTGGGGGCGCCGGCGTAATGGGTGGCGGCGGCGGCCAGGCCGCCATCGTGGCCGCGCAGGGTGCAGCGGGCCAGGGCGCCGTGCCGGGCCAGACCGGCCAGCGATTGGCGGCTGTCGGCGGTGGCGAGGAACAGATCGATGGTCAGGCGCGGGATCATGGCGGGCCTCCGCTTAATTGCTGCCGCCGCCGGAACCGACGGAACTGGTGGTGCCGGGGCTCATCGTCTCGGGGGCCGAGCCGGTGGCCAGGCCGCGCCCGTATTTGTCGAGCACATCGTCGGCGCGGTTGGCGTCGCGGCCGCTGGCGGTGCGGGCCCGCACCAGATCGGCGGGGTCCTGCACCATCAGGGCGCGGTCGCGCTGAATGGAGCAGCCCCAGTCGCTGTTGGGGGTATTGTCGAAATCGGGAGTCATGCCCCGGCTGTAGGTGCCGCAGGTGGGAGCCACGGCGCTCCACACCGGCACCCGCACCTCCACGGCGCCGGCGGCGGTCATGCCGGCGCTGGCCATGGCGCGCACGCCGACGGTTGCCGCGCCCTGGCGGCGCAGGCCCTCGGCCAGCCGCTCGGCATAGGCGCGCACCCCGGCATCCTGTCCGGAGCGGCTGTAGGCCAGCAGGCTGACCGGGCCGGCGCCGCGCCGCTGCGCTTCCAGGGCCAGGCTGCGCAGACGCAGCAGATCGGCCGGACCGGGGCGGGCATCGGCGGGCAGGGCGAAGCTGGCCGACAAGGTGCGCTGCTCGACGCCGACGGGATGGCCGAGCTCGGGATTTTCATCCGAGAGGCTGGCGGGCTGGCAGGCGGCCAGGGGCAGGGCGGCAATAACGGCCAGGGCGCAAAGCGAAAGGCGGGACGGCATGGTCGGTCTCCTATTCCACGATATAGCCGTAGGGGCCTTGCAGCTCGGGCGGCACCGGCAGCGGGGCCTTGCCGCGCCGGGTATAGGTTTCCTGCAGGCGGCCCATCAGCAGGCGCTTGACGTCGGAGGCGGGGGCGAAGCCGTCGGACGGGGTGGCCATGGCGTCGGGCCGGTCCACCGCCTGCACCACATAGGCCGACAGGATCACCACCAGCTCGGATTCCTGGCGCTGGAAGGAGTCGGAGCGGAACAGGCGGCCCAGCACCGGCAGGTCCATCAGGCCGGGCAGACCGGCGATCTGGCTGTTGATGTCGTTCTGCAGCAGCCCGGCGATCATGATGCTGCCGCCCGAGGGCAGTTCCACCGTCGAGGCGGCGCGCCGCACCTTGAAGGCCGGCACCGAAATGGTGCTGCTGAGGGCGGTGCTGTTGCTGGTGTCGATGGAGCTGACCTCGGTGCTCATCTTCAGGCTGATGCGGCCGGGGTCCATCACGGTGGGGGTGAAGCCCAGCAGCACGCCGTAGGGCTTGAATTCCACCGAAATGGCGCCGTTGATCTGCGAGATGGGGATGGGCAGCTCGCCGCCGGCCAGCATGGTGGCGGTTTCGCCGGACACGGCGGTGAGGTTGGGCTCCACCAGGGTACGGATCAAGCCCTGGTTCTCCAGCATGTTGAGGCTGGCCGACAGGCTGCCCAGGCCCAGCACGGTGGCGGTGCCGAAAATGGTGTTGGAGGAGGAATCGATCAGCCCCACGGTGGAGCTGGTGCTGCCGGTCAGGGTGGCGCCGCCGATGCGGATGGCCTTGCTGGTGGAGAGGCCGAGGCCCAGTTCCTTCAGCACGCTGCGCTGAATCTCGGCCACCTTCACATGCAGCAGCACCTGCTGGTCGTTGGCCACGCGCATCAGATTGACCAGGGCGGCGTCGGAGGCGACATAGCGGCGGGCCAGGGCCCGCACCATGCGGGCGGTGGCGTCGGAGGAGACGCTGCCCGACAGATAGAGGCTGTCGCGGATGGACTCCACCTGAATATCGTGCTCGTTGGGCAGCAGCTGCGCCAGCACGGCGCGCAGCGAGGCCACGTCCACCCCCACCGCCACGGTCAGGCGGCGCAGGGTTTTGCCGCCGGCATCCAGCAGCACCACCGAGGTTTCACCGGCGGCGCGGCCGGCCACGAACAGATGGCTGCGCGAACGCAGGATAACATCGGCCACGTCGGGATTGCCCACCACCACATCCTTGATATCGCCGGATACGGTGATGTCGCTGGTTTTGCCCACGCCCACCCGCAGCACGGCGGCGGCATCCATGGGCTGGCTGCTGACCGGCTCGCGCGGCGCGGCGGCGGCGGGCGGCGGCGAAGCCGCGGGAAGGGCGGTGGTCTGGGCGGTGGCGGGGAGGGCCAGCAGGGCGGCCAGCAGCAGGCCCGGCAGCAGGGACAGGCGGCGCGGCGTCATTGCGGCACTCCTTGCGCGGTGATCACGCCGGCGCGGTTGATCTGGATGGCGGCGCGGGCGGCATGATGGGGGGCGGCGGGCGGCGCCAGCTGGCCCACCATATGGCGCAGGGCATCGCTGACGGCGAGATCGGCGGAGAAGGGCGGCGCGGCGGCGGTGGGCGCGGCTACGGCGCCTGGCGCGGCGGCACGGCCGCGCAGCACCAGATCCAGGCTGCCCAGCAGATCGGCGGTGGCCAGGGTTTGCGCCTGGACCGGAGACACTTCCAGGGTGGCGGTTTTGCCCTGGCGGGTTTCGCCGTCCTTGGCGCGGCTCAAGGCCTGATCGATGGCCAGCACCCGCACGTTGGTGAGCACGGTTTCCGAGGCGTAGCGCAGCACCGCCTGGCCGGGGCGGGGATGGTTGCCCTCCAGGGTGCGCGACAGATCGGCGGCCAGCACCACATCCACATGATCGCCGGGCGTGATGAAGCCCGAAACGGCGCTGGCATTGGTGATGGAAACGGAAACGGCGCGCATGCCGGGATGCAGCAGCGCCGCCAGGGCGCCCAGATCGCCCTGATCGCTCAAGGCCTCGGCATCCAGGGGCTCGCCGGCCTCCAGGGCGCGGCGGGCGCGGCGGCCCACATAGGCGGCCTTGGCATCGCCGCGGCCGTTTTCGCGGATCAGGCGGGGCGGCACCAGGGCGGCGGGCCAGGGTTCGTCGCGCAGGTCGTCGGCGGTGAGGGCGGCGCCGGGCGGTACCGCGCGGGCCAGCACCACCACGGCGACGCTGTTGGCGGCGGCGGGGCGCGGCGCCGTCTGGCGGTCCAGCCAGGATTTGGCCAGAAGCGCGGTGATGCCGGCGGCCAGAACCGCCACGATGGTGACAAGGGTTGCCGGGCGCATGCTCTTCTCCCTCGGGTCAGATCAGCGGGGCCAGGGCCCGCCACCACCAGGCCAGGGCGGCGGCGGCGATGGCGATGCCGTAGGGCACGGATTTGCCGCGCCGCCCGGCCAGCACGGCCAGGGCCACGGCGCCGCCGGCCAGGGCGGTGATCAGCACCAGGCCGGGCAGGCCGGAAAAGCCGGTCCACAGGCCGACGCCGGCCAGCAGTTTGGCGTCGCCGCCGCCCCAGAGTTTCAGGGAGAACAGCAAGGCGCCCAGGCCGAACAGCAGCAGGGCGGCGGTCAGATGGCGCAGGCATTCAGCGGGAGAAAGGCCGCGCGCCAGGGCGAAGGCGGCGAAGGCGGCCAGCAGGATCAGCACATCGCGGTTGGGAATGCGCAACGAGCGCAGATCGGAGAGGGCGGCGTCGGCGACGGCCGCCACAAACGCCAGACTGGCGGCGGAGGCGATCCAGGAAGGCATGGCGGACGTCCTTTTGGACTGTATTGTTTTTTTTATTTTTCCCTCGGAAACCCCTTGCCACGGCAAGGAGCGGCGCCGCGTCGCACCGGCGGAGGGCGGCCTTTGGCCTGCCGTCTCCGCCGGGCGCGGGCCTGGCACGCGTCGTCAGAGCTTCCCGGCGATGGTGCTGAAGGTGGAGGTCAGATTGGTGCCGAGGGTGGTCATGGCGGTAATGGCCACAACGGCGATCAGGGCGGCGATCAGGCCGTATTCGATGGCGGTCACGCCGTCTTCGTCGCGGATGATGGAGCGGAGCAGGGTGCGGGCGTAGGTCAACATGATCTTTCTCCTTCAGGGGAGGCCGGAATTTCGGCCAGGCCGTTTTTACCGCCGCGGGGTCCGCCGGGGAGGGCGGGAGGGGAGCGGCTGTGGGATCTTTATAGGGGCTTTGCCGTGGGGCTTATGTGGCCGGGGTCACAAAAGTGCCGACAAAATTATAAATCTTTTTTCATATCAGGGGCGCGGCAAGGGAAGGCGTGCCGGATCTGCAATAAAACAGACCACTGAGTATTGTTTTTATTTTTATATATGTTCCGGGGAATGATGTTTTGACCGGGCGGCAATGATCTTCCGGTGTCGTATCGGGGGTTTGTTTCCCGCGACGGTGGAACGGGGGCTTATCCCTATCGTTCCGGCGCCACGAGACGCTTGCTGTTCCAACCGCGTCATGGACCCTCGGGTCAAGCCCGGCCGAGACGGCTTAAGGGAGGAGGCTGTGGCGCCGAGGCCCTTTTGTCGTCGGGAGGGGCTGTGGTGCAGAGGCCCCTTTGTCGTCGTCCGCAGGGCGGCAGCCCCTTTTTGTCGTCATGCGCGGGCTTGACCCGCGCATCATAGACGGCGTCTCCCCCCACATGGACAGCCGTGGGTCAAGCCCGAGGGGGACGGATTGGACGCATCGGCGAGTCATCCCGGCCAACCCTTGAAGTGACGGGTTGGCCGGTCTCCAGCGAGCCTTGAGCGAGCGGCCAAGGCGGCGGATGCCGCCGCCCGGCGAGGGACGATACAACCGGATGCAGGGGGATCCGCCATAGAAAGGGATTCGGCCTGTCGGTCTTCCCTTTAGTCTTCTCCGGCCATCAGCTTCAGGCGGTCGAGATCGCTGATCACCAGACCGCGCGTGCGCCGCCGCACGATGCCGTTGCGGGCCAGATCGCCGATGGCGCGGGCCACGCAGTCGCGGCTGGTGCCGGCCCAGGTGGCGATTTCGCCGTGATTGGGCATATCGCGGATGATGCCGCCGCCATGCACGGGATCGCTCTCGCTCAGTTTCAGGAGCTGGCACCACACCCGCTGGCTTTCGCTTTGCGCCAGCAGGCGGATGACGCGGTGATCGAGATCGCGGACGATGCGGGTCAGCCGGCCCATCACCTTCAGGGCCACGCCGGAATGATCCCGCATGACGCCGACGAAGGCCGGGCCGCCGAGGGAGGCCAGCAGGCTCTCTTCCAGCGCCACCACGCGGGCGGTGCGGCGCTGGCGGTCGATGGCGGCGATCTCGCCGAAATATTGCCCGGCGCCCACATCGGCCAGGGCCACCTCCCGTTCGGGACTGACGGTGCTGCTGATGCGCACGGTGCCCTTGACGACGAAATAAACGTCCAGGGTGTCGCTGTCGCGGTCGAACACCAGCTGGCCTGGGGCGTAGCGCTGCCAGCGGCAGGCCTGGGCGATGCCGTGCAGAGCCTCGGCGGGCAATTCCTCGAACAGCGTGATGCCTTCCAGGGACGCAGGGGGCATGGGCGGAAAACTCCGGCAAAATGGTGTGCCGAGCATGGCAGACGCCGGGGCGCCCGTCCGTGATCCTGTTCACAGAAAAAAGGGCGACTTCCGCAAGCCCTCTAAAGCCAGGCGGCGCCGCGCACGCCGCTGGAATCGCCGTGGCGGGGCGGCAGCAGGCGGGTATCGACGCGGTCGGAAAACACCCAGGCTCCCCACAGGCGGGGTACGGTGCGGTAGAGCCGCTGCAGTTTCGACAGGCCGCCGCCCAGCACGATGACATGGGGATCGAGGATATTGATCACATGGGCCAGGGCGCGGGCCAAACGCTGTTCGTAGCGGACCAGGCTGGCCTCGGCCACGGGATCGGTCGCGGCGGCGGCGGCAATATCGGCGGCGGCCAGGCCGCGCCCGTCGTCGCGGCTTAAGGCCGGGCCGGAGAGAAAGGTTTCGATGCAGCCCCGGCGGCCGCAGTAGCAGAGCGGGCCGGGCCGTTCCTGGTCCTGCGGCCAGGGCAGGGGATTGTGGCCCCATTCCCCGGCGATGGCGTTGGGGCCGGACAGCGGCCGCCCCTGCACCACGATGCCGCCGCCCACACCGGTGCCGAGGATCACCCCGAACACCGTGGCGGCGCCCGCTCCGGCGCCGTCGGTGGCCTCGGACAGGGCGAAGCAGTCGGCATCGTTGGCCAGCCGCACCGGACGGCCCAGGCTTTGCGCCAGATCGCGGTCGAGGGGTTTGCCGATCAGCCAGGTGGAGTTGGCGTTCTTCACCAGGCCGCTGGCCGGCGACAGGGTGCCGGGGATGCCCAGCCCCACCCGGGCCGGGGCGGCGCCGGGCGGCAGATGCCTCTCCAGCGCCGCCACCAGATCGCGCAGGGTGTCGAGGCAGGCGGCATAGCTGCCGGGCACGGTGGGCACCCGCAGACGGGCCAGTTCGGTGCCGCCGGGGTCCAGCAGCAGACCCTCGGTCTTGGTGCCGCCCAGATCGATGCCGATACGAAAGCTCATGCCGCCTGTCCAGTCCGGTTGCGGGGGGTTAGGGAAACAGAAACTCGGCCACCAGCGGCGCGTGCATGCTGTCGGGGGCGCCCCTGACCAGGGCGGGCGACAGCAGCTCGTCGCCCAGGGTTTCGTTGTGCAGTTCCCCGGCCGCATAGTGGCCCAGCAGCGGCCGCGACACCAGAATATGATCCAGCATCACCGGACGGCCGGCATGGATCACCGAATGGCGGCGCGCCGGCGGCAGGGCGCGGTCCACCGGCACCAGGGTTTGCGCGGCCAGATGGCCGTTGCCGGTATCCTCCTGGTCGGCGCACAGCAGGCGCACCGGGGTTTCGTGATCGTCGGCGTTGAGATCGCCGCAGGCCGCCAGCAGGGCGTGCGGTTCGGCGGCGAACAGGGCGTCGATGGCCAGCCGCGCCTCCAGGGCCTGCCCCGCCGCCTTCATGGCGGCCAGGGCGAACCCTTCCGCCCAGCCCCCCGCCGAGCTCCAGACCCCGTGTTCCTTGTCGCCGGCGATATAGGCGGCGCGGGGGGCGCGCAGATGCAGGTTCATCACCCACAGCGTTTGCTCCGCCCCCAGATCGAGCCGGGCCAGCAGCAGCGGGCGGTCCCACTCCACCACCATGTCGCGGGCGGTGCCGGTCACCGGGCGGTAGCGCTGCGCCGGCACCAGATCGTGCCAGATCTGGCGCTGTTCCAGGATGGGCAGCCGCGACAGGATCACCAGATTGTGATGATCGGCAAAACGCTTGCCCTTGCGGTTCAGCGACACCACGCGGTGGCAGGCCTCGTAGCCGGTGCCGTCCAGCAGGCGGTCCAGCGCCGACAGGCGGCGCGGGCCGTGCCGGGCCTCCTCGCGGGCGTTCACCTCCTGCAGGCACAGCACGTCGGCGCGCAGGCGCCGCAGCTGCGGGCGCAACAGGTCCAGCCGGTCGCCGAAGCCATCGGCCGCGCGGTCGTCGAGATTTTCCAGATTGAAGGTGGCGAGGCGCAAAGGGGGCATGGCGGAGCGGCCTTGATCGGGAGGTCGACACTGACACTATAGCATGTCCCCAGGCGCGTGGAGGGGCGGGCGCCGCTTCGGGGACAAAAGGAAGCGGAATTTCAGAGGTTTGGCAATGTGACGATCGTCATCAGATGAATTTTCCCGGTCAAGAGTTGCGAGAGTACATACTTTCGGTAAATACTGTTCTCAAGCTGTGGGGTGATAAAATGCCTCCGGCAGGAAAGATCCTTTTGCTCTGGCGGAAAAACGACCATGGATAGCGGCAACCGGAAACTCTTTACGGCGGAACTGCAAAGACTGAAGGCCAAGGGGCAGGCGCTGCCGCTGAAGGATGCCGAGCCCGCGGTCGCGGTCGACAACAGTCAGGTGCTGGAGGCCATCAGCGCCCTGCGCGAGGAAATGCGCGGCCTGGAGCGCATGGTGCGCGGCGATGAGATGGATGCCTCCCTCTCCACCAGCAGCGACGAGGTCGACAAGAAGCGCGCCGAAGTCAACATGCTGAAGACCGAGCTGCGGGCCCTGTCGGTCTGCATCCAGCAGACCAAGGCCGAAATCGCCGCCCTGCGTCCCTCCAATTCCAGCGACGATCGCCTGGTGGCCGTCACCAACGAGCTCGACGCCATCGTCACCGCCACCGAGCGCGCCACCCACGGCATTCTGGAGGGGGCCGAAAAGATCGACAATCTGGCCACCCAGCTGAAGGCCCAGGCCGGCGACAATTTCGCCGGACGCATCGCCGACGAGATCTCGGAAACGGTGGTGGCCCTGTTCGAGCAGTGCAATTTCCAGGATATCACCGGCCAGCGCATCACCAAGGTGTGCAACACCTTGCAGTATATCGAAGACCGCGTGAACAAGATGATCGAGATCTGGGGCGCCGAAAACTTCCTGGATCTGCCCACCCCGCCCGAGGTGAAGGTGGACGACGACCGCAAGCTGCTGAACGGCCCGGCCCTGGAAAACCAGGGCATCAGCCAGGCCGACATCGACGCCCTGTTCGGCTGAGCGGCGGAGCATCGCCCCGGTGCCGGCATATCCCTTTGCCGAACCGCCGGCCTTCGGGCAGGGGCTGCTGGTGGCGCCGGGCCTTTACTGGCTGCGCATGCCGCTGCCCTTCGCCCTCGATCATGTCAATCTGTGGCTGCTGGAGGATGAGGGCGGCTGGGCCCTGGTGGATACCGGCGTGCCCGACCGCGCCACCCGCACCCTGTGGGAGGGGCTGTTCGGCGGCCTGATGGCCGGCCGCCCGCTGACCCGCCTGCTGGTCACCCATTTCCATCCCGATCACATGGGCCTGGCCGACTGGCTGGGGCGGCGCTTCGGCCTGCCCATGCAGGCGCCCCTGGCGGAATGGCTCTATGGCCGCATGCTGTCGCTGGACGCCAGCCCGGATTTTGTGCGCATCAGCCTGGAGTTTTACCGCGAGGCCGGGTTTCCGCCGGCGCTTTTGGATCTGGTGGCGCGGCGCGGCAATGCCTACGGCGCCCGCATCCGCCATATTCCGCCCGCCTGCACGGCCCTGCGCGACGGCGAGTTGCTGCGTTTCGGCGGCGAGGCGTGGCGGGTGCTGCTGGCCGAGGGGCACAGCCCGGCCATGGCCTGTTTTTACGGCCCCGGGCGCAAGATCCTGATTTCCGGCGATCAGGTGCTGCCGTCCATCAGTCCCAATGTCAGCCTGTGGCCCAATCAGCCCGATGCCGATCCGCTGGGGCTGTTCCTGGACTCGTTCGCCGCCTTCCGCGCCCTGCCCGACGATGTGCTGGTGCTGCCCTCGCACGGGCGGCCGTTTCATGGCTTGAAGCCGCGCCTGGACGAGCTGGAGGCCCATCATCAGCAGCGGCTGCGGGCGGTGCGCCAGGCCTGCGGCACCCCGCAAAGCGCCTATGATCTGCTGCCGCTGCTGTTCAGCCGCGCCCTCGATGATCACCAGCTGTTTTTCGCCATCGGCGAAAGTCTGGCGCATCTGCGCTTTCTGGAGCGGCGCGGCGAACTGGTGTCGGCGCTGGGCGAAAGCGGGGTGCGGCTTTACCGGGCGGGGTAGGCCGGCCTCAGCAGGCCGGGGCTTCGCCGTCCTGGCCGCCGCAGTAGATCTTGTACAGGGTTTCCAGCACCGCCGGGATCTCTTCGCCCTGCAGCGAGTAATAGATGGTTTGGGCGGCGCGGCGGGTGCACACCAGATCGTCGCGGCGCAGGCGGGCCAGATGCTGCGACAGCGCCGACTGCGACAACCCGACGATGCGTTCCAGTTCGCCCACCGATTTCTCTGAACTCAGCAGCTGGCACAAAATCATCAGCCGGTGTTCATTGCTCATCGCCTTCAGCAGGGCGCTGGCGCGGCGGGCATTGTCCTGCAGGCGTTCCAACTCCATGTCGCTTCATCCCAAAAGATACAATAAGAATATTAGGGAAATGCTATTTAACCCGACTTTTCCCGTGGGGAGTCAAATGTTTTCGCAGTCCCGGCACAAGGTTTTCCGCCTATGCCCCGGTGGCCTGGGCCAGCCCTTCCGGCATGCCCAGCGCCGCCAGGGCCTGGGCCACGATGTGGCGGGCGTTGAGCCCGGCGGCATCGTATTGGGCGCGCGGGGCGTCGTGATCGAGGAACCGGTCGGGCAGGGTCATGGGGCGGAAACGCAAGGCGCCGTCCAGCAGGCCGTCGTGCGCCAGGAAATGCGCCACCTGGGCGCCGAAGCCGCCCATGGAGCCTTCCTCCACGGTGATCAGCACGGCGTGGTGACGGGCCAGCTGGCGGATCAGCTCCTGATCCAGGGGCTTGGCGAAGCGGGCGTCGGCCACGGTGGCGGGCAGGCCCAGGGCGGCCAGATCCTGCGCCGCCTTCAGGCATTCCTCCAGGCGGGTGCCCAGCGACAGCAGGGCGATCTTGCCGCCCTCGGCCAGCAGGCGGCCCCGGCCGATGGGTAAAATTTGGCCGCGCTCCGGCAGATCGGCGCCGGTGCCCTCGCCGCGCGGATAGCGGAAGGCCGAGGGGCGGTCGTCGATGGCGGCGGCGGTGGCCACCATATGCATCAGCTCGGCCTCGTCGGCGGGGCTCATCAGCACCATGTCGGGGATGCAGCCCAGGAAGGCCAGATCGAAACTGCCGGCATGGGTGGCGCCGTCGGCCCCCACCAGTCCGGCGCGGTCGATGGCGAAGCGCACCGGCAGGTGCTGCAGGGCCACATCGTGCACCAGCTGATCGTAGCCGCGCTGCAGGAACGAGGAATAAAGGGCGCAGAACGGCTTGAAGCCCTCGGCGGCCAGACCGGCGGCGAAGGTGACGGCATGCTGTTCGGCGATGCCCACGTCGAAACAGCGTTCGGGGAAGCGCTCGGCGAATTTATCCAGCCCGGTGCCGGCCGGCATGGCGGCGGTGATGGCGACGATGCGGGGATCTTCCGCCGCCGCCTCGGTCAGGGCGCGGGAGAACACCGCCGTATAGCTGGGCGCGTTGGCCTTGGGCTTGCTCTGCGCCCCGGTGACCACGTCGAACTTGGAAACGCCGTGATACTTGTCGGGGGCGGCCTCGGCCGGAGGGTAGCCGTGCCCCTTCTTGGTGACCACATGGATCAGCACCGGGCCCCGCTGCTTGGAATCGCGCACGTTTTTCAGCACCGGCAGCAGATGGTCCAGGCGGTGGCCGTCCACCGGCCCCACATAGTAAAAGCCCATTTCCTCGAACAGGGTGCCGCCCGAAACCATGCCGCGGGCAAACTCCTCGGCCCGCTTGGCCGCCCGTTCCAGCGGCGCCGGGAACATGGAGGCCACATCCTTCATCACATGGCGCAGGGAATGATAGCTGTTGGACGACAGCAGACGCGACAGGTAGGCGCTCATGGCCCCCACCGGCGGGGCGATGGACATGTCGTTGTCGTTCAGGATCACCACCAGGCGGGAATCCATGGAGCCGGCATTGTTCAGGGCCTCGAAGGCCATGCCGGCGCTCATGGCGCCATCGCCGATCACCGCCACCACGGCGTTCTTGCCGCCCTTGAGGTCGCGGGCCACCGCCATGCCCAGCCCCGCCGAGATGGAGGTGGAGGAGTGCCCGGTGCCGAAGGGATCGTATTCGCTTTCCGAGCGCTTGGTGAAGCCCGACAGGCCGCCGCCCTGGCGCAGCGTGCGCATGCGCTCGCGGCGCCCGGTCAGGATTTTGTGCGGATAGGCCTGATGGCCCACATCCCAGATCAGCCGGTCGTCGGGAGTGTTGAAAACGTGATGCAGGGCCACGGTCAGTTCCACCACGCCGAGGCCGGCCCCCAGATGGCCGCCGGTCAGCGACACCACCTCGATCAGGTCCTGGCGCAGTTCGTCGGCCAGCGGCCGCAGCTGCTCGGGCGCAAGGCGGCGCAGATCGGCAGGGGAATGAATGGTGTCGAGCAGCGGAAAACGGGTCATCACATCACCAGAACCAGAAAAAGCGGCGGCTTAAAGCTTGCGGTCCACCACGTAGCGCGCGGCCTCGCGCAGCAGATCGGCCTTGCCGTCGAAAACGTCAAGATGGGCGGCGGCCTGGGCGGCCAGGGCCTCGGCCTGGGCATGGGCGCGCTCGGCGCCCAGCAGCGAGACGAAGGTGGCCTTGCCGGCGGCCTGGTCCTTGTGCAGGCCCTTGCCCACCAGGGCGGGATCGCCTTCCACATCGAGAAGATCGTCGGCGATCTGGAAGGCCAGCCCCAGATCGTGGGCATAGGCCTTCAAGGCCTGGCGCTGCGGATGCGGCGCCTTGCCGAGAATGGCCCCGGCCTCGCAGGAAAAGCCGATCAGGCGGCCGGTTTTCATCTGCTGCAGGCGGGTCACGGCGATCATGTCCATCTCCCGCTCTTCCGCCAGCAGATCCGCCATCTGCCCGCCCACCATGCCGGCGGGCCCGGCGGCGGCGGCCAGTTCCCACACCAGCTCGCAGCGCACCTGCGGGTCGGAATGGGTGGCGGGGCCGGCCAGCACCTCGAAGGCCTTGGTCAGCAGGCCGTCGCCGGCCAGAATGGCCGTGGCCTCGTCGAAACGGCGGTGGGTGGTGGGGCGGCCGCGGCGCAGGTCGTCGTCGTCCATGGCCGGCAGATCGTCGTGCACCAGCGAATAGCAGTGCACCATCTCGATGGCGGCGGCCACCCGCAGGGCCGCCTGTTCGGCCACGTTGAACAACCGCGCGCCCTGCAGCACGAAGAAGGGGCGCAGCCGCTTGCCGCCGTCCAGGCTGGCATAGCGCATGGCCTCGGTGAGCCGCGCCTCGCTCCCTTCGGGCAGGGGCAGCAGGCGGGCCAGTTCGTCGTTCATCAGCCGGGACAGATCGGCCAAGGCATCCGCCAGGGGCATGGCGCCGTTCACCCGATCTCGGCGGGGGTCAGCGACAGGCTGCCGTCGGCGGCCTGAACGATGCGGTCCACCCGGGCCTGGGCCTCGGCCAGACGGGCCTGGCAATGGCGCTTCAGGGCCTCGCCGCGGGCATAGGCCTCGATGGCTTCGTCCAGCCGGCCCTTGCCTTCCTCCAACTGGCGCACGATGCGCTCCAACTCGGCCAGGGCATCCTCGAAGCTCAAGGCGGCGATATCGGCGGGCAGATCGGACAAGACGGGCGGCTCCTTTGCAAAGGCGGCAAGTTTACGCGCATGGAGCTATGGCTGCAAATTAATCCGGATGCTCCTGGTCCTGCATCAGGGCCCGCACATGGGCGGCGCAGGCCTGCACCAGCGATTTCAGATCGTAGCCGCAGAGGCCGTGTCCCACCGAGTGGTGTAACAGCAACAGCCCGGTCATGACGCTGTTGGAACGGCAAGCGTCTCGTGGCGCCGGAACGATCGGGATGCGCCACAAAGCCAATTATACCAACCGCCCAATGAATTGACCGGTTGTATCGTCCCTCGCCGGGCGGCGGCATCCGCCGCCTTGGCCGCTCGCTCAATGCTCGCTGGATACCGGCCAACGAGTCACTTCAATGGTTGGCCGGTATTATCCCCTGCGGGAGAGCGAAATCATGGCACCCGGCAGGGAAAATCATGCCGATAAAAGGGCCGCATATTTTCCCGCAATGATGGAGTATTTCCCTGCACAAAAAACCAAGGGGTCTCGCATTAAGCGAGAGGCTCAGGCGATGAGGGGGATCTGAACAATCCCGGAAGCACATCTCTCGATGTCCGTCCATAACGGTGTGGTGATTTTTTCAAGCGGCCTCATAACCGCAAGTAAATAAATAATAAATAACTTATTTCTTCTTGAGTATATAAATATTAATTAAAATATATCTCAATGCATTATTGCGTAAAAATAATTTTACGCAAAATACATTATCATAATAGCAATTATAGTTTGATAATTATGTATTTAGAATATGTCTAGTAAATATGTTTTGCTTTTTTTCCTGTGTGGTTTGATGTAAAAGGCGGCTGTGCGCTGGATTTTTTCTGGAGTGATGTTGATATGCGGTTGCGTCAACGATTGATGCTCATGGTCGGAGCTTCGCTGATCACTGTCGCGGCGGCCGTGGCTGTTTCCATATCCTGGTATGAGAACATCAATGCCGAGCGCAAGCTGGAGCAACTTAGCGTCAGCGAGATCAGTTCCCTGCGCGCCTTCATCGTCAATGTCATGGCCAAACGTCCGGAAGATCCCGATAACATCGGCGTCACCGTCTATAATAATTGGTTTGGCAGTCGCAACGTCGATTATCCCGGCAAAGTCTGGAGTGCCTGGGGGCCGAAGGTCACCGCCTACATCCATGAAACGGACCCGGATCGTCCACCGAAGAAACCCCTCGACGATGTCGACCGCGAGGCTTTCGCCACGGGAAAGCCGGTGGCCCGCATGGTTAACGGAAATTATCGCTATTCTCTACCGATCGTGCTTGGCCGCACCAAAGGGGCCGATCAGGAGGTCTGCCACCTTTGCCATACCCGGTTGATGGGCATTCATGATGGTGAAGTGATCGCCGTTCTGTCCAGTTCCCTTTCCGGCGCTTCCGAACGGCACACGTTGCGAAAGGTCATCGCCGTGGTTCTTGGCGGCGGTGCCTTGGCCACACTGATCGCCATGATCGGCATCCGCGCCATCCTGGGGCGTCTGGTCATAACGCCCATGGAAACCATCATGCGATTGCTTGGGCGTCTGGCCGATGGTGAACGCGGCATGGCCATCGATTGTATGGACCGCCAGGATGAAATCGGCGATATGGCGCGGTCCGTCGATATCCTGAAAGCCAAATTGACGGAAGATGACGGTTTCCGCCGCGAACAGGCCGAGATGCAGCGGCGAGGCGAACTGGAGCGGCAAAAAGTCATGGCCGCCATGGCCGACGATTTCGAAGCCCAGATCAAAAGCGTGGTCGACGGCGTCAGCCATGCCGCCGACGGCATGAAAAGCACCGCCGAGGTCATGTCCCGGGCCGCCGCCGCCACCAGCCGCCAGTCCGTCGCCGCTGCCCAGGCCGCTGGAGAGGCTGCGGGCAATGTGCAATCGGTGGCCGCCGCCGCCGAGGAGATGTCGGCTTCCATCGGTGAAATCGCACGGCAGGTCTCCCGTTCGGCGGAGATTGCCGGAGCAGCCGTGACCGAAGCCGAGCGCACCAACACTATGGTCTGTGGTTTGGCCGACGCCGCCGGCAAGATCAGCGAGGTCATCAATCTGATCAACGACATCGCCTCGCAAACCAATCTGTTGGCGCTGAACGCCACCATCGAGGCGGCACGGGCCGGTGAAGCCGGCAAGGGTTTCGCCGTGGTGGCGGGCGAGGTCAAGCATCTGGCTAATCAGACCGCGCGGGCCACCGACGAGATTTCGGCGCAGGTGGCCAATGTGCAGAGTGCCACCCACAATGCCGTGCAGGCCATTCAGGGCATTGCCCAAACCATCGGCCAGATCGACCAGATCGCCGCCTCGATCGCGGTGGCGGTGGAGCAGCAAGGCGTCACCACCCAGGAAATCGCCCGCAGCGTCCAACTGGCCGCCGCCGGCACCCGTGACGTCACCGGCAATATCTCGGGAGTGACCGCCACCGCCGACGAAACCGGCGCGGCGGCCGATCAGGTGCTGCGCGCCTCGGTTCAGCTGACCCAACAGTCGGATCACTTGCGCCACCAGGTCAACGGCTTCCTGGAAACGGTCCGAAAAGACGGCCCCGGAAAATCGGACCGGACGGCAGGCTGATCGCGGACAGACCCCTTGAATTGATTCTGCCCCGTCTCAGGCCGCAGCCTTTTCCATCAGGGCCCGCACATGGGCGGCGCAGGCCTGCACCAGCGATTTCAGATCGTAGCCGCCTTCCAGCACCGAGACCAGGCGGCCGCCGCAGGTGTCGTCGGCCACGGCGGTGAGCTGGCGGGTGACCCAGGCGAAATCCTCGGTGGAGAGGGCAAGGTGGGCCATGGGATCGTCCTTGTGGGCGTCGAACCCGGCCGAGATCATCAAAAGATCGGGCTTGAAGGCGCGCAGGGCGGGCAGCACCTTTTCCGTCACCACGCGCCGCCAGGCCTCCGAGCCGGTGCCGGGCGGCAGCGGCAGGTTGAGGATGTTGCCGGCCACCCCGGTCTCCTCGGGCAGGCCGGTGCCGGGGAACGACTCCTCTTCGTGCGTCGAAACGTAGAGCAGGTTGGGGTGGGCCTGGAAAATATCCTGGGTGCCGTTGCCGTGATGGACGTCGAAATCGTAGACCGCCACCCGTTTGGCGCCGTGGGCGGCCAGGGCGTGCATGGCCCCCACCGCCACGTTGTTGAACAGGCAAAAGCCCAGCACCGCCCGGCTTTCGGCGTGATGGCCGGGCGGGCGGGTGGCGCAGAAGGCGTTGCGGACGGCGCCGCTCATCACCGCATCCACGGCGGCGATGGCCGCCCCGGCCGAGTGCAGCGCCGCCTCCCACGAGCCCGACGACACCACGGTGTCGGGGTCGAGATAGAGATGTTCGTCGCCGCTGGGCAGGTTGTCCTGGATGAAGTCCAGGTGATCGGACTCGTGGGCGCGCAGCAGTTGCGCCAGGCTGGCGCGCGGCGCGGCGCCGCGTTTCAGGGCTTGAAAATCCTCGCCGTCCAGGGCCGCCAGCAGCAGGCGCAGCCGTTCGACGCCTTCGGGATGATAGTCCCCGGTATCGTGGCCGAAACAGGCGGGATGGGTGAAAAGGGCGGTGGTCATCGGAAGCGTCCTGGCGGCGGCGGTAATAAAGATGCTTGAATAGAGATGTTGGAGAAATTTTCAACAAGAAATCCAGGGGCGCAAGGCTGCCATGTATCTGTGCTGGCCTTGCATCGCCGTGTTGGGCAAGATGCGGCGATGACGAAGACAAGATTGGATCAGATGCTGGTGGACCGCGGCCTGGCGGAAAGCCGCACCCGCGCCCAGGCCCTGATCATGGCCGGGCTGGTCTATTCCGGCGAGCGCCGCCTGGACAAGGCCGGGCAAACCCTGGCCGCCGACGTGGCGCTGGAGCTGCGCGGCCAGGATCATCCCTGGGTGTCGCGCGGCGGTCTGAAGCTGGCCAAGGCCATCGAGGCCTTCGCCATCGATCCCACCGGGCTGGTGGCGGCGGATGTGGGCTGTTCCACCGGCGGCTTCACCGATGTGCTGCTGACGCACGGGGCCGCCCGGGTTTATGCCGTCGATGTCGGGCATGGCCAGCTGGCCTGGAAGCTGCGCACCGATCCCCGCGTGGTGGTACTGGAAAAGACCAACGCCCGCCATCTGTCCGCCGAGCTTATCGCCGAACCGCTGGATATGGTGGTGTGCGACGCCAGCTTCATCGGCCTGGAAACCGTGCTGCCCGCCGCCCTGGCCCTGACCGGACCCAAGGCCTGGCTGGCGGCGCTGATCAAGCCGCAGTTCGAGGTGGGCAAGGGCCGGGTGGGCAAGGGCGGCGTGGTGCGCGAGCCCGAGCTGCATGCCGAGGTGTGCGAGCGGATCCGCGCCTGGCTGGCGGCCCAGCCGGGCTGGCGGGTGCTGGGCATCGTGGAAAGCCCCATCAAGGGGCCGGAAGGCAATATCGAGTTCCTGATCGTGGGACGAAAGGGGGAGGAATGAAAACGCTGTTCGCATCCATGGCCGCCGCGGCTCTGCTGCTGGGGGCCCAGGCCGCCCGCGCCGACGACGGGCCTTATCCGCATCTGCGCTGCGTGATCAGCCAGTGCGACGGCGGCGCCGCCTGCCAGGCGCCCTTCAAGGTGAACGACACCGCCTTCAGTGTGGCGGCGGGCAGCGACTTCATGTTCACCCTGACCGACGACTGGTCGATCACGCCCGGCCGCTACAGCCTGGAGAACCGCCACTATGTGGGGGCCAGCTATCTCAGCAAGACGGTGCTGAACATCGCCATCACCCGCCCGGCGGGCGATCTGACCCTGACCCTGGGGGTGGTGGGTACCGATGTGGAGCCGCGCAACGTCACCGCCCACGGTCATTGCCAGGAGGTGAAAACCCAGCCCATCGCCTTTTGATCAGGCGGGCTGGGAGCGGCGGCGCAGGGTGGCGGCGGTGCTGAGCACGGCGGCGATCAGCACGCAGGCGGCGCCGGCGATCAGAAAGGATTGCAGATAGCTCTGATATTCGCCGCGCAGAATGCCGGCGCCCAGGGCGGCGGTGGCGGCGCCCAGCTGGTGCCCGGCGGCGATCCAGCCGAACAGGATGGGGGCATCGTGTTCGCCGAAGGTGTCGGCGGTCAGGCGCACGGTGGGCGGCACCGTGGCGATCCAGTCGAGGCCGTAGAACAGGGCGAACAGCGACAGCTGCTCGAAGCTGAAATCGGAATAGGGCAGATAGATCAGGCTGAGGCCGCGCAGGCCGTAATACCAGGCCAGCAGAAAGCGGTTGTCGAAGCGGTCCGACAGCCAGCCCGAGAAGGTGGTGCCGAACAGATCCAAAACCCCCATGGCGGCCAGCAGCCCGGCGGCATCCACCTCCGGCAGGCCGTGATCCACGCATAAGGGGATGAGGTGGGTGCCCACCAGCCCGTTGGTGGACATGCCGCAGACGAAGAAACTGCTGGCCAGCAGCCAGAAGGTGGGGTGGCGCAGGCCGCGCCCCAGCACGGCGAAGGCCAGAAACAGCGGATTGCCCAGGGTGGGGCGCGGCGGCTCGGGCTCGCTGGCGCCATAGGGCGGCAGATCGAGATCGATGGGGTGATCGGGCAGCAGCAGCCACACCACCGGCACCACCAGGGCGGTGGCGGCGGCGGCGCACAAGGTGGCGCCGCGCCAGCCCATATGCTCGATCAGCAGGGCCAGCAGCGGCAGAAAGGCCAACTGCCCGGTGGCGGTGCTGGCGGTCAGAATGCCCATGGCCAGGCCGCGGTCCTTGCGGAACCAGCGCCCCACCACGGTGGCGCCCAGCACCCCGGCCACCATGCCGGTGCCCAGCCCGGTCAAAACACCCCAGGTCAGCACCATCTGCCAGGGGTGATGCACCAGGGTGGTGGAGGCCACCGACAGCGCCAGCAGCACCAGGGCCAGCAGGGTGGTGCGGCGGATGCCGATGCTTTGCATGATGGCCCCGGCGAAGGGGCCGGTCAGGCCGTAAAGGGCGATGCCCACCGAAATGGCGAAGGAAATGGTGGCGCGGTCCCAGCCCATGTCGCGCTGCAACGGCACCAGCAGCACGCCCGGCATGCCGCGCACCCCGGCCGAAACCAGCAGGGCCAGAAAGGTGGCGGCGGCGGCCACCCAGGCGTAATGCAGGCGGCCCCGCAGCAGGCGGGCAAGACGGCGGGGAACGGCGTGGGGCATGGTGGGGCCTTGTCGAAGCGGCATTAAGGTGTATATACACATAAATGCGGGGCGACACCCTAAAATAAACGAACAGGAGAGGACGATGCGTTATCTTGCCGATTTCGAGCCGGGGCAGCTGTTTACCGCCGGACCGGTCGAGGTCACCCAGGAGGAGGTGATCGCCTTCGCCAGCCGCTACGATCCGCAGCCCTTCCACACCGATCCGGTGGCGGCGGAAGACAGCTTCTTCAAAGGCCTGGCCTCTTCGGGCTGGATGACGGCGGCCCTGACCATGCGCCTGTTCGCCGAAAGCGGCCTGGCCGTCGCCGGCGGCCTGATCGGCCGCGATGTGGAACTGCACTGGCCGCGCCCCACCTATCCCGGCGACATGCTGCGCGCCGAAACCGAGGTGCTGGAGGTGATTCCATCGCGCTCCCGCCCCGATCGCGGTATGATCCGCGTTCGGACCACCACGCTCAACCAGCGCGACGAGGTGGCGCAAACCATGCTGTGCCGCATGCTGGTGCCGGCGCGGCCCAGCCAGGGGTAAGAGGCGCCCGTGAGCGAACCAGAGGCCGGACATAATTGGCTGAAGGGCTGCACCTGCTTTCGTCTGCGCCGCACGGCGCGGCGGATGACCCAGGTGTACGACCACCATCTCGCCGCGGTGGACCTGACCCTGACGCAATATTCCCTGCTGGCCAATCTGGTGCGGCGCGAACCGCCGTCGGTCCATGCCCTGGCCGCGCTGATGGGCATGGACCGCACCACGGTGACCCGCACCCTGAAACCCCTGATCGGCCGCGGCCTGCTGCGCCTGGAGGCCGGGGCCGACCGCCGCAGCCGCCATATCGTGGTCAGCCCGGCGGGGCAGGCGCTGTGGGACCAGGCCAAGCCGCTGTGGCGGGCCGCCCAGACCGAGATCGAAACCCGTCTGGGCCCGGCGGAAACCGCCGATCTGCACCGGCTGCTGGATCAATCGTTCGCGCGGTTGGGGGAGGAACACCCAGAAATGTTAAGGCCTTAACGTGATTGACACGGGGCGCCGGTCTTTCCATCTATGGCGATAATGATTGTTGTAATCATTATAATCTTAATGTTTATGGGGTTATGCCATGCGTTTTCTTCCCTATGTTCTGGTGGGCTTCATGGCCCTGCCCATCGTCATCTGGACCCTGATCAACACCCTGGTGGTGAAGAGCAGCACCTCGGCCTTTTCCACCGGCGATGTGGCCGTGCTGGGCTCGCTGGGGGTGTTCGTGGCCCTGTCCTTCGTGCTGCTGCCCCGCTGGATCGTGGGCGTGATGAAGCGCACCGGCGGCTGATCTTGATCGCCGGGCGGCGGCGGGGGTAGGGTGGCGCGTCATTTCCGTTTCGGAGCGCCCACTCCTTGTCCGTCCGCCGCTTTCTGCTGTCGCCCACTCTGATCATGCTGGTGCCGCCGCTGCTGTGGGGCGGCAATGCCGTGGCCGGCCGCATGGCCGCCGGATCGGTGCCGCCGCTGGCCCTGGCCTTCTGGCGCTGGTTTTTCGCCTTTCTGCTGCTGCTGCCCTGGGGCTGGCCGCGGGTGCGGGCGCAATGGCCGCTGGTGCGGCGGCAGTGGAAACTGCTGGCCTGGCTGGCTTTGTCCAGCGTGACCGCGTACAACAGCCTGCTCTACGTGGCGCTGACCACCACCACGGCGGTCAACGCCACCCTGGTCAGCGCCGCCATTCCGGTGGCCATCGTGGCGTTGTCGTGGCTTTGGCTGAAAGAGCGCATCAGCCCGCTGCAGGGCGGCGGCATTCTGCTGTCGCTGGCCGGGGTTCTGCTGGTGATCGCCCATGGCGATCTGACCAACCTGCTGGCCCTGCGCCTGCATGCCGGCGATCTTTGGGCCCTGGCGGCGGTGGTGAGCTGGGCGCTGTTTTCCGTGACCCTGCGCCGCTTTCCCAGTGGTCTGGCGCCGCTGGCGCTGCTGACCGTGCAGGTGGGCCTGGGCACCCTGTTCATTCTGCCGCTGTATCTGGGGGAACTGGCCCTGGGCCACGGTTTCACCCTCACCGCCAAGGCCGCCGGACTGATCGCCTATGTGGCGGTGCTGCCCTCGCTGGTGGCCTATGGCCTGTGGAACAAGGGCGTGGCCGATCTCGGCGCCAATATCGCCGGGCTTTACACCAATCTGATTCCGGTTTTCACCGCCCTTCTGGCGGTGCCGCTGCTGGGCGAGTCCTTTCACTGGTTTCACGGCGCCGGCATGGCGCTGATCTTTGCCGGCATCGCCCTGGCCACGCGGCGAAAATAGCTATCCCCGCGCCTCCAGGGCGCGGGCCAGGGCGCAGAAGCCCTCCACCGGCACCTCCTCGGCCCGCTGCGTGGGATCGAGGCCGGCGGCGGCCAGCAGGGCCTCGGCGTCGCCCAGGCTTTTCAGGGACGAGCGCAGCATCTTGCGGCGCTGGCCGAAGGCGGCGGCGGTCACCTGTTCCAGGCGTTCCATGCGGCAGGGGGCCAGCGGTTCGGCATAGGGCTCCAGCTGCACCACGGTGCTGGTGACCTTGGGCGGCGGCGTGAAGGCCTCGCGCGCCACGTTGAACAGCGGCCGCACCCGGCAGCGCCACTGGGTGATCACCGACAGCCGCCCGTAATCGGGGCTGCGCGGGGCGGCGGCCAGGCGGTCCACCACCTCCTTCTGGAACATCAGGGTCAGGCTGGCGAAGGCCTCGGCCCGGCGCAGCCAGGCGATGAGCAGCACGGTGGAGATATTGTAGGGCAGATTGGCCACGATGCGGCGCGGCGCCTCGCCCAGGGCGGCGGCGTCGATCTCCAGGGCGTCGCCGGCGATGATCTCCAGGCGGCCGGGATAGGCGGCGGCGATCTCCTGCTGGATGGCGATGGCGCGGTCGTCGCGCTCGATGGCGATGACGCGGCGGGCGCCGCCGTCCAGCAGGGCGCGGGTCAGGCCGCCGGGGCCGGGGCCGATCTCGATCACCGTGCCTTGGGACAGATCGCCGGCCTGGCGGGCGATGCGTCCGGTGAGATTGAGATCGAGCAGAAAGTTCTGGCCCAGGGCCTTGCGCGCCTCCAGGCCGTGGGCGGCGATCACCTCGCGCAGGGGCGGCAGCTCAGCCATGGCCGGCCCCCTTTCGGGCGGCGGCCATGCCGGCGGCCAGGCGCAGGGCGGCCATCAGGCTGTCGGGGCGGGCCTCGCCGCGTCCGGCCAGATCCAGCGCCGTGCCGTGATCGGGCGAGGCGCGCACGAAGGGCAGCCCCAGGGTGACGTTGACGCCGCCATCGAAATCCAGGGTCTTGATGGGGATCAGCGCCTGATCGTGATACATGCAAAGAGCGGCATCGTAACTGGCGCGGGCGCGGGCATGGAACAGGGTGTCGGCGGGCAGCGGTCCACGGGCGTCGATGCCCTCGGCCTTGAGGGCGGCCACGGCGGGGGCGATGATCTCCAGATCCTCGCGGCCCATGGCGCCGCCCTCGCCGGCATGGGGGTTGAGGCCGGTCAGGGCCAGGCGCGGCGCCGCGATGGCGAAATCCCGCGCCAGGGCCCGGGCGGTGATGCGGGCGGTCTCCACGATATCCTCAAAGCGCAGGCCGGCGATGGCCTCCTTCAGGGCCACATGGATGGTGACCGGCACCACCCGCAGCTGCGGCGAGGCCAGCATCATCACCACCCGCTCCACCCCGGCCAGGGCGGCCAGAAACTCGGTATGGCCGGGAAAGCGGAAGCCGGCGTCGTAAAGCGCCTTTTTGTGGATGGGGTTGGTCACCACCGCCGCGGCCTGTCCGGCTTCGGTCAGGCGCACCGCCTCCTCGATGGCGGCCATCACCGCCGGGCCGTTGGCGGCATCCAGCCGGCCCGGCTGGCAGGGCGCGGCCAGGGGCCGGTGCAGCACCGGCAGGGCGGTGGCGAACAGGGCCGCCGCCTCGGCCGGATCGGCGATGGCGGCCACCGGCACCGCCCAGCCCAGGCGGCGGGCCAGCGCCTCCAGCCGCCCGGCATCGTCGATGACGAAGAAGGGCGGCAGGCCGTCCCGCGTCCTCCAGGCGGCCAGGGTGATCTCGCCGCCGATGCCGGCGGGTTCCCCCATGGTCAGGGCCAGGGGCGGAATGGTGGTCATTTACAGGCGGATTTCCACGAAGGCCGAGCGGCGCAGGTCGCGCAGATAGCGTCGGGCTTCCACTTCCAGATGCTCATCCTCCAGGCGCTGGCGGATCTCATCGCGGGAAGGCAGGCCGCCCGGCTGCGGATCCTCGCGTTCGCAGATCACGTAGTAGCGGCGGGCATCCGGGGTGACCAGCGGCTTGCTGAGCTGCATCACCGGCAGTCCTTCGATCAGCTCCAGGATATCGTGCGGAATTTCCGAGGGCTTCAGCTTGCCGGGGCGGCGCCAGTCGGCCGAAGGCAGGGATTTCAGATCGCTGGGATAATTGTCGCAGCTTTTCTCAGCCGCCACCGCCTTGCGCAGGTGGTCCTCCTGCTCCTGACGCTCGGCCGGGCTGGCGCTGGGCAGGGTGGTGAGGCTGACGACGCCGAGATCGAAGGTGGGTTCGGGCTTGCCGGCGCCGACGATGCGCTTTTGGCGCAGCAGCAGGATATGGATGCCGTCGGGCAGGGCCACCACCGCCAGATGCCCCGGCTCGGTGCCGGCCAGGGCGCTCATGATCTTGTCGTCCAGCATGCCCTGCGACACCCAGCCCAGATCGCCGCCGGAGCCGCCGCCGGTCTGGCTGAACTGGCGGGCCAGGGCCGGGAAGGGAGCCCCCTGGCGCATCTCGTCGATCAGCTTCGAGGCCAGGGCCTGCACCTCGCCGCGATGGGCGGGGTTGTCGATGGGCAGGAAGATCTCGGCGGCCAGATATTCCGGCTTGCCCATGTTTTCCTTGATGGTCTGCAGGCGGGCATCCACCTCTTCCTCGCCCACCTTGATGTTGGCGGCCATCACCCGGCGCACCACGCGGGCCCAGGCGATTTCGGCGCGGATCTGCTGGCGCATGGTTTCGGGATCGATGCCCTTGCTGTCCAGAAGCCGCACCATGGCGCCGCGCGGCATGTTGTTCTGCTGCTCGATGGTGGCGAAGCCGTTTTCCACGTCGGCATCCGACACCGAGATCTTTTCGCGCTGGGCGGCCTGCAGCTGCAGATACTCGTCCACCAGGCGGTGCAGCACCTGACTGGCGACGCGGCTGCGGTTTTCCACGGTATCGGGCTGATTGGACGACAGCAGCACCATGCGGATGCGCATTTCCAGATCGCGCAGCGTGATGACCTGATCATTGACCACCGCGGCCACCCGTTCGACTTCGTCGGCCTGGGCGGTGGCGTTGATGCCAAGGACCAGAACCGCGCCGAACAGGCAAAGGGCCAGAAGACGCCGGAATGCAGAGGAAATCGCCATGGTCACATCACGCTCATCGGGAATTGGGTCAGGGTCTTGAAGACGAAATGCACCATCAGGTAGGTGCCGTTGACGCCAGTAGTGTAGGCGGTTTTGTTGGTGCCCCCGTCGATCATGAACTGGAAGCATTCGTCATCATAGATCAAACGGGCGCCGGTTTGCAGCGGTCCGGCATCGTAGCCAAGATTTTCCGTGTTGTAGAGTTGCGTCGACCAGTAGCGGCTAACCTGCGTCGACAGGGTGGTGATCATCTGTTCGCGGGCGTTGAAGGGGCTGTTGGCCGAAAGCTTGTCGTAGAAAACGTAGGTTTCCTGCAGGTTGAACGGGCGCGGCCCCACATTGGCGGTAATCTCGCTGCGCCGTAGCACGTAATCGTCCTTGTTCAGGCGGTAGCGGTAGGATACGCCGAAATTCTGCGACGGCGTGACGTTGAGGCGGCCAACGATGTCCGACAGGTTCTGGTCCATGCCGTCGCCGACGATGAAATTGCTGTCGGCGTGGGCCTGATAGCTTTGCGCCACCAGGGCGTCGAAGGCGGGCATGCCCCGGCTGGTGAGGTTGTATTCGCCGCCATAGGCCACGCGCGGCCCGGTGAAGATATGGTCGTAGCCCATATAGGGATCGGGGCTGAAGATGTTCACATCATCCAGCTCGAAGTCCAGGCTGTCCTCGTTGGGGATCTTGATGGAGTTGCCGCCATAGGGCGTGGCCGAGGCCACCACGATGGGGGTGATGGTTTGTGCACTGATGGCGCCCACATTGGCCAGGGGATAGCGCCAGTCGAGGGCGACCTGGGGCACGCCGCGGGCCACGTCGGTTTCGCCGCTGGTGGTGGAGAACACGTTGCTGCTGTCGTAGGCGTCGAGGCGCATGGAGGTGCTGAACTTGATGACTTCGCCGTCCGAGGTGGTGGTGGCCAGATTCCACGCCGTCTCGGTGTTGATGCGGCGGCTGTTGGTGCCCCCTCCCTGGCGGGTGATGGCGGCGGAGCGGCCGTCGAAGCTCCAATAGCCGCCATTGCGCGAGGGATCGCCCTCATAGCTGTAGGTCAGCACCGGCAGGGCCAGCGGCTCGTTGCGGGTGAGCGGCGACAGATAGGCGTAGCTGTTGGTATCGGTGAGGTTCTGGAAGGAATAGGCCTCCAGCGCCGCATAGCTGCGGTAGCCGAAGCCCTCCAGATAGCCGCGGCTGGTCAGGAAGGGATCGGTGACGCGGTAGTTGAAGTCCTGCAGATAATAAATATCCGAGGCGCGCTGCAGCTGATAGCCCACCCGCCAGGTGGAATCGAGATCGTACTGGCCCAGGGCGTTGATGTGCCAGCCGGTGGGCTCGGTGCCGGTGACGCCGCCCGCCGACATGTTGGCGACGCTGAAATTGATTTTGCTTTCGCCGTCGATGGTGCGCTCGCGGTCCACCACGTCCAGTTGTTCCCCCTGCTTGCTGGTGAGCATGGGGGTCAGGGTGATGTCCTCGTTGGGATCGACAACCTGGAAATAGGGCAGCCGCACCGAGGTGCCCAGCACGTTGTTGGTGATGACGCTGGGGGGCAGGATGCCGCTTTCGCGCTTCACCGTGGGATCGGCGTGCGACAGATAGGGGGTGTAGAAGATCGGAACGTCATCGAATTTGAACCAGGTGTTCTGGTATTCGATGAGATGGCGGTCGGTATCGTGGGTGATGGTCTCGGCGTCCACCTGCCACAGCGGCGGCTTTTCGGGATGCTCGGCGCAGGGGCGGCAGGCGGTATAGGTGGCGTCGTTGAGCACGGTGCGCTCGGCGCCGACCCGGCGGCCCTGACGGGCGGTCAGGGTGGCGTCGTCGATCATGCGGGTGTGCAGGCCGCGCGCCGCCGCATCCTTCATATCGCCGGTCAGCTCCATGTAATCGGCGAAGGTGACCTCGCCGTCGGCTTCCGTCAGGCTGATATTGCCGGTGGCGATGATCACGTCCTGCTTCAGATTGTAGGAGATGTTGTCGGCCAGCAGGATGCGGCCGGCCTGATCCAGTTCCACATGGCCGGTGGCGGTTACGGTGCTGAGATCGCGGTCCTGCACCACGCGGTCGGCGGTCAGCGAAATCGGCTGGTCCTTGTCCTTGTGTTTCTGCTTGCTCTTGGCGGCCCAGGCGGGGTCGGCCGCGGTCAGCAGCAGGCCCAGCCCCAGCGACAGGGCCAGCAGCGAGACGGTCAGACGGATGGGACGGCGCATGTGGCGGGGCCCCGTCAGCGCGGCGCGAAACGGCGCCACAGGGGCGTGCCGTCGCGCAAGGTGGTCAGGGCGGCCAGGGCGGCCAGCGCCACGACGACAGGGGTGATGTAGAGCAGCGGAATCAGCGCCAGATGACGGGTGGCCAGATTGGAGATCACCAGGCTTAAGGCCTGCACGCCGATCATCAGGCCGATGGCCAGGATCAGACGGTCGCCCTGGCCGCGCCGGTTGAACCAGCCGGCCAGCAGGCTGGCCGCCGCCAGCAGCGCGAAGGTGAACTGATAAAGCGGCGACGCCAATCTCTGATGTCCTTCCACCTGATATTCCCGGTAGGTCACGGGGCCGAGGCTGGCCTCGGTGGCGCCGAACAGTTCATCCAGGTAACATCCGCGCGGGTCGCGGTCGCGCGCGGCGCCCTGCTTGTTATCATTGGAGAACTGCATGGCATAATTGTCGAAATATAGCAACGACAGCCGCGTGGAATTGGGGGCGACCTGCTGGCGGATGCCGTTGATCAGCAGGATGCTGGGCGGACTGTCTTCGGTGGGGCCTTTCAGCAGGGCGCCGCGCTCGGCCATGATGGTCACGGTGCGGCGGGGATTGCGCCGGTCGTGCACGATCACGTTCAGCAGTTCGCCCTTGGGGCTTTTGGCGCCGACATAAACGGTGAGATTGGGCGCGATCTGGTTGAAGGTGCCCTCCTGCAGCAGCGACGAGGTGGCGCTGCGCAGCTGATCCTGCAGATGATGGAAGCGCTGCACGCTGAGCGGAATGAGCCAGACATTGAGCAGCAGGTTGAACAGCATGGTGACGGCGGCCAGGATCAGGGCCGGACGGGCCAGGGCCATGTGGCTGATGCCGGCGGCGCGCATCACCACCAGTTCACGGTCGGTGATCAGCTTGTTGTAGGTGAACAGCACCACGGCGAACAGGGCCACCGGCAGGATGAACGACATGAAGTTGGGCAGCACCAGCAGGGTCAGTTCCACGAACATGCCCACCGACGAGCCGCGGTTGACCGTCATCTCGATGAAGCGCAGGGATTGGGTCAGCCAAAGGATGGCCGATAGCCCGATGGTGACAAGCACCATGGCCACGGCAAGCTGTCGCAGAATATAGCGGTCAATCCCCAACATTTGCGCGGATTATGACCGGGGGGGGCGGGCTTGAACAGGGCAAAGCATGGCGGTACCGAAAATTATGAGAAAAATTTGAGGCCGGACCCGCCGGGTCCGGCCCGCCTCGGCGGTCCGTCAGAGGATTTTGCCGGGATTCATCACCCCCATCGGATCGAGAGCGGCCTTGATTTTCCGCATCAGGTCCAGTTCCAGGCTTTCCTTGTAGTGGGCCAGTTCGCCCTTTTTCAGCTTGCCGATGCCGTGTTCGGCGCTGATGGAGCCGCGCAACTCCACCACGATATCGTGGACGATGCGGTTCATGTTTTCCCATTCCGCCAGAAAGGCCTGCTTGTCGGCGCCCTTGGGCTGGCTGAGATTGTAGTGGATGTTGCCGTCGCCCACATGGCCGAAGGGGATCACCCGCACGCCGGGCAGGGCCGTCTCCACCGCCGGGGTGGCGCGGCGGATCAGTTCGGGCACCGAGGACACCGGCACCGAGACATCGTGCTTGATGCTGCCGCCGGCCTTCTTCTGCGCTTCCGGCACGCCTTCGCGGATGCGCCACAGGGCGTTTCGCTGGTCCATGGACTGGGCCATCACCGCGTCCACCACCTCGCCGGCCTCCATGGCCTCGCCCAGCAGGCTTTCCAGGCTTTCCTGCAGGCTGCCCTCGGGCCGCGAGGTGGACAGCTCCATCAGCACGTACCAGTCGTGCGGCTCGGCGAAGGGATCGGCGATGCCCGGCAGGTTTTCCAGATCCAGCACCAGGCCGGAGCGGCCGATCAGCTCGAAGGCGGTGACCTGATCGCCGCTGGCGGCGCGGGCGCGGGCCAGCAGGGCCAGCACGGAATCGAGATCGGCCATGGCGCAAAAGGCCGTCTGCACGTCGCGCGGGCGCGGGAACAGCTTGATGACGGCGGCGGTGATGATGCCCAGGGTGCCTTCGCCGCCGATGAACAGCTGCTTCAGGTCGTAGCCGGTATTGTCCTTGCGTAACGAGCGCAGGCCGTCCCACACCTGGCCGTCGGGCAGCACCACCTCCAGGCCCAGCACCAGCTCGCGGGTGTTGCCGTAGCGCAGCACGCCCGAGCCGCCGGCATTGGTGGAGATATTGCCGCCGATGACGCAGCTCCCCTCGGCCCCCAGGCTCAAGGGGAAGAGGCAGCCGGCTTCCTCGGCCGTTTTCTGGAGGGTCTGCAGGATCACCCCGGCCTCCACCGTCATGGTGAAGTTCAGGGGATCGACGGCGCGCACCCGGTTCATGCGGCCCAGGCTGAGCACGATCTGCCGGCCGCTGTCGTCGGGGGCGCCGCCGCCGCACAGGCCGGTATTGCCGCCCTGGGGCACGATGGCCACGCCGGCCTCGGCGCACAGTTTCACCACCGCCGCCACTTCGGCGGTGGAGGCGGGGCGAACCACCGCCAGGGCCTTGCCGTGGTAAAGGCCGCGCTCCTCCTCTTCGAAGGGGGCCTTGTCGGCGGGAGCGGTCAGCAGGCCGTTGGGTCCGACGACCGACGCGATCTGGGTGAGAATGTCCTGGGTCATGAGCAACGATTTAGCCTTATCCGCCGGGCGGCGCAAGAGGGCCTGGGCAGAAGCGATGGCTCCGAACTCAGGTTGACGCGTGGTTGAAAGGCCGCCTTGGGCCGTTATGCGCGGACGTGATCCACATATCCAGGCGGTCGAACCGCTGTCGGAGAGCGCTTGATCCAACCACGGCTTGCCTTTCTCAGAGCGAGGGGCGTGACACTTTCGCGCGGCAGATCCATGCCGCTTGCCTGGAGGGGCGGGGTGCGACACTGTGTCGCAGGGCGAAGGAGGAGGTTTGGCCCCTTTGCCCATCCACCCTGTTGCCGAAAGGCCGATCAATGCAGAGCCGTTTCCCCCCTGGTTCGACCGCTTATGCCAAAGATGGCCGCAGTTATATCGTCGAGGAGGTGGCCGATGGAATCGTCTACTGCGCCACGGCGGGCGGCGCGGAGACCGAGTTTCCGGAAAATAAACTGCTGAGTGCGGCGGAGTGGGAGGCCAAAACCAAGGTTGGCCTGCAACGGGAGGTGTCTTATCCCCGTTTGCAGCAGTCGCGCCATTTTCTGCCCGCCGGCGAAAGCGTCGATGTGGCGGGGGCGGAGCGCATGTTGCTGCGGGCGGAGGGGGGCGCGCCGGGTCTGCTCGATTTCGTGGCTTTCGTGGTGGCGAAGCGTATTCTGGCCGAACGGAAAGAAGAGGATCTCGTCGAGACCCTGTCCATCCGCAAATGCCGGGCGATGTTCGATGTGGCGCCGCCATCGGTGCGGGCGCGGCTGCTGGCCCAGCTTCTGGGAGCGCGGACCGATGCCCTGGTGAGCGCCGGCGGCCTGGGGGAAAATCTGCTGAAGGCGATGGTGGCCCAAGGGCTCGCCCCCTTGCAGGCGGAGTACGAGGCTTTTCAGGATCGCCCGCATCGATGACGCCGGTGTCTGTTGGCGCCCTATCCCCTGGGTCCGGCGGCGCGGCGCAGGCGGTCGTTGATGGCCAGGCCCAGGCCGTGCCGGGGGATGGGGGCCACGGCGATGGCGGAAAAATCGGCGCGGTCCAGGGCGCGCAGCATGGCGAACAGATGGGCGGCGGCCTCGGCCAGATCGCCGCTTTCGCTCAAATTCAAGGTGGCGCCGGGGCAGGGGCCGAAGCCCAGCAGCGCCTCGCCGGGGTGCGGCGCGGCGGCCTCCAGCCGCACCGGCAGGCCGGGGGCGTAATGGCTGGCCAGCATGCCGGGGGATTTGGGGCCGTCTTCACCGTGGCCGTCGGCCAGGGCGATGGGGCCCAGCAGCGCCTCCAGCTGTTCGCGGGTGATGCCGCCGGGGCGCAGCAGGGTGGCGGTGGCGGTGCAAAGATCGAGCACGGTGGATTCCACCCCCACGGCGCAGGGGCCACCGTCCAGGATCATGTCCAGCCGGCCGTCCAGGCCCTGGGCCACGTGGGCGGCGGTGGTGGGGCTGACCCCGCCGGAAGGGTTGGCGCTGGGGGCGGCCACCGGACAGGCGGCGGCGCGCAGCAGGGCCAGGGCCACCGGATGGGCGGGAATGCGCACGGCGATGCTGTCGAGCCCGGCCGAGGCCAGCAGCGAAACCGGACAACCGGCGCGGCGCGGCAGCACCAGGGTGAGGGGGCCGGGCCAGAAGCGCTCGGCCAGCAGGCGGGCGCGCGGGTCCATCTCCACCAGGGCGGCCACCGCCGCCACATCAGGCAGATGCGAGATCAGCGGGTTGAAGCTGGGGCGGTTCTTGGCGGCGAAAATGCCGGCCACCGCCCGGTCCTGGGTGGCGTTGCCGCCCAGGCCGTACACCGTTTCGGTGGGAAAGGCCACCAGGCCGCCCTGGCGCAGCAGGTGGGCGGCGCGGGCGATGGCGGTTTCATCTGCGGAGAAAATCAGGGATGACACAATAACCGGAGCCAGACAGTGCAGGAAAACACGGAAAACGAAAGTATAAGTGTAAGCGCCGCATAGGAAAGGGCCGCCCTAACGGAGGGGCGGCCCTTGTCTCGCTTCGCTCTAGGATCGGGCCACTGATCATATGACCCGGAGCCAAGTCACCGCAAAGGCATGTGCGGCGGCTAATCAGTGGGTGAACTTGGTCACTCACAGGTATTATAGTGTTCCTCTTCTTGCGCGGAGTCAAGAAAAACGGGGGTCTCCGTTCGGCCCGCACGGCGTTGAGCCGGTCTGGCGCGGCATCCCGATGCCGGTGAACAGGGGGGCGGATGATACCGGCCAACCATTGAAGTGATACCGGCCAACCATTGAAGTGACTCGTTGGCCGGTATCCAGCGAGCATTGAGCGAGCGGCCAAGGCGGCGGATGCCGCCGCCCGGCGAGGGACGATACAACC
>MLJW01000127.1_pt1 | contig 75440 bp, 68 predicted proteins | sample 888231 | NCBI WGS metagenome assembly MLJW01 (sample SAMN05788063, study PRJNA343431) | mine drainage metagenome | isolation source: sample collected from the inflow into an acid mine drainage treatment plant... | place: Germany: Lusatia, lignite mining district
CACGATGGCCACCCCCATCTCCAGGGACGACCGGCGCGCGGTGAGCTGCTCCGGGCTACGCCCTTCGCAGCTCACCGCACCAAAGACTTACACCACTCGGCGGGACATTACCTGATTGAGTGTGCATTCCGGGCGAGTCCCGCCAGTCGTTCAGATCCAAGTCTAGGTTCGGTTCCGGCCCTGTGTGGCACGGGGCAACCGCTTTGCAACCGTGGAGATTGGGGAGGTTGCCGTCGCGCGGTCAATTCAATGACTGATCATCGCGGCCACTTCTGCAGTTGGGGCGGGCTCGTCTCAAGGTCAGCTGCGCGGCCGCGCAGCTGACCTCCTTACGCACCACTCCCTGCTTGTAGGTTCGTCATCTCAAAATGCAGATGGTCCGAAGACCTCGGGGTAGGTAAAGGGAATGAACACGGCACTAGACAACCCAAGACCCGAGTTCTGATCGGTCCGCGCGACTCGCCGATGGCGACGCTATGCCGTAGGCCCGTACACTTATCCACAACTGGCCGGCTTCACGCCTTCCTTCCGTCCTTGGTCAGGATTGGATCCATACGGTCAAAATTAGATCGACGACAACACGCGCTGCAAGGGGGAACAACATGGCAGGACAAGTCGAGCAGCCACTGAATGGTGCAGGGCAGGCCGAGAACGATCTGGTCCTCCGGTTCTCTCACAACGTCATCGAGCATCTTGGGCTGAAGCTCTATCAGAACAAGCCAACGAACGTTTTGGCCGAACTCGTTTCCAATTCGTGGGATGCTGAGGCCGAGCGTGTTTGGATACTTCTGCGTACTACTGGACTAGGTGAGCCCAGCAGCATCATCGTTGCTGATGACGGTGTGGGCATGACCGACGAGGTACTGCGCGACAGCTACCTACTTGTAGGGAAGAGGCGACGTCAAGCGTCTGACCCAACGGAGAAGAGTGTCAACGGCCTGCGGTATCTGATGGGACGTAAGGGAATCGGCAAGCTTGCGCCATTTGGCGTCGCCAAGCAAGTCGACTTGATCACCGCCGCAGACGGTCATGCAACCTGGCTACGGTTCAACTACGACGACATGCTCAAGTCGGAGGATGGGCCGGCAGCGTTCTCGGAGTACGAGCCGAAGGTCATCGCACGCGGGGTACCACTCAAACAACTCCCCATAGCGGAAGCTGGCGACGATGCAGAGTGTGTCACAAGCTTCGCTCAAGACATCCAGACCAAGGGGCACGGCACCTTCGTGCGCGCCTCTGCACTGACCCTCCGGAAAAGGATAACTCCAGCAAGCCTCATGGAATCACTTGGCAGGCGATTCACCGTGACGCTGGCGCGGCCGGACTTTCAAGTCTTCGTCAATGAACAGAAGCTCGAAGAGAAACACGCCTTCCCCAAGTGGGAAGTAAGGTATCCCGCCGAAGGGGCAGAAACGATTGAAGTCGAGACGCCGAGCGGCAAACGAGCGGTCACCTGCTGGGCCGGATTTGTCGAAGAAGCAAGTTGGGCGCAGGAACAGGCTGGCATTGGTGTTTACGCCCACGGGAAGATCGCGCAGGACCGCCCGTTTTTCTTCGGCAACCGGGGCAACGAAATCTATTTGCGCTACATGTACGCGGTGGTGGAAGCCGACTGGATCGACGAATTTGACCATGACACCATTTCCACCGACCGGACCTCGATCGACTGGGAAGATCCCGATTGCGCGATCTTCTACAAGTGGGGGGAGCGGAAGGTCAAAGACTGGTTGAACGCCTACCAGGCGCACAGGAAGCAAGCGGCAGGCAAGGAGAACGAGAAGATCATTGAAGAGGTGATCACGAAGAATGAGAACCTACGTTTGAGAGATTCGGAGAAGGCTCACCTCGCAGACCTATTGTCGGAAGTGACGCCGCGCCTTGGCAAGGAAGCCGAGAACAAAGCACGCCTAGTTGAGGCTACAGCACGTGCCTGGACGCACGAGCCCGCCAGGAGGCTCATTAAGAAGCTCTGGGACCAAGCCTCGCAATTCGATGCGAACAAATTCGGATTGGTGCTAAACCAACTAACCGATCAATTGGTTCCGGAAAGCCTCTCCTTGGCGGTAGTGTTCGCGCAGCGCGTCTACGCGCTCTCGTTGCTCGAGCAGCACATCATGCTGGGTAAGGAGACGCAGCTGCAGATGCTCATCGAAGAATTCCCTTGGATCCTGGACAACAGGTATGAAAAATTCCTACCCCGGCGGGCACTGAAGACGATATGCGAGGAGGCGGAAAATGCGGGGCTCTCGGTGATCCGGCCTGTTCACTTGCCCGATCAGTCTGAGTACAAGAAGCCGGACTTCGTCTTTCTCGGCGCCACTGCAACAGGCGCAAATGATCATGTGGTCGTCGTCGAACTCAAGGGGCCGAACGACACTGCAGGTTGGCCGGAATACGAGCAGTTGAACTCGTACGTCTCATACCTCAAGTCTCGATTCGGAAGCATCAAGGTCGAAGGCGTGCTTGTGGCCAGGAGTCATGATGAGGGCGTGAAGGAGATCGCCGGCAAGACCATCATGTTCAAAGAGTGGGCGGATTTGTTGCTTCGCTCTCGCAGCGAGCACATGGAATTGATCGCAGCCCTGCTTGCAGGCAACGATGCCGACGCGCAAGACTCGCGAGTGCAGCAGATCTGCGAGTTGGGCGGCGAGGCCGTGACGGGCTTTTTAGCGCAGATGAGCGCTCGCGATCCCGCGCTGAGGGACTTAGTGGCCAAGCTGGGCGCGGTGAAATCCCTTCCGACACCAGGCGCTCCGACTGGATCACCTTCGGCGTACGATCAAGCTGAGCAAAGCATCAACGCGCAACCGTCGACGTAGCGATCTCTCCAGAATGGAGTAACTAAAGATGGCAGGGTACGAAAGGGTGACGCCTGCCACCCGTACTCGCATGCAGGCGGTGCGGAGGCAAGATACCGAACCCGAAATCTTTGTCCGGCGAATGCTTCACGGTATGGGTTACCGTTTTCGCCTGCATCGAAAGGATCTGCCTGGCACGCCCGACATCGTTCTGCCAAAGCTCAAAAAGGCGGTGCTCGTGCACGGTTGCTTCTGGCACGGGCATGAGAACTGCCGACGGGCGATACTTCCAAAGAGCAATGCGGTGACTTGGGCCGCGAAAATTGAGAACAACAAAGCTCGCGACCTGAAGCAGACGGTCGCGCTGCGGAAGCTAGGGTGGGACGTGATGGTCGTTTGGGAATGCGAAGTCAAGAATGCAGCGGAGGAAACCAGAAGCCGCCTCTGCACTTTCCTGTCAACATAAGCTCTTCTAGGCCCGGCGTTGATTGGTCGCTCCAACGTCCTCACTGTTTTTGCGCGTGTGAACCGTCGTGGCGCAACGGTCGTGGTCAGGGTACGTGCGCGGGTCGACACGGTTGTCCTTTTTGGCTGCCTCGGCAAGCTTCGCCCACGCCTTCGCGCAGCGTTCGTCATGGGCGATGATCGGCGCGCGCCTCCACTTGCGCTTGAGAACGCCCTGAAGCACGTCGCCGTGCAGCTTCGTAAACGCTGGCGGGACAGCCTCACCGATCATTTCTCGGATGTTCGTATGACCGAGTTGCGACAGCGCATTTCCCCACGCGAAGTCCTCGGGGAAGGTCTGAAGCAGCGCGCACTCCAGAGGACTCAGAAGGCGATTCTGTGAGGGATGGATGGTGTAGTCGCTGCCGACATGCCCACTCGCTGTCGTAATCGTGGCCGCCGGCCGATCGGCGTGCATTCGGCGGTAGCTGCTCTTAAACCCTTTTACCAACCGAAAGCTTCCGTCGTCGTTCTTGACAATCGGTCGCAAGAGTGGCGCATCACAACGCGGACACTTGACTGATTCGGGGGTGACCGTCACCGGTCCGCAGCGGTGGCAGGCATCGTTTTCCCAGGCGCTCTTTCCACTTCCAGCAGGAATCGCTGCGACCATGGCGTATGTCCGTTCGTCCCAAACTGGCACGGAGTGGTATCCCCCAAATTGTTCCGCGCCGGCGAGCTCTGGTGCCGACGCGTCCAGCTTGGGCAACCCGAACCCATCGAGTGCTTCCGTCAACGTGATAGGGCGCCTGTTACCCACATCTGTGGCGTGAGTCGGCCTCGGAAATGGCGCACGTCCCAAGTGAAGCAAGTCCTTCAGGCCAGGCACATCCCGTCGAACGAAGGTCAAGAAGGATCTGTTTCGCGACTGTGGAATGCCGAAATCACACAGATCAGTGACGAGGGGAAAGGCAACGTAGCTGTCAGTCAGCGCACTGATCAAGAAATTGGCCGCCGAAACCGGCTTGTGATCCATCGGGTGGTGGACCTTTCTCGTGAGGAAGGCGGGCACGTTCTCGACGACTATGATCGAGGGCATCAACTCCAGTGCGACGTTAGCGATGACCGTGACGAGGAGATTGCGTTCATCCTTGGAGCCCGCGGCGGGATCATCATGGCTGCCCTTTCCCGACCGTGCGGAACTCATGCCCTGACATGGTGGGCACGCGCATAGCAGTGACGGTCGTGCCTGCCCCGCGCGAGTTCTGTAGGCGGAAATAACTGCTGGCCACGTCTCACGAAGGTCTCCTGAGATGCCCTTGGCGCCCGGGTGGTTGAGCAAGCAGACATCAAGCCGCCGAGGGTCGAGCTCTGCCATTACCTCGAAGCGAAATCCGGCTCGCCGATACCCCACATCGCCGGCGCCACAGTTCGAGAATAGGCTGACCGCACGCAGCGCGTTCATGCTCGATGCCCTCCCCGCCGCTCCGCCCCGAGTTCGTGTATGTCCAGAAACTGTTCGTGTACTTTTTTCGCTCTCGTCAGAAAATCATTCCAGGGCGTCCGCTTGAGCTTGCCAGTGCTTTTCACTTGCTCGAACGCGAGCTTGTTGCTCATTTGACGGACGTTCTCACCGTCGGCGATGAGGTCGATTTGCCACCCCCGATAAAACTCGGAGACTGTTCTGGAGTTCTCGTCAAAGAAGCGCGTGAACGCATCGACGTAGTTGAGCAGACGGTTAAAGTCGGTATCGTCGAAAAGGTGTCCTGCCTTCTTGATTTCGACAATATGCAACAGGCCGTCGATGCTCACGAGAGTGAAGTCAGGACGCTTGTCCTCGTGGCCAATGGCGAGAGTGACCTCGGTGCCATGCTCGCTTTTCCAGTAGCGCTCGAAGGCGTGTTTGAAGCTCTTGAGGCTTTGGTTCTTCGTGATTACGGTCCAAGACGGCTCAATCAACCACGGTGCTTTCGCGATCAAGGCTTGGAACTGGCTCTCGTCCATTGAACGATCAATGATCTCCTGGAGGTCGTTGATTACGCGCACGCGTTGTGCCGCAATCTGCGCATACGAGGCCAGCTCGGCGATCTGGGCCTTCTTGAAGATGTCCAGCATCTGGTCCAATGACGCTTCGCCCTTGGTGATTTGGTTGGCGAACTCATGGAAAGCCTCCATGAGCGCCTGATGGGGCGCGACTGAAAGAATGATTTGTGACAGGTCTTCTACGTAGATGTCGTCGTTGAGTTCGTCTTCCGCAGCGAAGCCGCCAAACTTTTTTGCTAGATCCACGGCAACGAGAGCAACTTGTTTGTCGCCAAATCGCTGTCTGGCGCGCTCCTCGATACGTGACTTGCGCATGAATTCGTCACGGACACGGATGCGCCTCGGCTCACGAGATCGCCGGGCAATTTCCTTGATGAGCTCAGCACCCCAGCGCCTCATTAGTTGACCGTAGTCCGAGTCCCAGAGAATGTCCTGTCGATCCGTGCGGACGAGGTCGTCACCCTCGTCCAGGTCGAGCCATTCCGCCTCAACATGGCCGACTAGGTACGAACGCATGGCGAATTCACCCGTGAACCCAGCGGGTTGATTGAAATCTCTGGTCATCCCGACGATCTTGCCGCGCGCGTAGATCCGCACGCCCATCATCTCCTCGTTCTTGTAAGCTTCCCTCGCCATACCGAGCCACCCGGATACCGGTAGCATCGTGCCGTCGTCGTCGAATACTGGCCGGCTCACCAAGTCGATACGCGTGTCCGGCAACAGCGGGATGTCGAGCGGATCAACCTTGAGGAGCTCGGCTTTTGCGTTCGCTAAGTCCGCTACGTAAATGCTGAAATCTGGTCTTGCGAACGTGAAGCGGACGGCCAGTTGGCGCAGGAACGTTTCCTTATCTGGCACGCGCTTAGCAAGAAACGACGTCAACCGAATCCGAGTACCAGACGTCTTGCTCCATCCGCGATCGTCGCTGCCAACTTCCAATGGAACCGCGTCGTCGTCGTCACGGACGATTTTGTCGAAGTCCATGAAGAAGTGCGTTACGGCATAGCCGGCGGTGGTCTTCCGACCGCCTGCTGACCACACCTCAATCCGGCGGCAGATGCCGAACGGGGCCAGCTTGCCGATCCCCTTGCGACCCATCACCGGTCGTTTTAGTTTGCGAGATCGACCTCCATCTTGGCCAACACGAGTCCTCCGATCCGCGCCAACGCGCAGGTAGAAGTCGATGGCCTCCTCAGGGGTCATGCCATGACCGTCATCTTCGACCTCAATGACGTATCCCAGGTCGCATAGGGTGCCACCGGCCTTGGAGGCAAGCTGTACGTTGAGCGGAACCCGAACCGTGACCTTCTTGGCGTCGGCATCATAGCTGTTGGCTATCAGTTCGGCGACGACCGCGCTCGCTTTGTCGTACAGCTTGACGCCAAGCTTGTCTACGGTTAGCCGTGAGATGCGCAGGTGGTACGGGCTGGCCGCAGGCTTCTTCGCTGGCGCGCGCGCACGGGTAGGAGTTGCAGCACTGGCGGTCGGTTCATCTGAGCGACGCGATGTGGTCATCAGCCCTCCTTGTTTTTTAGATGGTCGCTCGAAAATGTCGTCGCGGCTGTTCGTGCGTGTACGGGTGGCAAGCTATCAGCTCCTATTCTCGCAGCCCTGACGTTGGGGAGGCTCCGAACGCACTGCCTAAGCTCCCCCGCGGCGCGACGCGGCATTCATGCATCACCACTGGCCCTTTAGCCCTGTCGCATTCGGGGCCAGCGGGCTGGCCTGTGGCGTCCACGTTATGCGTGGCCGAATCGGTGGAAGGTCAGGGCGTGGAACGGGAACGCCGTTCATCGCCCATCGTGCCAACCGCCCGCCGGGAATGGCTGGGACAACGACGCCGGCCTGCGCGTAGACGTGCGCGCTGTAGCGCGCTCCAGTGATTCCAGTTGTGTTTCCCGTGTTGTAAGCCGACAAGGCGCCTCGCAGCGACCCGCCTGATTGCGACCAGGCGCGCAGCAGGATCACTTGCGCCGCGTGCAGGTTGCTGCACGGGTCGAAGACCTTATCGGCATCCAAGCCCAGGGCGGGCAGATTCCTGCTGTTGATCTGCGCCAGGCCCAGATCAACCGAGTGCCCTGCCTGGATGAGCGTGCGGGCCAGCCTCGCCGCCTCGGCCAGACTCGCGGGCCGGTATGACTGTCCGGTTGTGTTGTCGTGCAAGGCCAGTGGGTTGCCGCCGCTTTCCTGCTGAACGATGGCCGCCATGGTCACCGCAGCCACCTTCGATGCGCACTCCTCGATGGTGGTCAGTGTGATGGGCCCCATGCCCAGGTTCGCTGCCGTGTTGCACGGACCCCGTGCAACGTCCAGCCGAAAGCCAGTAAGGGTCACGAGACCCCTTACCAAGGACGCTTTCATGCAACGACCTTTGCTCAAACTGGCGGTGGCGACCGCACTCGTCTGCAGATTGCCGGCGGCGATGGCAGATGTCCTGCCCGGACAACCCCAGTCTGCGCGGCTTCTCACGGCGTTGGCGCTCATCGTGCCGCAGCCGTATGAGATCAACGTCGACAACAGCATTCCCGCGGACACGCGGCTCTCGTGGGGAGCGCAGGGCGATTGGGAACAGCAACTGCGTCAGGCCGCCGAGTCTGCTGGCCTGGGCGTGCGTTTCAACGTTCCTGCGCACGCGCTGCTGATCTTTCGTCTGCCGCGCATCCATCGCGTCACGGTCGGACTTCCCGCTGCGCCGGCGCAGGCGAGCTCGCCTGCCATGGCAGCCGCAGCAGCGCCGGCAACACTGGCCTCTCGTGAACCCCGGGACACCGCACATGGCCCCGCCATGCAACCCGCCCCCAACGAGGCGGCGGGCGGCGAGGGTTGGGCGATGCCCGCACCCGCGATGCCGGCGCGGACCGTGCACCTGATCGATGCGGTTCAGTTGCTCATGCCTCCATCACTTGCGCCGAGCCTGGAACTGGAAGTTCTGGCCGCCAATCTGGACGCGCCCGCGCATTGGGCGCCCGGTACGCGGTGGGGCGCGCTGCAGTCGATGCTGCACGGGATGGGGCTGCAGGCACGCCAGGATGGCAAGACGCTGCGCATTGCGCCCGTGACGGCATCGGCCCCCAAGGCGTCGGCAGATCAACAGACCGCTGCGCCGCCACGCCCCATCGTGCAAGACGCGGCGCCCGCCGCATTCAGAAGCATCCCCGTGTTCAAGCCGATTCCGCTGTGGACGCTCAATGCGAACAAGGCCATCAGCGTCGGCCTGGATGCCTGGGCGCAGGCATCGGGATGGAAGGTTGTCTGGAATGTCCCCCAGGACTGGCTGGTGCCCAACACCGTGCAGTTTCAGGGCGATTTCATGGCGGCTGCAACGCAGGTCATTCAGGCGTTGGCCGCCAACGGCGCGGACATCCGAGCAGACGTCTACACCGCGAATAAGACCCTGGTGGTGCACTCTGCCGCATCTGCTCAGTAACAAATCTTCCAGCGTTCAGAAAAGGAGTTCCTATGTCGGATGCATGTTCATTTACCCGGGCTCTGCTTGCGATCGCTCTCGGCGCTGCGCTATCGATTTCACTGAGCGCATGCGGGGGCGGTGGCGGTGCAGATGGCAGCGGCGGGCTGTCTGTGGCGGCACAGTCGACTTCGACGGTCGCGGGCAATTCCGTTGTGGTCAACGGCTACGCGCAGACGGCGGGTCAGGCCATTTCCTCGGCGTCCTGGCAGCAAATTGCCGGCCCCACGGCGCAGGTTTCGGACGCCAACTGCTCGAGCGCGACGCAAAACACGATTTCCGCCGCGGGCACTGCGTCGGCGGCGTCGAGCCAATCGGCTGCGCTGGTGAACTACGTGTGCCCGCTGACGGTGACGTTGCCGAATTCCAGTGCAGCGCAGCAATATCAATTCCGCTTCACGGCCAACGACGCGACGGGCAATCAACAGTCGGCGCTGTCCACCGTATCGGCCATCGCGACGCCGGGAGCCGCGTTCTCGACGCTCGCGGGGCCGAATGCGAACCTCTATCCGCGGCAGACGTACAAGGGCGCTTGCCAAACCGTCGGCGGGGTGTTCGCCCCTGGGCAGTCGCCTGTGTACCAGTGGAGCATTACCGCGCCCAGTGGCGTGACGCCGCCGGCGATCGCCGCCAGTGGTGCGAGCGTGTCGTTCGTGGCGCCGTCTTGGGCCTCCCAAGAAAACTTGCAGCTCGTGTGCCAGGCCACTGACGGAATGGGCACCACGGCCCAGTCTGCCGCGGACGTGGCCGTGTACGGCACGGCCAGCTTGCCGCTGCTTGTCGTGAGCGCGGGCAGTTCGCAGGTGGTCAATACCGCGACGCCGGTGACCATGACAGCCACCGCGCAGGCCAGCGGCGGGGTGCCTTCGAGCACGGTGTACTACCTCTGGCAGCAGACAGGCGGCACCAGCGTGACGCTGGCGAATGCAAACACCGCGACGGCATCGTTCGTGGCGCCCGGTCAACCGACCGTTGGCACGCCCTCGGCTTCGGGGCCGTCGATTCAGTCGACCCTGACCTTTACGGTCTATGCGTCCTACCAGCCGATCACGGCTGCCAATCTGTCGTCGGTTCCGGCGGCGCAGCAATCGCAAACCACCGTCGAGGTGATCCAGCAATGAAATCCAAGGTTCTCTCAATCGCTCAGCGTGCGATGACGGGCGTCGCGCTACTCGCGGGTGTCTTGCTGGCGGGGTGCGCTACGCAACACGAAGCGCAAGTGCGGAGCGCCGCCACCCAGGCGCGCGTTTCCCGCGACATGCAAAAGCTGCGCAGTCCGTCGGCGCCGCCGCAGCTGGTGGTGACGCGACACGATGCGCCGTATCTGCTCGGTCAATCCGTTCCGCTGCAGCAACCACGCCCGGCCGTCTTGCGCCAGACGGTCGTTTTCCAGTCTGCTGCCGCGCTCAATCTGTTGCAGGCCGCGGCCGAGGTCTCGCAAATTTCCGGCGTGCCCGTGCATGTCGCGCCCGAGGTCAAGTCGGCGATTCTGATGGCGCAAAGCGGCGCTGGCTCGACGACGATCGCGTCGGTTGGCGCGAAATCGGCGACGACGATTCCAGGGCTGCCTGGGCTCGGCGCGGTCACGCTGCCGTCGCTGCCGGACGTATCCAGTCGCCAGGGCATGCTCAAGATTTCCTGGAACGGCGATCTTTCTGGCCTGCTCGACGTGATGGCTGCGCAGGCAGGCTGCTACTGGTCGTACTCACCGGACGATGGCGTGCGTTTTTACCTGACGAAGACGCATGTGTTCAACGTCTCCGCGATTCCTGGCACATCGGATGTTTCGACCAGCGTGTCCAACGCCGGCAGCAGCGCGCAGTCCAGCGGGGGCAGTACAAGCTCGTCGGGCAATGCCGGTTCGACGTCGCAGACCGCGTCGATGACGTCGTCCGTGGACGTCTACAAGCAGGTCAAGGGTGACGTCGAGGCGATCATGAATCAGCAGTCGTCCAGCGCCTCGGGCCTGGCGGCAACGGTGCACGCGAGCTACTCGGTCAACCCGGCTGCTGGGCAGATTGTCGTCACGGGCACGCCGGCTCAGATTGCTGCGGTCGGTGCCTACGTGAAGCAGCTCAACGCGCAGTTGCAGCAAAACGTCCTGATCGACGTGCATGTCTATGCGGTGTCGACCAACAATTCCAACGATGTCTCGCTGAACATCCAGGGCGCGATCTCGAGCTTGCTCAACAGCACGGCGGCGAAGTTCACGCTCGGGTCCACCGCAGCTCCGGTGTCGGGCGCAACGCAAGCGGGCCTGTCCCTGGTGTCGGGCAACTTCAGCGCGCAAGCCGTCGCGCAGGCGCTGGCCACCGTGGGCAATGTGTCGCTCGTGACGTCGGGGAGCGTGCTCGCCCTCAACGGTCAGCCGACGCCGATGCAAGTGGCCCAACAGCGCAGCTACGTGGCTTCGGCTTCGGTCACGACGACCGCGAACGTCGGCTCCAGCGCCACGATCACGCCGGGACAGTACACGACGGGGTTCTCGGGCAACTTCCTGCCGCTGGTGCGTGGCGACGACGTCATGCTTCAGTACAGCATCAATCTGACGCAGGATCTCGGGCTGCAGACCTTCTCGTCCTCCGGTACGACCATCGAGCTGCCGAATCTTGCCACGCAGGCATTCCAGCAGCGCGTGGTCGTGCGCTCGGGGCAGACGCTTGTGATCAGTGGGTTCGAGCAGAGCGGCTCGACCGATAACCGTCAAGGGGTTGGCAATCCGAACTTCCTCGGCCTGGGCGGCGCGCGCAGTGCGTCGACTTCGCGCACGGCTTTGGTCATCGTCATGCACGTGCTGAAGGTTCGCGCATGATCGACGCAGGCATCAAGATCGCGCGGCACGTCGCCGTTCCCGGGCTGAAACAAGGCGCCTGGATCGGCGGGCAGTGGACCGCGGGTGATCGATTCCCCAAGGCGCCGAATTACGCGCGTATCGCGCGTGAAGAGGGATTCGACCCGAAGAGCGTGGCGGCCATCTGGATGCGCGATGAAAAGCAGGTCGGCTGGTTCGTCTTCGAAGGGAAACCCAGCCGCGCCGTGCCTTTGGCGTGGTTCGTCGTACAGCGCATGACGCAGGGGCGCCTGCCGTGGCGTGGGATCTTCAACCTCGGCGACGTGTGGTGGTTTGTCACGTGCGACGAAAAAGGAGCAATTCATCCCAGCTTCGACGTGGCGGTGCTGCCCGAAGAGCGAGACGCATTCGAAGGTGCGCACCTGTCGGAGCTGGCGACGTTTCCCCACGACACGTACTGCGGCTCGCCGGAGGAAAGCTGGGCTTGGTTGCTCGAGGGGGTGGTGGTTTCGGCCGCGCCGCATGCGGTTCCTGTGTTGGCTGCCGCGCAGGCGCGGCGCCTGGCCGTCATCGGCGTGGCGAGCGTCCTGGGCGTTACTTTGGCAGGGCAGGTCGGTCTGCACCTTTGGAGGAAGCGCGAGCAGCGCCTGCACGATCAATTGCAGGCGCTTCAGCGAGCGCGCGAGCAGCTGCGCTTGCGCGCCCAGCTCGCGGCCGAAGTCGCCACGAATGGCGTCATTCGCCAACGTGTCGAGCGCGCGTGGGCGCAGACGCCCCGGCCGTGGGTATCGGCTCCCGATTGGCAGGCAGTCCTGACTGCCGCCGACAAGGCCATGTCGACGACGTCGATGAATGGCTGGAGGCTGGCCAAGGTTGTGTGCACGGTACAGGCCGACGGTTCGCTGTCGATCGATCGCAAATGGTTGCGCTCAAGTCTTGCGACGGTGGCCAGCGCGCCGCAGGGCGAGCTGGCGGCGGATGGCAATGCCGTCACCGATCACTCTGTCGTCAAGCTCGCGCTGCCGGCTGCAGCGGGATTCACCGTGTCGCTGACGTCGACGGCGGATGTCAGCCGCGCAGTGATGGCCCAGTCGCAGACCTATTCGCGCCTCTATCTCGTGCGGCTGGGTGTGTTCGCGCCCTATCGGCCGCCGGTGCCGAGTTTCGTGCCGAAGACCATGGTGGACAAATTCAAGCCGCCCGTGCTCTGGCTTTCCGCACCGATCAAGATCGATGCGCTGATGGGGGTCGCGCCGGACCTGAGCAATGCCGCGCTTTTCAGCGCAACCAACGTCCCGGCGAAAGTCGAGATCGATTTCATGTCGCACAGCATGAGCTGGAAACTTGAAGGTGTCGAATATGCACACGCGTAATTCGTTTGCTTTGGCTTCGGCCGTCTTGGTCGCGTGCGTGCTTGCACCGACGGTGGCTCGCGCCGAATCTTGTCCGAGCAGCCTGGGCACGGCGCAGCAAGTGGTGTGTTTGCAGGAGCAAAACGCCGTGTTGCAGCAGCGACTGAGCAACGCTCAGATCGCACAGGCGCTTGCAAAGCTGCAGACCGGGGACGGTGCGCCGGCGCGCAATCTCGGGCTGCCCGACGTCGCCGCCATTTTCGGTCGGGACGGGGTCTTGCACGCGATGTTGACCTGGCAAGATGCCAGCGGCAACGAAGCGGGCTCGCTGGATGTGCGCAGCGGGGCGGTCCTGCCAGGCGGCTTGCGCGTTGACAAGGTCGAGCCGGGTCGCGTGGTCTTGTCCGACAGGCACCAAACGCATGTGCTGCTGATGTCTGGTGGCCCGGGCCATGGCGCGACCTCGTCCTCACCGAGCGGCGGCAGTGGCGCTGCGCTCAGCACGGCCATCCCGCCGGTGCCGACTCTGCCCGACGTTCCTCGCCTGGGAGGGCGTTGATCATGAGCGCTCATTTCAGCAACAACGACATTCAGCGGCTCGGGGTGCAGCCGCCCGAGGGCTTGCGCAAGATCGTCGCTTTTCGTGACGGCGTGCTGTTTGTGGCGAACGACTACATGACGTCCGCCGACGTTATTGACTTTGAGCTCAAGCTGCGGCGCATGGGCGCGTTGTCGCGCAAACAAGGCGTCTCGATGGCGCAGCTCTCCACGCACCAGCATGAGGCCGAGCGCGTGAGCTCGCTCGTGCGCCGGGACGAAGCCGCCGAGAAGCGGCGAGCTTTTGCCCTGCTCGCGCAGGGCGTGAAGATGTCGGCCAGCGACATCCACTTCCTGATCAAGTCCAGCCACACGGAGGTCAAGTTCCGTGTTGACGGCTACCTCGACACCTATGCCGAGCTGTCGAAGGAAGAAGGCATCCAGCTTGTCACGGCGCTGTACGTGGCGTCGGATTCGAACGCCAAGTCGCAGAACCAATTCACGTTCAACACGCCGATTGCGGCGCGGCTGACGCGCTCGGACGGCGAGAACATCGGCCTGCTTCCCGAGGCGCTGTATGCGGTGCGATTTGCGTCGATGAAAACCGACCAGGGCGGCTTGGTCGTCCTGCGATTGCTCTATGACAGCGTCTCCAGCCGCAGTGCGGGGAGCGAAACGCGCATCGATCTTGAAGCGCTCGGTTTTACCGCCACGCAGGCCACCCAACTGCGCGAAATGGCCGACGCGCCGAACGGGATGATCATCATCGACGGGCCGACCGGCAGCGGCAAGTCCACCACGCTGAAATACACGATGCAGTGGATTCATGAGAATTATCCGCATTTCAATATTTTGACGGTGGAAGACCCGCCGGAATATCCGATCATCGGCGCCTCGCAGATCCCGGTCAGCGTTCAGGAAGACAGCCGCGAGCAAGTCGGTGAGCGCGGCAAGCAGTACGCGTCGATCATCGCGACGACCCTGCGGCTGGACCCTGACATTCTGATGGTCGGGGAAATCCGCGATGGGCATTCTGCGATCGCCGGGCTGCGCGCTGCGGAAACCGGGCACCGTCTCTGGTCGACCCTGCACGCCAACGACGCTTGGGAGGCGATGAACCGCCTGCTCGATCTGCTGCGTGAGGGAGGAATGCACGAGCCGCTGCCGGTCCTGGCCAATACGCAGAATCTGTGTGGCATGGTCGCCCAGCGCCTGGTGCCCAAGCTGTGCCCGAAGTGCCGCAAGCCCTTCAGCGAATTTCACGATCGCGTGTCGCAGCAAGTGCGCGACGAGCTTTTCGATGCCATCCCCAATCTGGACGCATCCACGATCTACGTGCGGGGCGACGGCTGTGACTTGTGCGTGCCGACTGCCGAGGGCGACCCCGAGAAGCAGCGCCTCGACAAGCGGCGCGGGATCATGGGGCGCACGGTCGTCGCAGAGATCGTGCGGCCCGATCAGACGCTTCTGGACATTGCCCGGCGCGACGGCATCCCGGCCGCGCGGCGCTATTGGCTCAAGCACCGCAACGGGCAGGTGATCGCCGACGCGGCGCTGGCCAAGATCCTGGCTGGTGTACTCGACCCACAGGTGGCGCGTGAGTTCGTGGGCCCCTTGTTGACCGCTCGCCAAATCCTGAGCAGTCTCGAGGCCGATCAGATGGGGATGATCGCGTGAGCCTGATCATGACCATCATCGAAAGCGCCGAGGCGGCTTGCAGCGACTTCGACGCCATTTTTCTCAGCACCGGCACCTGTCCATTTCTGCGCGCGCCCGGCAACGGCGCGGCGATTCCGATCGACGCGATTCGGCAGATCACCAATCACGACGTACTGGCCGCCTACCAGGAGTTCCAGTCCGACGCCAACATCAAGGTGCTCACTGCCGCGCGCAAGACGGATCGGCGCGGGGCGCTCGCGGTATCTGTGCGTGGCAAGGGACGGTACAGGATCGACTGGTATCACCAGCGGTCGTCGCTATCGATGACGATCCGGCGGGTGCCTTTTGACCGTGGGCCGTGGGTCGATTACTGGTCGGCTGACTATCTGCGCGAGTCGTACAAAGCGCGCATTGAACCGTTGCTGATCCCCGGCAAGGTCATGTGGATCACGGCTGAAATTCCGCAGATCGGCCATCTGTTCGGGGACGCGCTGACCGAAGAATGCTCGAACGCGAACCAACACGCGAAGATCATCAAGGTCGACGACCCGGTTAGGTATTTGCACAAGTCGGGCGCCGACTGCCTGGTTGAGCAGATCGAGCTCGGTGTCGATTGCGAGTCGATCGCCGAGGCTGTGCGCGCCGTTTCGGTGTCAGCTGCGGACGGCGCCATCATCGACGTCTCGTGGGCCGACCCAAGCGCGGCGCAGTCGGCGATCGACAACCTGCGCGACGAGGGTCTGTGGGTTGTCGCGTGGGCGCCGTTGCGGTACGCCGACCCCAACGATTGCCGCATCGTCGTCAACCGCCAGGCTATCGAGGTGCTCGCATGAGTCTGCCGTCGATCAAATCCCTCTTCGCGAAGCGCAAGAAGCCCGAGGGCGCTCGCGCCGCCGTTGTCGTGGGCAAGAAGGCCGGCTGGATGCTGCCCGAGGCGTTGGCCATGCACCTGTTCGGGTTTGGCCGCAAGGCGTTTTATCGGCGCATTCAGATCATGGCGAAGGCAAGGATGCCGTTCGACGCCGCAATTTCGGAGTTGCGCGCTCAGGCTTACTCAGCGCGTCAGGGTGTCACGTACGCCATGCTCGATTCGGTTTATCGCCGGATGCAGCGCGGGCGCGACTTGGAGACGGCGCTGGAGGACTGGCTGCCGAAGGAAGACCGGATGTTGCTGTCGGCCGGCGATCGGCAGGGTTACACAGGATTCATCGAAGCCATCGACCAGATCATGGAGGTGACCGGCGCGACCAAGGAGATGATCAGGACGATGGTGAGCGGGCTTGCCGAGCCGACCGTCATGATCCTGTCCATGTATGGGCTCATTGCCTGGATGGCCAAGAACTTCAACGAGAAAGCGCTGGCTGCGACGCACGTGTCGCCTGCCAAGCTGACCGGTCTGGCGCACCAGCTCTACAGCGTCGGGATTTTCGCCACCACATTTTGGGCGTGGCTTGTTCCGCTGATCGTTGCTTGCCTGATTGGCTTTGTAATGTTGGCGATGCCGCGATTTACCAAGCCGACGGCGCTTCGCATGTTCCTGGATAAATTGCCGCCGTGGTCCATCTACAAGGCCATTACCGGCGCTCGCTGGCTGCTTTCGTTTTCCACGCTCGGGCAGGCGCGAATTCCGTACGAGGTCATTTTCCGCGAAACCGAAAACATGGCTGCGCCGTGGTTGCGCGAGCGCATCAGTGCCATCGCGCAAAAGTACGAGCGCGGTTTTCCGCTCGGCGAGGCATTCCTTCGGGCCGGATACGACTTCCCGAACAAGGCGTTGGTGGACGACCTCGTGGCATTTGGTTCTCGCCCAGGTTTCGAGGAAGTCCTGACCGTCATCGCCAAGGAATGGATCGTTGAGACAACGCGGTTTGTCAAGGGCATCACTGTCGCGTTGACCGGTGTTGGCTACATCTCAGTGTTCGCGGGCATGTTTTGGATCATGGGTGCCTTTAACAGCATGCAAGTCCAAATCACCGCAATTATTCAACAAGCTCATTGAGGGGGGCGATTATATAGATTGACCGATAACGTCTTCGCCAATTTTCGATTTTTTCATCGCAAGGAGTAAATGGATATGTGGAATATCATTGCAACGATTCTGGTTTTTGCCGTGATTGCCGTTGGCTTGGTCGAGGTCTACCAGAATTTCGGCACGGGCCAGGCCCAGCAGACCGCTCAAGGTCTGAGCCAGGAGACGGCGACGACCGCCGCGCAAATCAGCACCATGTTTGCCGGAAACCCCGACTTCACCAACATCACCACGGCCGCGAACACGCTGGTGCCGACGAACTGGAAAGCGTCGGGCACCGCGGGCAAGTTCACCTTGCCCGAGGGCGGAACGGTGACGTTCGGCGGCGCGAAGGTCAACGGGTCGGCCACTGACAACGGCTACACCATGGCGTTTGCCACGATCGACCAGAACGAGTGTCAGGCGCTTGCGGGGTTTGCCACCCAGAAGACGGCCAGCATCACCATCAACGGGACGACGGTGGTCAACACGACTTACGGCGGCACTGCATCGACGCCGGCGTGGGGCTCGAACCTGGTCTATCTCTGCACCGCGGGCACGGCCAACACGATCACGTTCACGCTGGCCGGCTAATTCTCGCTGGCTGGTCGTAGGGCGGATGACAAGCCGGGGCGGCGCCCCGGCTCCCATTTCCATCAATGGAACTTCGATGCTGTCGTTACGGGATATTGCGTTTACGGACCTGTTCCTGGAATCTGAGTTTTCGAACTCCAGAATCCGTGGCTATGAGCGATCCCCTGATCTTCAGTCGATACCGGAGGATTTGCGCGACGACGTACGCAAGCTCTTCAAACAGGTCGAGTCGACGCATCGGCAGGCGGACGACGCGATGGAGTTTTCGGTGCCCTACGAAGACGTCATGTACCGCGTCGCGGTCATTCCCGACGTGCGCAACAAGGTTTTCGCGCTTCGTCGCGGGGCCTTGCACATGCCGCCGTTTAGCCAGGTCGGGATCGCGCCAGTGATTGCCGATCGCCTGACGCGCCTGGAATCCGGGCTCGTTCTCTTTTCAGGCATGTTCGCGGCCGGCAAAACTACAGCCGCATCCGCCTACGTCATCGAGAAGACGATCAGCGGCGGCCTGTCGCTCACGCTCGAGGATCCGCCGGAGCTGTCTTTGTCGGGGGACCATGGCAAGGGACGGTGTCTGCAGGTGCCGATCGAGCGCGAGAAGATCGAGAAAGCCATCGAGGCCACGCTGCGCATGTCGTTCGACCTGTTGTTCGTCTCCGAGGTGCGCACGGCGCGCATCGCAGCCGAGCTGATCAACGCCTCGGTCAACGGCAAACTGATCGTCTCGACGATCCACTCGGATGGCGCTGTCAGCGCGGTGTCGCGCCTTGCTTCGCTTGCTGCGGCCGGCGCCGGGATCAGTGGCGGCGAGTCCTCGGCCCAGGTGCGCGTATTCCGAGAGATGATGGCCAACGGCCTTGCGGCCGTGGTGCACATGAGCAAGGTTCCAGGCGACAAACGCGAGGCGTCCGAGTACCTGCTGGGCGGCCAAGATTTGCGCTCGAGGATTGCCTCCGGCGAATTTCAGTCGCTGCAAAACAGCGTGAACTCGCTCAAAAACCGCCTCACCTATGGCCAGTCATTGGACTAGGCGGCATCGTCACGACAACCAGCCGAGTCGAGTTGAACAATGTATACCCTCATTGCGGCAATTCTCGCCATCACGATTTTTGCCGGCTTGGTTTTGCAGCAAGATCGCAGCGCATTCCAAGGCATTCAGACTGCGGCGATCAAACAGGTCGAGACGCAGGCTGCGGTTCAAATCAATACGTTTGCCACGGCTGCGTACGCGTATGCAACGTCGCAGGGGCTGTCGGCCGGAAATATGATCAATGTTTCGGATCTGGTATTGGCGAACTTCCTTCCGTCGACATTTTCGGCAACGAACGGTTTTGGACAAACCATCCAGGCGCGGACTGGCACGGGCTACAACGGCGGCACAGGTGTCATTGTCTACTACACGACGGCGCCAAAAAACACCTACGGCCTTCCCAATGTGCCGATGGTGCAAAGTAGTTTTTCATTCCACATTGCAAACGATCTTGCTTCAATTCAAGAAAATGCGCCAGGATTTATTGCGGCGGTGCTCAGCGGCGCAAATTTCAGTGGCGCGCAAATGCCGTTTGCCGCGAGCACGAACGCACTGGATCTGACGAAGTATTTTTCCGGATACTCGAATACGTTTGCGTCCGTTGTGGATCTCGTCAACGTCTTGCCCAGCAGCGGGGTGCCGGTCACGGCAGCAAGCGGCGCGGGGTCGGGCGGTGGCGGCTCAGTGACCGCGACATGTGCTGCCGGAGCCTCCCCCGCGATCTTCGGATACACCGGGGGCCCGCAAACCATCACGGTTCCCGCGGGTTGCACTTCTGGTGCGTTCACGTTGGTTGGGGCAGGCGGCGGTGGTGCTTGGTTTCAAGCTGGAGGCGCTGGGGCCAAAGTGACGGGGACGATCATGGCAGTTGCGGGCACGACGTTCACGGCGATTGTGGGGGGCGGTGGCGGCGGCACTTCGGGCAGCGGCGACACGTCCACTGGAGCGGGTGGAGGTGGGCTGACTGCGATTTGCGCGGGCTCGACGTGTTCGAGCGCTTCGGCGTTGCTTGTGGCCGCTGGAGGGGGCGGCGCGGGGTATTACTCATCACCGGGTGGTCAAGGCGGCGCGGGGCCAGCGGCAACGTCGGGCGGATCATATTCGGGCGGCTACGGCGGGTACGGCTACGGCGGGTACGGCAACGACTACTACAACGAGATGGGGTCGCCAGGTACACCATTCGGCGCAGGCGGCTCGGGCGCCTACGGCTACGGCTATGGCACAACCAACAACAGTGGTGGATTTGGGGGCGGCGGTGGCGGCGGCTCGGGCGCCTACGGGGGAGGCGGTGGCGGTGGCGGCGGTATGCCTGGCGGCGGTGGTGGTGGTGGCTTGATGGGGATTGGGGGATATGGCGGCCTGGACTATGCCGCGCCGAGCGTCACCGCCTATGCGGAGACCGCCGGAGGGGGCGCGGCGGGTGGCGCGAGCGGCTCCCAAACGGCCGGCTCGAACGGCAGTATCGTCGTGGTGTGGCACTGATTCAGAAGGGCCGCCAATATGTACGTCATCATTTTTGCTCTTTTCGCTGTAGCGCTTGCGGCGCTGGTTTTTCTGGAAGACACCAAGACGCAGGTGTCGCAGCAGGCAATGCGGGAATCGCAATCGCAGGCACAGGTCGTCGCATTACAAGGATCGCAAGTGTTCTTTGCCTGCAAAAATAAGGCGGTGGGCGTGTACACGATCGCTGATCTCATCGCGACGAACAGTTTGCCGTCAAATTATCCGCAGACGACGGCGTTCGGTAACTCATGGATCTGCAAGGTCGCCAGTGGCGGCGTCGATGGTGGGAATGTCGTGTTCCTGGCATGGGACGGCGCCCCGCAAATAGCGGGCGCGTTCGGCATTGGGTCCATGACAAATACTGCGGTGCAGACGCAGCTCGCGTGGACGGTGGCCTCGTTGCTTGTGCAGCAGGCGGGCGCCTTGAAGAACGTCGACGAGGGTGTGGTGGCTGCCAATACGGCTGTGATGTCGTCGGCGCAAACCAATCTGCAGTACAGCCTGACCGGGGTTATCAATTCGCCGAACTACAGCACCCCGGTTGTTGAGCAAGGAATGGCCAGTAATTCGACATCGTGAGTGTGCAGCGACCGACTGGAGACGGTGCGATAGATTGTCTTAATGTTCTCAATGCGCGTCTTAGTTTCTCAATGTTGTGTTCAAAACGTGAGGTTTTGATGAAAAATCGAAAGAAAGTGATTTCGGCAGCGTCTGCTGCATGTTGCCTGCTGGCGCCCGCGGTGAGTTTTGCGGCGGCCAACCCGCTCAACTTCCTGCAGCGTCAACAGGTGCGGGGCGCCGCCAGCGCCTCCGCTTCATTGGTGTCGCAGGCGAACAGCAATCTGCGCATGTTCGCGATCGGCGTACAGAAGTACGTGTACGCGAATGTTGGGCAGGTGCCGTGGAATGTCTCGGGCACGAGCACGGCGATCAGCTATTCGCCGTTTCTGCTTTATGCGGCGGGCGGCACGCTGAGCGCCGCGCAGGCCGCGGCGGCGTGCGGCTTCGCCTATGGATCGGCAACGCCGCCCGGCTTCACCAGTCCGATCAATCTGGATGCCGCCTCGAATTTCACACCGTCGACGTCCGTGGCGTGGTCGGCGCCCCCGCAGTATCTGCCGGCAAACTGGACAGCGCCACTCGGCGGGGTGGATTGCGCCGCGGTGTGGATCAACCAGCCCGCGGCGCAACAGATCACGGTGCAGGTCTTCTACGTCCCGTCCACGGCGGCGGCCAATGGAAATACGAACCTGAACTTGACGCCCGTGCAGCTCACCTACGGCATCAAGAGCAGTTCGGCGATTCAGTCGGCGATTTCCGGCTCGTCGGTGATCTGGTCGGCCGGGCCGGTCACGTCCAACGGCGCGGCTTCGGCTTCCGCGCAGGGGCAGAGCAACGGTGCTGGACTTCAGCGCACGAGCTCAGGGTGGACGCAATGATGATCGACGTGCGCAAACTGTACGCGCTGCCGGACCACTGGCTGCGCCGGATCGATTTGGCGGTTGCGTTGCTCTCGTTCGTGCTCGGTGTGTTTGAGCACTCGTGGCTCTCGTTTGCCTGGGCCGGCCTTGCATGTTGGCTCTATCTCACGAATGGCTCGGCAAGGATGCAAGCCTATATCCGCTGGCGTGCCGCGCAGATCGCGTTCGCCATGGCGCTTCGAAAATTCTGAAGGAGGAATGATGCGCAAATTTCTTGCTTGTGCGGCGACGTCGGTCGCATTGTCCATCGCGCCGACTGCGTTCGGAGCCAACCTGGCGCTGTTTGCCGGAACACCTTTGAGCATGCCCCCCGGCACGGTGATCGCGCCAACGGTGCCGCAGATTGTCACGACTGTCAATAGCTCAGCGGTGACCAACAGCGTGAAGCAGATTCCGATGCCGCCCAACGTGCCGCCGGCGGCACTGTCGAGCCTGCCGAATGTGCCGCTGCCGCCCGGAACGGCAGTGGGGCTCGTGTATGCCATCAAAGGAGACAATCTGAGTCAGGCCAACCCGGACTGCCCGGCGCCGCCGGCACCCTCGGCCGCCGGCTGTGCGTATGGCGGCTCAAGCGGCACGGTCTATTGGTCGGGCTGGGACAAAGTGACGGGCGGCAAGTGCGCCGATGGTTCGCTCGGTGGGTGGCTGACGACGGCGGCTGTTTGCAATGCGCCACCGCCTCCCCCGCCGCCCTCTGGCGGGCTGCCTGCGGGATTTTGTAGCCCGAGCTGCACGCTTTCGGCGTCGGGCGCCATCTGCAACGGCTCTTCGTGCTACATCGGGAACGGCCAAACAGCGACCATCGGTGCGAACGGGTTTATCCCGACGCTGACAAGCGCGACGGTCAGCCAGTCGGCAGCATCGGCAGCGGCTACAGCTGCGGCGACGGCGGCGGCTACAACCGGCGCGAGTTCGTGCACATCGGCGCAGGTTACGTCGGGGCAATGCAACACCTCGGGCTCGCTGTCGGCAGCGCAGCTGGCGGCGGAAGCCGCTGCCTTGAATTCGGGGAACGGGGCTGGAGCTGCGGCCGCGGTGACGGGAACGCAGGCTACAACCTTGGGGTCGACTCCCATTGGAGGAACGGCAACCGGGATAGGTGGATAGACGGTTCAGCCGAGAAACGAAAAGGGCGCCTCGTGGCGCCCTTTTCGTTTGTGCGCCGGGGTTAGCAGGCGCGGGTTGGAAAGATCACATTGCCGGCGGCGTGTATTGCACCGGTGCCGTGGCGGCCAGGCCAGCCAGAGTCGAGCCATTGACGACGCTCGTCTTCGTCGTCAGCGTAGTGCTTTGCGCGACACCGGCGAGCACGCTGATGTTCGATCCCGCGTTGGTCTGCAGGGCGATGCTCGAGTCGAGCGTTGACGTCGTCGAGGTGCCGCCGTACACGGCTTCGGTCAAAAAATAGATGCCCTGGCCGGCGCTCGGATTCGGCGTCACGTTGCTGATGGTGGTCACGTTCGCGTTTGTGACGATGCCGCCGCCAGCTGTGGCGAAAGGAGTGGCGAGCATGCCGATCTTGGTATTCGAGACGTACATCAGGCCGGGCCAGTAGAAGGTGTTTCCAGCGCCGGATTCAGATTGGTTGCCTAGACCAGTGGCGATAGCCGAACGCACGAAAAGGTTGCTCGGGATGAACGAAGTATCCACCGGGCCGTTGGCAGCGTTGGCCAGCGTCGAGATCAGCGACGACGCGAAAATGGGGACGACGTTGATGCCATTCGTCGTCGACACGAGGTTGACGTTCTGGCGAGCTGCGCCAGCGTTGAGCGGCTGCAGGTTCACGGTGATCGTCGTGAGGGCCGTGGCGTTCTCGAGGATCATGCCGTTCTGGAACGCGTTGCCTGGCTGCGGGTTTGCGGCGCCGGCGACGATGCCACCGGCGAGATCACCGGAGTACACGAAGTCGAAGGTCGGGGCGGAGAACGTGCCTTGGGTGCCGTCGTAGACGCTTCCGTAGGCGCTGCCCGCGGCGCCGGCGGCAACGCTGATCTGGCCGTTCGTGGCGTTCGCGGTCACGGCGCCGTAGTTCAGCATGTTGTCGTGCCCGACGAGGGTGACGTTGCCGTTGGCTTGAATCACGCCGCCGGGCTGATTGACCAGGCTCAGCGAGTAGGGGCCGGCGGCGCCGTGCGCGATCAGATTGATCTGCGCGGAGTAGTTGCTGGTGATCGCTCCGCCAGTGGGCGAGTTGTTGACCAGCGTGCCGTAGTTCACCAGCTGGTTGCCCGCCTCCATGGTGAGCGCGCCGGTGCCGCCGCTCGAGGACGTGGTGATCGCTGCGTTGTTGACGATGTTGCCGTTCGCGTTGACCACGGCCGAGCCGGCGATGATCGTCGCTGTGCCGATGTTCACGCTCGCGCCGGTGGCCGAGTTGGCCGCGTTCAGGGGCATCGCGCCACTGGACATGAACGCGCTGGTTTGGGCGCTGCCGGAGAGGTCTTGCGCGGCCAAGCCGAAGTTGCCGCCGCCGTTGGCGCCGCCGGCGGCAGTGAGGTTGATCGTCGCGCCGTTGCCGATGACGACACCGTTGGCGTTCGCGATGAACATGCCGGTGGCGTTGCCGTTGATCGTGCCGTCGATCTCGGATGCGGCGCCCGACTGGTCGATGTTGAGGAAGTTGCCGCCATTGAACGTCACAGTGGCTGCGCTGCCGACGTTGAAGCCGCCGGAGTAGGCGATGACGGTGTTTCCGGTCCCGCTGACGGTCAGGCTGTTTGCGCCCGCAGTCAGTGTGGCGGCGCCGGCGGTGACGGTTGCGCCAGCGGGTAGGGCAGTGGCTGAGACTGCTGCAAAGACAGGGGAGGCGAGGGCGGCGGAGATGGCCAGGACCAGGATGGAGGGAGTATTGGGTTTCATCAGGCGTCCTTTCAGTTGTGTGATGGGAAACTGGATCTGCACGAATCGAAGTGCTTGGGAGCTTTACACGGTAACGTTGAAGTACCGCTTCCACTCGGGTGAGTTCACGGGCAGGGTGGCCAACACCTTGCGCTGCGCCTCTAGCGCCAGCCGTTCGATCATCTCGCGTTTCGCGACGTTGTAATGCCTTGCCAGGTGGTCAAGCGCCAAGGCCGCCTCAGTCGAGAGCCACGTGTTGAGTCGTCGCTCACCTTGCTGGTCGGGACCTGCGCGGGCGCGACTGCGCCTGTACTTCGCCTGCCGTTCTGCGTTGCTCATACCCATGGCTTCATCCGTTACACCGTAACGAAAGTATAGCCGTTACGGCGTAACTTTCAAGCATGTTCACGCACTTTTTCGAATCGCACTTCTGCAGGCGAGCACTTCTCAGAGGAGCACAGGGTTGCGCGACGCCGAGCTGAACTGGAGCATCCCCAGTAGTGGATCTTGTGCCCCATGCTTGCCAGCCTCACCCTCTGCATCGCCATCGCCGCGTCACGGTACAAGATCGTGCCCAGTCAGATCACGTCCGTGATCCAGGCTCATCACCAGGGTGGCATCGGCATTACAGGCATTCCCCGCGCCTGGCTTCCCTATCTGGCGCAGGCCGGATTTCAGGTCGATGCGCTAGGGAGGGACGGTTGCCAGGACGTCATTGCCGCCGGATGGATTCTTGGGTACACCCAAGAACTCCAGCAAGCGAAGCCGCCTTTCGATCAGGAGTCTGTGAAAGTCGGTCGCGGACTCCCGCCTGCGGCCAAGGCTTGGCAGCCCTATGTGCGGTGGGTCAGTGCGCAAGCGGGGTTGCCGACGGCGCTGGTCAACGCTGTCATCCAGCAGGAAAGCCGCTTTCGCCCGAATGCGCTTGGACCCAAAACCAAAACCGGTGAGCGCGCCGTCGGTCTCATGCAGATCCCGCCGTCCACCGCAAGGGCGCTTCGCGTGAACCCGTGCAATCCGCTGCAGAACATCTGGGGCGGCACTTGGTATCTGTCGAATCTCGTTCGAAATTACGGCGGGGATTTTGCCCTCGCCTTGGCGGCCTACAACGCCGGGCAGGGGGCTGTTGCGAAGTATGGCGGCATTCCACCTTACTCTGAGACGCGCGAGTATGTCCCCACGATCCTGCGTCGCGCGGCGCGCTACGCAGCGGTCAATCCTCCATGAAGTGACGCCGGGGAGAATGTCAATCAGTCGGCAGCTGTTGCAACCCAGTGACGAATTTCTGTATGCCTCGATCTTTGGGGCGTTTCCTACAGGAGTTCAGATGCGCCTCATCATTGCCGAGAAACCGTCCGTCGCCCAGGCCGTCGCTGGCGTGCTGGGCGGCGCCAGGAAAGCTGACGGGTACATTGACTGCCCGAGTCTCAAGACCCGCGTGACCTGGTGCTTCGGTCATCTGCTGGAGCAGGCGAAGCCCGAGGACTATGTCGGAGGGCGTGTCGACTCCAAACACCTGCCAGTCATCCCGGATCGCTGGCAACTGCAGCCGCGCGATGGCGGGGCCGGCAAGCAGGTCAAGGTGATCCGCGATCTGCTCAAAGACGCCACCGAGGTGGTCAACGCTGGCGATGCGGATCGCGAAGGGCAGCTGCTGGTGGACGAGGTGCTTCTGTACCTGGGCTGGAAAGGCAAGACATCGCGTCTGTGGCTCTCCAGCCTGGACGACGAAAGCGTCCAACGCGCGCTGGTCACCGTCAAGAGCAATGACACCATGCGACCGCTCTATGACTCCGCCCTGGCGCGTCAGCGCGCCGACTGGTTGATGGGCATGAACTGCTCGATTGCGCTGAGCCGCAATCTGCAAGCCGTTGGTGTCCAGGGGGCCTGGAGTGTCGGCCGGGTGCAGACCCCGACCCTGGCACTGCTGGTCGACCGCAAGCGCGAGATCGACCACTTCAAGCCCCGCGATCACTACCAGGTGGAGGCGGCACTGGAGGGCGATACCCGTGCGCTGTGGCAGATCCCCGAGGATTTGCTGATGGATGGCCTGTTGCTGGATATAGCCGCGGCCGAGGCGGTCGCCAAGGCTGTGCAGGGCCAGAGGGCGACGGTGGAAAAATTCACCCGCAAGACTGGCGAGCGGGCCGCGCCGCTGCCGTACACCCTAGGCGCCCTGCAGAAAGCGGCCAGCGGTCGTCTGGGCCTGTCTGCCAAGGACACGTTGGCGGCGGCGCAGGAGCTCTATGAGGCCAAGGTTGCAACTTACCCTCGCACCGATTGCCCCTACCTGCCGATGGAGATGCATGGTGCAGCGGCAGGCATTCTCAAGGCGCTCGGTGGGGATGGCGTCGCCGGATTGGATCCGGCGCGCAAGCATGCGGTCTGGAACACGGGCAAGGTCGAGGCGCATCACGGCCTCATCCCGACGGGCCAGAACCCGGACGCGGCCAGCCTCTCCGCCAATGCCAAACGCGTCTTCGATCTGATCCGCGAGTCCTACATCCGTCTGTTCATGCCGCCCGAGAAATTCGAGACCCGGGAGGCGATCTTCGTCTTCTCGAGCGGTGAGCGTTTCAGGGCCGCCGCGCGCATCGTGTTGGAGCCGGGCTGGACGAAGCTCGGCGCGCAGGACGAAGGTGAGGGCGAGTCAGCCGAAGCGAATGGCAAGCTGCCGATCCTGGCCGAAGGTCAGGTGCTGGCCTGCTCCGCAGCGCAGATCCTGTCCAAGCGCACTGCGCCGCCGAAGCCCTACACCGACGGCACGCTGATCGCCGCCATGACTGGCGTGCACAAACTGGTCACGGATCCGAAGCTCAAGGCGCGACTGAAGGAGACGTCAGGGCTGGGCACCGAGGCGACGCGGGCGTCGATGATCGAGGTGCTCATCACCCGCGAGTACGCCGAGCGCCGCAAGAAGGAAATCCACCCGACCGACCGAGGTGTGCAGCTCATCGACATGCTGCGCAAGGTGGCGCCTGATCTGGCCGACCCAGGCACCACCGCATTGCAGGAAGATGCCTTGGCGGACATCGCGGCAGGGCGTGCCGCGCTGGCCGCATTCATGCAGGCGCAGGTGGATGCAACGCGGGAGTTCTCGCGGACGCTGCTGGAGGGTAAGCTGACCGACGCGCAGCTGGTCATGCACGCCTGCCCGGCCTGTGGCGGCGCACGCTGCGTGCAGCGCACAAGCAAGGCGGGGAGTGCGTACCACCGGTGCCTCGACTGTGAGGCGGCGTTCGGGGATGATGGCGGCAAGCCGGGGAAGCGGTTCGAGGACAGGCCGGCAGGCGAGGGCGCGCAGAAGACATCGGGCGCTGCCGGCCCGAAATGCCCGAGCTGCAAGAAGCCGACGTTCAAGAACGAAACCAAGACCGGCAAGGCGTACTACCGGTGCGGCGGATGCAAGAGCGCCTGGTGGCCGGACCGCAAGGATGAAGGCAAGCTCGGAGGGAAGTGGGAGGCTAGGATGTGAGCCTGTCTTCGAGGCGTGGATAATGGGACTTTCAAGACACACATAAATAGAAACGCAACATGAGCGACAGCCCTGAAGCGACATTGGCCATGCCGGACGTGATCGAAGCCATCGCACGCGGCTTCATCGAGATTAAGGGTGGCCGCGCCTACTACAACCTGAACCAAAAGCGCAGCTACGACTGGAGCGATCCCGAGGAGTGGGTTCGAGCGCGGACCATCGCCTTCCTCATTGTCTCGAAGAGTTACCCGGCAAATCGGCTCAAGACCGAGGTCACAGTTCCGAGGCGCACGCCCTCGGATCAAGCCGACATCGTGGTCTATGAGGATGATCGTTGCCAGGTTCCCTACTTGGTTGTCGAAAACAAAGCAAGCGATCAATCGGCGACAGGACGCAAGCAAGGCATCGAGCAACTATTCGGGAATGCGAATTCGCTGAGGGCGCCGCTTGGTCTGTATGACGAAGGCGGGGAGCACATCTTCTTTGATGTGCTGAACTTCCCATCAACCGAGCGGAAGGCCAACCGCCGCGGTGGCCGGAACAGCATCCCCGAGCAATACGGTAAGGCGCCGGTCTACACCTACATCGCCGGTAGCGCGAACGACATCCAGCCGGTCCGGGCGAGCGTTCTTGAGGCCAAGATCCGGCGCAGTCACTCAATCATCTGGGCGGGCGGCAAACGCGATCCGCTCTACGCGTTCGACGAGTGGAGCAAGATTCTTTTCGCCAAAGTTGTCGATGAGCGCAACACGCCGACCGACGAACCCCGCAGCTTCCAGATCGGAACCGATGAGACCGTGGCAGCAGTGGCAAACCGCGTGCATAGACTCTTTCGGCGCGGATGCCTTGATGATCCGACCATCTTCCAGTCCGAAACGCGCATAACACTGCCCGACCGCAAAATCTATGAGGTCGTCAAGGTGCTGCAAGAGGCAAGCCTCATGGGCACTGACGTAGACACGATCGGCGGTGCCTTCGAGAACTTCTTCGGTTCGATCTTCCGGGGCGAGCTCGGCCAGTACTTCACCATGCGCCAGATCGCGCGCTTTACCGTGTCGCTGCTCGACCTCACGCATGAAGACTATGTGATCGACCCGACCGCCGGCAGTGGTGGATTCCTGCTGGAAGCGCTCTTGCAAGTCTGGCATCGGGTGGACGCCCAGTTTCGTGGGCAGCGCGCAGACCACATCATCCGCAACAAGAACGACTTTGCGCTACTGCGCGTCTATGGGATCGAGATCCACGACATCTTGTCGCGAATCTGCAAGATCAACCTGCTCTTGCACCACGACGGCCACACCAACATCGAAGGCGATCGAAGCTGCCTCGATAATCATTTCACCAAGCCACGCCTGCAGAACTGGCACGGCATGTTCTCGAAGGCGGTCGGCAACCCTCCCTTCGGTGACGAAGTGGCGGACGGAGACGAAGATCTTCTCGGCGGGACTGATCTCGAAAGCTTTGATGTGGCCGCGGGCCGCGACAAGGTGCCGTCCGAACATGTCATCATGGAGCGGGTGGTCGATTTTCTGGAGCCAGGCGGGCGCTTCGGTCTGGTGCTGCCTGATGGCCTGTTCAACAACCAAGGCGAGCTGTCGAACTGCCCGCAGGTTCGATCCTGGCTCGCCAAGAACGGCCACATCGAGGCGATCGTGTCCCTGCCTGATTTCGCCTTCCGGAAGTCCGGCGCACAAAACAAGACCTCGATCCTCTTCTTCAAGAAGTTCACGCGGGCGCAAAAGCAGACTTTCGATCGAAAACTTGAGCGCGAGATTGAGCGGCGCCTGAAAGCAGCACAGCGGGCCGCAAGACGCGGAGAAGCCGGGCCCGGCACCGACGAGGCTGCAGCCATCGGGGCGGTCTATGCCGATGGCGCCTTCAGCGCTCTTCACGTATTCATGGCGGAGGTGAACCATATAGGCTACACCACCACAGGTGCACCGAGCGAAAAAAACGAGCTTTACAAAGGTGGGCCTGGCGGCCGGCTTGATGCCGACCAAAGCGACACGGTCCTCGGCGAGTGGCGCGCCTTCCAGCGCGATCCCGCTAACTACACCGGCAGGATCAGCCCTGATTGCATGGCTGTTCCTTTCCATGAAGTGTGGATGGCTCATGACAGCCATCGGCTCGATCCGAAATATCATCTCTTCAAGCGCAACGAGTCTGCCTACACCCCTGCGGGGTGGGTCCGGAAGAAGGTGCGCGACGTGATGGTGAAGCGCGAGCTGGAGATCGATCCCGCGCAGACGCCGGATGACAGGTTCAAGGTCATGACCATCGCCCAGACTGGCGACATCCGGCAGCGAGAGGCAGGGAAGGGCGTCAACCCGCCCGACTGGCTCGGCATGTACTTCGAGAACGGATCATCCAAGTGGTTTGAGGCCCGTAGCGGGGATGTCGTCTTCTCCTCGATCGACCTATGGAAGGGGTGCATCGCCGTAGTGCCCGAGGAGTTCGATAAAGCGATCGTCACCAAGGAGTTCCCGATCTACAACGTGACGGACGTACGGCTCGATGCTGAATTTCTCTCGTTTCTGTTGCGCAGCCGCTACTACCAACGGGCCTTCCGGGCGATCACGACGGGCCACAGTAACCGGCGGCGCACCCAAGTGGGTGACTTCGAGGAGCTGGAGGTCTGCTTCCCGCCAACCATCGAAGAGCAGAAGGCTCTAATCGCGAACCTCGTCGCTGCGAAGCGAGGCCAGCGTGAGGCCGTTGCGGCGCTTAAGACAGAAATGCTGAGTTTCAGCGATGCCGTTGACGGCCGCCATGATGGCGAACTGCCCGATGTTGAAGATGGACCCGAGGATGAGGCCGCGAGTTGAGCCTTCAGTGATTCGCCGCCGTTACCACCGGGACAGCCATTAGGCGTGCCCACGCTCGAGCGCTCGCCCGCTGAATGGCAGGTGCCGGGCTTCCCGGTGCGCTCCACCAGGCATTGGACATGGCGAGGATCACAGCCGGCCTCAGCCACAGCGCCTCAATCCATGTCCAGGGCTGCACCTGCTCAACACACAGCGCGGCCCAGACGCGTTCCCCTCCCAGATTGACGACGTGTTGCCACCAAGCCGGTCGCAGCGTGTTTCTCCTCCAGGGCTGCCAGTCGCCGCCCAGCAGTAGACCCGCCGCCTTGGTCAGTGGCATGGTCGTGGCCCGACCGTGAGTGACGGCGACGACCGCATCACTTCTCCCCACTTGAGCACCGATGAGCCAGATCTGCCGGGGCGGCACGGCCTCGGCGAACTGCTGACGTGTGCCAGGCAGCCAATTCTCCAGAACGGCCTCCGGAAATATCACAACCTTGGCCCCCTTGCCCTGGGCCAGCCCAGTATCAATGATGGACTGGTTATTCTGGATGGTGCGAAGGACATTTCCCATGCTGGGGAGGATATGGGTCTGGACGCCAACCCAGCCAGGCGGCGCAGATGCCGACGACGCGAGGACGTTCGCGCCGATTGCCACGATCACCGCCAACAGCAACATCGACCGGGAGATGTCGGCGAACACGCCAGGGCGCCCGTGTCCGGTCAGCACTGAGTGCATGGCAAGCATGGTGCCGACGGCGAGTGCGAGGCCGATCCAGCCCATGCCAGGAAACAGCATGCCGGCGGCATTGAGGGGCGAGAGCCAGCCGACAACGCCCAGCGGCGGCAACGCCGTGGCGGCCAACGCAAAGAGCAGGCTGGGCCAGTGCGCTGCCAGTGCCCACGGCATGGCCAGAGCCACGCTGCATGCGGCCCATGCCAAAAATCCAACCCCCGCATGTCCGGTTCCCCAGTAACCAGCGACTGCGCCGACGATCGGCCAGCAGCCGGTGGCGTAGTAGGCCAGAGCTGCCATCAGGCGTTCGACGGGGTTGCGCCCGGCGGCGACGGCTGCCACAAGGAGAATGGAAAACAGCGGCCCTATTGGACCTGCGCCACCAAGGATCCACGCCAGCCCTGGGATGGCGCCAAGGGCGATGAGCCGTAGCAGGTGCGGCGGGCGGGCAGGGATGGTTGGCGACCGTCCACCGGCATGGGCACTCATGGCCGCTTGGGCTCGGCTCGACGCGCCGCCCCCGTTGGCTGCGCCTGCAGATCCTTCAGCTGCTGAGCCTGTGCAGCATTCGCTGCGGCCAGCTCGGCGATCTGACGCGTGTCCTGGATGTACATCCGGGTCCAGAACACGGAGACGAAGAGACCGATGGCAATCGCTCCAGCGACCCAGGTCCATTTGAATGCCTTGTGCAGGGCATCCTTGACGGAGTCTCCAACGTCATAGTGCTGTGTCACCTGGGCAGGTGCATGGAGGAACGGGCCCAGGGCTGCGGCCAGTTCCTCGGGATTGATCTGCAGAGCGGACGCGTTGGTAGGTTGCATCGAGGTCCGTTCCGCGAAGGCGTTTAAAGCATCCTGCAAACCGTTGATCGCTTCACCCATATCGTTGCGGACGTCCTCGAGCGCGGTATCGACATCCTGCAGTCTGCCCCGCAGCAGTGCCAGCACATCGGCTCGGCCGATGCCGCGGACCCAGCCCCAGGCCAGCCAGACGACCTGTACGGCATTGGACTCATCATCAACCACGCAGCCGGTCCTGGTCGCGGCACCCAGCAATGCGTGGATTTCCTTCCATTCGGGCTCGGTGGGAGTGCGCCCCAACACGTCGATGAAAATTTGCTCGGAGTTGCTGTAGGCCATTTCAGCATCCGAGTTCTTCGATCTTGGCCATGGCCGCGCCGGCGCGCTTCAGCCACGATTCCAGCGCCAGGCGGTAGCCGAACTGCAGCCCCCGGCCGTCGATACCGTCTTTCAGAACCTCATGGAAGGGCCGGCGGCCGATCATCACCGCGAGCTGATCGTTGAGCTCCGGCAGCTCGGTTTCCACCCATGCGCCCTCATCGATGAGTTGCTGCTGCAATTCGTCGGCCGACCAAAGGGCGAATTTGTCCGACTGACCGAAGAACAGGTTCTTGACGATCAGGCCGGCCTCGTAGCGGGCGGGCATGTTGCGCAGGCGGTAGTTGAGGGCTCGGATGCTCTCCTGGGTGCGGCTGAGCAGCCAGACCGGAATGGCATTCGCCTCGCGCAGCACCTCATTGACGATGTGGATCGAGCCGTCGAAGGCGCGGGTGCCGATCTGGGCCGGCATGTTGACGATGATGCGGTAATCGACCTTCTCGGCGGCCGTGGTGAGGGTCGCCACCCGCGTGCCGAAGTCGATCCATCCGTTCTCGTTCGACAGGTCAAGCATGGCCGTCCCCATGATGCCGTTGCCGCTTTTCAAGCCGCCGTCGCCGCACACGTCCGGGTTGGACAGATCGGCGTCATAGACGACGATCCGCGGGCGCTCAGTTTCGGGCTGAGCCAAGTAGTGGTGGACCAGCGCACGCGCGGCCAGGCTCTTGCCGACCCCGCCCTTGTCGCCGTCGATGATGAAAGTCTTGAGCATGCCGTTCTCCTTCAGGTGTTGTGTTCGCCGATGAACTTGCGTTTGGCCTCGGGAGGCCCTTCGATTTCCTTGCGCAGCCGGTAGTCCTCGTCGGATTCGTCCGCGCGCTTGTCCGATCCATCGGCCCATGGCGGCAGATCCGAACTTGTTTGCGTCCGATGCGGCGCACCAGGGCGGGATATCGCCTGGCGCCCCTTGGCGGGTTCATTCGCCAGGGGCGTGCCCTTGTTCCTGTTCGGCACAGGCTTGGGTCGCTCGGTCGCCCGGCCTTGCAGTTTCTCGAGCAGCTTCTGCATGGCGAAGTGCAAGTCGGCGCGCGGGATGTTGGGCAGCGCCTCGGCCAGTGCGTTCTCAAGGCTACGCGCCGAAATGCCTGACGCGATGGCATTGCGGATACCGGCTTCACGCGCGGCAACGGCGCGCGTTGCGAATGAACGCGAAGATTCCGCCTCCTGTGCAGCCCGGGCGTTGCGCGTGGCGCGGTGCAGAAGCTCGTCGAAACGCGCCATCCCTTCGAGAGCGGCGTCCCGGTCAAACTCTTGCGCCTTGTCGGGCTTGTCTTGTCCTTCCATGAAACCTCCGAGCGGATCCGGATCGGCAGCGATCCCATGTCTGGATTGCGCGGGAGGTTGCAGGAGGTGCGACAAGGGAACCGCGGAGAACCACTGCACGGCGCTGATGCGCAACCGTTCGTCGGCGATGCATCGTCGATCGGAACGGGGTGCCCAGCGATCAGCGCGTGATGGTGTCGGGTGTCGGGCGGAGCCTGACCAGGATGTTGTCGTACAGGGACCGTGCGCCAGCAGGGTCGCTGTACGGACAACTCTTATCCTGTACGGGAATGACTACGCAGCCGACGATCGATCGTTGATCAAGCGCGGTTGCGCGACGATCAAAGCCAGTCAAAAGCCGATCGGCGACGCGCGCCTTCTGATCGACTGCGAACAACAGCTGATTGGTGACAATTGGATGCTGATCGAGCTCATGCAACCAGATGCCGAATCTGGCTATGAGCAAGAAGACACCCAACCGCAAGAAGCGCGTCGAGATCCGCTGGGATGCCGACGGCTACCGCCTTGTGCGCGAGTCGGCACAGTCCTGCGATCTCAGTGTCAGCGAATTCGTTCGCCGATGTGCGATGGGACTCAAGATCCTGACGAAAGCCGACCAAGCGGCCGTCAGTGAAGTTCGCAAGATTGCGGGCATGCTCAAGCACTACTACCCGAAGAACTCCAACTGGACGACAGACGAGAAAAGACGCTACTGGGCCGGCTATGAGAAGTTGGTCGGCATTGCCGACCGGATTGAACATGGTCGGACGCGGTCCTCGATCGATCTGCCTGGGGATGGGGCGTGATTCCACACGTCATCAAGCTCTCAAAGAGCGGGCCGACCAAGGGCGTTTTTGTTGAACCTGTGCAATACGCGGCACGAGATGATCTGGAATCGAAGGCCAAGGGGCTCAAACCCATACTGCTTGAGGACATGGGCTGCGTCAATCTTGACTTCGATCTGGATTCTGAAGAAGAGCGCCTGTGGGCTGCGGGCGTCATGTCGACGAGTGCCAGAAGATCCACAAGATTCCAGGGCAACCCCGTTTACCACGTCAGCATCAGCTGGCCTGAAGGTGAACACCCCACTCGCGAGCAGTGCGAAAAGACGGTTCATCACTTCATGAGAGGCGTCGGCATGGAGGAGAACGAGGCATTCTGGGCGATCCATCGCGATACCGACAACGATCATCTGCACATGATCGTCAACAAAGTGCACCCTGAGAGAGGCATCGTGACGGGGCCGCCACGGTTTGATTACGCCTTGCTGCATAGACTCGCGCGCGAGGTCGAGCTCGATCAGGGATGGAGCCACGACGTCGGCGCCTATGTTGTCACGAAGTCGAACCCGGGCGAGCCGAAGATCATGCGTCGGGACATCGCCGTGAAGATGGGGCTCTGGAAGGAAGAGGAGATCAGGCGACCGAACGTCAGCAGCCATGCGCACGCGGCAGCACAGAGACTCGGGGCCGAACCCTTTCAAGTCTGGATCGCCGGGCAGCCGGCCAAGGATCTCCGCGATGCGATCCACCAACCCGGGGCGACATGGGAGAGCGCTCACCAGGCGTTGGCAAAGCATGGACTCTGCATTGAGCCCAAAGGCTCCGGCATGGTGGTGACATCAACCCTGGCCGATGGCCAGGTGGTCGCTGCGAAAGCGTCGCAGCTGGGCCGCTGGGCCAGCAAGGCTGCCCTGGAAAGGAAACTCGGGCCCTATCGGCCGCCGTCGGCTCATGCCGAGCAAGCGGCGCATTCCTATCAGGAGCACGTCGAATCAACGAAGACACGCTCAGAGCACCGGCATGCTGAAGAACCCGCGACGGACGCCAAAAGAGCCACACGTCGCGAGGAACGCGCGCGCGCTAGAGAAGACTTGGCCAAGCGCTTCGAGGCAGAGCAGAAGCGATGGAAGGAGTCGCGGATGCAGATGCGGTCCGACCTGCGCGAGCGCCACCTGGGGGAGCGCAAGCAGCTGCAGGCCGACTTGCGCGACGAAAGAAAATCCGCCCTTGCAAAAGACAAGGCGGATGGCGTTCCCTTCAAGGTGTCGCAGTCACTTTTCGCCTATCGCGCGGCGTTGCGCCGCGAGGAGCTGCAAAAGCGCCAGGCGCTTGAACGTCGCGCAATGGCTGTTGAGGTCCGTCGATCGTTGGACTGGCGCGCCTGGCTGGAGAAGCAGGCCGAGCAGGGCGATGAGGCTGCCAAGGCCGCGTTGCGCGGTCTGCGGTACCGGGAACAGCGCAAGAGCAAGAAGTATCAGGAGCAGGATGGCATCGAGGGCGAAGAACTCGATCCGCTCCGCAAGCTCACCGTCGCCGCCCTGCATGCAGAGGTCGACGACAAGCGCCAACTTGTGATCTACCGTGGCCATGACGGGCGCGAGAAGTTCACCGATACCGGCCCGCGCATCGTCATGCACGACAAAGCTGACGACACGCTGGAAGCCGCCCTGCGTGTGGCAGCGCAGAAATACGGCGGCAAGGTGGATATCACCGGCAGCACCGAGTTCCGCGAACGCGCCGCCCGCCAGGCGGTGCGGCTCGGGATCAAGGTGGCGAACGCGGATTTGCAGGCGATCGTGGCCGATGAGCAGGCGCGGATGCACCAACAAAGAGCGCCGGCGTGGGCAACCAAGGAAAGTCGGGGCCCGGGTCAGACTCAGGAGCGGAAACGCTCCGAACCAGGGTCATCGGAGAAGACAAGCGACTTGTCCCCAGAAATTGGGGATAAACCGACGCCGCAGAGCGCTCGCCCCGCGCCACGAGAGCGTTCAGCTGCATTGCCCGAAAAACAGGCAACTGCGCTTGCACCGATCAGCCTCAAGCAAGCGATGGAGCAAGCGATGGAACAATGGTTGGACGGCGACCGCAGCAGCGCGCCAGTCAAGGCGTTCATCGCTGCACACGACCGCGCCACACGCCTAGGCGCCAATGGGCACACGCTGATTGCCGAAGTCGTGGATCGAGTCGTCACGCGCCGTGGCGACGGTGTGGACGCCGACCTCGGCGGTTTCATGGCCTCGATAGAGAGACAGCGCAAGCGGGAGCAAGGGATGGGGCGGTGAACACAGTTCGACGTCGATCGAGCGGAGATCGTTTGCAGCCAATCAGAAGCCGTTCGTCGCTGATCGGTTTCTGACTGGTTTTGATCAGCCGTCGATCGTGTTTGATCGGCGATTGATCGTCGAGTGTTTGGTCATTCCCGTACAGGATAAGAGTTGTCCGTACAGAGACCCTGCTGGCGCACGGTCTCTGCACGACAACGTCCTGGTCAGGCTCCGCCCGACACCCGACACCAGCACGCGCTGATCGCTGGGCACCCCGTTCCGATCGACGATGCATCGCCGACGAACGGTTGCGCATCAGCGCCGTGCAGGGGTTCTCCGCGGTCCCCTTGTCGCACCTCCTGCAACCTCCGTCGCAATCCGGGTATGGGCGTCTTGCCCATGACCCATCGCAGGAGGTTTCATGGCCAAAGCCACAAAGCAGGTTCTCCCGAAGCTCTACGTTGTGAACTTCGGCGAGAAGGAGCATCTGGTCCGCGCGTACACCCAAAGCGGCGCGGCCACGGGCCTGGTCCGATCGATGATGGATGCGGCCAGGGCAAACACGCGCTTGGCCAGTCAAGATGACCTGTTCGAGATGGCGGGGCGAGGCGTGAAGCCGATTGACGTCACCGCATCGGACAAAGTAGACGGTGAGGGCGACACCACCGGTGCGGTGAGCGAGGCCGCCGGCGGATGAGTGGCGCCCGGCAAGTCCACGACCGCCAGAGCGAGGCTCTGCGCCGGGCCATGGGCAGTGAAATCCTCGATCCTCTGGGTGACCCCCAGGTGGTCGAGATCATGCTCAATCCTGACGGGTCGCTCTGGGTCGACCGACTCGGGGCTGGCATGGAGCGGGTTGCCAGCATCGAGCCTGTGCGGGCGCTGACCATTGTCAATACGGTCGCTGCCATGTTGGACGCCGTGGTGACCCCCGACCGCCCGATTCTCGAATGCGAGCTGCCTTTGGACGGCAGTCGCTTCGAGGCGCTGATTCCTCCCTTGGTCGAGCGTGCGAGCTTTGCGTTGCGGAAGAAGGCGGCGTTGGTCTTTACCTTGGCCGACTATGTCGCCAAGGGCATCATGACCCAGGCGCAATGCCAAGCGATCGAAGATGCGGTGGCCGATCGCCGCAACATTCTGGTCAGCGGCGGCACCGGCACGGGCAAGACCACGTTGGCCAACGCCATTCTGGACGCCGTGGCGAGGGCCAGCCGTGATCACCGCATTGTGGTGATCGAGGACACGCGTGAACTGCAGGTCAATGCCGAGAACGTCGTATTCCTGCGCACCAGCGACAACACCGACATGACCAGGCTCCTGCGCGCCACCATGCGCCTGCGCCCGGACCGCATCGTGGTGGGCGAGGTGCGCGACGGCAGTGCCTTGGCTCTGCTCAAGGCATGGAACACGGGCCACCCGGGCGGGGTGGGAACGGTGCATGCCAACGACGCCAGCGCGGCGCTGATCCGTGTCGGCCAACTGATCCAGGAGGCTGGTGTGCCGCCGAACCCTGAGTTGATTGCCGAAGCCGTCAATGTGGTCGTGTCGATCAAACGCACCAGTGAGGGACGGCGGGTTGAGGAAGTCTCACTGGTTCGTGGCTGGTCAGCCGGTGGCGGGTTTCATGTCGAGAGGGTTGCATGAAAGCATCGGTGGACGAGACCAACTGGGCTAAATTCGAAGCGGCCATCCGAGACATGTTCCCCGTGGACGAGGCTACCAAGCTGCTCGCACACGCCCGCGAACACTACATGGCTCCCAGCACAAAAAGATGGAGAGAAGCACTTCGCGAGAGCGAGCGCAGCCAACGCCTGGGCTATGTACGAGGGTTAATCCGCGGGTTGCCCCGATAGAGCGTCCTCCTCGAAAGCGCCCAAGACCTCGGCGCGTTCACGTCCACGACCATCGTGCTCGAAGACCTCGCAGGGGAGAAACGTTGCCGTAGTCGCTTGGGTTCGCTCAGCACGCCGTTGCGTTGGCAGAGCTGTGAAGGAATTAAATAAATTGGAACCGAAGGAGAATGAAAGCACTGCAATGGAATGGCAGGCGTAGATCGTTCCGTTGAAGCACTCTGATCGTGCGCTTGCGACCACTTTGTATGCTTGCGCTATACAATTAAAGTAAGGCCTATCGCCTTGCCATGACCGCCATGCTTCGCATCGACCTTGCCTCAAGCGTTCCCGTCTACGAGCAGATTGCCGATGGACTGCGGGCCGAATTCGTCGCCGCTACGTTCCAGCCTGGCGAGCGATTGCCGACGGTTCGTGCGCTTGCGATCGACCTGGGAATTCACCACAACACAGTGGCGCAGGCCTATCGGCAACTTGCCGCAGAGGGATGGATCGAACTGAGGAGACATCACGGCGCCATGGCCAAGCCACGAAGCCTTCCTGCGACTCCGGCCACGAGCCCGGACCTGTTCACGCGCTCATTGCGAGAACTGCTCGCAAAGGCTCTTGCCGGGGGGGTGTCGCGCGGCCTGCTGGCCCGCGAACTGTCGAACGCGGCGCGCCGCCTTGACGAGGGCGGGCTCTGACCGCGGTCGACTAATCGCGTCGACCCACATCGATCGAGAGGTGCCAACATGACTGCCTTTCTCGCCGTACGCCTCATGCTGCTCACGCTGGGCATACTGTCCGCCGTCGCGCACTGGTTCATACCGCGCTTGACACGGCCCGATCTGTATTTTGCAGTCACCGTGGTGCCGAACTTCCGTGACAGCGCCGAAGGTGCCTTCATCCTGCGGCGGTATCACCAGGATCTCATCGCCGTGACTACCGCGGTCATGGCAGCGCTTGTCGTGATGCTCGCCACGAAGCGGGCGCTCCCTTTGGCGCCGCTGGTGCTTGTTCTTCAGTCGGGCGCGTGCTTCTTCATCTTCTATCGGGCGAGACGGCTGGTGTTGCCCTATGCAGCAGCGCCAACCACGGTACGCGAGGCTCAGGTCGGAAATCGCTCTCGAAGGGTTCCCGGTGGCTGGCTTCTTGCTTCGGGTCCGTTCGCCTTGCTCGCGGCGTCGGCCTACTACCTAGCGACGCACTGGAGCCGGATTCCAATGCGCATTGTTCTCCATTGGGCATCCGACGGCCGGCCCGATCGCTGGATGGCCCGCAGCCCCATCGACGTCTTCGCTCCGTTGCTCATCGGGCTCGTCGTCGTCTGCGCGATGGCCCTCGTTCTCCACGGAATGGCGCATTGGCTGCGTCCAATCTACGCGGGAGGAGCCGAGGGGCGGCAAGAGTCACGCTTTCGATCGACGGCGTCGGTGATGCTCCTGGCGCTGGAGTACTGGGTTTCGATTGTGGCCTCCTTCGTTGCGGCTCGGCCTCTTGTTCCGGGCGCGCTCCAGCACCCGCCCGCGCTTGTGGCGATGGTTCCCCTCTTGATCGCGGTGGGAACCGCAGCACTCTTGATGTGGCTGGGACAGGGGGGAAGCAGGCTACCGATTGAGCAAGCGCGCGAGCCCGATCCATCGCGGCCGATCGGCGACCGTACCGAAGACCGATTCTGGAAGCTTGGCGTCTTCTACTGCAACCATGATGACCCCTCCGTGCTGGTCGAAAGGCGTTTTGGAATCGGCTACACAGTGAACTTCGCCCACCCCATCGCCTGGGTCATTGCGGTCATCCCGGCCCTTGCGCTGATTGTCGTCGCCGTGACCATCGTTGCACGGCATGCCGCACGGTAACGGGATCTAGGCAGCAGGCGCCGATGCAGGCGAATGCGTGACCCGCAGGCCGGCCTAGAACTCCAACTGCTCCGTGCGCGAAGCCCGTCAAAGAGCGCAATGGGCACCGTGCTCGTCCGACAAACCTGGTGCTCGGGTGCTGCAACCGTAGCTGCTGCGTGCGCCGCGGTTGTCCTCACAACGGGCGGAACCTTTGCGTCTCGAAGACGCGTCGCCCAACATGAATATCCTCTCGCCTTCGCCGCGCCCCGAGCGCAGCAACGCCCAAGAGATTCCACCCTGACGATGTACGTGGCCAAAGCGAAAATTGACGCAGCCTTGTTGAGCAAGATTATGCTTGCCCGCTTCCTGGCGATGCCTTTGCATATGTTGGCGCGCGAGGTCGAGATGATCGAGTCATCCCCATCGCTCGACGCCATTGGGTCGTTCACCCGCATTGCTCAACTCGATGGCGCAATCGTCGCGGAAGGACCATCGGTCGGACGCGGCAGCGCGAGTACGTTGGGCAAGTTCGCGATCGTCGACGACCGCCTAGAGTTTGGATACTCTCGCACGGCGTTCGTCCGTGAATTTCGATTCGACGAATTGGCCCTTGCGTCAATGCGCCCGACACTGAGCGTCGACTCGGTGCGCTTGCTGCAAGCCATGAAGTTGGTCAACACACGCAATCGACTTACACACGCGTTCTTGACTCACCTGCTTCAAGTGCAGGAACCGTACCTTCGATCCGGCAATCCGCTTCAGCTTGTCGCAATGACACAGGCGGACATGTCGCGACGGATGAGCGAGGACGCGTCGCTTCCATTCGTTGCGGACGCGGGGCGGTTGTCACGTTTGACGCGCAATCTGTCAGTTCGGCTGATCGACGGGACCGTGCTTCGCGCAAATCAGTTGCTGCCGAGGCTGCGGGAATTGCGCGGCCACTGGGTCGAGCAGATCGTCAAGTGCGAGACTATGGAGCACGTTGACGGAGGGCAACTTGAAGCGTTGTCGGACGAGGCCATTGCGCAAGAGCTTTCACGACAGTCAGGTATCAGAATTTCGCGTCGCTCGGTGTCGGCAATCCGCCAATCGTTGGCGATTCCATCCAGCAGACAACGCGCTGTGCGCAAGAGCTACCTTGACGCCACTGAGCAGTTCTCACCTTTGCTTCCGTTGACGCCAAAGTTCGTCACGGCACACGTCCCTCCGCAATCGGGTGTCTATGAGATACGGCTGCCGGGTGCACGTGATGGACGCTGTGCGGAGCCCCAAATTCCGCGAAGCTCGGTGTTGTATATCGGGTCAAGCAACGACCTACGTCAGCGTCTTGCCGAACATTGGCGCGGCAACAGTGGGAATCCAAATCTCACCAATCTTGTGTCTGAAGGTAATACGCGCGTCAGATATCGACTTGTCGCGGAGGGCTGGCGTACAGTTGAGCGAGACTTGTACCGCGCCTTCTGCGACACGTTTGGTGGTCCGCCTCCCTGCAATCGCATGAGCCCCTGATACAAATGGAGAGCAATCGACTCACTATGTACGTGAATTTGCAGACGCGCAGAGTGGCAGGAGGCTTGCGCAAGCAAGCAAGCAAGCAAGCCTGAACAGGTTCGAGGACGCCGCGAGCGACATCGGGGTGGATCCGGTGTGAGCCCCGCAAATTTTGAGCGAGGCGGTCAATGACTATTGACCTGACTTCCTACTCAAGCGCCTACGACGAAGACGTCGCGGACGCGCTGCGCATGATGCAACCTCAGCTGCGCGTAGCCGCGCGAGCGCTCGCCGCACGCATGTTCGACTCGGGACACGGGGGTAGGGACGCCTGTGTACTGGGGCATTTGAGCCAAGGCGACACGCGACGACTCCTAGACACCTTGACGGACCATCTCGGCTTCGTCCTATCACCCGATCTCACACCGCAGTCTCACCTGAAGGCGGCGCGTGCCGTGGGGCAGGTGCATCAGATGGTGGGTCTAAGTGCGGTCCGGCTTCTCGAAAGTTGTCACCGCTTCGGCGAGCGCTTGGTTGGCCTGCTTGATACCTGGGTACAAGAGGGTGCAGTGCGCTGCAAACTTGCTAACGCCGTGCGCCAGCGAATGACGCTGGAGGCGGCAGGCCAACTCGCCGGTCTGGAGCAGTTGGATTCAGGGGCGCCTTCGGTAATCGTCGAACTCGACAGTGCCATACGTGAGGCGTCCAATCTTCCTGATCTCCTGAACCGGGTCATGACAGTGTTGGGCAACATGCACGGCGTAGCCGCGTGTTGGTTTGCCCGGCCCGATCCTTCGGGCACCCTGCAGATTGAAGCGTTCGGTGGGTCATCCGGCGGCGAGTATGTCGCTGCGATGCAAAGTGGCGTGATCCCATTGATTCAGATTCGATCTGACGGTCCCGGAGGCGATGGGCCAACAGGTCGAGCGTGGCGCGCAAAGCGCATCGAGTCCAACAGAGATTACTCGCATGACGATGCGACCAAGCCATGGCAAGCCGTTGGGAATCGCCTTGGTTTCCGTGGCATGGTGTCGGTTCCTCTGATCGACGAAGCCGGTGAGCCGTTTGCGATAGTCGTCCTGTATAGCCACTGGCCGACCTATTTCGACGGGTCCGCTCGTCGGGTGGTTCTTCAGCATTTACAGCAGGTACTCGGAAGCGAGGTGCGTGTTCTCGAACGCAGTAACGTTATTCCGATTGCACAACGTCGCGAATACCGGGGCCTGGTACATGACGGCGCCGTGCGCATGGTCTACCAGCCGGTCATCGATCTGCGTCGCGGACGATTGAGTCACGTTGAAGCGTTGGCGCGCCTTTGCCGTCCGGACGGGTCGCTAGTGTCGCCGGGCTTGTTTCTGCCAGCATTGGGCGAGGCCGACCTATTGCGCATCTTCGTCCTCGGCCTCGAGCAGGTGTGCGCGGACCATGCAATGTGGGCCTCGCTTGGCCTTCGAACGCCTGTGGCTCTGAACTTGCCAGCTGAGGCGTTAAACAGCGTCGCGTATCGCGATGCCGTGTTTGACGCGTTGCGCGCCGGGCGCATTGAGACCAGCGACTTAATGCTGGAGATCTTGGAGACCCAAGAGCTGCGCGATGCGGATCAAGGGCGACGGCATCTTCGCGAGCTCCAAGCAGCTGGAATTCGTATCGCGCAGGACGATCTCGGCTCAGGCTACAGCTCCCTGTTGAGGTTGGATCGAATTAATTTTGACGAGGTGAAGATTGACCAAGGGTTGGTGCGCAGTGCGATGGCCAACCCGCAGCGCGCCATGGAGTTCATCTATCACCTCACGCGACTCGCGCACTCCTTTCGCGTGCCTGTGACCGTCGAAGGCCTAGAGCGAATGGAGTTCGTCGAGGCAGTTGCAATTCTTGGCGCTGACCATGGCCAAGGCTACGGAATCGCTCGACCAATGGCGCCATCAGATCTGCCGATGTGGCACGCAAATTTCGAGCACACGATCGATATCGAACGTCCACGAAGCGCGATTGGGGCGCTTGCGGGGCAACTGCTGTGGCATGAGCAGCTTTCCGTGCTCAGTCAATGGCCCAAGATGCTCGACGAGTTTGTGGAGAAGCCTGGGCACTTGCAGCGCTATATCGAACGCAACGGCTTGGAGGACAGTCTGCTCGCCGACCTCGCTGCACAGGCGCGGGACCATGCGCGCCGTGGAGCGGCGTTTGAAGCCTACGCTGTGGCACGGACGCGCCTTGTAGGGGAGCTGAGTCGCTTGGTTGTCCGTGGGGCCGAGGACGGCAATCGCCGAGGTGCACACGACGGCTGAATCGATGCTGGTGCGCAAGCGCTGATTGCGGTTGGCGATTTTCATGGCAAGGAAAAGAAATGATGCTCGCCAATGATCAGGCCGCCCGCCACACGATAGTTGACGCCGGGCACACCGAGGAGCCCATCGCGGTCGGCGCTCCGTGCGAAATCACTTACGGGACTCATCTCGTGGCCTTCATCGTTCCGTTGCCTCGGCGCTCAGCTGATTTTGGACAGCATCAATTGGCGCCCGCGGCGCCTTTAAGACGGAACGACGGACGGAAGTGCGCTCGAATACGCAGTCAGAGAATAGATGGCCTGCGTCTCCCGGTGCCCCGTTTGAGCTTCTTCTTGATGGCGCAATAGGCATCTAACCTGAAGCTGAAATTGCGTTGCCCGAGAGCACCGCAACCCGTGCAAATTCTGGCTTCTCGGGGCTGATCGGTTATCCGTGAAGCTTCGCAGGCTGCGACACGACATCAATTGAAAATCGCACTTTCATCGCCTCGGATCGATCGCAAGCGACTGGCACGGTGCGTGGTTTGCACCGCGACCTGCCACATGCTCAGTTTGAAGCCATTCGATCGTGTCGCACGCCGCCAGCCAGCGCGTGGTCAGCTCTCGTTCGAGCTCACTACATCGGTCCAACCATTCGTGCTCGACGAGCAGCGCAGCTAGGTCAGCGTCCTGGATGTCGCGCAGGGTTCGCGGGTATGCGTTCATGACGGCAGCCTATGGCAGCCTGTACTAAGGCTGCGTCAGCGTGCCATGATTCCCTCGTCAATGCGAGTTGCGATCCGACAAAGGAGCCTTAGTCGTGCGGCTGATTCACCCCGGCCACCGGCATTGGGCGCCCGCGACGCTGAGAGGCTGCAATGGCCGATGACCAGTCTCCCTGTTTGAAGACTGGTCGCTCGTCCAGATCGCCGAGGTCAGGTAGTGTGCATGCAAGCGCCAGTCGCAGCTTCGGATCAGAACGACTGGCCGGTTTGAACTCATACGCACGGTGGGTCGGGTCGCGTCCCGTCCCGCGACGTGGTGGAGGTCGACGATTCCCTTGCGATGGCTTAGCCTCAATGCGTTCGCACTGACTGATGAGAAGCGCGATCTACGTTTGTTATTCCGATAGATCGCTTTCAATCGCTGTGTATTCCACTTTAATTCTTTCCTTCGGTCGCGTCCCGCGACGTGGTGTAGGTCCACAGCCCGGACAGGCTGAGCTACACGGTACTCAGCGTGCCACAGCGGACAGCCGAGTCGGGGCAGTATCGCAGAGCGACTGAAGGCCTTCAAGTTGCATGTATCGGCGATTCAGCGACCACTCGTCGTTCTGCTCCAGCATCATGGCACCGACCAGTCTGGTGATGGCCGCGTCGTTGGGGAAGATGCCCACGACGTTGGTGCGGCGCTTGATGTCGGCGTTCAGTCGTTCGAGCGGGTTGGTCGAGTAGATCTGCGCCCAGTGCGCCTTCGGGAAGGTCATGAAGGCCAACACGTCGTGCTCTGCATCGTCCATCAGGGTGCCGAGCTTGGGGAAGCGCTCTCGCAACTGGTCGGCCACGGTGCGCCACTGCGTGCGGGCGGCTTCGGCCGTGTCCTGCACGAACACGGTGCCGATGGCGGCGGCGACCATGCGTCGCTGCGTCTTGCCGGCATGGGCCAGGGCGTTGCGCATGAAGTGCACGCGGCAGCGCTGCCAGGTGGCCTTGAGCACCTTGGCGACCGCCGCCTTGATGCCCTCGTGGCTGTCGCTGATGACGAGCTTGACCCCGCGCAGGCCGCGGCGGTTGAGGCTGCGCAGGAAGTCGGTCCAGAACGGCTCGGCCTCCGAGGCGCCGACCTTCATGCCCAGCACCTCGCGCTGGCCCTCGGTGTTGACGCCGACGGCGATTATCACGGCCACGCTGACGATGCGACCGGCTTCGCGCGTCTTGACGTAGGTGGCGTCGATCCACAGGTAGGGCCAGTCGCCCTCGATCTGGCGATTGAGGAAGGCACCGACCTGCTCGTCGAGCTCGCCGCACAGCCGCGACACCTGGCTCTTGGACACGCCGCTCATGCCCATGGCCTTGACCAGGTCGTCCACGGAACGCGTGGAGATGCCCTGCACATAGGCTTCCTGGATCACGGCGGTCAGGGCCTTCTCGGCGGTGCGCCGCGGCTCCAGGAACTCGGGGAAGTAGCTGCCCTGGCGCAGCTTGGGGATCTTGAGCTCGACCGTGCCGGCTCGCGTCTCCCAGGTGCGGTCGCGGTAGCCGTTGCGGCTGTTGAGCCGGGCGTCGCTCTTCTCGTCGTAGCCGGCGCCGCAGCGCCCCTCCACGTCGATCTCCATGAGGCGCTGGGCCATGAACTGCACCATCTGGCGCAGCACGTCGATGTCGGCCCCCTTCTCAGCGAGCTCGGTCAATGCGATAGTGGCGTTGGTCATCGTGGTTTCCTTCAGACAAGGATTGGTGGGTCGCACCTCAACCTTATCCGGACTTCACGATGGCCACCCCCATCTCCAGGGACGACCGGCGCGCGGTGAGCTGCTCCGGGCTACGCCCTTCGCAGCTCACCGCACCAAAGACTTACACCACTCGGCGGGACATTACCTTTCCTTCACAAGAGCCGGATAGTTTCGACGGTCAATTGTCAATCATGGTTCACAAGCGAGATGCCCGCGCGACCGGCCTGACGCAACGCGGTGCGGAATCCGGGAAGGAGGCCTCTCCGGGCCAAGTTCCAAATTCCAACGGGTCCGCACCGCCATGTCACAAAGCCATCAGAAACTTCCTCGCGTTGCATTCGCAGCTTCAGACATCACCGCGCCGGCGGATGACCGTGTCGAATCCGCCAGAGCCTGGATCTACGCCACCGTCGCCGAGCGCCTCGAGCGCCTAGCGCGCGCCGACGCGCAGCGAAATGGGGTCCAGACTGCGGTCTGGTCCCATGGTGTCCCGATCCCACAGCCCCAAGTCGAGATCTCCGCCGAGCGTGGCTATCTCAGGGTGCGTTGGGCTGATCTGGGAATCAGCGCTTCGCTGCTCGTGCGCCTTGGGGATGTGCGGATTGGCTTCGTGCTCGCTCGCGGAAGCGCCTGCGGTCTGGACGTCTTCGAAACCGTCTTTCCTTACCCGGAAGGCGCTGTGTCGCCGCGCCGGACAGTGCGCCCCCTGGGTGACACCGACTGGCTGGTGGATTTCATGTTTTACGGCGACCGGCTCGGCGCCCCGGATCTCACGCGTGCGGCGCTCTGCTCGGACGTCCAGAGCATGGAGCTGCTGGCCGACGCGCTCTATCAGGAGACGGTGCATCTCCTGGCCGCGCTGGTTCATCAAATGGCGCACGCCGGCGTTCTGCTTGGGCATCAGGCGCAAGGGGACACCCGAGCCGTTCATTTTTCCCTGCGACAAGATCCTGAGGGGATTCGACAGGTTCTGGGACTGACCCCTGCCGAGCTTCTGTCCGCGGGCGATGGCGTCATCCCGGGAACGCGTCAATGGACGGCGCTGGTTCCGGAAGCACGACTCGCTGCATTCGAGGCGCAACTGCAGGATCTGTCGCATGCCGAATTCCTGGACCGGCAGCGCACCGCAGGGGAGTTCAGGCTGGGTGAGCTGCTTTTGCGCGCCTCGCCTGGTGTCTACCACCCAGCCCCGGGGTCGTCCACCCGGTTCATGCTGGACGCGCTGCGTAGCCAGCCGGATTTCGTGCAGCAGGATGGATTGCCATCTAGGTCGCGGATTCTGGATCTTGGGTGTGGAACCGGCGCCTTGGCACTGTGGGTGAAGAGCAGCAATCCATCGCTATGCGTCTGTGGCTCCGACATTGACCCGGAGGCGGTCATCAACGCCAGAGCGAACGCCGACGCGAATGCACTGGACGTGGCCTGGGCGCAGGGCGACCTTCTTGACGATCTTCCATCCTCGGCGCCTTGGGATGCGGCCTACGACTGCATCCTCTGGAATTACCCGTTCTGGCAAGGCCGGCCTCACGGAGACCCGATCGATCACATCGCCCTCGACGAAAACGGCCATCTGCTGCGCCGGCTTTTCGGGCAGTTGCCGCGCTGGCTCGTGCCTGGAGGAAAAGTCTTCCTGAGCTACTCCACTCTGGCCGACGTACAACTGCTTTTCGACCTTTGCGAGCGCCATCAGTTCTTCCCGGAAAAGATCGCGGAAGACGCTGGAGCTGCGGCTTACCAGCGTCAAGTGTGGAAGCTGACCGCAAGGCGCACCTGATGCAACACCTCTCCGAATCCAGATGAAGTCGCTCGGCGCGAGCGCATCACACGGAGGCTGTGTTGCATCAGAACGATCAGATCATGGAGCAGTTCCTGGCGTTCGCCAGACTGCGGGGGGTCAACATCGACATCGAGCGGCTGGAAGCCGACGGGCGCATTCATCGCGCCGACGTCGGTGACCTGCCCTCAGGCAAGAGCGATGCAGGCTACCTGTTGCGGCCCGACGGCACCGGCTGGATCACCAACTTCAAGGCCGACGGCAAGCCGATCCAGTTCAAGCCCGAGCTGGCACGCGAGCTGACGCCAGAAGAGACAGCACGGATCGAAGTGCAGCGTGAGGTCTGGCGCAAGCAGCAGGCTGAACGCCAGGCCGTTGCCGTCGAGGATGCCATCCAGCGATGGGAAGCCTCCCACGAGCCCAAAGCCTTCCCCTATCTCCAGGCGCCGAAGCTCGAATCGGCTGGACTGCGTCAGGGCAGGGCGCAACTTCTGGTGCCCATGATGGCTATCGACGCCGATGGCGAGCCCGGCTGGGTTGGCATGCAGCGCATCACATGGGCGGGCCCGGGTCATTCGGCCGAGAAGCGATTCGTCTCCGGCACGCCAACCAAAGGCGCGTTCGCCGTGATCCCGGTCGTCGGCGCCGATGTCGAAGCGCCGCTGCGCGCCTATGAAGCGGCCTGCAAGGCCGATCAGGTGGTGTTCTGCGAGGGCATCGGCACCGCACTGGCCATTCATCAAGCCACCGGACTACCGGTGATCGCGGCCATGTCGGCGCAGAACCTGCCGGACGTGGCACGCAGCCTGCACGACAAGCTGCAGGGGCGTGCCGTCATCTACGCCGACAACGACGGCGAGAAAGCCCAGTTCAAGGGGCAAGCCTATGCCGTGCGCGCAGCCCGCATTCTGGGCGGCGCACGCACGCGCATCGCCCTCCCTGAGAAGCCGGGCGGCATCACACCGTCGGGTTACGACGCTCGCGACCAGCTGCGCGACCGCGGACCTGATGCCATCCGCGCCACGATGGCCGCGACGCTGGATGCATGGCAGCTGGAGAGGCGTCTGCCACCGGAAATCGTCAACCGCAACAGGCCCGGCTTGGTCAGGCAGCAGGCGCCTCAGCAAAACGCTGCGCAACAGCCGGACCCTTTCACCACCCATCAGGAGCAACCCATGAACGAAAGAACGCTTGCAGACATCGCCGAGCAGATCAAAGACGCTACCAAGTTGCATAACGACCTGGCCAGATCGGCCGACGCAACGCCGGAGGCGAAAAAGGCCGCGCGTGACCAGATCGACGCCCTGAAAAAAGAGCGCGACCAGGTTCGCCGCGCGGCGGAGCCGGTCGTGCAAGGCCAGACGTCGACCGCCGCTGAGCGCGTTGCCGAGATCGAAGCTGCGCTGTTTCGCTTGGGCTTCACGATCGAGGCCGACCTCGGCGGCGAGGACCTGGGTGACGCCATCATGTGCATCGCCACCGACGACCACGCCACACCCGAACAGCTGACCCCCGAAATCGTTGCGCTTGCCGAGGAATGGTCTGCGCTCGCGGGCGCCGCCTCACGGGAGTCCGAGACGTCGGCACGAGCGGAGCAGGCAACGCACGCGGTTGGCCACGCCCTGCAAGGGGGCCAGGAAGAGCCGTCTCTAGCGGGCGCATTCGATGCGCTCAACCAGGCTGCTGCAGAGCCCGGGACGCTGCCCGTCGACACACAGGGCACCGAAAGCGATCGAACTGAACAGGCGGACGAGCAAGGACAGGCCGAAACCACGGAAGACCGCCTCCTGCGCGAGTACGCGGTGCTGGCGGAGCCCGTGCGTGCACAGCGGGCCAAAGCCCAGTATGACCTCGATGCGAGGCATCGGGAGCAGCGCGAGGCTCTGTTCGGGTCTCTGGACCAGTTGCGCGCCGACAAGATGCGGGAGCTCAATGGCATGGCCGAAGAGCACCGGCGCTCGCTCATTGCGATCGAGGTGGCCAAGGCCGTCGAAGCGATGCAAAAGCAACAGATGTCGGAGCGCAGGAGCCTGCAGTCTGAGCTTCCGGACGTGCCGAGCTACAGAAATTTCCTGGAGGACCGCGCTGCGAATGATCCGGTGGCGGCTCGGATGCTGGACGAAGAGCGATCGCGCGGCCAGGTTCCGGAGGCAGTCAAGGGCAAGCGTGTTTCCTCCCTCGAGCCTGCTGTGCTGGAGGGGCTCACGCATGAGATCGAGGACGGCCCGGCCGGCAAGGCCATCCATTACGCGCGTGACGGCGAGCGGGTGATGTCAGACCGCGGTGAGCGCGTCGATCTCTACAAGATGGACGATCGGGAGATCGAGGCAGCCTTGCGTCTGGCTGAGCAGAAGTACGACATGGAGAAGGGCCTGGTGTTGACAGGCAGCCGTGAATTCCAGCAGCGTGCGGCCGAGGTCGCTGGTCGCATGGGCCTGAAGATCCAGAACGAGGATCTTCGCAAGGCATGGGAACAGGGCCGATTGACGGCTCTGCAAGCCGATGAAGCCGAGCACGCACTGGCCGCCACCGTGATGAATGGATCGGCCGAGCCGCTGGGCAGCATCGCCCGCCCGTCGAGCCTGGAAGCGTCCCGGGCGCAGGGCGATCAGGCTGTTGCGGCGACCTATCCGGTCGACAAACCGTTTCTGGCCGCTGAATCGGTCCTGTCGCACCTCCCGTCACAGGGCTGGGACGCCCTTGCCGCTGCCGGTCAGGGGCATCCCTTGACCCCTGAGCAAAAGGCTTGGCTCGAGAGCCCGGCGCGGCCGGTGCTCATCGATGAGCACGAGAAGCTGACCGAGCTTGGTCAGCTGGCCTACGACCGGCTGCAGTCGCGGTCCGAAGAGGAGCGCGAGATGCTGCAGCAGCAGCTTCGCACCCGGAACATCGATGAAGAGCTGGAAAAGCGCAAACGCGAGAAGGGCCTCGAGCAACAGGCCACAGAACACAAGGAGGAGGTCGCCATGGCGCGTGATGCAACCGCAGGGCTGCAGCGCGCCGATGACCGCCATGCCGACTCCGCTGATCCGCAACAGGAGCTCGAGGAACAGCAGATCAAGGTGCCCGAACCCGCCCTTTCAAGCCGCAGTCGTCCCCGTCTCCGCGATATGAGTCGCGGGATGTGAACCAGGAGATCCACGATGCAAACCCAACCTTTGATTCCCGATGCCATGGAGTCCGACACCTTCGTCGAGATCCAGGCTGCCAGTCGCGACCACGCCGAGCGTGAGTTCGGCGCCGTCTTTGATCAACCTGAAGACGAGGTCCAACATGGCTGATGAACTGGAACAGCAAGCAGCGGCGGCTCAGGCCGGCCAGGAGCCCGAGGCTTTGACAGGCGTAGGCGGGGCAGGGGAACAAGCCCCGTCGCCGCCCGCCGAAAAGAAACAGCGTGATCTGCGCCAAGAAATCACGGATCGCATGGTCCAGTCCCTCGAGCGTGGCGAAATCCCGTGGGAGCGTCCCTGGGAAAACCTGGAGCATGGCCTGCCGCGAAACATGGCCACTGGCAACGCCTACAAGGGCGGCAACCGGTTGCTTTTGCAGCTGGTCCAGATGGACCAGGGCTATGCCGACCCGCGTTTCGGCACGGTCAAGCAGATCAACGAGCTTGGCGGCCGGGTCAAGAAAGGCGAGAAAGGCCACCCGATCGAACTCTGGAAGGATCAGCCATTCTGGGAGCGCCGAGACGTCGACATTAGTCTCAACGGCATGCGCGTCAAGGTGTTCGACGAAGGCAAGGGTGTGGTGCATGTGGGCATGCCCACCGACAAGGTATCCACCCTGGCTGTCAAGGCAGCCGATTTGACGGTGCGCCACAAGGGGCGGGAATTGGCCTGGGGCGCAGCCCACAGGCAGCTCGATTCCGTCGTGGGGCGCGTCTACACGGTGTTCAACGCCGAGCAGTGCACAGGTCTGAAGATCGAGCCGCTGAAGACACCGGACAACAAGATTCCGGTCGTCGACCGTGCCGAGCAGGTGATGCAGGCCATGCGTGGCGACGGACTGACCTTTGCCACCCATCCGCAGCATGCCTTCTATTCGCCCAAGCGCGACGAAGTCTCCCTGCCGCCGCGCGAGTCCTTCAAGTCGGTCGAGGGGTACTACGGCACGGCGTTGCATGAGATCGGCCATGCGACGGGTGCCCAGCAACGCCTGAACCGCGAAGGCATCACAGGTGGCCACCGCTTCGGCTCCGAGGCGTATGCCAAGGAAGAGCTGCGCGCCGAGCTGTTCAGCACCTTCATGGCGGCCGAGACCGGCATTCCCCATGACGAGGAGCAGCACAAGGCCTATGTCCAGTCCTGGGCGAAAGTGCTCAAGCAGGACAAGAACGAGATTTTCCGGGCGGCGGCTGAGGCCGGCAAAGCCGTGGACTACGTCCTGGCCAAGGAGCGCGACTTGCAGATCGCCTACGCCAAGGACTTCTCAGCGGCCATGGAGAGGGCGCAGGCGAAGGAGCCGCACGAAATGACCTTCGACGAGTTCTCCGACGCCGCGCGTGCAGAGAAGCTGGGGCCGGGCCATGGGCGCCAGTGGGAAGTGGTCATCGGCAAAACGTCGCTCGGCTTCGCGGACGGCCCGACAGCCGAAGGCGCGCTGCGTCAGGCGCATCAGCGCGAGGTGAACAACGCGCTGTACGACAACCAGCCGGGCGCCGTCAGGCCGCAGGACTGCCCGCCCAAGAGCATGCCGCCCTCGCAAGTCCTGGCTGAATACCCGGATCTGCAGACGAAATTCGCAGAGGTCATTGCCCGTAGCCAGCATGCCGACGCGCCGATCTCCAACGTGCAGGCACAGGTCGATGCCCCGGTCGCCAGCGGAGACAGTGCGCCCGGTCGATCCTTGTTCTGGCGCAAAGTCAGCAACGTCGAGGATCTCTGCGATGGCTTGGTGACGCTGCCCGGCGCCGGGCAGCAACCAGCCGCCAGGGTCCGTGTCGTGGAGGACAAGAAGCTGTCCCAGTCGGATTACGACAAGTTCACGGCCGACTTCTTTGCCTCTCAGCCTTGGCTGGCTGGGAAGGGCGGCATCGACGAGGACGGTACGCGCCACGTCATCCAGGTCACAGCTCAGGATCGGCAGACGCTGCATATCGATCCGCAGGGGCATGACTACGCCCGGTATGTCGGGATTCCTGAGGCGGACGTGCAGCGCGTGGTGGGCAGCCGCTCATTCGTCGTGGCGGAGGTGCAGTCCTCCCAGACGCTCCAACCGGCTGCAGCCAGCGCCGATATCCCCAAGTTGACTGCCGACGCCCGCGGGCAGGAGCCCGAGCAAGAACAGGGCGGCTCGCGTGAGATTCCGGAGAACGTTGCCGAGAGATCTCCGAAGCCGGCGCCCCAGCGCCAATCAACGCGTCGGTCCGCGGGCCGGGGCCGCTGACGCCCGCCGCGCCCAGCGGCAGGTGGCGCAAACAACAGCCGCAGCGTGCGACCGGATTCCTTTCCTGCCCACGGCAGGTTTCCTTCGCCGGGGTGCACGCCGTCTGGCCCACGTCACGGGCCGCCTTCGATCTGAGGACAGACACCATGACTTCACCGACAAACGGGCTGTATCACATTCCCAAGGCCCAGAAAGACATCACGCGCTTCGTCTTCGTGGGGCTTGGCCTGTTCGCCATGATCGTGTTGCTGTCCTGCTGGGCCGCAACCGAGTATGCCGCCTGGGCGCTGGGGTTCGTTGCGGCTTTGGGCAAGCCATTGACACCCTTCGTCTACTTCCCTTTCGACGTACTGGTTTGGACCTGGAAGTTCAACAGCCCGGATTACGGCATGGCGGTGATGGCGATCTTCGAGCGTGCCCACCTCATCATGGGCGTAGGGGGTTTCCTCTCTCTCGTGCTGCCGGTTGCCCTGGCCTTCCGGCGCACGCGCAAAGCCGAAAGCGAGCGCAATGATCTTCACGGCTCCGCCCACTGGGCGCTCCCCGCGGAGGTGCTCGATGCCGGCATTCTGCCGACCGACAAGAACAAGGGCGGGGTGCTGTTCGGGGCATGGGAGCACAAGGGCAAGGTGCAGTACCTGCGCCACAAGGGGCCCGAACACATGATGGTGTTCGCCCCGACCCGGTCCGGCAAGGGCGTGGGGATCGTGATCCCGACCCTGCTGTCCTGGGACGAATCGGTGCTGGTGCTCGATATCAAGGGCGAGAACTGGGCACTGACCAGCGGATTTCGCCACAAGATTCTCGGGCAGAGAACCCTCAAATTCGACCCGACGAGCACCGATTCGGCACGGTTCAATCCCCTGCAGGAAATCCGCATCGATGGCAATCTGGTCAAGGATGTGCAGAACATCGCCACCATGATCGTCGACCCCAACGGCGAGGGTCTGAAGGATCACTGGGCCAAGACCGGTTTCGACCTCATGACGGGTGTCGTCCTGTTCGTGCTGCTGTGCGAGCCGCCGCAGGGCGAGAGCAAGGTCGACCGCTGCATCGCGACCGTGCTGGGCATCCTCTCGGATGGCGGCATCTTCCGGAAGGAAGCCGAAAGCAAGGCGCAGGCGCAGGCCCAGAGCGAAGGCGGCAAAGAAGGCGACGTCGTCGAAGGCGCACGGGCGGTGATTGGCTACATCCGGGACATCGCGCACGCGATGCTCGAGAAGGGCCGGTTGGCCGAGCGGCAGGAAGAGCACGACGCGCGCCACGCGGGATGGATGGCCGTTGCCCAGGCCATGCAAAGCTGGCTGAACAAGCCAGACAACGAGGCCGGCAGCGTGCTGTCCACGGCGCTGTCCTTCCTGTCGCTGTATCGCGACCCGATCGTGGCTGAGAACACCCGGGTCTCGGATTTCTCACTGGAAAGCCTGATGGGAGGGAAGAATCCCGATGGCCAGGCCGTGGCCCCGAAGACATCTCTTTATCTGGTCGTTCCTCCCAGCGACAAGGATCGCCTCAAGCCACTGCTGCGCCTGGTCATCAGCCAGGTGGTGCGCAGGCTGACCGAAGGGATGGATTTTGAGATGGGGGGCATGGGAAAGAGCCGCTTCCCCCACAAGCTCCTGCTGCTGATCGACGAATTCCCCAGCCTGGGCAAGTTGGAAATCTTCCAGGAGGCCCTGGCGTTCATCGCGGGGTATGGCCTGAAAGCGCTGCTGATCGTGCAGGATCTGACGCAGCTGAACGCCGCCTATGGCAAGGATGAGTCGATCGTCAGCAACTGCCACATCCGCGTGGCCTATGCACCGAACAAGGTCGAGACGGCCAAGCTGCTGTCCGAGATGGCCGGCCAGGCGACGGTCACGCACACACAGCGCCAGTATTCGGGCAACCGGCTGGCGGTGGTGCTGCAGAACGTCAACACCAATGAGCAGATCGTGCAGCGGCCGCTGTTGACCGCCGACGAATGCATGCGACTGCCGCCAGAGGATGAGCTCGTGTTCGTCGCTGGTTTCGCGCCGGTGTACTGCCAGAAGATCAAGTATTACCAGGATCCGGCACTGGCCGAGCGCATCAAGTTCGACCCGAAGAAAGTCCCAACCGGGAGAGGGCAATGACACGTCCGCACTTCCGGCTGGAGCCCATCGTGGATCTGGTCAGCGACGAGACTCTGGGATTCGAGCTGCTGGCCGGTGCCGATCGGTGCCCGGACTGGACTGACGGTGGCTGGCGGACGTGGTACGCCCGCCTGGCCGATCTCTTTCGCGTCCACATCCCGGCATCTGTCCGCGTCTTCGTCAACGTGGATGCGCACCAGGCCCTTGATCCCGCCATCATCGAAGGTCTGCTGGCCATCCCGGGCCGGGATCGGCTGGTGGTGGAGTGGACCGAGCACATTCGCCCGGGACTCCACGCCGCGGACTTTCGCGAAGCTTCAGCGTGCGCCTTTGAGCGACTGACGCAAGCCGGCTTTGCACTGGCCATTGACGACGTCGGTTCGGGCTATGACGGCATCGGCCGCGCTCTGCAGGTACGCCCTGCGTTTGCCAAGCTCGATATGTCGCTGACCCATCTCGCCCGGCGTGTCGATCCGCGCTTCCTGCGGGATCTTCGTGAACTTTTTGAAGGCGTCGGCGCCCGGGTGATCGCCGAAGGGATCGAATCGCCGGGTGACCTGGAAAGGGTCCGGGCCGCCGGCATTCGCCATGGGCAGGGGTACTACTTCACGCGTGGGATGGAACGCACTGCGATGACGAGCGTGCTCAATGTCTCATGACCTTGTCCGTCCGATCCCGGCTCGGGGCGCATTGCGCATCGGGCGCATCGACCAGCGAGAGCGTGCTCGCGACCTGCCGGCGGCGGGAGGGCGGTGGATGCTGCAGGCCGCACTGCGGCACTCAGGGCTGCAGCTCGTTGAGCGTCACGCCCAGCGCCGATGCGAGGGCTTTGAGAGTCTTGGCCACTCCCGTCCGCTTGCCCGTCTCGATCTGGCTGAGATAGGCCTTGCTGATGCCGGCCTTCTCGGCCAAGGCGTCCTGGGTGAATCCGCGGTGTTCGCGCCAAGCCTTGACGGGATGGATCCCGTCCAGGATGGCGTGCGCGACCGCGCCCGGCACCCGGAATCCATCGTCGGCAGCTTTCACTGCATCGAACAGGGCAACGTCATCCAGGCTCTCGGCGGCACGCATGAGCCGCGCAAACAACTCCATCGGAACCACGGCGTATTCCCGCTTCCCGTTGCGTTCGATGAATTGAATCGTGCTCATTGGTACGCACCTCCTCGTGGGACAACCGCCAGGATCATCACCACCAGGCGGTCGTCATAAATCTCGTAAATCACGCGCCAATCACCGACGCGCAACCGGTAGCCAGGGCGCCCCTGCAGCTTCTTCACGTTGTTGTTCGGGCCGTGGGGCGCAGCCGCCAACTGCTCGATCTTTTCGCGCACCGTCGTCGCCAGATTGCGTGGCATGGCCTTGAGGCTCTTGAACGCTTCGCGGCTGTATTCGATCGAGTACATGGCGCAATGTTAGCTGAATGCAAACATGTCTGCAAACTCTGTGGCGGTTCACCAGCGAGCAGGTTGGCCCGATGAATGGCCTGTTGAGCCGCCGAGCGAGCCAGCGGCGTACCGCGCACTGGGGGCGCCTGGCGCTGCCGTTTGCCCTGATGGCAGGGTCTGTGCTCGCTGCAGACCTCGCGTTCTGGAGCGGCTGGCGACTCAACCTCACCGAGAGCGAACCGCTCGGCTGGTATCGGCTGCACGCCCTGCATGTTGGCCAGGCTATCCCGCGAGGAGCGAAGGTCGAACTCTGCCCGCCCGTATGGGTGACGCCACACGCTTTTCCGTTCTACCTGTCCGGCGACTGCCCGGGCGGCGGTATGCCGATGTTGAAGACCGTGGTCGCCGTACCGGGTGACCACGTCGTGGTGAAGCTGGGAGGTGTCTGGATCAACGGACGTGAATTGCCCAGCAGCGGCCAACTGCTGCGCTCGGCCAGATATCCGTGGCTGCAGTTGCCCCACCAGCACGGGAGCTTGACGCTGGGTTCCTGGCAGTACTGGGTCTACGGCAGCGGAGCGACGCCGGCGCTTGCCGCCCAGAGCTTCGATAGTCGGTACTGGGGACCGATCGAGATCGGGCAGATCCGCCGCATTGCCGATTGATGGCGGTGGCGCGCACCTGCTGCAACCCGATGCGCAATTCAAGTATGCGCGCCGGGTTGCGCATGTCATCCCTCTCGAAAGGATCTTCCGATGAAACCGATTCTCAAGACTCTCCGCGCTGCTACCGCGCGCCGCATGGCGTTGGCAGGCGCCGTGTTCCTGGCCACGATGGCCGATGCCTTCGCGTCCGGTGCGGGCGGCCTGCCCTGGGACGGTGCCATCTCCACCCTGCAAAACGATCTGACCGGCCCGGTGGCCACCGGCATCAGTGTGATCGCCTTTCTCGCGGCAGGAGCTTCCCTGGTGTTCGGCGAAGAGCTCGGCGGCATCGCCAAGAAGGCGCTGTACGTCGTCCTGGGTGTGGCCTTCATCGTCCTGGGCAACAAGTTCCTGGCCGTCCTGGGTCTGACGGGCGCGATGGTGGCGTGAACGCATGCATTCGACCTCTCACCCGCCGCCACCTCTGCCTGCCCACGGAGCCGATGCGCCGGATCTCCCGGAAATCCTGATGAGCGTTGTGCAGGTTCTGATGGATCAGGGGTGGGCGGCCTCCAAGATCACCGACGACCTCAGGCAGACGGCGATGGTCGTCGAGCTGATGCACAAGACACGCGGAGTCCCGCAATGATCCAAGACGACGACAAGGTACCCATTCACGAAGCGCTCAACAGGCCGATCCTCATGCTCGGCGGCGAGCGCAACCTGGTGTTGATGCTGCTCATCGTTGCCGGGGTCTTCATCTTCTCTCTCGCCAAACTCTGGGCGGCGGCGGTCGGGATCGCGATCTGGGTGATCGGCCAGTGGGCCTTGACGCGTGCTGCCCGCTACGACGACCAGCTTTCCAAGACCGGGCCGCGTTCGCTCAAGTACCGGCGCTTCTACTCGGCGCAGGCGACGCCGTTCGCCAGGCAACGGGAGATCCAGTGATGCTGGCCCTCAAGGAGTTTCGCACGGCGGCCTATGGCCTGCCCGATCTGCTGTCCTGGGCAGCCCTGGTCGACAACGGCATTGTGCTGACCAAGAACGGCGGCTTCATGGCCGCATGGGATTACCGCGGGCCGGATCTTGATTCCGCTACGCCGGAGGAGCTCCGCGCCATGGCGGCACGCATCAACGCCGCGCTGAAGCTTGGCGACGGCTGGGTGATTCACTGCGACGCCGTGCGTGGGCCCGCGCCAGGCTATGCCCGCCAGGGCGCATTCCCCGATCGGACGACCCGATTGATCGATGACATGCGGCGTGCTTCCCACGAAGGCATCTACGTGGGCTACGCCAGCCGCTATGTGCTGAGCGTGACCTGGTTCCCGATGCCTGATGCCGCCAGCAAGACCGCCGACCTGTTCGTCGACGGTCGGGTCAAGGCAACGGCGAGCCGAAACCTCGAGCGGTTCAAGGAGCAAATCCGTGAGATCGAGGGCAGGCTGTCGAGCCTGCTGCATATCCGGCGCCTGACCGACGAGGTGAACGAGCGCACCGGAGCGGTGACCAGCCCCCTGCTGGCTCACCTCGAACAGTGCGTCAGCATGGCGCCGACGTCTCGGCCGATGGTCATGGCTGAGGTGCCGATGTACCTGGATGCGATCCTTGGCGCCCACGATTTCGCCACGGGATTCGTGCCGCGCGTGGGCCGCCGCAGTCTGGCATGCATCGGGCTGACCGGCCTGCCATCCCACAGCTTCCCCGGGATTCTGGACTTCCTGTCCCGCCTGCCGGTGTCCTACCGCTGGAGCAACCGTTTCATCTATCTCGATCCAGGCCAGGCCGAAAAGGTGCTGAACAAGTACCGAGGCAAATGGGCGCAGAAGCGCAAAAGCATGATGAATCTGATGCGGGAGAACGCCGGAGGCCAGGCGACTCACGTCAATGCCGACGCGGATCGCATGGCCAGCGACGCCGTGCAGGCGATGGCCGAGGCCTCCAGCGGGATGGTGCTCTATGGCTACTACACAAGCGTCCTCGTGCTCGCCCACGAGGACGCCGCCTTGCTCGACGAGACGGTCCGGGAAGTCGCCAAGCTGATCGAAAACCACGGCTTCGGCGCGCGCATCGAGGACGTGAACGCTGTCGAGGCCTATCTCGGCACGCTGCCGGGGAACACGGCCGCCAATGTGCGCCGGCCGCTGGTCCACACCTTGAATCTGGCTCATCTGCTGCCGTTCACTGCCGTCTGGGCCGGGCCGGAGAAAAATCCCTGCCCGTTCTACCCGCCGGGCAGTCCGCCACTGCTGTACGCCAAGACGGACGGCTCGACGCCATTCCGGCTCAGTCTGCACGCGAACGACCTGGGGCACAGCGTCATTCTCGGCCCCACGGGCAGTGGCAAATCGACCCTGCTGTCCACGCTCGTGGCGCAACAGTTCAGATATCCGAACGCCCAGGTCTTTGCATTCGACAAGGGCTATTCCATGTTGCCGCTTTGCTGGGCCGCAGGTGGCCAGCACTACGACATCGCCGGAGAGCATGGCGAGCTGGCGTTCTGTCCGCTTGGACGCGTCGATGAGCCCAGCGAGCAGGTGTGGGCCGCCGAATGGCTGGAGCAGCTCTGCGAACTGCAGGGCGTGACCATCCTCCCGCACCATCGGCAGGAAATCTTCCGCGCCGTGGTGCAGCTCGGCGCTTCGACCGATCAGATGAGCCAGCGCACCATGACCAATCTCCTGGTGCTGCTGCAGGATCAGACCTTGCGCGAGGCCCTGCAGGCCTACACCCTGCGCGGGATCGCTGGAACCCTGCTGGACGCCGAAACGGACGCCCTGGCCGAAGATCCGTTTCAGGTCTTCGAGATGGAACACCTGATGAACAAGGGCGACAAGCTGGTGTTGCCAGTCCTCACCTACTTGTTCCACCGCATCGAGCAGCGTTTCAAGGGCCAGCCCACGCTGCTCGTGCTGGACGAGGCCTGGATCATGCTCAGTCACCCCGCGTTCAAGGCCAAGATCCGCGAGTGGCTGAAAGTCTTGCGCAAGGCCAACGTGGCAGTCGTGTTCGCCACGCAGTCGCTGACCGATCTGATCCGATCGGGAATCGCCGACGTGATCTTCGAGTCCTGTCCGACCAAAATCATGCTGCCCAACCCCGAGGCGCAGACGGAGAACATCCGGCCCCTCTATGAGGGCATCGGGTTGAATCGCCGGCAGATCGAGATCCTGGCGATGGCCACGCCCAAGCGGCAGTACTACGCCATGCACCCCGACGGCCGCCGATTGTTCGAGCTCGGCCTGTCCGGCCCGGAGCTGGCCTTTGTCGGAGCGTCGGGCAAGGAAGACATCCTCCGCATCCGCGAATTGAAGGATCAGCTTGGCGATGCGTGGCCCGCCCAATGGCTGCGCGAACGCGGCCAGAGCAGGGCGGCGGAAATCTGGGAGTCGTACTGATGAACACCAAAATGCACGTTCTGGCCGTCATCTTGGCGGCCGCAGTCGGCACGGCCAGCGCGCAAACCGCATCGGCCCCCGATCCGCAGTCCACGTTGAGCGCTGCAGCAACGCAGAACACGACGAGCGCCTACGACGCGGGCGTGGCCTACTACGACCAGCAGGCTTATCAGGCCGCCGCCAATACGGCGCAGGACATTTCCAACCAGGATGCTGCAAACGCAGGTGGCAGCGCGCTGGGCGGGGATGTCTGGCAGCAGGCCGCCGATCAGGCGCAGAGCGTTGCCAATGACAATCAGACGCAGGCCGACAATCAGATTCCGGTTCAGCAGCAGGATCAGTCATCCGAGGCCAGCACCTACAGCACGGAAGTCAATGCGGCTCCAGCGGTTGCGCAGTCCAACAGCGATTCGGCCCAGGCATCCGCTTCGTCCGCCGCCGCAAATTCTCTGAGCGGTATCAGCGCGCAGACCGGCGTGCAGACCGGGCAGGTCACTCCGCACGACGACACGAGCTACCTCGCCGCCGGCGCGGCAACGCAGGCGCTGATGAACAACTTGTCGACGACAGGCTTCGAGGCGAACAAGACGGCGGTGCAGGACGCGCAGAACGCCGCGTCCTGTGGGAACCCTTACTGCGCCGCTGCGTGGTGGGCCGCCAACGCGGTCGAGCAGAACATGGCCAACTCGGCCTACGCCGGCAACGTCGCTGCAGCCCCGGTTCTTGGAGGTGCGCTGAATGCGGCCGCCGCTGCATCCGCGGTCTCGAGCGCGGCGGACTCCCTGCAGCAGATCCAGTCCATGACGGGTGTGCAGCAGGGGCAAACCGCCGGCGCCACCAGTACCCAGGATGCCTTGCATCAGACCACGGCGCAGACCGGCGTCCAGACCGGGCAGTCGGCAACGGCTGCCAATACCGACACGGCCTACACCAGCGCCGCCGACGCGCAGCAGGCCTCGCTGAATGCCGCCAGCCAGCAGAACCAGAACGACGCCGTGACCGCAGCGCAGGCCTGGCAGGCCGGACTGTCGGCACAGTATTCCGAGAACGCGGCCAACACCATCAGTCAGTACGACGCCAGCACGGCCGCGAAAACCGGCGACCCGACATGGACGCAGGCCGCAGCCATTGCACAGCAGTCCGCCGATCAGCAGCAGTCGGTTTATGACGCGCAGCAGGCGGTCCAGACGTCGGCGACCACTGACGGCAACGCGACTTACAGCGCCGCGACCGCAGCCGCTCCTGCCATTGGCAACACCCTCAACACCGCAGCCAGCACTGCTGCGACGACGGATGCGTCGAGCACCTTGCAGCAGATCGGCGCGGCCACCGGCGTGCCACAGAACGGACAGTAACCGGAGATCACCATGAAGAAACGCATCCTCACCCTGGCTGCACTCGCAGCCATCGTCACGACACCGGCGCACGCCACGGGCATGATCGCCGGGGCCACGTTCCCCGAGCAGATCGTGCAGGAACTGACGCTGGTCGAGCAATACGCCACGCAGGCGCAGCAGCTCCAGGCGCAGTTCCAGATGGTCTTCAACCAGGCGCGCAACCTGCAGAACATGCCGCAGGAGCTCTGGACCAACGCGGCGGCTCCGCTTCAGCAACTGGTCCAGCTCGTCGGCAATGCCCAGGGACTGAGCTACGCGTCGCAAAACACGGTGGCGGCAATCCAGCAGCAGTACGGAGCGCCGAGTGCGCCGCTGTCCAGCTACGCCAACAGCCTGCAGCAATGGACAAGCAATCTGAACAGTCAGGTCGCCGGCACCCTGCAGCAGTATGGCCTGCACGCCGCCGACTTCCAGACCACCCAGTCCGCCTTGCAGGCGATCCAGGATCAGAGCCAGTCGGCGTCAGGACGCATGCAGGTCCTGCAGGCAGGCAACCAGATCTCCGGGCTGATGGTCAACCAGATGCAAAGCCTGCAGTCGGACATTCAGGCCGGCAACCAGGTCATGCTGAATTACGTCGCGACCCGGCAAAACGGCGTGCAGCACTCTCAGAACAACGAGGATCAGTTGCTGAGCAATCCGACCCCGCAGGTCTATTGAAGGGATCATGATGAATTCGCGCCTCGCTGCCCGATGGTCGTTGCTCCTGCTCACCATGCTGCTGGCGCCCGTCGTCGCGCACGCACAGATCGCGCCGCCGGCGATTTCCGCCTCCGGGGCAGGCTTTCTCACCAATCTGCAAAACCAGTTTCAGGGAGCGACGACCGGCTGGATGACCCAGGCGCTGACGCTGGCCAAGGGTCTTTTTGTCGGGCTGGCCGGCCTGGACATCGCCTGGACGGGCATCAACTGGTTGCTCAAGAAGAACGACCTCAGTGATTTCATCGCTGCGTTCGTTCTCAAGATGTTGTCGCTGGCATTTTTCTACATGCTGCTGGCCGAGGCGCCGACCTGGATCCCGATGATCATCAACAGTTTCAAGAGCGCGGGCAGTTCGGTGGGGGCGGCGTCGCCCGCCTCGGCATCCCCGGCACTGGACCCATCGACTGTGTTTGGCCAGGGGTTCGGGATTTCCAATGCGATGTGGACGGTCGAAGGGAAGGTGAGTTCGGTCATGCATCCGATCGATTCGCTCGGCTTCTTCCTGGGGACGGTCCTCGCATCCATCATGGTGATGGCGGCCTACGCGCTGCTGGCTGTGCAGATCCTGATCGCCAACATTGAGAGCTACCTCATCATCGGCGGCGGAGCCTTGCTGCTGGGGTTCAACGGCAGCAAGTGGACGCAGCCCTTTGCGGAGAAGTACTTCGGCTACGCCTTCAGCATTGGCATCAAGCTCTTCGTTCTGTACCTCATCACCGGGCTGGGCCAGTCCCTGGCGGATGGCTGGATCGCGACTTTGCAGGGCTTCGCGACAAACCCCCACACTTTCTCTCCGCAGGCCCCCATCGCCATCGGCGTGTCTTCGCTGGTCTACGGTGCCATGGGCGTCACGGTTCCCGGCATCGCGAGCAGCATGCTGAACGGCTCACCCAGCATGAGCCTGGGCAACACGATGGGCGCCGCGGCTGGCGTTGCCGGTGGTGTGGCCGGCGCGGGTGCGGCGGCAGTCGCAGGCTATGCCGGGGCTGTCGGTGCTGCGCAGGGAGGATTGAACAAGCTCGCTGGACTCGTGGGCGCGGGCACCGCTGGTTCGGGCGCGGCCGCTGGCGGGATTGGCGGTGCCGACAAGCTCGCCTCGCTCGGGGCCATGACCGGCGCCGGCGGCGGCTCACCCGGCAGCATCGGCGGATCGAAGCCAGGCACGAGCCCAGCTGGCTCCGTTGGCGGCGTAGGGGGAGCGCCTGGCGGTCCTGCCTCTGGCGCGCCTTCCAAAGGCGTTGCGGACGCCGGGCGCATGGGCAACTCAGGTGCTGGGGCGGGCAAAGGCACTGTGACGCCAAACACTGCAGCGACCGGCGCGAAAGCGCAATCCATGATGACCGACAAGCTCACGCAAGGGCAGTTGCAGACTGGCCCCGCCAGTCCGCTGTCAGCGCGGCTCAAGCAAGATGGGCAAAGCGGCGCCGGGGCGGCGCCGGCCAATGGTGGCGCGGACATGCTGGGTGCGCCGAACCTGCCGACTGGAGCGGGAGCCGGTGACGCAGGAACGCAAGCAGGCGAAAAGGGGGACGAAGGCAAATCCCCATGGAACGTGATGAAAGATGGACTCGGACGCGCTGCAGGGACCAAGGACGACATCGCACGCCACGAAGGTGGTGGCGGTGGGATCCAGATTCGTCTCGGTCATTCGGAGTAAGGCATGGCCAGAAATGTGCTGCGAGACGAGCTGGTGGATGCCATGCGAGCGCGCGTCGCGCATGCTTGGCGTCATGATCCCAGGGCGCTGCTGATCATGCTCATCAAACTGGTCAACGCCGTGTTCTTCGCGGTCCTGATGCTGGAGCCGGTGGACTGGAAACTGGGCCTGTGGTTCGGCTTTTGCGTCGCCAGCTTGTCTGTAGCCGCAGCGCTCGAGAAAGCTAGGATGGCACGGCAGGTATCACCGGCTGAGGCTGGAGAATCAGATGCCTAGCCGGTGACCACTACCGGCGGCAATGCTCGCCATGATCCGCCTCCAGCGATGGAGCCGGTCGGCGACGCCTGAAGGAGATCGGAGATTTTGGCGACAAACAGAAAAGATCCCTTGACCAAGCACGCCTGGCAGTTCGCGCCGAAGTTCCGCCGTGGCGCGTTCGGCTGGCGGTCGGATCTGCCGATCCAGCGGATCAAGGAAGCTGTCTCCGAGATCAAGGCGATGTCTCGCAAGGAGCCTGTTCTTGCCGCGGAAGGCGCCGTCATCCTGCTGGAAAAACTCTCCCCGGCTTTGGAGCAGGTGGACAGTTCTTCGGGGGCGATCGGCTCGGCGGTGAATCGGGCCATCGACACCCTGGTGCCGATCATCGCTGCAGCATCGGTGGATGTCGGTGTGCGGCAGCGCTGGCTGCAGCGTCTATGGGCAGCCGTGGAGGACGACAGCATGTCCTACATCGAAGCCCTGGGCGAATTCTGGGGTGACCTGTGCGCAACGCCCGAGCTCGCCGTGGTCTGGGCGGACGAATTCCTGCGGGGCCTGGAGTCAGCCTGGGGATCGCCTCAACGCGAGCATCGGTACTACGGCGGCACCACCGCCTGTCTTGCTTGCCTATACGCCGCAGGGCGCTACGAGCAGCTTTTGGCGCTCCTCGAGAAAGCCCCGTTCAAGTGGTGGCGCGATCGGCGTTGGGGTGTGAAGGCATTGGTCGCCATGGGCAGGCGGGCCGAGGCGTTGCGCTATGCCGAGGCCTCACGTGGGCTCAATGACCCAGTCTGGCAGATCGCCCAAGCGTGCGAGGCGATCTTGCTGGAATCGGGCCTCGAGGAAGATGCCTACAGGCGCTTTGCGATCGGGGCGAATCAAGACACCACCTATCTCGCGACGTTTCGGGCGATCGCCAGGAAATACCCCGGAATTCCGAAGGAGACGATCCTGCGCGATCTCGTTGCCAGCACACCGGGCAATGAGGGCAAGTGGTTCGCCGCGGCCAAGGATACGGGGCTTTTCGATATGGCGGCCGAGTTGGCCAGGCACCGGTCTGCTGACCCGCGCACCCTGACGCGTGCCGCCCGTGATTATGCAGAGATGCAGCCTGGGTTCGCGATCACCGTCGGTCTGGCGGCATTGCACTGGATGTCGCTCGGGTATGGCTACGACATCACGGGTGGCGACGTGCTCGATGCCTACGCGGCCGTGCTGCAGGCCGCCCCGGAAGCGGGCGTCGCCGTCGATCAAGTGCAAGCGCAGGTCCGCAGTATGATTGAGGGATCGCATCCTGGGGGCAAGCTGTTGGAGAACATGCTCGGGCAGCGCGTGGGCAAATGACTGGCGACGCGGCGTTGAAGTGAGCGACAGCATCTCGGCCAAAACAGTCATTGGGCATGGCTTGCGGCCGCGACCGCTCTGCTGATGCCAGCGGTCTCACGCAGCGTCAATCTCCCCATCGTCAGCTTCCCGCCGGAAGCTGCTGCGCGAGTAGCGCAACGTGGCCACGAACAGCCGGGGCTTGCGGTAGCGGTCGGTGCCGGGCACCAGCGTGAGGGCGCCCTCGCCATAGTCGACCTGCATCTCCTCGCCGGGCTGGAAGCTCAGACGGTCGAACTGCTCGGGCTCCTTGCGGCGCAGGCGGGCGACGAAGCGCTTGACCGAGTTGTAAGCGCCGGCGAAGGCGAACTGGTCGACCAGATCCTGGTAGATCGCCGTGGCGTTGCGCTGCAGGCGCAACTGCGCCTCGATGAAGGCCCGGTGCGGCTCGCACGCCGACACCGTGCTGGCCGCCGGAGCCGGTGGCCGGGGTGGAGCAGTTTGCCCGTCCGGGTCGGTGGCCACCCCGGGGGAGTTTGCCGGTTCGGCCTCGGCAAAGCGCTGCTGGTAACCTCTGTCGGCGCGCCGCGTTCGTGCGCGGCCTGCTCGAGGCCGGCGCGGCGAAGGTCTACGCTGCGTCGCGCAACCCGGGGGACGCGGACATGCCGGGCGTCGTCCCGGTACGGCTCGACGTGACCCAGCCCGCGCGCGTGGCCGCGCTGGCCGAGGAACTGCGCGACGTGCAGCTGCTGGTCAACAACGCGGGCATTCTCGAGGGCGGCGCGCTGCTGCAAGAGGGTTCGGCGGACTCGCTGCAACGTCAATTCGAGACGAATGCCGTGGGGCCGCTGCGCCTGGTGCAGGCCTTCGCGCCCGTGCTGGCGCGCAACGGCGGTGGCGTCGTGCTCAACGTCGTGTCGGTGCTGAGCTGGCTGACGCTGCCGGGCACCGGTGCGTACAGCGCGTCGAAGGCCGCCGCCTGGGCGCTGGGCAACGCCCTGCGCGGCGAACTGAAGGCGCAGGGCACGCAGTTGCTGGCCGTGCATTGCGCCTTGCTGGACACCGACATGAGTCGCGGGATGCAGGGGGACAAGCTCGCCCCGGAGGCGCTGGTCGCCCAGTGTCTGACTGCCCTGCAGGAAGGGCAGTCAGAGCTGCTGGCCGACGCGACGACGCGCAACGTGCACGCCGGCCTGGCCGCGCAGTCCCCGGTGTACCTGGGCCTGTTGGCACCGATGTAATTTTGAGCCACCGTTGGAGTGAACCCCTGGCGTCGATCCACAGGTAGGGCCGGTCGCCCTCGATCTGGCGGTTAAGGAAACTGCAGCACGGGCGTGAGTTGTGGCCGGTTCCGCGGATGGCGGGCGAAGCGCTGCAGCCGCAGCGTGTCGCCGACCACCAGGTGGTTCGTTGTGCCCAGGATGGAGCGGAAGAACGCGCATCTGTCTCGGGCGAGTTCCTCATGGCTCAGCTGGGAGCCAGCAGCGTAGACCTTCTCGTTCATCCACCGGTTGTAGGTGGCCAGGAGTCGCAGTTGCGTGATGCGTGGGGTCATGGGCGACTCCGTCAGGAACTCCAGGTTTGCATGGCCGCGTTGCGCACAGCGCGCAGCATCGGGTCGCTTCGCCGACCCCATGGACACCAAGTCTTTGCTCGGACTGATGGACCGCTGAAGAGGTCGCGACCACCCACCGTCCGGTGTCAGTGCGCAGCGGGCATTGCAACAGCCGGGTCGGCACGGTAGCTTCCGAAAGCTCCCGGCCGAGAGACGGCTTGTCGCCGAAACTGAACTGGGGCCCGCGCGATAAGCCGCGACAAGCCAAGCGTGATGGAATTGACTCTCATGCCGCCTTGCGCAGCGACTGGGCTGCAGCCACCATATTGGTCAAGGCCGGAATCACCTCGACCCACTTGCGGGTCTTCAGGCCGCAGTCGGGGTTGACCCACAGGCGCTGGGCCGGGACCCGCTCGGCGGCCTTCTTCATCAGCGCCACGATGTGTTGCTGCGTGGGAATGTTGGGCGAATGGATGTCGTAGACGCCGGGGCCGATTTCGTTGGGGTACTCGAACTGCTCGAACGCGTCGAGCAGTTCCATGTCTGAGCGCGAGGTCTCGATGGTGATGACGTCGGCGTCCATCGCCGCGATCGACGCGATGATGTCGTTGAACTCCGAGTAGCACATGTGGGTGTGGATCTGCGTCTCGTCCTTCACGCCGTTGGCGCAGATGCGGAACGACTCGACCGCCCAACCCAGGTACTCGGCCCAGTGCGATCGCCGCAGCGGCAGGCCCTCGCGCAATGCGGCCTCGTCGATCTGGATCACGCGCACGCCGGCGCGCTCCAGGTCCAGCACCTCCTCGCGGATGGCCAGGGCCAGCTGCCGGCAGCTGGCCGAGCGCGGCTGGTCGTCGCGCACGAAGGACCAGTTCAGGATGGTCACCGGTCCGGTGAGCATGCCTTTCATCGGCTTGTCGGTCAGCGACTGCGCGTAGGTGCTCCACTCGACCGTCATCGCCGTGGGGCGGCTGATGTCGCCGAACAGAATGGGAGGTTTCACGCACCGGGAGCCATAGGACTGCACCCAACCGAGCTGGCTGAAGACGTAACCGTCGAGCTGCTCGCCGAAGTACTCGACCATGTCATTGCGTTCGGCCTCTCCATGCACGAGGACGTCGAGGCCGAGAGCTTCCTGTTCGCGCACACAGCGCTCGATCTCCGCCCGCATGGCCGTTTTGTATCCAGCCTCATCGAGACGTCCGGCCTTGAACTCCCTGCGCGCATGGCGGATTTCGGCCGTCTGCGGGAACGACCCGATGGTCGTGGTCGGGAAGGCGGGGAGCCGCAGTTGCGCAGCCTGCTTCGGTGCGCGTTGCGTGTAGGCACTCTTGCGCCGACCCAGTTCAGGCGTGATTGCAGACAGGGCGGCCTTGACGGCGGGATTGTTCGCGCGAGCAGAGTTGCGGCGCGCCTCGATGGCCGAGCGGTTCGCGTCCAGCTCGTCCTTGACAGCGTCACGGCCCTTGTTCAATGCTGTCGCCAGGACCTTGAGCTCCTTGAGTTTCTGGCGTGCGAAGGCGAGCCAGGATTTCACTTCCAGGTCGAGCTTGTGCTCGCTGTCGAGATCCACCGGGACATGCAGCAGTGAGCATGACGGTGCAACCCACAGCCTATCCCCCAGGCGCCGCGCCAGGGGCTCCAGCCAGTCGAGAAGCGCATTGAGGTCAGTCTTCCAGATGTTGCGGCCATTGATGACCCCAAGCGACAGGATCTTGTGCTGGGGCAGCAGGTTCAGAAGCGCCGCCACGTCTTCACATCCGTTGGTGGCGTCGATGTGCAGGCCGTCCACCGGAAGGTTGGCCGCCAGGTAGCGGTTGTCCTGAAGCTCGCCGAAGTAGCTTGCAAGAAGGATCTTGATTCGTCCGCTGCGCAGCCGCTGGTAGGCGACGTTGAAGGCCTGCTGCCAATCAAGGTCGAGTTCCGTGACCAGGATCGGCTCGTCGATCTGAACCCACTCGACGCCGCGCTCTGCCAACGCCTCGAGAAGGGCGGCATACACCGGAAGCAGTCGCGGCAGCAGGTCGAGGCGCTTTGAGCCGTCCTTGGACTTGCCGAGTGCGAGATAGGTCACCGGGCCGACGATCACGGGCTTGACGTTGACGCCAGCCTGTCGCGCCTCATCTAGTTGGGCAAGCAACCGCGAAGCGTCCAGCGCGAATGCCGTCCCGTCCGTGAACTCGGGGACGATGTAGTGATAGTTGGTGTCGAACCACTTGGTCATCTCGCCGGCATGGATTTCCGCGCAGCATCCAGCTGCATCGTGCGCAGCCTGCGCCGACCTGCCGCGGGCGACGCGAAAGGTGTTGTCCAGCACGTCGCCCGTGAACCCCTGCGCGCGTTGAGGCAGATTGCCGAGCAGGAAGCTCGTGTCCAGCAGATGGTCGTAGAAGGAGAAGTCGCCGACTGGGACGAGATCGACGCCTGCCTGATCGGCCCAGTTCTGCTGGCGCAATCGTGCACCGACGGCGATGAGTTCGTCGCGGGAGGATTTCCCCGCCCAGTAGGCCTCGAGGGCGAACTTCAGTTCGCGCTGGGCTCCGATGCGAGGAAATCCAAGATTGTGGGTGGTGACCATGGCAGGAGGGATGGAGCGAAGGAAAGGTCACCATCCTAGGAAGCGAAACGCGTGAAGTAAAATGGTCATTTATCAATGAACTATGAATTTCACTCACCTATGATCGAGCGTATCCACCTGGCGATCGTGCGCGAAGTCTCGCGCTCGGGCACGCTGACCTCGGCCGCCTCGACGTTGTGCCTGACGCAGTCGGCGCTGAGTCACTCGATCAAGAAGCTCGAGCAGCAGGTGGGCACCGAGATCTGGGTGCGCGACGGTCGAACCTTGCGGCTCACACAAGCGGGGGAGTACCTGCTGTCGGTGGCCAACCGTGTGTTGCCGCAGATCGCCCAGGCCGAGGAACGCTTGAAGCAGTTCGCACAGGGAGAACGCGGTACCTTGCGCATCGGGATGGAGTGCCATCCCTGCTACCAGTGGCTGCTCAAGGTAGTCGAGCCCTACCTGTCGGCATGGCCCGACGTCGACCTCGACGTGAAGCAGAAATTCCAGTTCGGCGGCATCAAGGCGCTGTTCGACCATGAGATCGACCTGCTGGTCACGCCTGACCCCTTGCATAAACCCGGGGTCGTGTTCGAGCCAGTCTTCGATTATGAACAGGTCCTGGTGGTCGCCGTCGGCCACGCGTTGGCGCAGCAAGCCTGGGTCAAGCCCGCGCAACTCAGTGGCGAGGTGCTGCTGGCCTATCCGGTCAGCAGGGAGCGTCTAGACATCTACAGCTTGTTCCTGACGCCCGCGGGCATCGCTCCGCGCAAACACAAGACTATCGAAACCACCGACATCATGCTGCAGATGGTTGCGAGCGGCCGCGGGGTGACAGCCCTGCCGCGTTGGCTGATCGAGGAACAGGTCGACAGATTTGCGGTGGTTCCGGTTCAGTTGGGACCGAAGGGGGTAGCCAAGCAGATCTTCGTTGGTTACCGGGAGGCGGATTCCATGACCAACTATCTGCGCGGTTTCATGCAACTGGCGCGCCAGTGTCGCGACACGGGAGATGCTGCTTAGCAGGCTGTTGACCGCGACATTGCTATCGCTACGACAAAATGCATCGTATGCCAGCTCTGGCCGACTAGTGTGCCGGGCACCGCGACCGCTTTCGTCAGATTCGAGACGATCGCCACAAAAGCGGCGCAGACAAGCCACGTACCAGGGGATTCAGGACGAGCGCTACGCCCGTGGCGACATCGATGATGGCGAATATCAGGGCAAGGTGGCAGACGTCGAACGCTGAAGGGCAAAAGCCTCGCGCGTCCGCGTGCGTGCCCCGATTTCCCTTTTTTCCGGTTCTGGCTTCAGGAGGTCAAGATGAAACCAAGCGTCATTCGCGCGGCCCTGGCGGCCGCGATCATCGGAGTGGGAACGGCACGCGGCATCGCCCTTGCACAGGCTTTCAATCCGGCCAGTGCGCCATCGCCTGGATACGGGCCCGGTTACGGCGGCATGGGCCCCGGCATGATGCAGGTCGGTTCGATGGGCCCGGGAATGATGCAACCTTATCAACAGCCAGAGCGGCCGCCGACAGCTTCCTCAGCAGGCAATGGGGCTTCGCATCTGGTGGAGTACATCCAGGCGCAGCGGTTGTCCTGCCTGCAATGTCACTCAGTGTCCGGCGGCGGCTACGCCCCCCCGTTTGCATTCATCGCGCAACGTGAGGCCGGCCGACCGGGCGTCGAGTCCCTGCTGGCAGGTCGCATTGCGGGCGTGATATGGCAGCATGCCGCCGGGACGTGCCGACCAGGCCCAGGCCGCGCGGATTGCCGCGATGATCCTGGCGCTGGAGCCTTCAGCACGCGGTCCCGAGGGCGGGTCGCCCTGAGCGTGTTGCACTCCGTCCAGCAATAGGCGTGCACTGCGCGACAGCCGCTAAGACTCAGCTTCCTGCGCCCGCGAACCGGCGCTCTCGACCCACAGCTGAACTTCGGCTCTCAGACCTTGGTGTAGCGGGCCACGCTGAACCTCACCTCACCGAGCGCGTCGCCGGGGCGCTAAAGCGCAGCTAAGACACGACCAGGATACTTCGTGTTACGCGCTTCGATCGCCCGAGATCTGTGCAGTCGAGGCACCCGTTCAACGATACACCGGAGTGTTGTCATGAAATTCAAGCCAGTCATCAGCTTCGCCGTCGCGTCCGCCGCAGTTCTGGGTGCCACCACGGCAGCGCAGGCCTTCGACGGTCAGCAGTACTCGCGCGACGCGAAGATCTCCCTGGAACAGGCGCGACAGACCGCGTTGAAGGAACTCCCCGGGGCGACGATCATCGACCAGGAACTCGAACACGAGAAGGGCGGCAGCGGCCTGCGCTACTCCTTCGATCTCAAGGTCGGGCAGGGCAAGCGCGAGATCGGTGTCGACGCAGTCACTGGGAAACTGCTGGAGAACAGCGTCGAGGGCCCGAACGCCGACTGAGCGGCGTTCGCGATTCCCCGTGAGGTCCACGGCCCCCGCACGGCACAGGCCTGGCGGGGACCGACCGCCTGCCGCTGGACTCGCAATTGAATGAGATTGCCAGATCGATGGGTCAGCGCCACCCTCCCGGGCCGGCAGACTCTCCGAATCGACCCCCAGTGCCTGGGTCGCCGATGCCGATTTGAGCCACATGCCGACCGGGGGCTGAGCCATGACAAACGGCGCGCGGCGTCAGGCCTGAATGTCGGTGCGTTCCATCCGGCTCATCGCGAACCCGGTACATGGCTCAAATCGACCTCGGCGCCAGCAGGGTGAACCGCCTCGGATTCGACGGAGGCCCCAACTCTTGACCAACCCGACCGGGTGCATGAGGTCAGTGCTAGCGATGACCGTTTCCTGCTGCATAGCGGCCATCGCCAGGGGCCATGCGCAGCGACCGTTCTGGCCGATGACCTGCCGCCAACCGCCCCGGCTTGTCGTCTACTGTCGAGTGGTTCATCGCCGAGGAAAGTTCAGCAACGAACGCGGTAGCCCGCCGCCGGCTCAAACAAGGCATCGACGAGTCGCTGCATCTCGGTCTCGGCAGCTGACGCGGCGTTTACAGCCATCTCCAAACGCGCCAGTAGCTCGCGTTCGAGCTCGGTGCGTCCATGTAGGAATGTGGCCTCGCAGGCCAAGGTAAGGAAATCGACGTCCTTGATCTCGGCCAGACGCATCGGGATCACCATTTTCGGCATTGCGCTGCCCTCCTTGGCACCAGGGTAGGGGCGCGGACGCGAGCTTGGTGTTAGTTCGGCGTGACCAGGGCGCGTCGCTTGTGATCCGTCAGAAGAGGACGCACTGCACGGGGCAGGGCAAAGTCTCGTCTCGCCTCAGACGTGGTCGCAGGCGAGCCAGCGAAAGCGTGGACATCGATGGTTTCCACCTCGCGGCTGGGCGTTTCTGCTGTTGCTTAGCGCTCGGGGCGGCTGGCCTTTGAATGCGTGTTCCTCCGCCCAAAGACGGGACTTTCCCCCTTCTTGTGCTTCGCGACCAACGAGGTCCACAGACTGCATCATCCGCACCTCCTGCAACCCCCTGCGCAATCCAGATAAGGGCTTTGGCCCATCACCCATGCACAGGAGGAATGATGGCGGAAGCCAACCCCTATTTGAACGCGCGTCGCGAGTGGGATGAGCGCTATGGCGATGCACTCGCCCGCGCCAAGAGCTGGCGCTACGCGGCGATTGGCGCATTGGCTGTCGCTGCGATCGCCGTCACGGGCGTCGTCTTCATCGGCGCCCAGTCCAAGATCAAGCCCTACGTCGTGGCGATCGACAAGATGGGCAACCCGGTCGCCATGGCGCAACCCGTCTCTGGCGGCGCCGTGGACCAGCGCATCATCGAGGCACAGGTCGCCAACTGGATGTGGAACGCCAGGACCGTCATCCCCGACACTGCCGCCCAGAAAGCGCTGATCCACCGCGTTTACGCTATGGCGAGCAGCGACACCGCTGCCTACCTCAATGGCTACTACAGCAAGCATCCCCCGTTCGGCGACTTCACGGTGAGCGCCAACATCACCAGCATCCTGCCAGTAAGCAAAGACACGTGGCAGGTCGGCTGGGATGAGGTCCGGGTGAACGGCGGGCAGCCGCAGCCGGTCGAGCACTGGAAGGCCGATGTCACCACGGGCATCGACCCCAAGCTCGCCGAGAGTCCGCAGGTCATGCTGGACAACCCGCTCGGGCTGTTCGTCAAGAACGTGACCTGGACGCAGGTCTTCTCCAAAGGCCAGTAAGGAAGCCGCCATGAAATTCTTCCCCTACTCACTGGTGGTGTTGGCGGCGGCCTGAACCCGCGTAAATCTGGCGGCGTTATTTGGCGGCGAGAGCGGCGGCGAGAGTGCCGAAGGTCGCAGGAGTCCAGACGAGCGGATGCAGCCGCGGGGCCAAGGCGCCGGGCC